>Ga0307423_1000020_pt1 | contig 83380 bp, 84 predicted proteins | sample SalMarWE160310MG_FD_202154 | JGI IMG/M metagenome (GOLD analysis project Ga0307423, IMG submission 202154) | Salt marsh sediment microbial communities from the Plum Island Ecosystem LTER, Massachusetts, United States - WE1603-10 | ecosystem: Environmental > Aquatic > Marine > Intertidal zone >...
AGACCAACACCACCGAGTCGACCTCTTCGAAATGCTCATCGACCGCAACCACAAGGCCGCAACATGACCCTCGATTACCCCCATATCCCGAAATCGTTTGACACGATTACCCACATATGTGCCGATCGGGAGCGGGGGGACGAAAGGTGCGTTGTCGCTACCGAACAGGGCGATCTGGGCGACGTGGCGGTTTTCAGGCTGGTTCGCGACAGAGGTAGCGAGCGGCGGCGATGCGAAGGTCGGCGCCTGATCCGCCTGCGCTACCTTCCTCTCCGGGTGCCGCCTGTCAACTCGGCGGGTCGGTGACCAGCGCCAAGTCGGTGATGTGATAGCGGAAGAACTCGCCTTCGCTCCACCGGTCGGTGCCGTAGTGCCAGCCGAGCCTGCCGGAGTCGGGGACGGTAGCACCGTCGAAGGTTGCGTGGCTGGTGAATTCGCCTCCAAAAGGGTGGAGACCGAAGGTGCCGGTGCCGTCGGGGTCACCCCACCGGTCGAGAACGACGGATTGGATGTACCCGTCCGGGCTGAGCCGGTAGTTGACGTGCACGGGTTTGTCCTCGATGTGGTAGCGGGCGCTGAGGTGGGTGTCGTCGTCGGCTGCCCATTCAACATCGAAGCGTGGCAGTAGCGCACATGGTATCCATACGCCTTCGGCGGCTGCCCGTTCGGCCGCGCTCCGTGAGACGTCGGGCCCCTCGGTGTGCATTACTCGGACGAGACCGGCCAGCTTCCAGTCCATTTCGCCGTGTCCCTGGGCGTAGTGGTCGGATCCGCTGATGATCCCGGCGGCGCGGGCCGCCCAGATGAACCCCAGGTGGGGGGTGAGCACCTCACGCGCCCGGAACGGGAGCCACCGTCCGATCTTGATGCGGCCCCGCATGCGTATCCGTGTCGTGCGGGCAAGTGGACTCCCGGGAGCGATCGCGGTTCGGAGATAGCGTTGCACCGGTTCTGGGAGCCCCTCCAGCTCGGCCTCTGTGAACTGACCCACCGCGCCCTGCGTGAGCGTGCTCTCGATCTGGGCGAGCCTGTCCCGGGTCATCGGGTCTCGCTCCACTCCTCGAAGCGTAGGCCTACGGAGGCAGCACGGGTCACCCAGATACCTCTTGCCGAGTCCACTTTCAGCAGTCCTGCTCGTGGCGTTCTCTTTGCTATTGCCGACATGACCAAATTCTCCGTCTGATGTCGAGAGCTTCGTGCATCGCCGACGTTACCGAGTGACATCGCCCTCCAGAAATCGCCGACCCTCGTGATCCACCCAGCCGTTAGGAAGCCACGCAGAATCACGCTGACATCGCCCTTCTCAGAAGCATCAAACGCATCCGCTATCCGGCAATCTCGCCCTCACTACCGTTATCTGGGAACAACGTTGGGCGGTCGAGAGGGAAGGCCATGGCATTGCTTGTACTTGAGCCCAGACCCGCAGGGGCAACGGTCATTGCGACCGATCTTCGGACTGTCGTCCCGGCGCTGTGCGGCTAGCTTCGATGCCAGCTCAACTCGCTGCGCCAGTATCTGAAGATCGGCTTCCCAGCGACGAAGCTGCTCACTTCTGCTGCGGAGCTTCTCCTCAGCAGACGCCACGACCCGTTCCCGACTCATCGCCGCAGCCTCGCGACGAGCCAGCAGCTCGCGGGCTCGCTGCGCCAACACAGGACAAACCTCTCCCCCCGGTTCATCGAACACGCCTGCCAACTCCCGATCGATGAGAGCGACGAGGGCTCGACCCATCGAGATCCCGGCCGAGTCGCAATACCGCTTCCACGTCGACCACTTCGCCGGCGTCACCGGCACCCGCACCATCCGGTATTTCTCGTCCCGTCCCAGACCGGCGAGCAGCCTGCGGTCGATCCTGGCGAGCTCGCCACGGTCGAGATCCATCACAGCCTCCGGCATCTACATGTGTACATCAGCAACTGCGTTGCATGTGCGTGTGGTGTTGAGAGGGGTACTGCGCGAATCGCGAGCGCGATCTCAGATGCGCTGTCGACGTGAGTACCGAGCTGCAGTTCTTCCTGAGACATGGGTTCCTCCTCTGGAAGTTGCCTATGTCGTTCATGTTGAGGAAGGACCCTCTCACTGAAGTCTCATTCGAACCTGGGATCGCCAGCCCGGGACTTGGATACACCGCGGCAGCATGCGCGGACGGCCGTCAGCGCCCAACTCGAACAGCTCTTCCAGCGCGGGAACGCTCAGATCAGCGGTGTCACGCATCTTCCCGGAACACTGTCACAGATGTGTCCGGAAGATCTATTGCCAATCGCCCAGGCGCACACCGAGTCTGCCAATTGCCGTCATGAGACTCTGGTCAGAGGGCTGATGAGACTGTGGTGAGACCCTGGTCAGAGGGTCCCGGGTCACGATGACCGTCAGCGACCAGGCGGAACAGTGGCCAGAGCAGGTTGGATCGAAGACCGAGGCGACCGAGGATTGCGGTGGCGTGCCCGGTACCGCGGACCCGACGGTCTCGTACGATCGAGGAGCTTCGCAACCAAGGTCAATGCCCAGCGTTGGCTCACTGACCAGCAGAGCAAGATCGACCGGGCAGCATGGGTGACGCCGGAGCTGGGGCGAATCCCGTGGGCCGACTACTCCGAGCAGCTTCTCGCCGGACGCGGGCATCTCGCTGCGCGTACCGTCGAGACGGACCGGCGTTGTCACGACCGTGTCGAAGACCTGATCGGTGACGTGCAGCTCGTGCGTTTGACTCCCGACCTGATCCGCAGGCTGACCGCCGAGCTTACCGGCCGGTACGCACCCGAGACCGTGGCTCGCACGGTGCGGTGGGTTCGGCTCACCCTCAACCAGGCAGTCCGAGACCGCCGCATCGCTTCATCACCTGCTGATGGAGTCCGGCTGCCACGAGGTCGCCCAACGAGGATGCGCCTGCTCGACGAGAACGAGGTCGCCCAACTCGCCTCGGCTCTGCCCGATCGGTACGGCTCGTTGGTCATCGTGGCGGCCTACACGGGGTTGCGGTGGGGTGAGTTGGCCGGGCTTCGAGTCTCCGATCTTGACCTGCTCCGTCGCCGGCTGACGGTGCGCACAACCCTGGTTGAGGCCACCGGACAGGAACCTACGCTGGGCCCGCCCAAGTCGAAAGCCTCGGAACGAACCATCACGCTCCCCCGCTTCGTCGCAGAAACACTGGCACAGCATCTCGAGACACGCCCGCCTGTCGACGACATGGTGTGGACCACCGAACAGGGAGCACTGCTCCGCCGCGGATCCTTCGGACGGATCTGGCGCAAAGCTGTTGCTGAATCCGTCGGTCCTCCGTGCCGGGTTCATGATCTGCGCCATACCCACGCCGCCTGGCTCATCGCCGACGGGGAGCATCCCAAGGCCATCCAGACCCGACTCGGGCACGGCTCGATCGCAGTAACCATGGACCGCTACGGGCACCTGATGGACGGACTCGACGACCAAATCGCCCTCCACCTCGACGCCGGAGCCCGAGCTGCCGAGATCCCCACACGAGGAGAGCGGACACGGGACCCACCCGGCATCGGCTTCTGAGAATGCACGATGGCCAGCGTTCAACTGCTGCCGGACCATCGGAGGGCACGCTACGAAGCGGATCAAGTATCTGAGATCGCCGGTCGTGTAGCGGTGATCGGATGGCAGTCGATGCCCTCCGCTGCCGCTGTGCTCCGACCGCCTCCCACCCACGAGATCTCGCAATTGTCGAAAAGGACACCATCCACCCCGGCCAGGTCCTCGGCGCGGTAGTGCCACAGATCATCGCCGTTGCAGGGAACACGACGTCCGATCGGCTCCCCGACGAGCAGCGTGACATCGCCATGGGACACCGGCCGGTTGTCCGTCAGGACTCCCCAGAGCTCACAGAACTCCGAACTCGGATGACTCAAGGTGAGAGACCACCCGGCCCCGACGGCAACCGCGATGACTACCGGCATGACAATCCAGATCCACCGACGCCTCACCGACTCAACTTGTCCCCGCTTCATCCACGTTCTTTCGGCCGAGCCTTGCCGAACCTGAGCCGAGACATTGCCACGGTTGGGACGTGCACCGCCCCCCTGACGAGGTCCGGAACAGAGTTGGAGCCCGACCTGCCGCGCCCCCAGCGCGCCCCGAGCGGACACAGGACCCTCCCGACACCTCGCTGCGAACGCGCAGAATCCCTTGCGACGCAAGGGATTCCAGCTTGGTAGCCCCGAGCAGATTCGAACTGCCGTTACCGCCTTGAGAGGGCGGCGTCCTAGGCCTCTAGACGACGGGGCCATATTCTGATCCGATTTTGAGAGCCGGATCTTCGCTCGGGGGGGAGGACTTGAACCCCCAACTACAGGACCAGAACCTGCTGTGTTGCCAATTACACCACCCCCGAAAGGAGCGACGGAAGGTTAGGGACAACCAGGGAGAATGGCAACCTGAGCGCCCACCCCCGCGATCACGCCATCCTGGCCGCCGCTGTAGCCAATCTCTCAACCGTTCGATCTTTGCCGAGGGCCGCAATCGACTCGAAAAGTGGCGGGCTCACCGACGATCCGGAGATCGCTACCCGCAACGGCTGGAGACCCTTGCGCGCCGAAAAATCCAGGTCCTCGAGCATCCCCCGCAGCGCAGCCTCGATCGATTCTGTCGACCAATCCTCGACATCGGCGAGCCGATCTCCTGCGCCTGCGACTGCCTCGGCAGCGCCTTCCTTGGTCATCACCTTGTCCCACGAAGTGTCGTCGTATTCGATGTCGCCGAAGAGGAATGCCACCTGCGAACCTACCTCGGTCAACAGCTTCGTTCGCTCCTGTACCAGCGGGGCAATCTCACGAAGCGTGTCTACCTCAACACTGCTCAAGTCCCGCCCCAAGCTCCCCTCGACCAGCGGCCGCACCGCAGCGACGAACCCGTCAGCGTCCATCTCTCTTACATAGACACCGTTCATCCATTCCAGCTTGTCGGTGTCGAAGATTGCCGGGTTCCTGGACACGGTGCCCAGGTCGAAACGGTCGATCATGTCGCTGAGGCTGACGATTGTCTCGTCCTCCCCCGGTGACCATCCCAGCAAGGCCAGATAGTTGACCATCGCTTCGGCGAGATAGCCCTCATCGCGGTATGCCTTCAATGACGTGTGGCCATGCCGCTTGGACAGCTTCTTGCCGTCGGGGCCCATCAGCAGCGACAGATGCGCATAGGCCGCCCGCTCGGCTCCCATTGCCTCGGTGATCAGGATGTGTTTCGGGGTCGATGACAGCAAGTCCTCGCCTCGAATCACGTGGGTGATCCCAAAATCGACATCGTCAACGGTGCTCGCCAGGTGATAGGTCGGCGTCCCGTTGGACCGTAGGATCACGAAGTCCTCCACCTGCTTGTGATCGAACGTGACCGTGCCTCGCACAACATCGTCGAACACGGTCTCCCCCGGTCTGGGCACCCTGAAACGCACCGTCGCCGGCTCCCCCGCCTCCACCCGCGCCATTGCCTCATCGGCACCGGGCTCGAACCGGCCGTCGTAGGCCGGAGGCAGCCCGGCCTTCTGGGTTTCCTTGCGGAACTCGTCGAGCTGCTCTGGCTCGGCAAAGCTGTAATAGGCGTTCCCGTCGGCAACCAGACTTGCGACCACTTCCTGGTACCGGGGAAGACGCTCGCTCTGCCGGTAGCTGCCCATCGGCCCGCCGACCTCGATCCCTTCGTCCCAATCCAGGCCGAGCCAACGCATGCTCTCGAGGATGTCGTCCCGGAACTCGTCGGTGCTGCGCGCCTCGTCGGTGTCGTCGCTACGGAGGATGAAGGTGCCGCCGTTTTTCCTGGCGAACAGGTAGTTGTAGAGAGCGGTGCGGCCACCGCCAACGTGCAGATACCCGGTAGGCGAAGGCGCAAATCTGACTCGAACGCTCATCGTGTTCTCCCAACCGACCGAGCGATAACCGGATTCATCAGCACACCGATGCCCTCGATCTCGACTTCGACCTTGTCCCCCGGCGCGATCGGGCCGACCCCGGCCGGCGTCCCGGTGAGAATGACGTCACCCGGCAGCAACGTCATCACGTGGCTCATGTACGACAGCAGCTCGGAAACGCCGAAAACCATGTCGGCAGTCGATCCCGATTGACGGAGGTCGCCGTTGACCCGACAGGTGATCTGGAGACCCTCGAGCGGATCTAGATCGGTGTCGATCGCAGGCCCCAGCGGGCAGAACGTGTCGAACCCCTTGGCCCTGGTCCACTGGCCGTCGGAACGTTGCAGGTCACGGGCGGTGACATCGTTGGCTGCGGTGTAGCCGAGGATATACATCCCGGCATCCTCGATACGGACATCCCGGGCAACCTTGCCGACGACAACGGCCAGCTCCGCTTCGTGATGCACATTCTCGCTGTCACTCGGCAAGCGAATCGGTTGCAGGGGGCCAATCACCGACGTCGGCGGCTTGAGAAAGATCATCGGGTTCTCCGGGATCTCATTGTCCAGCTCCGCAGCGTGGTCCACATAGTTGCGCCCCACCGCAACCACCTTGCTGGGGATCACCGGGGACAACAGACGGGCTCGATCCCAGGGGACAACGGTCTCCGTCGGCTCCCATGCAACAAGTGGCGTGCCGAGATGGAGGCGGATACCCTCGGGCTCGACCGCACCATAAGTGATGTCGTCGACGTCGCTGTCGACACGAACGATCTTCATATGGACTCCCCGTCAGTCGGTGATGAGCGAGGTGCCCGAAGCCATACGGCTGCGTGCCTCGTCGGCGGTCAACCGCAACACATCCGTGTCCAGCAGAGACACGAACGAGTAGAGGTTGTGCGGATGGTGCGCCGCCGCGGCAAACCACTTCTTGCGCTTCGCTGCCAGATCGGTGTGAAGGCTATTGGGGGCGCTCGAATCTAGCCCCAGCAGGACAACCGCCAGATCGACGTCCTTGCCGGTCGGAGCTCGCCCGAACAGCGACGCCCGTGCGGACACCACCGCGGCGAGCGCCGCATCGAGATTCGATCGATGCTCGCCATCTGCAAGCTCCAACTGCCGGGACGCGATCAACGAGAGGGCATACCCGGGGTCGGGGCCGGCCCTGCCGAACCCTATGCCCCACTCCATGTCCTCGGGGCCGCCCAATTCGCCCGGGCGATCCGGGACCCAGCTACGCGCCGGATCCGGCTTGCGGCGTGGCCGGGGCAGGTCAGATATCTCGAGTTCGATGTTCGGCTGTTGTCCCACGTTGTCCTTCCGAGTTGCACGGCAATGCTACCGCCGGCAGGCGGTCGTTCAGCTACGGCGACGGCCGCTAGATGAACTCGAGCCATCCCCGATGACGATCGAGTTTGCCGGTCACCAGATCGGCGTAGAGCGCCTGAGCCTTGCGGGTGACGGGGCCAGGCTTGCCATCACCAACTGCACGATCGTCGATCTCCCGGACCGGGGTCACCTCAGCGGCAGTCCCCGTGAAGAAAACCTCGTCGCCGTAGTAGAGGTCTGACCGGTCGAGAACCTTCTCGACTATCTCATAGCCCTCCTCGGAGAGAAGGGTCATCACCGCGTCTCTGGTGAGCCCGTCGAGGCATCCAACGGAGATCGGCGGGGTGTAGACGACGCCATCTTTGACGAGGAACAGGTTCTCGCCGCTCCCCTCACTGACCGCACCGTCCTGGTTGAGCATGAGCGCTTCGTCGTAGCCTGCCGAGACCGCCTCCATCTTGGCGAGGATGCTGTTGATATAGGTGCCGGTGGCCTTGGCGTTCGGAAAGGAGGAGTTGGGAAAACGCCGCCACGAGGAAACGCGCACACGAATTCCGTTGCGAACACCGTCCTCACCCAGGTAGGCGCCCCACCTCCACACGACGATCGCCGTGCGCACCGTGGCGCCGGCAGGGTTGAGGCCGATCGAGCCGAGTTCGAGGAAGGAGATGGGACGTACATAGCCCGCCTCGAGCTCGTTGACTCGCAGGGTCTCTTTGGCCGCTTCGACCAGCTCCTCGACCGACCAATCAAGCTTCATCATGTAGGCCTTGGCCGAATTGTGCAGCCGGGCCATGTGATCGGTCAGGCGAAATACCTCGGTGCCCTCCGGAGTCTCGTAGGCGCGGATGCCCTCGAAGACCCCGGAACCGTAGTGCAGGGAATGTGAGAGCACATGAACGTTGGCGTCGTCCCAGGGGACCATCTCGCCGTCGAACCAGATGTATTTGGTGGCTTCCATGGCTCTATCTTGCCACAGCCGATCAAACGCGGGCTGAAAAACCCGACCGTACCCCTACTTCAGATAGCGGTCGTGCCATTCGAGGATCGCCTCGAAGCGGTCAACCCGGTGCTTCGGCTTCCCGCCACGCGACAGCTCATGACCTTCCGGTGCCGGGAATCTCACCATCTCGGTCGGCACTCCGTTGAGCAGGAGCTTCACGAAGAACTGCTCACCCTGCTCGATGGGGGTGCGAAAGTCGCCTTCCGAATGCACTATCAAAGTCGGAGTGGTGACGGCATCTGCCTCCGCCAACGGCCCCGACTTCCATGTCGTCTCGAGATCATCGAGACCATCTCCCAGGTACATCCGGGAGAACCATGGCCCGATGTCGGATGTCCCACTGAACGAGGTGAAGGTGTACAGCCCGCGCTCTGCAACCGCTGACTTGTAGCGATGGTCGCGTGCAATCACCCGCGCCGTCGCATACCCGCCGTATGAGCCGCCCATCACGCCCATCCTCTCCAGGTCGAGACGGGGGAATTGGGCGGCGGCGGCATCCACCGCGGCCAGCAGGTCGACCATATCCGGCGAGTCTTTCTCATGCCAGGTGCCGACGATCGCACGCACATGATCCGACCCGTAGCCTTGCGAGCCGCGGGGGTTGATGGCAACCACGCCGTAACCGGCGCCGACGAAGACCTGGAACTCATCGAAGAACCAGTTGCCGTATGCCGATGCGGGACCACCGTGGATGTTGAATAGAACCGGGACCTTCTCCTCACCCGGCGGCAAATAGACCCACCCTTCGATTTCGACCCCGTCGTGACTGATGACAAAACGCTGCGCCGCAGCCAGTTCTGCTGCTTCGGCAAAGCCGTCGTTGAGACTGGTGAGTTGCGTCTCGACACCATCCTCCAACAGGTAAAGCTCACCCGGGTTCGTCGGTGATGTGGCGACGAATGCAACCCTGGTGCCCTCGGCATTTGGGCTTGCCCCGGTGATCGCCCGCTCCCCACCGAGCAGCGCGCTTGTGGCCCCGTCTGCTGTCATCGAAACGAGTGTGACACAGCCCGAGTCCTCAACTGTGACCACCGCGCTGCCGTCTTGGAGCCATTGCGGCCCTCCCGGCTGCACCAGCGGAGCGTGCGGCGAGATATTGCGGTCGAGATAACCGGTGAGGTTGACCAGTGTGCCGTCGTCCTCGATGCGATACAGGGGGTTGACGTCGGGATGTCCCCAGTTGTCGAGAATCCCGGTCGCATAGAGGTTGCCGGAAAGGTCATAGGAGATCCTCTCCCAAAGACCGAGCCCGGTCCGGGCTCTCGGCTCACCCCCTGTTGCCGGGATGGTCCACACCTGCGACCCCGGTTCCAGGCCTCTCCGCTCATGGCGGGATGACGTGAACGCCAGAGTGTTCCCGGACGGGTGCCACACGACGCCGTCCTCGTCGTAATCACCTGCCGTGATTCTGGTCGGTTCGCCGGAGACGGCATCGACCACGTGGATGTGCTGACGGTGATCTCCAACCCAGCCCATGTTGTCGAATCGGTAGGGGAACCGGGTTACCCGCCGTGGTGCCCGTTTCCGCTCATCCTTGTCGATCTCCGCCAGCTCCGGGGCCCACTCCGGTGCAGCCACCGCGATGCGGCTGCCGTCGGGCGACCAGGCGAACTCAGTAACCCCCAACTCGAAGTCTGTGAGGGCCTCGGCCTCGCCCCCGGCCAGGTCGAGCAGCGCCACTTGCGGCTTGGCATCGTCGCCATCGGTCTTGCGAAGGAAGGCAAGAGTTGTGCCATCGGGCGACCAACGCGGCGCCATATCGGTTGGCCCCGAGGTGATCGGCCGTACCTTCGCCCCGTCCCACAGCCAGATCCTCTTGATGTACTTGTCCACTTCGAGGTCCATCCGGGTGACAACGAAAGCGATACGGGTGCCGTCAGGATGCAGGTGGGGGTCGGAAGGCGTTACGAAGTCGCCGAGTTGGTCGGGGCGCATGAGGTCCTCTCTACGGAATCGGGGCCACTCTATCGAGCTGCATCGACCCGACGGCCGTGGGGACTTCTGTGACGGGCGAAGGCACCGGTCCGGCCGATCGGCCGCCGACTACTCGTGGCCAAGTGGTTCTTCGTGGGACTCACCACCGGTTAGCCTCACTCAGATGCACAGGTTCGTTGCAACAGGATTCGGGTCGGGATTGATCCCCGGCAAGCTCTGGCAAGCCGACACAGGGGCCGGAACGTTCGGAGCTGCGGTCGCTGCCCTGATTGGCCTGACGCTGTGGACCGCACCGTGGTGGATCGACTTGCTTGCCGCCCTCATCGCCATCGGTCTATCGCTGTGGGCATCCGCCCCCTTCGCCGTCGACCATGCCGACCCGAACTGGGTTGTGATCGATGAGGTCGCCGGGACTCTCGTTGCACTGGTCGGGCTCACCGGTTGGCCGTGGCTGATCGCGCTCGTCGTTGCCAGGCTCGGCGACATCTACAAGGTGCTGCCCGGCGTCCCCCAAGCAGAGCGTCTCCCCGGAGCTGTCGGTGTTACCGCAGATGACGTGGTCGCCGGTCTCTACGGTCTGGCCGTCGGCTGGATCGCCTTCTGGCTGCTGGGGTAAACCGTCGCAAGCCCGAATCGGCAGATGGTAATCGCAGTCGGTGCCCAACTCTCCCTCGAAGTGGTCCTGCAGAACAGGTGCCCATGAACTCGTGGATACAGCGACACGTCGCTAGCCTCCCGTCGATGATCGACACGATGATGCGTTCACCACGCATGCCGTGGATATCTACGCTGGCACGGCTCGTGCTCGGCGTAGTCATGTTCTACGCAGGCATCCTCAAACTATTCGAGCCGGATGAAGCGCTTCGAGCCGTCCAGGCCTATCGGATTCTGCCCGCAGCCATCGATGATGTCGTCGCCTTCGGCTTACCGCTTCTCGAGGCCGTGGTGGGCGTGCTTCTCTTGCTCGGTCTGGGAACCCGGCTGGCGGCCTGGATCGCGGGCGGGCTCCTGATCGTGTTCATCGCCGGAATCACCTCGGCCTGGGTCCGCGGCCTGTCTATCGATTGCGGCTGTTTCGGCGGCGGCGGGGATGTACTGGCAACCGGCAAGGCTTGGCGATATACGTCGGAGATACTGCGAGACACAGGACTTCTCGTGCTGGCGATCTGGCTCGCACGATTTCCGACAAGCCGGCTGGCACTGGATCGTATGCTCGATCCGGGCTCTTTGCCCGATGAGCTCGACCAGATTGACACCTACCCAAGCGAAAAACACAAGGAACCTTCGGCATGAGCAAGAACGATTCCCGGCAAGCCAAGCAGCTGGCGGAGCAAGAGGCGGCCCGGCGCCGCCGAACCCGCAACATTCTGATCGGTGCCGTAGTGGCGGTCGTCGTGGTCGCCGGCATCATCGCATGGGCATCCAACAGAACCGAGACGGATGCAACCGCTGCGGTGCCCGCCGGCATCGACAGCGACCTCGGAGTCCCGGTCGGCACTGCGAGCTCCCCCGTCGTCGATATCTACGAGGACTTCCAATGCCCCATCTGCAAAACGCTCGAGGACAATATCGGGCAGACGCTGCAACAGATCACCGATAATGGCGACGCCAAGGTCGTATACCACATAATGTCATTCCTCGACAACAATCTCCGCAACGACTCTTCGACACGGGCAGCAAATGCTGCCGGCTGCGCCCAGGACCAGGGTGTGTTCCCGGCGTACCACGCCGAGGTATTCGCCAACCAACCGGTCAATGAGGGCGATGGGTATACAGACGAACAGCTGATCACCTTCGGGGAGACCGCGGGCGTCGAGGACATGGACCAGTTCCGTGCATGTGTGACCGACGGGACCTTTGCCGGCTGGGTCACACGGGTCGAGCGTCGCGCCGAGGACGACCAGATAAGTGGTACACCCACGGTGTTGGTCAACGGCACCAGAGTTGATCTCGGACAGGCATCGTCGTGGGACGACTACATCAACCAGCTGACGATCGCGATCCAGCAAGCCGGCTGAATCGCTACGCCGCCATCTCGAATCCGTGGGGGATGCTCAGCCCTGCTGGAAGAACAGGTACCAGGCGCCCACAGCAAGTATTCCGCTGATCACGACCCACTTGATAGCGCTCTTCAGCAATCCGACGATGATGCCGAATACCGCAAGTACTCCGATTGCCAGCAGCACCTTCTGAAACGCCGGGTTTGAAGAAGCTGCCTGAAGCAGCCCGTCCGGGATCTTGTCCTGGATCGAGACCGGGAGTTGTGAGACAACATCGTCCGGGATTTTGTCCAACAGCCCGTTCTTGATCTGATTAACGATCTCAGGTGGCAGCTTGTCCACGACATCCGGGGGCAGGTCCTCGATCTGGATCTGGGCTAGAACGGCAAGTTGGAGAATGCTCATGGATGGCAGGTTAACCCCGGATCGGATAAAGCTGCTGATGTCGGGCTAGAAGCTGGCTACAACAGACCAAGCCAGAGCAGCAGCAGGTCCGCATCAACCTCAGACACCACGGGATGATCACCGGTAGGCAGGTTCATACGATTGACGATGACGGTGCGCAGGCCTGCCGCGGCCGCAGCATCGGCTCCGAGGGCTGTGTCCTCAACTGCTACGGAGTACGCGGGGTCGATGCCGAGACGTTCAACCGCGGCCCGGTACAGATCAGGCGCGGGTTTGCCGTTGACAACCTCGTCGCCTGCGACGGTCACCTCGAAGTAGCGACCCAGATCCAGCACTTCCAGCTTCATGTCGAGGTTCGCCCGCGAGCTCGAGGAAGCAACACCCAGCGGGATCCCCAACATCGCTAGGCGGCGAACCGCGTCGATGGCGTCATCAAAGCCTCCGAGCTCGGTGGGATATGCAGCGAAGCGACGAGCGTCCACCGCAGCCAACACCTCCTGATGCGGGGGAATAGTCGCTCTTGCCGCAAAGTGGGCGTACGTGTCCCGGCCGGTGGTGCCGGTGCATGCCGCCACGTCGGCCTCGGTGACTGTGACCCCGAGCGGTGCCAGAGTGTCGGCCCAGGCAGCCCACGACAACGGCTCGCTATCGGCGAGCACACCGTCAAAATCGAATACGACTCCTCTCACCTGGTGACCACCCGCGCAATCCGGTTGAGCATCCGCTGCAACCTCGCATTTATCCACCAGCGGGCGATCGGTACCAGCATCTGCCGCACTTCGGAACGCTGCTCCAGACGAACCCGGGTGGCGATCCGCTCGTGCTCGACCCGCGGGCTGATCATCAGCTCAAACCGGGTAGGGGCGGCCGCTGAATCGACCGTGCAGGTCACGGCCGACCCGGCTTGCCACGTCTTGATCTCAACCCGATGTCGTCTCCCCGGCAGGAAACCACGGCGGGCCTTCACAAAGACACGCTGGCCCGGTTTCGGCAATTCGGTTCCCATGTACCCGACGGTTGCCACCCCGGCCCATTCGCCAAGGCGCGCCGGATCAGCCACGAGCGCCCAGATCCGGGTCGGATCAGCGTCGATGACCTGCTCGGCGCTGACAGCGATGGCGCGTCGCTCGCTCAACTCGCCCCGGCTTTGCTCCGGATGAGGTCTGAGACCAGCTGCGGATCGGCCTTGCCCCGGGTTGCCTTCATCACCTGACCGACAACAAACCCGATTGGTTTCATGTCACCTTGTCGGAGTTTCTCGAGCACGTCCGGATTCCCGGCGAGAACACGGTCAACCTCGGCCTCGAGAGCACCGGCATCGGAGATCTGGGAGAGATCATGCGCAGCAGCCACCTGAGCCGGAGTGCCCTCCCCCGCCAGCACGTAGCCGAGAACATCCTTTGCCGCGGTGCTCGACAACGTCGCGTCCGCCACCATTCCCGCCAGCTCGCACAGATGCTCAGGAGCCAGAGATGTTTCCTCGAGTTCGACCTCGTTGCGACGCAGATAGGCGACGACATCACCGGTGAGCCAGTTGGCGACCGCTGTCCCGTCGGCACCCAACTCGACAGCGGCATCGAACAGGGCGGCCAGGTCCGCAACCTCCCCAAGTGTTGCGGCTGCCTGATGATCGATTCCCGATGCAACCAACCGGCTCCTGCGCGCAGCGGGGAGCTCCGGCAGCGATGCGAAGACCCGCTTCCGCCAGGCGTCATCGACATGCAGGGGCACGAGATCAGGCTCCTGGAAGTAGCGGTAGTCGGCGGACTCCTCTTTGGACCGCATGCTGGAGGTGGTTCCGGTGCCCTCATCCCAGTGGCGGGTCTCCAGAACGATCACGCCGCCCGCTTCGAGCACGCCGATCTGCCGCTCTATCTCGAACGCGACGGCCCGCTGTAACGATCGCAACGAGTTCATGTTCTTGACCTCGGCGCGCGTTCCGAACTCTTTCTGACCCACGGGCCGGACCGAGATGTTGGCATCGAACCGGACGCTGCCTTCCTCGAGTCGCACATCTGACACTCCGAGGGTTCGGACAACACGCTGCAACTCCGCGGCGTATTCCCTGGCCTGCTCGGGAGAGTGGATGTCGGGCTCGCTGACGATCTCGACCAGCGGCACACCCGATCGGTTGAAGTCCAACAGCGAGTAGTCGGCACCGTGGATCCGGCCGCTATCGCTGCTGTGGATGCTCTTGCCGGTGTCCTCTTCCATGTGTACCCGGGTAATTCCGATGGTCACCTCGTCACCCTCGACGTCGATATCCAGGTGACCGTTGATGCACAAAGGGACGTCGTACTGCGAGATCTGGTAGTTCTTTGGTAGGTCGGGATAGAAGTAGTTCTTGCGATGGAACAGTGAATCCTCGACGAGCTCACACCCGAATGCTGCACCGATGCGCAGGATCCCCTCGATTGCCTCATGGTTGGGAACAGGCAGCGCGCCCGGTAACGCCAGGCAAACGGGGCAGACCGTCGTGTTTGGCTCGGCGCCGAAGTTGACCGCACAGCCACAGAACATCTTCGATTTTGTCTGCAGCTCAACATGAGTCTCTATGCCGATTACGGCTTCCCAGTCAGTCATGCGGGCTTCACCTCCGAAGTCGCCAGGGCAGGTCGGGCGTCAAAACCGGCCAGCCGCTCCACCTCGGCTGCCAGCCGGAACAGCTGCGCCTCGTGAAGCGCCGGAGCCATGACCTGGAACCCGATCGGCAGTCCGTCGCCGTCCAGGCCGATCGGAACCGAACCGCTTGGGTCGCCACCGAGGTTGCTGGCAATGGTGCACACGTCGCTCAAGTACATGCTCAACGGATCTGCCGTCTTCTCACCGATGGCGAACGCCGTCGTCGGACTGGTCGGCGATACCAGTGCGTCGACCTTCTCGTAGGCCGAGGCGAAGTCGTTGCGCAGCAGCGTGCGCACCTTCTGGGCCTGGCCGTAGAAGGCGTCGTAGTAACCGGCAGATAATGCGTACGTGCCGAGCAGAATGCGCCGGATCACCTCGGGCCCGAATCCCTCAGCCCTGGTCTTGGACATCATGTCCTCGGTAGTCTCGCCGTCGACCCGAAGGCCGTAGCGAACCCCATCGAACCGCGCCAGATTGGCCGATGCCTCCGCAGGTGCAATCAGGTAGTAGGCCGACAGCGCGTACTCAGTGGCAGGAAGCGACATCTCCACGAGTTCTGCGCCTGCATCCGAGAGCTTGTTGTACATGGCACGACAAGCGTCGTTCACCTCGGCGTCGATCCCCTCACCCGTCAGTTCGGCAACGATGCCGATCTTCATCCCCTTGACCCCGGCATCGAGATGCGAGGAGATGGCGGGACGTTCGCCTCGGTAGCTGGTGGCGTCACGAATGTCGAAGCCTGCGACCGACTCGAGCAGGGTTGCCGCATCACGCACACTTCTGGCAAACGGCCCGATCTGGTCGAGAGAAGAGGCAAAGGCGATTAACCCGTATCGGCTCACCAGGCCATAGGTCGGTTTGACCCCGACCAACCCGCACAGCGATGCGGGCTGGCGAATCGAGCCACCGGTGTCGCTGCCGAATGCGCCGAACGCAGAACCGACGGAAACGGCGGCCGCAGACCCACCAGACGAGCCACCGGGGACCCGATCGGTATTCCACGGATTCCTGGTCGGCCCGAACGCCGAGTTCTCTGTAGAGGAGCCCATCGCAAACTCGTCGAGATTGGTCTTGCCCATCAGCACTGCGCCGCCGTCATGGAGCTTGTCGATGATGGTGGCGTTGTATGGAGGGACATACCCGGAAAGGATCTTCGACCCGGCCGTCGTCTCTATGCCCCTGGTCGTCATATTGTCCTTGACCGCGAGCGGAATACCCTGGAGCGGGCCATGATCGACACCGTCGGCAAGGTCTGCGTCGGCCTTGCGAGCTGCGTCACGCGCTCCCTCCTGATCGAGGGTCAAGTAGGCGTGCAGATGTGATTCGGTGACGGCTGCACGGTAGATGGCTGCATTGGTCAGGTCGACGGCGCTGAAGTCGCCCTTCCTGAGACCGTCACGCGCTTCAGCTATCGAGAGGTCGGCAAGATCACTCATGTCTCCCCCAGGATGCGCGGGACCCGGAAGTACTCCCCCTGGCGGGCCGGTGCCTGTTCCAACACCTCTTCCCGATCCAATGAGGGTCGGATCTCGTCGGCTCGGAACGCATTCGTCATCGGTAGCGGATGCGAGGTCGGCGGCACTCCCTCGGTGGGCAGTGCGCTGACACGCTCGGCATGCTCGAGAATATCCTCGAGCTGGGATCCGTATCTGGCAAGCTCCTCCGCGGAAAGGGCGAGCCTGGCCAGTCTGGCTACTTTGGCAATATCAATCTCTATGGGCATGGGTCGAGAATAGACCCGGGAAGGCCGCGGCCGGTTCGCCCCGGCAAATCGGTATCGGACTAACGTTCGAGAACTCCCCCGGATGGGCCCCGGGGCATATCAAGCGCGTTGGATGAAGGCAAAAACTGGGCGGAGGAAGGACGACGTCGTACGCCGGGCATTCGTGCTCGGGGTTTGTTTCATGCTGTTCGCTGTCCAACCGACCCTTGGCGACGCGGCTGTGCTGACCGATACGTTCTCACGGACGGACATCACCGTCACCCCGACGCTCGCGACGTTCTACGACTACACGGCGGGAACGACAACAGTCTGGACGGACACCGCGGACTTCGATGCAGGCAAGTACACGACCACCAATAGCGCTGAGATCACGGACTCAGTCGTGCTCGACCGCATCGGGCCGTCCGGAGTGGCCCCGCCCGACGGCAACATTCCCTGGTGGGACACTGATTGGGTCAACCGGCGCTGCTTCCAGATCGACCACACAACGCCCGGTGCTGCCACCGTATCTGAATACCCGATCCGGGTGCCGTTCCCCATCGATACGCTGATCGCCGACGGTTATCTCCAGGCCGATCTCGGTGACCTTCGTGCTGTAGGAACCGATGATTCGACCGGGCTTCCCATGTGGGCGGACGACACAGAGCCCGACGTCCTGTGGATCCAGGTGGATCAGATAGCGGCAGATGCCACAAGCCACGTCTGCGTGTATTACGGATACCCGCCGGGCGGTGCCGTCAGCCCGGCCAACCACACCGAAGATGCCGTGTTCACATACACATCGGCCAAGGACATCTACTACACGGTCGGCGACGTGTATACGAGCCCGGCCGCCGCCATCAACGTCGTCTCGTACATAGACGGCAACGAGGTGTCCCTCAACGGTGCGCCCCCGGAGCCCCTCGCCGCCGCAGGTGATCTCACTACGTTTGATGCGGTGGATGTGGATGCGGGCTCGGTGATCTCGGTGCTAGGCCCTATCTCCGCGACGGGTGTTGGTGACGGCACCGATTCTCTCGTCCCGATCTCGTATGCAGGCACATCATTTGCAGCTCCGATCAGTCGAGACGGTCAGCAGTTCTCATTCATAGCCCCGTTCGCCGACGCCACAGTCCAACTGTACGACGGGGTGACCCTGGTCAACACGTTCACGGTGACCGCAGGCACGCCGTACACCCACACCGTTGACGACATCACAGATGGCAGCGTCGCAATCATCGAGTCGGATGTGCCCGTACTGGTCACGCACCGCTCTGCGACGGGTGGCGACGCCTTCCCGCTGTACCCGGCTGCGGCCGGTGACTTCTATACCGTCCGTTCCACCGAGACACTGATCGGGTACGGCACGGACGCCACGAACCTGGACATCACAGCGTCAGATGGCTCCGTCACCGCGACCGCCGGCAATCGGGGCGACACCACATCTGTCGCAGGCGGCGGCGTCGACGGCGGGACCGCAGCGGACGGCCTCCGATTGTCTGCCGATCAGCCCGTCGGAGTGCTCGGCTCGGAGGACGGTGACGGAACCGAGGCGTTCATCACGATCCCATCGACCGAGCTCAGCTCGCAGTACTGGATCGCCACCGACTCGCAATACGTCGCCTTCGCCTGTCCCACCGTTGAGTCTGCCGCCGTCCCTCTCACGATCTCAGCCCCCGGCGTCGCCGATCGCCCGGTGACTTGCAGCGGCGGGCCGGACGTCGCGTGGGCCGTCGACACAGCAGATCTCGCCGTCACCACCAGCGGCATTTCGATATCCGCCGACGATGATGCCCCGTTCTTCGCGTACTACGAGGATCTGGCCACCGACGACCAGAACGGATTGCTCGGGCCCAAGCAAGGGCGCCAATACACCTGGCCGGAGCCCGTCGTGACTCCCGGTGGCGACGAGGGCCTATTCGAGACGGCGGGAAGCTGGGAGAGCGCAACGATTGACGTTGGTGCGGGCGCTGAGATTTATGGCCTCGTCTCGCTCGGAGGCGCGGTGCCCGCCGGAACCGAGCTGCGGCTCCAGATGGCGACCGCGGCGGGTGGGACCCCCACCAGCTTCGTCGGGCCCGACGGGACGGCAACGAGCTTCTTCACAATCGACGCCCTCCCTGCCGTCGCTGATTTCAGCCACGACGGTGACCGGTTCCTGCGGGTACGCGCCGAATTCGCCACGACCGACCAGACTGTGACCCCACGGCTCGACAGGATTTCGGTGGATTCCGCCCTCCCCGAACTGAATCGCTCACTCAATGCAGTGCCAACGATGAGCTTGTCGACCACTATCGACCCAACGGTCACCACCTCATATCTGCTCCGGGTCAAGACGACAGACCCTGATCTGGCAGGTAGCGAAGCAACCGCCGTCTACCGTGGCGCTGTGAATCTGGCAAACCTCGCAGGCGAAACCGTCCGGTTCGTCAACACCGCCCTCGGGATCGACAGCGTGCAACAGTCCTCGACGCTTGCCAGCGACGCGCCCGTCCTCTTCCAGGTCGACCATCCCTATTCCGTGGTCCTCGATCACTCTGCGCTGACGCCGGGAACCAGCACGGTTACCTTCACATTTCAGCTCGACTACCAGGGCAGCCATTCGATCTTCTTCGAGACTGACTTTGCCGTCGAGGTGACGGCACCATGAGTGACCGCGACCTGTTCCCGCACGAGTTTCCTCCAATCCCGCTGGACGAGGTCGAGCTGGCACCGACGCTTGGGTCGGGCCCAAGCGAGAGGACTTACGAGCGTCTCGTGCTCACTGCGTTCTCGGCGTCGCTAACGGTGCTGCTCGCGAAGATTGCCGCCGTGCTGCTCATCGGCAACTTTTCCGGTGCCACGATCACCATCCAATTCTTCCTGGGCTTTCTGCCCTATTTCGGCATAATCGCCGACCCCGGCACCTTCGCCACGATCGTGACTTTCTCAACGATTGCGATGATCACGGCCGGCCTGGCGCTGCTGATCCACCCCGTGTTGCAAAGCGGATGGGACAGCCAGTCGATCTGGGGTCGCAGTGTCGGCCTCGCCATCGGTGCCGAAACACTCCTTCTGGAGGCCGTTCGCCATTGGGTATGGCCCGAGGTCTTGCGGTGGGATTGGGCGTGGCTCGCCGGTTTTGAGCTAATTCTGGGTGTGGTGCTTCTGATTACTGCGCTCAAGCAGTTGAAAACACAGTCCGATAGAGTGCGTAGGTCTCGTGGCACGCACTCTGAGACAACGGAGGAAACTCGATGACGACCTCATGGACAATGACACGCCGTTGGGCCGGCATTCTGGTCGCAATGATGATGATCGCTGTGCCCGCGTCTGCGGCGGTGATCACGCAGAACTTCATGAGGGCCGATTTGTCGGTAGACGCCGCTTGCTTCACCAAGACCGCAGGCGCCGACGCCTTGAGCGGGTCGGGCTTCCTGGTATTCAACGGTGCGACCACGATTCGGGATTCCAGCGGCACGGTCGACCTCATCCAGGAGACGATGTCTGTGCAGGGTTTCGCAGGCGACCGGTTGATCTACACCGACGCCGTGCATTTCAACAACAACTGCCCCGACGGAGTTGCCGTGACCCTCGTCTCCGAGAACGACCCGGCGAACGGCGGTGCCGTAGATCCAGCATACGTGGCCGGCAACTTCTGGGACGACATCGATGTGTCGATCTACATGGCAACCGTCACGTCTCCGACAGGCACGCCGGGTTCGAGCGGTGACTGGCAGGTGATGATGTCGGTGTCGCAAGGCTTGGTGACCGATCAGCGCGGAACCGTGAACATCCCGGCCGGAGGGACACGGTCGATGGCAGTGGTTATTGACACAGACGACGGTGTCACCACCACCGACTCCGGGACTCTGCGCTGGACCGCTCAGGCCACCCACCCGTAGAAGCCATCGATTCCGCAGGCTGCGATACGCATCACCTTCATCAGGTTTGGGTCGACGACACCAACGCAGCCACCTCCCGTGATCGATTCTCGGCGTTCAGCCGTCCAGCAACAGGGCCAGCTCGTCGGATGAATCCTCCTGACCGTGGACGAGCAGCTCCCTGAGCACGCCGAACCCCTCCTCCAGCTGAGCCAGCAGAACCGACTCCTCCTTCTGGTGCGCCAAACCCGGGTCGCCTGGCCCGTAGTTGACTGCCGGCACTCCCCTGGTGGTGAGCCTCGCCACATCGGTCCAGCCCTGCTTCGGCTTGCGCGTGGCACCGCTTGTCTCGAGCAATCGGTCGAGATGCGGGTTGTCCTTCAGGACCTTGCCGGCAGGGGCACGATCCTTGACGACAATGATGTCGGCATCCGCAGCTATCTCGCGTAGACGCTGTTCAGCCTGATCGATGTCGTAGATGGGCGGGAACCGATAATTGAGGTTGATCTGCAGCGAGGATGGGAGCACGTTGTTGGCTATGCCTCCCCGTGCCATGGTCACTGAGAAGACCTCATGAAACTCGAGACCTTCGACATCGACCAGCTCTGGCTCGCGTTGGTGCATCGTCGCCAGCCAGGAGCCGGCTTTGGTGACTGCATTCTCGCCCAACCACGGTCGGGCGCTATGCGCAGCCTTGCCCTCGAAGAACACGTCCGCGTTCATTGCCCCGTTGCAGCCGAGCTCCACACCCAGGTTGGTCGGCTCGAGCACAATGGCGAATTCGGCCTCTAGAAGCCATGGCGCTCTGTCGAGCACATCTTCGAGACCGTTTTCTTGCATCGGCCCCTCTTCCTTGTCATAGAAGACGCCGACGACGTCGTATGGCCCGGTGCGAACTGCGTCGTCTTCGAGCAAGTGCATCATGATTGCCAGACCGGATTTCATGTCGACCGTGCCCAGCCCGAACATGCGATCTCCCCTGACCACAGGGTCACCGTTGTCCTGGATCGGTACCGTGTCGAAATGGCCGTATAGCGTTATCAGCGGCCGCCCCGTTTGCTGGCCGACGATCAGCGCATTGCCGATCCGGGTCACTCCCTGCATGGTCCAGACCTTGAGCAACCGCTCGGCAACGGCGGTGCACAAACGCCCTTCGTTTCCGGTCACCGAGTGAATTGAGACCAGTTCGGCGAGTGTGTCGTGGATCGCTGTCATACGGGCACCTCGAATACGCGGAGAGCTTCATTGAGTGATGTCTTACGGTCGGTCGACTCGGATCGTTTGCCGATGATCAATGCGCACTGGAGATCGTACGTTCCTGCCGGGAATTGTTTGGGACGGGTACCGGGAACCACGATAGAACGGGCCGGGACCCTGCCCCGATATTCGACCGGCTCGTCACCGGTGATGTCGATGATGGGTGTCGACGAGGTGATCGTCGTGTTCGCCCCGAGCACCGCCCCTTGCTCGACAAGCGTTCCCTCGACGACGATCGACCTGCTGCCGATGAAGGCGCCGTCCTCGATGATTACCGGGCGGGCCCCGGGTGGCTCGAGCACACCACCGATGCCGACGCCACCGCTGAGATGCACGCCGCTGCCAATCTGGGCGCATGATCCGACGGTCGCCCAGGTGTCGACCATGGTTCCCGAGCCCACGTAAGCACCGATGTTTATGTAGCCGGGCATGACGACAACCCCGGTCTCACAATATGCGCCGTAGCGGACGGTCCCGGGAGGCACGACACGGATTCCTGCCTCGGCCAGCCCCGTCTTGGTGGGGATCTTGTCGTGATACTCGAAGGGACCGATAGTCATCGTCTCGAGTTTGGCGAGCCGGAAGTACAGCATGATCGCCTCCTTGACCCAGAGGTTGACCTGCCATTGACCGTCTACCTTCTCGGCGACTCGCACCTGTCCCTTGTCAAGCAACTCGATGGTTCTGGCGACGGCGCCTGACGCGTCATCGAGCAGGTCGAGATCGGCATACGCATCCCGGATGACCTCCTGATCATTCGTTAGCTCAGACACGAAACAAGCACCTCCACGGCCTGCTCACACTCCTTAAGCGTAGGCACCAGAGCCAAACGCAGATAGCCCTCACCGCCGGGGCCGAAGAATCGCCCGGCAGAGACCACCACTCCAACTTCGAGGAGCCGATCCGAGACAGCGAGGTCGTCGTCGACCTTCACCCAGAGATAAAGCCCGGCGTGCGACGCCACGACCTCCATCCCGACCTGATCAAACGCGGTGCGAAGGATCGACCTTTTGGCCGCAAAGATGTTCCGACGTTCGGTGGCGTGGTCATCATCAGACCAGGCGGCGACGGCCGCCGACTGCACGAACTCCGGAGACGCCGTTCCGGTGGCGGTGCGGAGCTTCTTGAGCGCAGCGACCGCCTCGGCGTCACCGACGATGGCGCCGGAGCGATAGCCGGTCATCCCGGATCGCTTCGACAACGACATGAACGCAAGCGCTCCGGGAGTCCCTGGACCGGCGACCTGGAGCACCGACGCCGGCCCTCCCGGAAATGCCTCTGGCTCGTAGATGTCGGCATAGCACTCGTCGGACAACACCAGCGTGTCATGCTCACGCGCAACCGCATATAGCTCTTCGAGTTCGCTCCGGCTGGTCACTGCACCCGTCGGATTGTGGGGTGTGCACGTCCACAGCAGCCGCGCCCTTTCCCACACGGACACGGGCACATCGCCCGCCCGCAACACAAAGTCTCCGTCGAGCACAACCGGGTAGGTCTCGGCTCCTGAGAAGAGCGCCCCTCGCTCGTAGATGGGATAGCCGGGGCTCCCGTAGACGACCACATCGCCGCGGCTGCGATCCACAAAGGCCAGCGGTGTGTTGAACACCGCCTCTTTCGAGCCGGACGTTGGGATGATCTGGGTGTCTGGATCAACCGGGACCCCAAACCTTCGTTCGAAATATGAAGCAATCGCGGTGCGGAGTGAGCGGATTCCGGCGGTGGTCGGGTACTGAGATATCAAGGGCACGGCGGACTTGAGCGCATCGGGGATGAACGATGGAGTGGGCTCGCGCGGATCGCCGATCGAGAAATCGATGACACGCTGACCCGCCTCTCGCATCGCCCTCGCTCGCTCGTGAACGACGGCGATCGGGTAGCTGCCGAGTTGTTCGAGAACGGGGTTGAGTCGCATCGGGCCACGCTACTCGACTTATGATCTCCCCGTGAACCGCTACCGCATCATCTTCAGCCTCCTCGGGCTCGCCCTCGCCGCCGTTGCCTTCGGCGCGATCCTCCTCGCCCCATCGGGTACTCCAGCCGCCGTGCCCGACGTCCTGGAGGGGTACTCGCCTGCGGACGGTGCGACCGTGCTGCGACAGATCGAGATAGCGATAGATCTGCCCATCGACTACGAGATAGTGCTCGTGGTTGACGGGGTAACCATTCCGAACGATGAAATCAGCACCGTCCCTCAAACCGGCAAATTCACCTGGCGTCCCGGCGAGACGACGGTGATACCGGAATGGACCCCGGGCTTTCACACAGTCTGGGTGCGCTGGGATCGCGCCAACGGTCTTCCCGATCCCGGGGAGTGGACCTGGAGATTCCGGGCACAGTGACGGGGCCGGGAGTATCTCGTAGACGAGAGGCCCCCGGCGATGCCGGGGGCCTCTCGATGCGACGGGGAGGAACGTCGCGGTGCTTACGAAGTCGGGGGCAGAATGACCTGGTCGATGACATGTACCACGCCGTTCGACGCCATGACGTCGGTGGCAATCACATTGGCCGTGCCGTTGAGCACGACGCCTCCATCGACGACCTCGATCATGATGTCGCCACCCTGGACGGTGGTCGCTGAGTCGAGACCAACCACATCAGCGGCAAGAACCGAGCCGGCAACAACGTGGTAGGTGAGGACCTCGGCGAGGGCCGCCGGATCGGCGAGGAGGCTGTCGAGGGTACCCTCAGGCAGAGCAGCAAAGGCTGCATCGGTCGGGGCGAATACGGTGAATGGACCGTCACCAGATAGCGTCTCAACGAGCCCTGCGGCCTGGACTGCAGCAACAAGGGTATTGAACTCATTGGCAACCGCGACGTCGACGATGGTGTCTGTCGTCATCTCATCGTCCATCGCTTGTGTGGTTTCCGTTGGAGCCGTGGTTGTGGTCTCGACGGTCTCATCGTCAGAGCTGCTGCATGCCGCTACTACGAGAGCAAGGATTGCCAGCAGGGCAAAAAGTCGGATCTTCATGTTTGTCTCCTGTTTGTGGTCAACCGCCGCAGCGGTTTAGTACTAAATCCGGAACCAACCACCCAGGCGGATGACTTTCTCGCAAAAAAACTCGCGGTCGATCATGGGCCATGCCGTAGACAACCGACCCGACCGCCCCACCAGTGGGCGCTCCGATCCCGCCGCGCGAGTCTGCGGGCTCTCAATCAAGCAGCGTGGGTGCCCCTAGAAGCTCTGTTTCATATGGCTGTGCCTGCAGTGGCGCTGGGCTCAGTTGCTATAGACAGCCTGCGGTTCAGCGACCGGGATTGCCGGGACGCCACCCCCGAATGCGGAGAAAAGGGCGCTGACGCTTCTTGTGTGGAAGAAGGTGCCAGACCCGTACTCCCGGGCCTGGATGGCAACGGTGTGCTGGCCCTGACCAACAGCCACGGAGGCGTTGAGGGAAGCAATCGTGGAGAACGGCTCGGCATTGGGATCACCCGAAAGCTCGACGGTATACCCCATGTCGTCGCTGTGCGTCGCTACACCGTCGATGGTAAGCCGCAGCCCGACCAAAGCGTCACCAGTCAACGATGAATCGTCCTCCACACCCACGGACCCCATCACCAAGAGCACCCCCTCAACGGGTGCCTCGATTTGCGTCGTCAAGATGTCGGTCCAGGTGCCCGCCGTGAAGTTGTCGATATAGGCGTCGCTCATGGATCCATTGACTCGGATGAGATCACCAGGCAGTAGCCCGCCGACCGTGGATGCGTTGTCGGCCTGATCAGCAGCGGCAACCTGACCGTCTTCCGCTCCCAGGAATTGGGCGAATCGTCGCATAAACGCAGCCATCTGACCCCGGGTCACGTTATCTGTCGGACAGAAGCGGTCATTTGCCGGCGGATTGCAGCCCTTGGTAACCCCTGTTGCAGCAAGCCATTCGATATCAGTCTCGAAGAGCGAGTTATCGTCGTCACTGAACGCCCCGCCCGCGGCAAGTACAACCGCGGGAATCAGTGCAAAGACAACCAGAACCGCTAGTGACAAAACCAGTAGTGATGAAGTCCTCTTCATTTGCCTTGCTCCTCAGTCCTCTGTGCGAACGCACCACAGGTCCAGCGTACGCGCGAATGCGCGCCTGACAAGGCCCCTTTGTGCCTCCGGGAATCCCGGATCTTCGCTGCGCTATTGGACCATCTCCCGGCTGCAACGGCTTAGCCGGAATAGGGATTACAGGGTCGAGGTGGAATTATCAGCTTTCACTCGTCGAGGACCGCGGCGCCTTTGGCCAGCAGACGATTGAAGGCGTCCTCATCGAGGATCGGCACGCCGAGGGACTCTGCCTTGCCCAGCTTGGAGCCGGCTGCTGCTCCGGCGATCAGGGCAGCCGTCTTCCGCGACACCGAGCCGGTCACCTTGCCGCCGTGACCCTCGATGGCCGCCTTGGCTTCGTTTCTGCTGTAGCCCTCGAGAGTGCCGGTGACCACAAAAGAAAGACCCGCCAGCAGCACGGCTTCCTCGCCCGCCTCTTCCGGTTCCGGATCGGTGAGGCGCACGCCCGATTCGCCCAGCCGCCGCACCAGTTCGATGTTGTCCGGGTCTTCAGACCACGCCCGCACCGAGCGCGCTATCTCGGGACCGATCCCCTCGATCTCGCTGATCTCGTCCTCGCTCGCGGCCATGAGCGCCGGCAACGAAAGGAACTTCGCCGCTAGAGCCCTGGCAACAGTCCCGCCGACCAGATCGATGCCGAGCGCGGTCAGCAATCGGCCGAGTGGCTGGTCCTTCGCCTTGTCGATGGCGCCGAGCAGGTTGTTCACCGAGACCTCACCCCAGCCCTCGAACCCCAGCAGCACATCGCGATCGAGGGTGAAGATATCTGCCGGGTCTCTGATGATCCCTTCATTGAGCAGGAGATCCACGGTCTTGTAGCCAAGACCTTCGATGTCCATCGCGCCGCGAGAAGCAAAGTGATACAGATACTCGCGGAGCCGGCTGGGACAGGAGAAACCACCGGTGCACTTGGCCTTCGCCTGTCCCTCGGGCAGGACGATCGGGTTGCCACAGAACGGGCAGTCGGCAGGCATGTGCCACCCGGCGAGACCCTTCGGGCGCTTCGAGAGCACCGGCGCCACTACCTCGGGGATGACATCGCCTGCCCGGCGTACGATGACTGTGTCGCCCGGTCTCAGATCCTTGCGGTGCAGCTCACCCTCATTGTGGAGAGTGGCGTTGGTCACCGTGACTCCTCCGACGAACACCGGTGTCAGCACGGCATACGGCGTCACCGCACCGGTTCTACCGACGTTGATGCGGATCTCCTCGAGGGTGGTCGTCTTCTCCTCAGGTGGCAGCTTGTACGCCACCGCCCAGCGAGGGCTCTTCGCCGTGAACCCGAGCTCCTGTTGCTCACCCAGATCATCGACCTTGACTACGACGCCGTCGATCTCGTAGTCATTGTTGTGCCGGTTCTCGAGGGCCGCGGCCACATACGCCTCGATACCGGCGAGATCCTTGATACGCCTGCTTGCGGGATTCACACGCAAACCCAGCTCGGCCATCCACTGCAGCGAGTCCCAGTGGCTGCGGAACCCGGGGCCGCCTTCGACCCGCCCCATCTGATATAGCCAGACCGACAGCGTTCGCCCGGCCGTCTTGGCAGGATCCTTCTGACGTACCGACCCGGCTGCCGTGTTGCGGGGATTCACATATGGCTTCTCGCCAAGCTCGGCCTGACGGGCGTTGAGCTCCTCGAAAGCGCTCACCGGCATGTAGATCTCACCGCGCACCTCGAGCAATTCCGGCGACGACCCCTGGAGCCGCAACGGCACCGCGTCGATGGTGCGGACGTTTGCGGTGATGTCCTCCCCCACCGCCCCGTCACCACGGGTGGCAGCCCGAACCAGCCGCCCCTGCTCATAGACAATCGACACAGCCAGACCGTCGATCTTCAACTCGCAGACGTAGCCGGAAGGATCCCGTCCCAACCCTCGACTCGCCCGGCCCTGCCAGCCTTCGAGCTCTTCCTCTGACTCGACGTTGTCGAGCGAGAACATCCGCTCGAGGTGAGTGACCGGGGCGAAGGCAGTCGACAACGGTGCACCGATCCTCTGGGTCGGTGAATCGGGTACGACAAGATCCGGGTGGGCGTGCTCGAGTGCGATCAGCTCTCGCATCATCTCGTCGAACTCGATGTCGGAAATCTCCGGTTCGTCGAGCACGTAGTACCGGTGGTTGGCCCGGTGCAGCGTGGTGCGCAATTCCTCTACTCGCTGTCTCGGATCACCAGCCACTCTCGACCTCTTCCACTACCCATCGCAACGCATCGGCTACGGCTTCTGCATCGCTGACCGACAACCCGGCCATACCGCAGGCCGGGGTGAACATCGCCTCGGCCATGAGCGCTCCAAATGGAGCGCCTGCGACTACGAGGTTGGCCACCGCCGTACCGTACCTATCGAGTAGGACATTTGTGGTGGGAAGCGGCGCCGTCGTTGTCGGGACTATGCCCCACATGACCCGGCCACCGGCGCCAAGGGCAGCAGCAATTCGGTCGAGCCCTCGATAGAACCCGCCACTGAGTGAGGCCACGTCCCACGACAGCCAGTCGAATCCCAGCTCCGCTATGCCGCCCCAGTCGGTGTCATCGCAGCAGTGCAGGCCGATGTCGACGTCAAAGACGTCGATGATGTCAATGAGGGCCTTGGCAGCTTCGCCCGGCAGTTCATCGGTCGATCCGAGCACCGCAAGCGCGGGCTCATCGATAACGAGGATGATCGACGCGACATCCGACTCGGACCGGATCCAGGCGAGGTGCTCGTCGATCCGGGGTTCCAGCTGTTCGGTGACCGACTCGATCAGATGGGGACCGGTTACTCCCCCGGCTCGCAGGGCGGCCGCCAGGGTCACCGGGCCTGTGACCTGCGTCTTGACCGTGTCACCGGTGATCGTCCTCAGCATTGCCGCCGCACCGATGAAGGCTTCGTGCCTCTCGCCGGGGGGCATGCCGACGGCGAGCCCGGTCTCTCTTGCCCCGGCTCCGAGGACGCCGTTGCCCCACTGCAGCAGCATGGATTCCTGGACATGCCGCAGTGGGAGTTGCGGCAAGTAGGGAATATCGCTGGTTGCTGCGACGAACCTCGCCGCAGCATCGGCATCTGTGTGGGGAAGACTCCCGATCCCGGTTCGAAGGGGCGTCACCGAACCGCCCTGCTGATGACACCACCACCGAGCACCTCATCGCCCCGGTAGAACACCGCAGATTGACCAGGTGCGACCGCGGGTTGCGGCTCGTCGAACACAACCCGCCAGGAATCACCCTTGGGCCCGATGGTCGCGGGAACGGCTGTGGAGCGATAGCGAATCTTGGTATCAACCCTGGTACCAGTCGGGAGCTCGCCGGCGACGAACGACACGTCATCAACGAGACAACCTTTGGCCAGCAACTCATCCCGGGAACCCAATGTCACGGTGGCAGTGTTCGCGTCGATGTCGACCACATATCGCCGCTCGCCCAACGCGACACCGAGCCCCTTGCGTTGCCCGATAGTGAAGTCGATCATGCCGTCGTGCTCACCAAGCACGGTCCCGTCACCCAGCACCAGCGGACCGGGCCTGGCGACATCGGGGAATTGTGATCGGATGAACGATCGATACGAGCCGTTGCCGACGAAACAGAGATCCTGGCTGTCGGGCTTGGCAGCGGTGCGCAGCCCCATCCGGGCGGCACGTTCTCGCACCTCGACCTTGGTCATCTCTCCAACCGGAAGCCGCACCCGCTCGAGATCTCGCTGACCGAGCATGTGCAATACATAGGACTGGTCCTTGGTTCCGTCTACGGCCTTCACGAGATGGTATCCATCCTCGTCGTGGCGGATCCGGGCATGGTGGCCGGTCACCAACACGTCACAGCCGAGCGCCCCGGTCCGTTCCAACAGCACCGAGAACCGGACCCTTCGGTTGCATTCGACACACGGGTTGGGGGTCTTCCCGGCGGCGTACATCTCACCGAAGTGATCAACAACCTTCTCGGTGAACTCGTCCACGTAGTCGAGCACGTAGTACGGGACGCCCAGCTGGGACGCCACCCTCCTGGCGTCCTCGGCATCGGAGACCGTACAACAACCGGCGACGGGCATCTCCCCGTTGTCACCTTCCCACTGTTTCAACGTGACACCGATGACGTCGTACCCCTGCTCCAGCATCAGTGCAGCGGCAACCGAGCTGTCGACGCCACCGGACATGGCAACTAGAGCCTTCACCGCAACTCCCCCGCCACCCTTGTCACCAGACCGGCTGCATTGACCCCGGCATCGGATGCGGTGGACCAGCCGAAGGTGAACCGAACGCACTCGGAGGCTTCTCGAGCGCCCATGCCCATGGCACGCAGCACATGGGAGACGGTGACGGCACCGCTGTTACACGCAGACCCCGCCGCCGCCGCCAACCCTTCCTGATCGAGCCTGATGAGAAGTGTCTCTGCTGCAACGCCCGGAATCCGGAAATGGCTGTGCTGAACCAGACGTGGTTGTTCGGCTCCTGTGATCTCGAGGTCGGGCACTGCCCTGCGCAGCTCGGTTTCGAACTCGTCACGGATTCCTTTGATACGGAGCCTGGCGGCTCGACGTTCTGCGACGGTGGCCTTCATCGCAGCCACCATGCCGACTATCGCGGCAACATTATGGGTACCCGAGCGCCGCCCCAGTTCCTGACCGCCGCCGTGGACGACGGGTTCCAGCTCGATCTCTCGCGGCACGTAGAGAAGTCCGACGCCCTTGGGGCCACCGAACTTGTGTCCCGCCACCGAGATCATGTCCGCCCCGGTTGCCGCAACCGTCACATCCTCGGTGATAAATGCTTGCACCGCGTCGGTGTGCACAAGGGTGTCGGGCGAGATTGTGCGCACCTCGTCTGCGATGTGGCGCAGCGGAAAAAGAACACCGGTCTCATTGTTGGCAGCCATCACCGATACCACCGCGGTGCCCTGATCTACCCGGGTGAGGAGCTCGGCGACATCGAGTTTGCCCGATCGATCGACACCTATGCAGTTCACCCGACACCCGAGCCGTTCGAGGAAGTCGACCGACTCCAGCACTGCCTCGTGCTCGACGGCGGTGGTCACCACCGCGCCCCGGCGTCCGCCGGCGAGAGCGCTGCCGACCACAGCCAGGTTGTCTGCCTCGGTGCCACCACCTGTGAAGACGATCTCGAGTGGGTGGGCGGCACCGATCAGTTCCGCGGCCTCTTCCCGGGCCCTCTCCAGAGCGTTCTTGGCATCACGCGATACGCCGTGAATCCCCGACGGATTGCCAAACACGTCGTCGAGGTACGGCGCCATGGCCTCGCGGGTCTCGGGACGAACACGAGTTGTTGCGGCATGGTCCAGATACAGCATTGGACAACCAGTCTGGCAGACCGCGGCACTAGCCTCGACGGCGCCCAGACACAGGAGGACCATGCGCGCCTTGCAACTCGTCACCCCGGGCGAGTCTCTGCACTTGAATGTCGTCGGCGACCCGGCCCCGGGGAGCGGCGATGTGGTAGTCGAGGTGCGGGCGGCCGGAATCTGCCGATCTGATGTCCACTATCGCTCGGGGTTTCCGCGGGTGGGACCGCTGCCGCTGACCCTGGGTCACGAAGTTGCCGGGATCGTCGGTGCGATCGGTGCAAGGGTCTCCCGGTTCGCTCCCGGGGACCGGGTGTGTATTCACTACCAGGTGGGCTGCGGGACCTGCGACTACTGCACACGCGGATTCGAGCAGTTTTGTGCCCGCGGGAAGATGATCGGCAACGGCCGCGACGGTGGATTCGCCGAGAAGATCGTGGTGCCGGAGCGCAACGTCATCGGCGTTCCCGGCAATGTCCCGCTGGACCACGCTGCAGTGATGATGTGCTCTTCTGCCACTGCGTTGCACGCCATCCGCAAGGGACGCCTCGAGGAGGGCCAGTCAATCGCGGTGTTTGGCGCAGGCGGGCTGGGCATGTCGGCGATTCAGCTGGCACAGATCTACGGGGCGGCCCGGGTCTACGCGGTTGATATCAACCCGACCAAGCTTGCCGCAGCGGACGCGCTCGGTGCGATCCCAATCGATGGGACGCAGAACCCGACAGGCGCGTTGCTCGAGGCAGGTGGCGTCAACGTAGCCCTCGATCTCGTAGGGTCTGCGGCAGTCATGGAGAGCTGTCTGAAGTCGCTGGCACCAATGGGTCGTGCGGTCGCGGTGGGTCTCACCGCCGAGACATTGCCGGTCGGCCCGTACACCGACCTGGTCAACGGTGAGTCCGAGCTGATCGGAGCATCGGACCACACCGCCGCCGAAATCATTGAACTGCTCGGACTGACCGCGGCGGGCCGTCTCGATCTGAGCGGCGTCGTCCAGCGGCATGTATCCCTCGATGCTGCTGCCGTCAACGCAGCGATGGACGACCTCGAGCAGTTCGGTGACGTGGTGAGAACCGTGATAGTCCCCGACGCCGACGACTCCTGACGTTCCCGGGCGGAGACGATGGGCCCTAGGGGGCGTCCTCAGCGACGCGGGTGATGAAGTCAGCAACTGCCGAGTCGTACCGCTCGGCATCGGTGTTCCAGGCTTCGGTACGCCCGGCATCTTCGAATCGCTCGTATGTGACCAGGTTGGGCAGCGCATCGGCGAACGTATCCGCACTCTCGACCGAAGCGACCGGGTCTTCGCTGCCCTGGATCAGCAGCATGGGAACATCGAACTGGTCGATTCTGTCGAGCTGGTTGAGCTGTGACCATTCGAGCCCGAACCTCACCCGGGCCACCGCTTTGGCCGCTCCGCTGACCAAACCGGGGATACTTCGTTCGTCGGCGATGCGATCGACGACGGCACCGAGATCGAGGACCGGGGAGTCGAGAATGACACCGAGCACATCCGATGTCGAGTCAGAATCATGCAACTCCATCATTGCAATGTCCGCACCCATGCCGTAGCCAAACAGGATGAATTTCTCTGCCCCTCGATTGCGGGCATATGAGATTGCGGCTTCGACGTCCTGCCATTCGGTGAGCCCCCAGCGGTAGTAGCCACCGTCGTCGGGGGCTGCTGAATCGTTGCGATAAGTGATGATCAACGATGGGAAGCCGGCTTCCTCGATGACGGGAAGAATGCGCAGAGCTTGAGCCCTCTCGTCGAGACCCTCCCCGTGAATGAAGATCACCCACGTGTCCCGGTCGCCGGGAATCGACCAGGCCGGATCGACGCCGAGATCGCCTGGAATGCGCACCTCGTTGTAGTCAATGGCAAATGCCTCGGACGGGTCGCTGCCGACGGCGTAGTCGTCGAAGCTCACCATGTCGCCCGCAATAAATCGGCCTCTGAGGGTGCGGAATGACCGTTCGATGGACTCGGCGTCCTTCGAGATAACGGCTGCCATCTGCCCGTAGGCGCCATCACCATTGGTCACTCCCCAGATGCCGGGTCGCTCGGTGATGTCGTTTCTGGGCAACTTGATGCGCCCGGCACCAACAAGCCCGATCTCGACTTGCTCTCCGGTCGGCTTCGCCTCCGGGGTCAGCAACTCACCGGCGATCACCGACGAGCCACGAAACGCCCCGATGAGAAACCCGACGACGAGACCAATTACGACGGCCGCGGCGACTACCCGCAACCAATAGCCAAACCTGCTTTTTTCCACCCGGAGACGTTACCCGCGATCGCTCTTCTTGCCGGAGAACACAGCCTGTTCCTTGTTGACGAAGGCCATGATGCCGGACCGGGCGTCCTCGGTGCCGAAGACCTCCTCAAAGGCCGCCCTCTCGACGCCGAGTGCCGACTCGATGGCCAGGCCGTTCCCGTCGCCCATCGCCTTCTTGACGGCCCAGTACGCCCGGGTGGGGCCTTCTGCCCACTTCGCCGCGTCGGCGAGAGCCGTTTCGATCAGCTCCTCTGGAGGAACGACCTTGTCGGCGAGGTGAATCTCCTTTGCCTCCTCAGCGGAGACCTGCCGACCCGTGAAGCACATCTCCTTGGCCACCCGGAAACCAACAATCCGTTGCAGCCGTTGCGTTCCGCCTGCGCCGGGAATGATGCCGAGCAGGATCTCGGGCTGACCGACCTTTGCGTCTGACGCCAGGTACCGGAAATCGGCACCCATCGCCAGTTCCAGGCCGCCACCAAGGGCGTATCCCGAGATCGCAGCAATGGTCGGCTTCTCCAGGGACTCGAAGCGGAGAATCGCCGCATTCAAACCGGAGGCCTGGGGCTCAGGATCATCGCTGTCGAATGCTTCGACGAATCGCTTGATGTCGGCGCCGGCTGCGAAGTGTTTCTTCCCACATATGACAACCGCACGAATCGCCGGGTTCTCCGCTTTGGCGATCGCGGCATCGATGTCCGCGATCAGCTCGCTATTGAGGGCGTTTACCGGCGGCCGGTCCAGTGTGATCTGGGCAACTGCGCCACGAACTGCATACTCCACCAGACTCATCTCGAGCCTCCTAGATCTTCGGCTACTCCGAGGCTACTCCGAGACTACGCAGTAATCGTGCGGCAGCCGTCCACGGATCAACTTCCCTCCCCGCAACCCGGTCGGTGACGCGCGCCCACTCAGTTTCCGGGATCGAGGCGCGGACTTGCCGGCGGAGACCGCCGAGAAGCGAGGCCTCCATCTCAGCGACGAGACGCTCGCTTCGCATGCCTACCAGCTTCCCGGACGCCTCGAGGTAACGGCGGTGCTCATTGATGGCTTGCCATAGCCCGGGTATCCCGTCACCGGTTGCCGCCACGGTCGGCAGGATCGGTGGGTTCCAGGAACGCTCTCCGCCGAGCTCGAGCATCTGGGTGAGGTCTCTTACGGTCTCGTTGACGCCGACGCGGTCCGCTTTGTTGACAACAAAGATGTCACCGATCTCGAGCAGTCCTGCCTTCGCTGCCTGGACACTGTCTCCCCAACCCGGGTTGACCACGACCAGCGTCGTGTCGGCGTTGCCCGCAATCTCAACCTCTGCCTGCCCCACGCCGACCGTCTCAATGATGATCTCGGGAAATCCGATCCCTTCGAGCAGCGCCACCACGCGGGGTGTTGCGGCCGAGATACCTCCGAGGTGCCCGCGGCTGGCCATGGAACGTACGTACACGCCGGAATCGTCGATGTGATCCTGCATCCGCACCCGGTCGCCCAGGATTGCTCCCCCACTGAATGGGCTCGATGGATCGACGGCAACTACTGCGACCTCGGAGCCGGTTTCCCTCATATGGCCGATGAGTCGGTCGGTGAGCGTCGACTTCCCGGCCCCGGGCGCTCCTGTGAGCCCGGTCGTCCATGCCTCACCGCCGGAGCCAAACACCCCGGCCAGGATCGTGGTCCCGGTTGCGCCTCCCTCTTCGATGAGCGTAATCAGGCGCGCCAGAGAGCGCCGGTCACCGTCACGTGCCTTCGGGATCAGGATCGCAGGATCAGAGATGCGCGCCATCGCCGCTGGAGACTAGTTGCAGCCCGGCTTCGGCTGAAGTGGAAGCCGGGTTGGAGTTGCTGCAACGCAAGACCCGGCTTGGGATTGCTAGCCCGAGGTTGGCGATTGGGCACTAGAGCCCGGGCGAACCTCGAGCTCAGACCGAGACGAACTCGTGCCTAGACCGAGACGACCTCGGCTTAGACCGAGACGAACTCGGCTTAGACCGAGACGAGCTCGGGCCTAGACCGAGACGACCTCGGCTTAGACCGAGACGACCTCGGTCACACCTGGCACCCGGTCCTGGACGATACGTTCGATACCGGCGGTGAGCGTCATCGTCGAGAGCGGGCATCCACCGCACGCCCCGACCATTTGCAGAGTCACCCTGCCGCCTTCGGTTCCGAGCAAGATCAGATCGCCACCGTCTGCCTGCAGCGCCGGGCGAATGTACTCGAGCGTCTCGTTGAGGAGATCGAGATCGATCTGAGACGACCCGGGCTCATCGAATGTCCGGTCCGTGGGTGACGCCACCTCGATGATGGCACTCTGTTGCTCGTTGCTCATACCTTGTTCAATCCCTCGCGGCTGAGATACATTCCCGATTCGCACTATCAGTGTAGGGGAAAATATATTGCCGATACCCAACTCGACCGCTCCAGCGATGATCTCCGCGTCGCTCAAACGCGCCGCGATCATCTCCGCTTTGTCCGGCCGGTGCATCCGATAGAGGTGATACCAGTGTCGCAACGGCGCAACGGCAACATCGATTCCGCCGACTGCCACCCATCGCTCCACCATCACCGGGAAACGGGCGACCACGCCGTCGATATCCACCCGCAGATCACCGATCACGTCGACGCCGACACCTTCCCATTTGCTCCTGGTCACCCACTCCGATCTCCATATGCCACCCGCGGTACGTTCTGCCGGGTGAGGGAGGATCTCCTCGATGGCTTCGCGCATCGACGCGTCGACCACGATGTCTATGTCGCCGACGGCAACGTCGAAACCATGCAACGCCATCATCACGCTGCCACCGATGCAGTAGTCGACTCTCCGGTCGTCTAACTGTTTGACGATGTCAACAAGCGACGATTCGATGGGGAGCGGAAGCATGGTCACCTCGCGTAGAGCCGCGGTTGGCGGGTAGCGGAGCATCGTACACCGCACGATGTCGAGCCGGTCCCGACTGCTAGTGCTTGGGGGGTGGAGGGACGACCTTGATCACTTCCTCGCGAGCCCGCAGCGATGCGACGATGTCCTCCATCGCCTCATGGCCGAGCCCAACGATCTCGCAGGTCATCCGCCTGGTGCCGCCGGTCTCGATCATCGAGATGCGCCCGACGGTGGCGCCGACCGCGTTCAAAGTCTCAAAAAGTGGAGTCAAGGTCCCGTGGCCTGCGTGGTATTCGATCTGGAGCGGCTGAACCACGCCCCTTCTCATGTACTTGCGCACGGGGGCGAATCCAATCATCGACAAAAGAGCGATCGCCAACGACGCAGGAGCCAGCAGGTAGTAGCCGAAGCCGGCGGCGACACCGATCGCTGCCGAGAACCACAGTGTCGCCGCTGTGGTGATACCCGTAATGGTCAAGCCGCTCCTGATCATCCCTCCTGCCCCGATGAAGCCGATACCGGTGACGATCTGGGAAGCGACACGGGTGGGATCTGCGACCGATGAGCCGGCAGCCAGCGCAACACCGGCGACCGCAAACACGGCCGACCCCGTGGCCACCAGCGTGTGCGTGCGCAGACCTGCGGTCTTCTGTTGGATCTCTCGCTCGGTTCCGAGGATTGCACCGAGTAACGCGGCCAGGGCAACTCTGCCGATCATCTCGAGCTCAGTTATTGGCATGCGTGCCTCGCTTTCCGATACGCCACCTTAAGACTGATGGTCACAAAACAAGGGCCCATCCTTCGCCCGGACAAGGTCAGCGCGGTTGCTGACGACGAGTGAGGAACATTGGCGAGTCCAGGAGCCCGGCGCTGTGAGCAACGACTACGAGACCATCTCCCGCCCACCAGAAGGAGTACTCGCCGCCCGGGAGCCGCAACGTGTCGTAGCCCGGTGCTTCCAGGGCAAACGGGCCGTCTGCGGTGAGCGAGACGCGTCTCTCTTCGACGAACAAGCCGACCCGTACGGAGTCCGGTAGCATCGCGCCACCATCTCGAGGAACGAGACCGTAGTAGTGCTCGAGAATCGACTGATACGACGCACCCTCGCTCCCAAGAGCCATCGCCCCCCACTGGCTCATCCCGATGCCGTGGCCCCAGCCCTCACCGATGATCGTGAGTGTTCCCATCGACGCAGCTTCCCCCGGCGGGAAGAACGGGAGCACTGCCCGCACCGGAGGCTGGTATTCCAATGAGAATGTATACGACAAGATCGTTTGCGGCCACCGGCCACCGGCCGGCCGGGTCGCCGGCATAAGGCCCGGGTACAACTCAGGGCCGTGCACGTTGAATACCGCGCGGAAATCCGTCGCCCGGATCGAGGTCGCCCCGAGCTCACTGCGCACGTTCACATGCTCAGGCCCGTTGCCCTCACCGGGGCTGTCGAGGACCACATCGTCTATGCGCCCACCGAACCAGTACCCAGCCGCCTTGAAGACTCTGGTGAACTCCTCGGCACTCACCGTGAGTTTCCACCGCTCGTACGGGGTATAGCCATCTTCAGGGGAATCGACCGCCTGTAGATAGGGAACCGCGCTACCGCCCCAGATGTCCTGGTTGGAGCGTGTGCGCGACCCGGCACTCGACGAGTAGAGCGCTTGTGCGGGCCGGCCGTCGTAGATGAGGATTTCGTCATTGGTGCGTGTGACCGCCGCCGCCCATGAGTCGGCCGCCGCTGCGGTTCCCCGATACACCTGGCAGTACTGCGACGCACAGATGTCGTAGTCGTATTTGGTGCCGTTGATCGAGCGTCCCCGAAACAGCGTCCACGCCAGGTAGCTCCTGGCGGCGACGGCCTGGGCGGCGAGTGTCTCGTCAGGCCACGAGGTAGGCACCTCGGCGATGCCCAACAGATAGCCATCGATGGTCGTCTCCTCGACCACAGCCAGCCCGGCCGCGTATGGGGTGATCTCGAGACGCCCCTCGTATGCGCCACGCCCCAGCGAAAGGGACGTTCCTTCGTCGGGTTGCAGGGACACCGAATCCACCACGTGCGAAACCGCAACCGGCGATGGCGCGGCGCCGCTTTGGCCGGCTAGCAAGGCAAGCACGAGTAGGAAGTTGACTACGACTGCTCCGAACGCTCGATGTCGGCACCAAGCGATGCAAGCACGTCGACAAATCCGTCGTAGCCGCGATCGATGTGCTCGGCATCGCGAATCATGGTCTCACCTTCTGCGGACAACGCTGCAATAGTCAGCGCAGCGGCGGCTCTGATATCACAGCCGTCCACCTCGCATCCGCTCAATTCCTCAACACCACGAATGACAACGTGCTGTCCGTCGGCGTGGATGTCTGCTCCCATCCGATTCAACTCACCGATATAGCGGAAGCGGGCGGCATAAACGTTCTCGGTGAACAATGATGTGCCCCTCGCTCGAGCGAGAAAGGCCACCATCTGCGGGTGCATGTCTGTGTGAAACCCCGGGAATGGGAGAGTGGCGATGTCCTGGGCGCGGGGACGATCCGGGCCGGTGACATGGAACCAGTCGTCACCGCGGTGAACCTCACAGCCCGCCGCTTCCATCTTGCGTAGCTCCATACGCAGGAAGTCGGGATTGCAGGCGTTGACCTCGACCGATCCCCCGGTGGCGGCAACTGCAAGCGCATATGTGCCTGCGACCAGACGGTCGGCGACCACCGTGTGATCTGCCGGATGCAGCTCGGGGACACCAATGACCTCGATGGTGGCGGTGCCAGCTCCCCGAACATCGGCGCCCATTGCGTTGAGGAAGGTGGCGAGATCGGCCAGCTCCGGTTCCCTGGCCGCGTTGGCGATCACACTCCTGCCTTTGGCGAGAACAGCGGCGAACAACAGGTTCTCGGTGGCACCAACGCTGGGGAATTCGAGGAAGATCTCCGTACCTCGTAGCCCATCGGGAGCACTGGCGTTGAGAACCCCGTGTTTGAGATCGAACACTGCACCCATCTGCTCGAGGCCGTCGATGTGCATTCCGATCGGCCGCGATCCAAAATCGTCGCCTCCCGGTAACGCCACGCGGGCGTTCCCACCTCTGGCCAGCAGAGCGCCGAGTATCAGGATCGAGGCCCGCATCCGACGGACCAGTTCTAGAGGCGCCTCCGGGTTGAGAACATCGGGAACGTCCACTTCCATGACGGAGCCGGTGCGGGTGCACGAGGCACCTACGTGGTCGAGTACCTCACCCATGATGTCCACGTCCAGGATCCCCGGCACATTGTCCAGCCGGTAGCGGCCGGGTGCGAGGAGCATGGCCACCATGTGCTTGAGGACGGCATTCTTGGCACCATGGACTGTCACTCGGCCGGAGAGCGAGTTGCCACCGACGATTCTTATGGACGACATGATTTGAGTCTAAGACGGGCCCGTCGCAATCCGATGCCATCGTCGATCCGGGACGTCCTTCAGATCGGTTACTCTCAACTGATCCGCAGAAGTGAGGAATATGCGCGTCGCAATTGGATCTGATCACGCCGGTTTCGAGCTGAAAGAGCAGCTCAAGCCGCTCATCGCTGCAGCCGGGCACACCGTGGTTGACCTCGGCACCGATTCAACCGAATCGGTCGACTACCCCGATTTCTCCGCGGCGGTCGGCAGAGCTGTATTGGGCGACGAGGCCGACCGGGGCATCGTCGTGTGCGGTTCGGGAGCAGGCGCCGCAATCGCTGCCAACAAGCTCGACGGTGTCCGCTGCGCCCAGGCCGGTGACACATATACCGCTCACCAGGCCGTAGAACATGATGACGTGAACGTGCTGGCTCTCGCCGCCCGGGTGACCGGCACTGCCGTTGCCGAGGAAATCGTCAACGCATATTTAGGAGCCGAATTCATCCCGGAGGAGCGGTACATCAGGCGTCTGAACAAGGTCCTGGCCATAGAGAAGGCGCATAAATGAGTGATCGCACGGGATCCGCGTCCCCCCTGTAGGATGACTCCCCGATCGTGGCCTTTCGACAAGGAGACTCTCGTTGACGACGATCACGCTCGCCGTTCAAACAGGAATAGGTAGTTGATGCCGGTTCAACCGATCCGTGCCGCCGGAGGAGTCCTCTACCGCGATGGCTACCCCGATAGTGGACCGGAGTTCTTGCTCGTTCACCGCAATCGATACCACGACTGGTCATTGCCAAAGGGCAAGCTCGACCGCAGGGAGACCTTCGAGGACGCCGCGGTGCGTGAGGTCCGCGAAGAAACTGGAATCAAACCGAGCGTGCGCGATTACCTCGGGGCGGTCACGTACGAGACACAGCGGCAGCGGCTGAAACTGGTCAAGTATTGGCTGCTCAAGGCCCAGAAGGGGCGCTTCAAGCCAAACCCCGAGGTAGACCGTGTCGAGTGGGTTGGTCTTCACGGGGCACATGCCCTGCTCTCGTACAACCGCGACGCCCGGCTGGTGGAGAGGGCCCACGCTCTGCTGACCAACTCATCGGCAGCCCGTATCTACCTGGTTCGCCACGCTAACGCCGGAGTGCGCTCGAAATGGCAGGGGCCCGACAAGAAGCGCCCGCTGACAGACAAGGGCTTCCAGCAAGCGGCCGGGGTTGCGGAGATCCTGGCGAGACACCCGATTACCGCGATCTGGTCGAGCCCGGCGGTGCGTTGCTCCCAGACGGTGGAGCCGGCCGCGGCCAACCTGGGCCTCGAGGTACAGGTGAGCAAGGCGCTCAAAGAGTTCACCCCGATCGAAGGTATCTACGAGTTCCTGGCTTCTGTGGGGCCCGGATCGATCGTGGTCAGCTCCCACAAGGATTGGATCGGCCCGCTGATCGAGGACGCGTATGGCAAGGGCGTACATCTGCGGGGAACGCGCAAGTGGCCAAAAGGCTCGGTCTGGATCCTCGATCTCGTGGACGGGAAGGTCGTATCGGGCTTCTACGAGGGTCGCGGCTAGGAGCCCCGGATCCAGGATGCTGTCCTGGCGACGAGGCCGGCGATCACTTCCTCGTGGCTTTGTCCGGAGCGTTTCGGCACTTTGAAAGAGTGGTCGCCGTCCTCGATTATCTGCACCGTCGCCTTCGGTAGCCTTGCGGCTAGTGGCCGGATCAGCACGGGTGGGCTCAGCCTGTCGCGAGAACCGGCGAAGAAGAGTTGCGGTGCGTCGATGCGCTCCAGATGTCCGGTGTCTCTGGGCTCCTTCTTGCCCAGAGGGACAAGCGGGTAGCCGTAATAGACCAGCCCGGCGGCCCTCCAGCCTTCGTTCCCTGCCAGGTGAGAAGCGACGCGGCCGCCCATCGACTTGCCGCCGAGAAAGACCATATCGCAGTATGAGGCGAGGCGTTCGGCAGCAGCTGCGTGAACGGCGAGCAACTTGGGCATGCGATCCGGCGCCCGGCGTCCAGCTTCCGTGTAGGCGTAGTTGAATGTCATGGTGGTCAGCCCTGCCGACACCAGCGAGTCGCGCAGAGCCACCATGAACGGGTGATCGTGTCCTGCCCCGGCACCGTGGGCCACGAGGATTCCAAACCGACTCTCGACCTCCGGTATGGCGAGCAGAGCCGTGACCTTTTCACCGGCAGCCCATTTGATTACCAATCGCCTCGTCATCGAATAGAGGCTACCCGCCGTCCCTGACGAAACGCAGCTCGACACCATCTCCCGTCAGCACCAGAGTCGCATCGATCAGCTCATAACCGGCAACCATCCGGAGGCCGGCGAGGTATGCCTGTTCGGTCGCTGCGACTTCTCCATTCGCATCTTCGCAGGCAAGCTCGGTGGTCGTCGGAGTGCCTTCCGGCCACGACCACACGCCATCGACAAACGAGGCCGGGTAGTAGTAACCGTTGCATCCGGCGAACCCGCTGGCAGCGTTGCGTTCGACGATCAGAGTGATCGGATGGTCGGGATCGGGTGACAGTGGCTCGCCGGCGACTGCCCCCGATACCAGCTGCCACTCGCCATACGTAGGGAGGATCGGCGAAACGATCCCGCCTCTCACCGATTCGAGGAGAGCTGCGGCAATCGGATCATCCGATTCGATGCCTTTGGTAGCATCAACGATTGCCTGGTTGATGGCAACAGCATCACAATCGAGCTCGACGATACGAGCATCGAGCTCCTCGCCACGCAGGTTCAATGACACCAGAGAAGTGGGGAGCCGTTCCGGATCACCCTCGGTCGCCGCAAGGTCCGTTTCTTCGAGCGTGTAGACATAGTCGTTGACAAGCTCTATCCCAACCTCGATCAGCTGATCACAGGTATCGACGTCCAACGGCTGTTCGAAATCGAATTTCGACCCCGTACAACTCGCCGCAAAAAGAAGCAGCGGCAGGACTACCCCTAAAAAGATCCTGCCGCTGCCTCTCATTTCGATGACTCTAGGAGACTGTTGAACAAATGCCGTGCAGGCTCGCCAACCCCCGACCACGCCATCTAGAAGCAACCCACCACGAGCCGAAACTGGCAGTGTTCAACATGTCTCTCTGGTGAGTCGGTCTAGTTGAAGATGCTGCCGCTCTTCATCTCGTCGACCATCATCTGGCCGATGTCGCTCTTCGCCGTCAGCTGACCGACCTTATCCTGGAACAGTTGCTGGAGCTCCTCGTCGGTGCACCCTGCGTCGGTCGACTTCTTGTCCAGGTCGTCGAGTTTCGCCTGCATGTCTGTGAGGAACGCCGGCTCCTCACCACTGCCCATCGACATCAGGTCGTCGGTGGTCATCGCGTCAAACTCGTCGATGACATCCTGGACTATCGCCATGCCATCGTCGACGATGCCGGAGCACGATGCATCCGAGCCACCACCGCATCCGGCGGTGACCAACCCGAGCACAGCAATCGCAAGAAACACTCTCTTCATTGGGTCTTTCCCTTGTGAGATGAACGGTCTTCCCCTCCCCGAACAGCCGCCGGGGAACGAGACCCTAACCGTTGTCGGCAGGATTAGGGGGAAAGTTAAGGTCGAACTGGTCGACTATCCCGACGATCACTGCTCGTACCGGGCCGGTCGTCAGCCCAAAGATCTGTCGCGCTGAATTTCCTTCATCAAGTATCAACACGGTCTCGCCGACACCGGCGCCTACCTGGTCGACGGCAATTGTGTATTCGCTGCCCCGGTTTCCCGCGCCGTCGAGTACGTCACAGATCATCAGCTTCTTGCCGTCGAAGAACGGGAAGTTGATCGTCGAGACGACATTCCCCGAGACCACGCCTACCTTCACGATGTCACCTGGACATCGTCGACAATGCCGACAATGGCGTGATCCACCGGTACAAATCGCTCCGGCATCGCTTCAGCCGCTTCCCGGGACGCAACGAAGTAGACCAGCTCACCCGGTCCGGCCATGTGGACGGCGTCGGCGGCAACCAACGGCGAGCCCACCGGCTGCTGGTTCTTGCCGAGTGGTTGGACTATCAGGAACCGGACCCCTTCGAGCCCCTCGGACTTGATAGTGGCGACCACTGTTCCCTGGACCCTGCCGAGCTGCATGTCATTGGCCCCGTTCTATGGCCCGGAGCACGATCCTGTGCCGGAACCGGAGATCAGAGCGCAGGTTGAAAGCCATCTCAGCGGCCAGTTGCGAGATGACGCGCGCCTCGAGCAGGTGACCGGAGGCCCCGCTCCATTGCTCTGCAGCCTCGACCGCTGCCTCGATATCGGCGACCGCCCCTGAGAACAGCACGTAACCCTTTCCGCCGAGACCATCGGCCATCCGTACCGCGCTCAACTCGACGTACGCTGCCTTGACACCGGCGTCGGCAGCCTGGAGCACCGTCGCGATCCGATCCGTCTCGACGATGCCAAGGGCCTCGCCTGATATCCACGCTGCCTCCTCGCCGCCGGAAATCGCCCCGGTGACGGCAGGATGGATATCGGGGAGGAAGACAGAATCGAGCACAGACGACCCACCCACCTCCAGGCCAACCCCGAGAGCCTCGTCGACACTGGCTGTGTCACCGCTGACGAGAACCAGGTACTTGCCGGGGTGCACAGTTCCGGCATAGATCGAGCCGAGTGGGGATGCCTTGACCATCGCGTCGCCCGAAGTGATTCCTACCGCGATCGAGGCGAACTCGATGAGCGCCACGGCCGGATCGACCCCCGGGGCATTCGTGGTCAGGTCAGACATAGTTCAAAGCTCCCACGACAGTTACACGGCGCACCCTCGAGAACGTACGTGGTCGGGTAAGACCCTCGCCGGTGGGCGAGGCAATCGAGAATGACGTGAATCCCTCACCACCCGCCCCGATCCCTGCATAGTTCGGCCCGTTGGCGATGAAGATGCTGCAATTCATTTCCCTGGCCATCTTGGTGATGGTCGCCACGTTGGTCGAATGGATCGATGCCGTGTGTCGGAAGCCGTGCTCGGAGCGAACAGCCAGATCGATGGCAACATCGACGTCCTTGACCCGCACCACCGGCATCACCGGCATCATCTGCTCGGTCCAGACGAGCGAATGGTCGGGGGGAACCTCAGCGAGGAGCAGCCGGATCGACGGATCGGTCTCCACGCCGATCGCGCCAAGGATCTTGTCCGCGTCCTTGCCGATCCACTGGCCGTTGATGACGCCCGGCCTACCCGGGTCGCCGATCTCCTTGAAGATGACACGCTCCAGCCGTTTCAGCTCGTGCTCCTTCAAGCGGTAAGCCCCGGCTGCTGTCATCGCCTGGATCAGCCGATCGGCAGCCGTATCGACAACGATGGTGGTCTTCTCATCGACACAGATGATGTTGTTGTCGAATGAAGCTCCATTGACGATATCCCGACCCGCCTTGGAAACGTCCGCGGTCTGGTCCACCACCGCGGGTGGGTTGCCAGGGCCCGCAGTGATCGCCTTCTTCTGAGTTTTGAGAGCCTCCTTGACAACTCCCGGTCCGCCGGTGACGAGTAGCACCCTCACGTCAGGGTGGTACATGACCTCACGGGCACTTTCGAGAGTCGGGTTCGGTATCGCCGTTATCAGGTCCGGGGGGCCCCCTGCCTGGACGATCGCCTGATTGAGCAGCTTGATGTTCTCTACGGACACCCGCTTGGCGCTCGGATGGACGTTGAACACGACGGCGTTGCCCGCCGAGACCATGGCGATGGAGTTGTTGATGATCGTCGACGTCGGGTTGGTTGTCGGGGAGATCGACCCGATGACCCCGTACGGCGCCCACTCGGTCACCATCATCCCGTCGTCGCCTGTGACCACATGAGGTTCCAGGTCTTCCGGTCCCGGCGTCCCGATGGTGACAAGACGATTCTTGATGGTCTTGTCGTCGGCCCGTCCGAGACCCGTCTCCTCGCGCGCCAGGTACGCCAGCTTCTCTCCCTCGCGGAGCATCGCCTTGCGCATTGCCTCCACAATCGTGCGACGGCCGTCGAGGCCCATGCCCCTCACCTGGGTGAAGGCGCGCCTTGCTGCAGCAACCGCCGCGTCGATGGTCGGGTAGATGCCATCACCCAGCAGGTCTTCATCCACTGCCAGATGATCTGTCGCTTCGATGGCCTTGCCGGCACTCCCGGAGATCTCGGCGGCAGCGACGCGCCCCTTGACCCGATCGATGATGGCGTTGACCTCATGCTCATTCAACACGGTGGGCTCACTTCCGGAACTTGACGTCGCCGTTGACTTCCCACGTGTCCACGATGGCCATGATCACCGCATCACACGGCTTGTCTTTGGTCAACAAAGTCTGGCGCGCCGAGCTTCCCGACGCGTACATGACAACCTCATCCACACCGGCTCCAACGGCGTCGACGGCGACCACGTAGCCGCCGGTCTCATCGTTGTTGAAATCGAGCTGGCGAACAACGAGGAACTTCATCCCTTCGAGCAATTCCTCTTTGCGGCTGGCGACGAGAGTCCCGACCACCTTTCCCAGGTGCATGGATTACCTCCTTCACCAGGGCCCGTGCGCCGGGCGGCGCCACAAGCCCCGGGTCGCGTCCGGTATCGAAAGTCTGCGGAACGACTCCGGTTCGGGCTCGACGGTTCGACTCACACTGCAAGTGTGGCCTCCGGTGCGGGCCGTCACGGCGATCATTCAGCGGCCTTCCTAGCCGAGCTCCTGTCCTGCCTCCTCCTGCCGCCCGAGTGGCAACACGAGATCAATGTTGAGATGCGGGCGGGCAATGACATGGGTCGCGATGACTTCGCCGACCTTCTCTGCACCGCGGACACCTGCTTCGATTGCAGCTTTCACCGCGGCTACGTCACCGCGGACGACTGCGGTCACGTAGCCGCCACCGGTCTTCTCATAGCCGACGAGCTCGACCTTTGCCGCCTTCACCATCGCATCGGAAGCTTCGACCATCGCCGCAAAACCCCGTGCCTCGATCATTCCAAGAGCTTCAGCCATCGGAAGCATCTCCTTTCATTACGACGGTCACGACTTCTCGCGCCCGGAAACGCCTTCGAGCGCGGCCACAGCGGCCCGCCAACCGACGTCGATGTCTCTTTCTTCACCTGCAAGATACATACGGCCCATCGAGCCGAACGAACGAACTTCGAGGATGCTTATGTCCGCCGCCTTCTCCGCCTCATTGGCTGCCAATGCCGAGTAGACAGCCGGCTCACACTCGAGCACGTACAGCGTCTGCCCGGGGATGATCATGTGGCCGTGACGATCCCGGTTCACCAACTGGGCGTGGTGATCGTCGATTCGTCTGATGATCTGGCTCGACAGCAACCGTGGCTTGATCCGATCTTCTTCGGTGAGGCCGATCGATTCCAGGATTGCCTCACCGGCGGCCCGGGTCTCTGCCTGCTCGGGCGAGTGAACCTCGAGGACGCCGTAGTAGCGCTCGATGATCTGCATGCCGGGCCACACCTTGGTCGCCTTGAGGGCGACATCCGTGAGCCGGTTGATCTCGATCCCGGGGGCTACCTCGACCCAGAGTGACGCGTCGTAAGCAAGGGGTAGGAATCCCTTGGCGACCGTACCGAGGAATGCCGCATACTGCGGCTGCAAGCTATCCAGAAATGCGTACGATCTCAGCTCAATACCGGTCGCCATTGCTACCTCCCTGATCCCCTGCGACGATCTGAACGCCAGCGGAAGCACCGATACGGGTGGCTCCTGCTGCGATCATGTCTTCGACATCCTCAAGTGTTCTCACGCCCCCGGAAGCCTTCACGCCCATGTCGGGACCGACCGTCTCCCGCATCAACGCAACGTCATATACCGTGGCACCTCCAGGCCCAAACCCGGTTGATGTCTTCACAAAGTCCGCTTTGGCCTCTTTGGCAAGCGACGACGCAATGACCTTCTCTTCGTCGGTGAGCAGAGCCGTCTCGAGTATCACCTTGCACAGACCGCCGACTTCGTGGGCTGCCTCGGCAACTTTGGCGATGTCCTCTCGCACGAGGTCATAGTCGCCCGACTTCAACTCACCGATGTTGATGACCATGTCTACCTCGCGCGCTCCGTCGCGAAGGGCCTTGCGGGCCTCCATGGCCTTGATGGTGGTGGTGTTCGCACCGAGGGGGAACCCGATGACGACGCATGTGACTACCGACGTGCCGCGCAGTGTATCGGCGGCTCGCTTCACCCACGTGGGGTTGATGCATACCGAGGCGAAGTGGTACTCCTTTGCCTCCGCGCACAGCTTGTCGATATCTGTGGCGCTGGCTTCGGGTTTGAGCAACGTGTGGTCGATGTACTTGGCGAGATCCATCGGGACGTCCGAGGCGTCGCCGTGGAAACTCACCCGATCGGCGCCGTTGTTGACGACACTGCGCACACCCTCGGGGGTATTGCACACGTCGTAACGCAAAGTAAGTGCTGCCAGCACCTCTTTGGTCACGGCGTCGATCAGCTTTTCGCGATCCATGATTCTCCTACGACTTCAGGTAGCGACGTTCAATTTCAGTGATCTTGTCGACTCGCCTGGCATGCCGGTCGCCACCCCAGTCGGTTGCGAGCCATTCCTGAACGATCTGCCATGCGAGGCTATCCCCGATGAGACCTGCACCCAGGGTGAGCACGTTTGCCAGGTTGTGCTCCCGGGAGTTGCGGGCGCTGGAAAGGTCGTAGCAGAGAGCGGCTCTGATACCCGGGACCTTGTTGGCCACCATCGACGAGCCAATCCCCGCACCGTCGATGATGATCCCCCATCGTGCTTTCCCGGTGGCAACGGTGCTGGCGACCGCGAAAGCAAAGTCGGGGTAATCGACCGGCTTGGTCGAGTCGGTGCCGCAGTCGACGATCCCGTACCCCTGTTCACGCAACCGGAACCCCAACTTCTCTTTCAGCGGGTAGCCGCCGTGATCGGCTCCGATGGCGATGATGTCTTTGCCGTCGGATGGCTGAGGGTTGGCGGCGTTCTCAGAAGGCGGCTCGGGAGCAGGTTGGGCGCCTTCCCCCTCCAGGACGCCGTCGATGATCCGTGTGACCATCTCACGGACCTCTTCAGGACCGGGGGGACCAGGGATCCGATTGTCGGAGGGACTGCTCATACCTTATAGCTTAGGAGACTCTGCCTCACGCTTCGCGTGAGGTTGGAGTTCGGCCAAGCCGAACTCCCCGGATGCGCTCGTCGCTGCCTCAGTCGCCCGCCCCAGCGGGGAGACTGACAGAGGCATATCATGCAGGTCATGACAGAACGTGACCCGGCATTCTTGTGGGAGACCGCGGCAATCCGATCTGCAACCCACCGGGTTGCAGACATAGAAATCGACGCCGTCGAGAACCGGGGACGCTGGAGGACATTGCGCGAAGCGTGCAGGGAAACCGGGATCCCCGTCGAGACCTTGCGCAACTGGGCACGACGAGAAACGATCCCTTCCTATCTGGCTTCGACGGGGACGGGAACGCAGGTTCGGCTGGTCGACCTCGACGGGGTCACCCGACGTGCAGCCGAGCTGGGCCGGGAGATGCCGGGGCGCAATGATGAGCCGGCGCAGGCCGAGGACGTAACTGTCGCGCAACCATCGCCGACCGTGGTACCCACGGTTCCCGCGGGATCAATGATCATCCCGGTCGATGCGTGGAACAAGATGCTCACTCAGCTCGGCAATCTCCACGAAGCGGGCCAGCAGCTGGCGGAGGCACGCGAGCGGGCCGCAAAGGCGGAGACCGAGGCGAGCTTCTTGAGGGAGCGTCTTGCCGAAATGCGGAAACAGGGCCCCGAGCCGTCTGCTCCGGCACGTCCCGAACGCCCCGGGTTGGCAGATGCCACTCCCCCGAAAGAGGAAAGAGTCCGCGACTTCCTAGCCAGGCGCATGCGGAATTGGAGACGAGGGTAATCCCCCATTCACGGTCAGGGTCGAACCCGATTAGCCTCCCGCTCATGGAAGCACCCGCTCTCGCAGCACACGGACTGGGCTACGCCTACGGCGACTTTGTGGCTCTGCATCATCTAGACCTCGAGGTGCCGCCGGGACGGATAGGACTGGTCGGCGCCAACGGAGCGGGCAAGACCACCTTGATAAAGCTCTTGCTGGGCATCCTCAGCCCCACGGTGGGTAGCGTCCAGGTGCTCGGGATCGATCCCGCCAAAGACCTGATCAAGGTCCGCAACCGGGTGGGCTACATGCCGGAAGGTGACTGTCTACCCCTCGAGCAGAGCGCGGCCGACTTTGTCTCATATGCCGCGGAACTCGCCGGAGTGCCCCCGCGTGAGTCACGCCAGCGTGCCTCCGACATTCTCACCATGGTCGGGCTCCACGAAGAACGCTTCCGCTACCTCGGCGATTTCTCCACCGGCATGAAACAGCGAGCGATGCTGGCCCAGGCCATCGTCCACGACCCTGAGATCGTGTTCCTCGACGAGCCGACTGCCGGCCTCGACCCTGCAGGGCGAGAGGAGATGCTGGACCTGATCAGCCGCCTCGGTGGTTTCGGCATCAATGTATTGGTCTCCTCACATGTGCTCCCCGACATCGAGCGCACTTGCGACTGGGTGGTAATGCTCGACGGTGGCCAGGTGCTCCGCAACGGACCTATCTCCGGTCTCACCGAGACCGGAGTTGTCGAGATAGAGCTGCTGGAAGACCCCACCGCCGTCGCCGACGAACTTCGGCGCCTCGGTGGCTCAGTCGAACTCCACGGCAATTCGATCTATCTCGCCTCGGACGACCACGATCCGTTCGTGCTCGCCCGCGACGTGCTGGCAACCTCCGGGGTGACTCTGCGCAGGATGGGGCCTAGGTCGACGACACTCGAAGACATATTCCTCGGAGAGGCCCCTTCCAATGAGTGACCAAACCGGCGCCGTATTCGACCTCGGCTACAAACCATACGAAGGCACCCGACTGGGACGATCCGGGGCAATACGGGCCATCATCAAAGACGGTATGCGACGGGTCATGGGGATCCGCCGCAAGGCCCGCAGAAAGGTATACCCCTGGACGTTGGTCGCATTCGCGGTGTTACCTGCAGTGGTGTTCGTCGGACTGGCGTTCTTTTTGAGCACCTTCAGCCCGGACGCTGAAAGCCCCTTTGGGGGCCATGCCGAATACATGGGACTGACCGGTGCGATCGTGATGCTGTTCTTTGCATTGGCAGCGCCGGAGTTGTTGATCTCCGACCGCGAAGAAGGCGTGCTCTCGGTCTATAGCTCCCGGCCAATGACCGCATGGGACTACATCGCGGCGAGAGCCGGCGCACTCTTCGCTGTGGTGGCATCCTTCGTGCTGTTTCCCAATATCCTGATGTACCTCGGGTTCGCAGCGCTCGACGCCGACGGTCTGGGATCTGCGCTTGTGGGCAATCTCGGCGACATGGGCAAAGTGATCCTGACGATGACCGCATACATCGTCGGGTACGGCGCCCCTGCTCTGCTCATCAGCACGTATGCCAAGCGAACCGGGCCCGCCGCCGGCATCTACCTCGCCATCATGTTCGGTTCGGCCGGCTTCGCCGAAGCCTTTCAGGACGTGAATTTCACCGGAGCCCGCTACGGGACACTGCTTTCTTTCCTCCAGCATCCCGAAGTGATCCGGAGCTGGGTGTTCGGTCAGACGCAGACGGCGGCACCGATCAACGCCGGATTCAAGCCGTGGGCATCGCTGCTCGTCATCGTCCTGGTGGCTGTGTTAACCGTCATCCTGATGCATCGGCGATACAGGGATGAGCTGTGACCACGACAACCGGCCCCGCTTTCGCCTCCGCTCCGACAGTCGAGGTCGATGACGTATCAAAATGGTTCGGGCAGAAAGTTGCAGTTTCCGGTATCAGCTGCTCATTCGGGCCTGGTCTCACCGGGCTCCTCGGGCCAAACGGCGCCGGCAAGACCACGCTGTTGCGGATGCTCACAGGGCTCATCCTCCCGTCACAGGGGGAGGTACTCGTCAAGGGACAGGGACCCCGGACCAACGTTGACCGCTATCGCGAGATCGGGTTCGTCCCCGAGGAGAGCGCACTCTACGGAAGCCTCACCGGCGAGGAGTACGTGGCGTACGCCGCCCGCCTCTCCGGCATCGCCAATCCGGAACAGGCGGCGCGGCAAGCGATCGAAACGGTCGCACTTTCCGACGCCAAGGACCGTACCGTCGGTGGCTATTCCAAGGGCATGCGACAGCGAGCCAAGGTAGCTGCGGCATTGGTTCACGAACCGGAGATTCTCGTCCTCGACGAACCGTTGAACGGCACAGATCCTGTGCAGCGTGCTCACCTGATCAACCTCTTCCAGGAGCTCGCCGGCAACGGCTGCACCGTGATCGTTTCGTCACACGTGCTCCAGGAGGTGGAGCGGATGACCGAGCGGGTAATCGCGGTGGTAGATGGCAAACTCGCAGCCGCCGGCGACATCAGCGCTATCCGGCGGGCGATGTCCGATATCCCATACCGGGTTGCCATCGACTGCGACCAACCGCGTCGACTCGGAGCCGCTCTGCTGGACAACGAAACGATCAACAGCGTCTCGGTCGAAACCAACCGGATCCATGTCGAGACCTCGGATCTCGCAGGTCTCGGCAAGGTGATCGCCGGGCTCGCACGAGATATCGATACCCGGCTCTCTCGCTTTTCACCTGAGGACGAGTCGCTCGAAAGCGTCTTCCGATACCTGGTGGGGCGACGATGACAGCATTCATCGCAATCACCCGGGTGACAATCAAGCAGACGCTTCGTCTGCGCCGCGCCATCGGTCTCCTTCTGCTGTCCGGATCCTCTGCCTTCACGTACCTGATGGCGGTAATCGGCTCGCGCGGCAACTTCGACTTCTCGAATGACAACGCGTTCCAGGCGTTCGCCGGGATAACCATCGGGACCTTCATGAACATCGTCATACCCGTGGTTACCCTGATCATCGCCACCTCGGTGCTTGGAGATGAGCGCCGCGACAACACCATGTCGTTTCTGGTTCTCCGACCGATCGGTCGCTTCAACATCGCATTGGCAAAGATCTTCGCCGCATTCGTGGAGAGCTTCGTAGTGAGCGGGATCGGGGCGCTCGCTCTTGGCCTGACAGTTGCCATCAGGATCGATGACTTCAGCTACGTGGTGCCGCTGCTAGTCGGCACGGCAGTGGCGACGGCCGCGTATTCCGCCGTGTTCGTTCCGCTCGGCTACCTCCTCAAGCGCGCAACTCTCATCGGCCTGTCGTACGTCTTCATCTGGGAGAACGGAATCGGCGGTGCCGTACCTGCAGTTGCCGGCATCTCCCCATGGCGTATCGGGTTGAGCGCGACTAGCGGCCTCGCCCCGGAGCGCTTTCTCAACGAGTTGCCGACATTTGCGACCGGGTCGATTACCGCGGGCGCCGGCGGTGCGGTGCTGAAAGCACTTGTGCTCACCGCGGCCAGCGCCGCGCTGATCGCGCTGATTCTCCGTAGACGGGACCTCGCCAACTGATCCCGGCAAACGACAGACCTGCGGCTAGCTTGGTGGCGTGAACAAGACTCTGGGCACACGGATGGGCACTGCGGCGCTGATCGTTTCAGCCGGCGTCCTGATCTCCCGGATCCTTGGCCAACTGCGCGAGATCATCTTCGCCTCGCTGCTCGGTGCAAATGGTTCGACCGACGAGTACGTCGCCGCTTTCGCTATCCCCGATTTCCTCAACTACCTGCTGGCAGGCGGCTTCCTGTCGATCACTTTCATCCCGATCTTCTCGCGATACCTCGCCGACGACGACGAAGAAGGCGGATGGGAGGCTCTCAGCGCCATCATCAGACCGGTGGCGATCGCCATCACGGCGCTCGTTGGTATCGGCTGGGTGGCGGCACCCTGGGTAATCAACAGCCTGTTCCCTCGATTCACGCCCGATCAAATCGCAAACACGGTTCACTTCACCCGGATCATCCTCCCGGCCCAGATCTTCTTCGTCCTCGGTGCTCTGTTCAGCGCGGTTCAGTACACAAAGGGTGTCTTCACCATCCCGACCCTTGCCCCGATCATCTACAACCTCGGCATCATCGCCGGCGGTGTCGGCTGGGCGATCGCAAAGGATGCATCACCAGAAGGGTTCGTCTGGGGAGCCGTGATCGGTGCCTTCATCGGCAATTTCGCCCTGCAATGGTGGGGTGCCCACCGACTCGGCATGCGTCTCCGCCTGTCCATACCCTGGCGCAACCCGGTACTGAAAGAGTATCTACTGATTGCGTTCCCGTTGATGATCGGCCAGTCCATCGTCGTTCTCGACGAGACATTTATGCGGGTGTTCGGCCAGTTCATAAGCGAAGGCGCCGCGACGCAACTGAATTACGCAAGAAGAACGATGCTTGTCCCGGTCGGAGTGATCGCACAGGCGGCGGGAGTTGCTGCCTATCCATTTCTGGCTCGTCTGTTCGCTGAAGGCCGCATCCGGGAGATGAAGGACACGGTGGACCGTGCGTTGCGGTACGTGCTGGTGCTCTCAATCATCGCTGCGGCCCTGATGGGCTCGATGACTATCCCGATTGTGCGTGCCTTGTTCGAACGAGGCAACTTCGCCGCGGCCAGCACCATCGGTACCGCCGATGCGATGTTCTTCTATGTCTTTGCAATCCCGGTCTGGGGTGGCCTGCAAATCCTGAACCGGGCGTTCTACGCTCGCAAAGACATGTGGACCCCGGTGGTCGTCGGTACGGCTGCGACCATCGCCGCTATCCCGCTGTACGCGTTCCTCCAGAACACGTTCGGTATCCGCGGTGTCGCCCTCGCCTCGACTCTGGCACTGGCGATCTATGTGGGTGTGCTGGCTGCGGTCTGGTACTCGGACACCGACGCCATCCGGCTTCGTATCTTGCTGGCGGAGACCAGCCGGGTGATACCACTGGCGGTGATCGGCGGCTTCGCCGCATACGCGATTGCGCTCGGCGTTGACCAGATCATCAACATCTCTGCACTCGGGTCGCTGGCGACGACCGTCATCTCCCTGGCAACCGTGGTATTGGGGACCGCAGGCTTCCTCGGCGTTGCCCTCCTGCTCGGAAGTGTTCTGTACGACTGGCTCAGCAAACGGGCGGAATCGGTAGAACCGGTAGAGACACCCCCCCGCTGACCATCGTCGCAGCACCACAAGCGGCAACTGACCGGGTGGGCGTCGACAGCTCTGCTACACACCGGACGGCTGTATGCGAGCAAACTGCGCCGGGTCGTTGATCAGGTCGGCAAGCGCCAGTTCAGCGGCGCCGATCAACTCGCCGTCGGCTCCGAGCGTGCTCGGTCGTATCTTCAGCATGTCGAACGGAGCAGCGAACGCCCTGGCGGCTCCGTCGCCGACGGCTTCATGCATGAAGTCGAAGAGCCGGTGAAACAAACCACCCAGAATGACAACCTCGGGGTTGAAGACGTTCACGAGATTCGAGATTCCGACCCCCAGCCAGCGACCGGTCTCAGCGATCGCACGCAAGGTCTGCTCGTCGCCCGATGCGGCGAGGGCGCTGACTGCATCCACCGCAGCGAGACCGGAAGTGGCCGAGACCGACGGGACACGGCGCAACAGCGGTTCCTCCCCCGCCTCGGTCTCCCAGCATCCTGTGGCTCCGCACCGGCATACGCGGCCACCGGGATTGACCATCATGTGCCCCGCCTCGCCTGCGTACCCGGCCGCTCCTAGTAGCGGCTTGCCGTCGCTGATTACGCCACAACCGATACCTACCTCGCCTGCGATGTAGATGAGATGGGACGTGCCGGCGTAGGCACCGCGCCGGTACTCCGCAAGCGCACCGAGATCGGCGTCATTGGCGATGCGGATCGGGACCGCAAGCCCGAGCTCATCACTCAACAACTCTCCGAGAGGCAGGTTGCGCCAGCCGAGATTAGGTGCAATGTGAACGAAGCCGTCCTCGCGCCTCACCACCCCGACGATGGCGACACCGATGGCGACCAGGTTGTGACCGGTTGGGAGCGCGGCGAGTAGCGGTCGTGCCAGCTCGGAAACATCACGCACAGATGTGCCGGGTTCGAAATGTCCCCGCGGCCTGGCGATACGAACCTGGTTGTAGATGTGCCCCCCGAGACCAATCGTGGCGGCCGCAACAGAATCAACAGAGACCTCGATGGCGAGAACCACTGCGCCATCCGGACGGACGTGAACGACCGGAGATGGACGGCCGGGCCCGGCGATCGCGACGCCCGGGCTTTCGACCACTAGCCCTAGGTCGTCGAGCTCACCGATCAGGTCGGCGACCGTCGACCGGTTGAGACCGGTCAGGGAAGTCAGCTGAGATCGCGATGCCGACCCGCGACGATGCACGTGACCGAGCACGGTCGCCAGGTTGTGGCGGCGCAGCTCCTCTGCGGCGATCCCCCGTGCTCGTTTTGAGACACCGGATCCGCCTTTCCCCTTCGTCACGCTCGCTCCTCGCATTTGTTGGATTGTCCACTATAAAGGGGGTTACGACACGTAACGAGAAAAGGGAAGTCACTAGTCATATCCGATCCCCAATCCGCGATATAGCCCGTAGCTGTGGCGACGTAGCGGATCGCGGCAATCTGTATGATCCGACTGAGAGGCATCTCCATTTTGTTGCAATGTCGAACATTTGTATCGTATGCTCTCGGAAGACGAGTTATCTCGTCTGACCAATTGGGCTGACAATTAGCTGACAAGGGTGATTGGCCCGTTAGCGGGCCCCAACACCCAGGAGGAGGAACCAGAGTGTCCATACGTAAACTGGTCGCATTCCTCGCCGTGTTCGCAATGCTGGTAGCAGCATGTGGCGGAAGCGACGAGGGAGAGACGACTACCACGGCTGCAGCGGCGGAAACAACCACCACCGCGGCAATGGCGGAAACAACCACCACCGCGGCAATGGCGGAAACAACCACCACCGCGGCAATGGCCGACGAACTCACCGTCGGTGTCTCGTGGAACAACTACAACGAAGAGCGTTGGGCAAAGTCGGACGAGCCTGCCATCAAGAAAGCGTTGGATGATGTCGGCGTCAAGTACATCTCAACCGATGCCGGCTCATCAGCCGAGCAGCAGATCACTGACGTTGAGCAGCTGATCACCGACGGTGCGGATGTCGTAATCATCCTGGCGCAGGACGGCACCGCCATCCTGCCGGCGGTCCAGAGCGCAATTGACCAGGGCGTCCCGGTCATCGCTTACGACCGCCTCATTGAGAACCCCGCCGCTCTCTATATCACCTTCGACAACGTCGAGGTTGGCAGGATGCAAGCGCGGGCAATCTATGACGTGGTGCCAGAAGGCAACTACGTGTTCATCAAGGGCAACCAGGCTGACGCCAACGCGGACTTCCTCCGCGGCGGTCAGCAAGAAGTCCTCCTCGCAGCCACCGGCTGTACCGAGCTGGATGACTCTTGCCCGATCACCAACGTTGGTGAGATGTACACGGACAACTGGGATCCGGCTGTTGCCCAGACCAACATGGAGCAGATCCTGACCCAGAACGACAACAACGTCGACGCTGTCGTCGCTTCGAATGACGGCACCGCTGGTGGCGTCGTCGAGGCACTGCGCGCTCAGGGCCTTGCCGGGATCGTTCCGGTCTCCGGTCAGGACGGCGATTTCGCCGCACTCAACCGTGTTGCTCTCGGTGAGCAGACGGTGTCGGTGTGGAAGGACGCCCGTGAACTGGGTAAGGCAGCCGGTGAGGCAGCCGTTGCTCTCGCACAGGGCACTGCCCTTGCGGACATCCCGGGTGTAGTCCAGTTCGACTCACCGGGTGGCAACTCGATGACGTCGATCCTGTTGGTGCCGATTCCGATCACGAAGGACAACCTCCAGGTCGTCCTCGATGCTGAGTGGATCGACCAAGCGACTCTCTGCCAGAACGTGCCTGCGGGCTCCGTGGCAGGTTGTCCCTGAGCAAACAACGAACTGACGTAAATTGAGCAATCGCACGCCGCGCCCTCGTATTATTCGGGGGCGCGGCGTTCGTTCAACCGGGAGGAGGTGCGACGGTGGCAGATGCTCCATCCAATGCACCGGAGCAATTCGACATGACCCAGCTAGATGGCAGAGGACGGGGGCGATTCAGCTCTGCCATTCACGAGATGGAGATCGACACCCGAATGCTCGGGATGATCGGTGCTCTTCTCGTTATCTGGATCGGATTCCAGTTCTGGTCCGGAAGCGGGTCATGGTCCGACGGCACATTCCTCTCGGCCCGGAACCTGTGGAACCTATCGGTGCAGACCTCGGCTGTGGGAATCATGGCCACCGGCATGGTCCTGGTTATCGTCTCCCGCAATATCGACCTTTCGGTAGGTTCGATGCTTGCTGTGCTCGGCATGGCAATGGCATTGCTCCAGGCGGAGATCCTCCCCGACTACTTCGGCTTTGGCAGTCCGTGGATCTGGATAATCTCGCTCCTGGTTGGCATCGTCATGGGCGGCGCACTCGGCGCATTCCAGGGTGTCGTCACTGCCTATGCGGGTGTGCCATCGTTCATCGTCACCCTCGGTGGGTTGCTGGTGTGGCGAGGCCTTGCCTGGATGATGGCTTCCGGTAGGACAATCGCCCCCATGGACTCCACATTCCAGTTGCTCGGTGGTGGCTCGCGGGGCTCGATCGGAGCCACATGGAGCTGGATCGTCGGTGGGCTCGCATCGGTCGGGATCGTGTTCCTGATCATCAACAGCCGTCGCCAACGAATCCGTTTTGGCTTCCGCATTCGCCCGCGCTGGGCTGACTACACGATCGGTGCGGCCAGCATCGCAATCGTCCTGGTCGCCGTCGGCTATCTCAATAGCTACTTTCTGCCGGTGCGACTCGCAGAGCAGAGGGGCGGCGGCGATATCGCCTTCGGACTCGCCAATCCCGTCCTCATCGCGATCGGCGTCGTGTTGCTCATGACATTTGTCGCAACCAGACTTCGCTTCGGACGTTATGTGTACGCAATCGGTGGTAACCCGGAGGCAGCTGAACTGGCGGGCATCAAGACCAAGCTGACGATCGTCAAGACGTTTGCCCTCATGGGGATTCTCGTCGGAGTCGGCGCCGCGGTGCAGGTAGCCAGGCTCAACGCCGCAGTCAGCGGACTCGGAGTCAATACCGAACTATATGTAATCGCAGCTGCCGTCATCGGAGGCACCTCGCTTCTGGGGGGTATCGGCACAATTCCGGGGGCAATGCTCGGAGCCCTGGTTATGCAGTCGCTGCAATCGGGGATGGCGCTGGTTGGTGTCGAGACGGCCGCTCAAGACGTCGCCGTTGGCGTTGTGCTCGTCGCTGCCGTCGCCATCGACACGATCTACAGAAAGCGGGCATCAGCATGACAACTACGACAGAGAGAGGCACTCCACTCGTCGAGATGCGCGATATCCGGGTCGCGTTCGGCGGTGTTCATGCAGTCGATGGTGTCACCGTGGACCTATTCCCCGGTGAAGTGGTGGCTTTGGTCGGAGGCAACGGCGCCGGCAAGACGACGTTGATCCGCACGCTATCTGGAGCTCACAAGGCCGACTCGGGACAGATCTTCATCAATGGTGAGCCGGTAACGATCGAGACACCGCGTGACGCCAAGAAATACGCCATTGAGACGATCTACCAGACTCTTGCTCTCGCCGAGAACGTGGACGCTCCGTCAAACATGTTCCTCGGACGCGAGTTGCTCACCCGGTGGCATACTCTCGACGATCGCGCGATGGAGAACGCGGCACGCACGGTGATGTCCCGGCTGAATCCCAAGTTCCAGAACTTCAAGGTCGCAGTCGAATCACTCTCGGGTGGTCAGCGACAGTCGGTGGCAATCGCCAAGGCGGTCCACTTCAACGCCAGGATCCTCATCATGGACGAGCCGACGGCTGCCCTTGGCCCCTCAGAAACGGACCAGGTGAACGACCTCATCCAGCAGCTCAAGGCCGGGGGTATCGGGATCTTCCTGATCAGCCACGACATCCACGACGTATTCGATCTTTCCGATCGGATCGCCGTGATGCTGCAGGGCAAGCTGGTAGCCATCGTGAACAAGAAGGACGTGACCAAGGATGAAGTCCTGGCAATGATCATCATGGGCAAGCTACCCGGTGAGGTCAGCGCTTCGGAATTGGAACACCTTCGCGACTAAGCGTATCGGACGGTCGTTGCCGTTCCGACTCGCAAAGAAGAACTGGCTCCCGGGTCCCGGGAGCCAGTTCTTGCATTCGAGAGTCGCGCGAGTCACTTGGGCGGATACACCCCGGCCGCCTTTGATTCCTCGGTCTGCCAGAAGATGTCCGACACCTCCTGAACGAGATCGATGAGACCCTGGGCCACAGCAGGATCCATCGACTTCTTGGCATCGCCTGCGGCCTTGGTAGCCCGCCAGAACAGATCGTGCAGAACAGGAAACTGCTCGACATGGTGAGGCTTGAAGAAATCGGTCCACAGAACACCAAGGTGATGCTTCGCCAGCTCGGCGCGCTCTTCCTTGATGATGATGCAGCGTGCGCGGAAAACCTCGTCGTCCGAGGCGTGGTACTTGGTGCACGCATTCAGTACCGACTTGGCTTCGATCATTGCCTGTGCCGGGTCGTAGACCCCACAGAAGAGATCGCAATGTGCGTGAGCTACCCGACCGGGTCGGAAAAGTCCCACAGGTCACCTCCTCAGGTGTTTGCCGTTCTTACGCGACCATACACTCGTACGTACCCGGCCAAAGACGCGTCCAAACACCGCGGGAGGATCGTTGAAGCGAAGACACTGGAAAACAGCGCTCGGGCTCGTTGCTGCTACGGCTTTTTTTGCGCTGCTTCGAGGCCGGCTACGTCGCTACGAGATCGTCGAGCGATCGATGCAACCTACCCTCGATCCCGGCGACTACGTCGTCGCGGTCCCAGCAGGAGACCTCATCAGAGGCTCGATCGTCATCTTTGATCGCCCCGATGTCGACGACTATGAGCTGGTCAAGCGTGTCGTCGGGCTTCCCGGCGAGCAAGTGAGCATCGCGAATGGTCAGGTCCACGTCAACCGGCATGTTCTTGCGGAGCGCTGGGCAGATGGGCCCACCATCCCCGATGGCGAATGGCAGCTCGGGCCGGGCGAAGTGTTCGTACTCGGAGACAATCGAGCCGCGTCGTCGTCAGACAGCAGGACCCTCGGCCCGATTCTGCGTGAGTCGATCCACTGGCGCGTCGTCATCCGGTATTGGCCGGCGAGGATTGTGGGTCGTGTCTCTTAGGCGCGCTTGACGGCACGCACGAGCAGGTCGATCGCATCCCCACTGGAGCCACCGTCGTCGACGTGGCGGATGACGGCTTTATTCTCGATGATCTCGAGCCCGGGAAAGTCGCCTGCGATCATTCTCTCGTCGTAGAGCCTGTCGGGCAGCGAGGGCCCACCAATGCCGTGCTCCAGATTATCGATGTGATGGGCGATCATGAACACCATGCCCCCGGGGGCAAGTGCCGTCGCCACCTTGCTGTGGATCAGCTTCCTTGCCGGCTCGACTGCCTGGATATATGAGAGCAGGACGAGGTCGTAGCTCTCGGGTTCTGGCTGCCAACGCTTGAGATCGGCAGCGATGAATTCGACTTCGACACCCGCATCGGCTGCGATTTCCTTCGCCTGGGCGATGGCGACGTCTGATATGTCAAGCGCGGTCACCTGGTGGCCCTGACCCGCCAGCCAGATTGCGTTTCTTCCTTGTCCTGTTCCAAGATCGAGGACCCGGCTCGGCTCCAGATCGGATAGGTATGCGACAACGAACTGGTTCGGCTCCGCTCCCCAAACCGAGCCTTTCTGCCGGTATCGATCGTTCCATAGCTCACGTTGATTCATGTGCGCCATCTTATGCTCGGAGCCGGGCACTCAGGACAGGTCGAGATGTTTGGCAGCCTCACGAAAGGTGAGACCGGACCAACGATCCCGGTGCGCGAGCAGGAAACGGCTCACTCGATCTGGCTCGGTCTTGGCGTATTCGCGAAGTGCCCACCCGATCGCTTTGCGAATGAAGAATTCCTTCTCATGTGCTAGGCGCAGACAGTGGTCGAACAGAGTCTGGTAGTCGGTGGCCGATTTGTGCTTCAGCGGCGAGAGCAAGGCTGTGCGCCGCAGCCACATGAACTCATCGTCGACCCACGACTCGATGATGGGCGCCATCACCGCACGCTCTTCGAGATGAACCAGCCCGACGCAATGCGCCGCAACGTCGTCGACGAAGTCCCACCACGCCCCTTCGACAATGAGCTTGCGATACAGGTCGAGATTCTCGCTCCGGATGAACCGGCGATTGGCCTTTGCTACAGATATGGCAAGGTACTTCTCCTCGCGATGCGGCTGTTGCCACAGAGCGGAGACGATTGCCCGGTAGCTTCCGTTGTCAATGACCGGGAAACGCTCCTTGACGGCACGGAGCACCTCGGTACGACCCTTCTTCTGGACACCGTAGAACGGCATGTCGGTCTTCATGTAGGCAGCCATGCCGACTGCCTTTTCCGGGTCCGCGAGTTTGGAGAGTTCTACAGCGACAAACGAGACAACGTCGTCCATGCCGGAACGGTACCAGGCGCTGCCAGATCGCTTGTTTCCCGGCAAGGTATACACTCCTCATCCGTGACAACCCTCAAAACCCTCGTCCTCATAATCGTGCTTGCAGTCGTGGCTGCGAGTTGCGGTGGTGACGACGCGGCGACAACCACATCAGAATTGACAACCCTTGCCCCCGTCGAGACAACAGGGGCGGCGACCACGGCCTCGTCCCAATCGACGACGGAGGCGACGACCACAACAGCCGAGGCGCTCACGCCCTCCCCCCTGAACGGAATGGGCGTTGAGGATCCAGAGCTTCTCAACCGCCGTGTGATCGCCATCAAGATCGACAACCACTGGGACGCAAGGCCCCAGTCGGGAATCGAGCAAGCCGACGCCGTCTACGAGCTGCTCGTCGAGGGTGGGCTGACTCGATTCATTGCTCTCTTCCATAACTCCGACACCGAGTATCTCGGTCCGGTCCGCTCAGGCAGGCCTACCGACCCGACTCTGGTCAAGTTCCTCGGTGCCCCACTCCAGATATCGGGGGCTCAGCCCTGGGTAGTCAGCATTATCCTCGGCGACGGCGTCAATCTGCTCGGCGACACCGGTGCGACCACCTTCCGAATCCACACACGCAGCGCCCCGCACAACCTCTATGGATCGACGATTCTGATGCGAGAAGAGGCCGATCGCCGCGGCTATCCCGACGACCCACCCGCCGAGCCGATCTTCGACTTCGGGGACCCGACCGCCGGTGAACCCGGCGCCGACCTCATCAACCTCGATTGGTCAGACAACCCGATCGTCCACTGGGAGTGGACCGGGACCGAGTACATCCGATTCAACGGCGACACGCCGCACACATGGCGCAGTGCCCCGGTTGAAGGCGAAGAGCCCGTCGATACTCAGATCGCGATGGACACACTCGTGGTCCTCGAGGCGCCCAAGTACTGGGCGAGCTCGTCAAACGGCGCAGGTTCGGCAGTTCCGGCACTGGATACCGTCGGAAGCGGCAAAGCCTACGTGTTCTACGACGGGCTCGTGGTCGAGGGCCAGTGGCAGCGGGACACCATCGATAAGCGATTTGAGCTGTCTCTGGAAGACGGAACCCCAATCGTGGTTCCCGCAGGCAGGCTGTGGATCTCGGTCTTTCCGGACAACCGGCCCATCACCTGGGAATGACCGATCTGCTCAGCTCGGTCGCTGCGATTGCCTCGGCGGTGACGTCGGGAGCGATACGAGCAACAGACGTGATTGCCGTACATCTCGAGCGCGCCGGGTCCAGCCAGAACGAGATCAACGCGTTTACTCTCATCGACCACGAAGGGGCGATGGCAGCCGCCGCCGATCTCGACCGCCGGATCGCTTCGGGTGAAACAGTTGGCCCGCTCGCCGGCGTCCCCATCGGGCTCAAGGATCTCATCGACCAGGCAGGCATGCCCAACACAGCCGGAAGCAGCTTTCCAACGGCGTTGCCCGCGACGAATGCGCCGGTGGTGACCCGCCTACTGCACGCGGGCGCCATCATCATCGGCCGCACCGGACTCCATGAATACGCGTTCGGGTTCTCCAGCGAGAACCATTGGTTCGGACCGGTGCGCAACCCGTGGGACACGAGCCTCTCCCCCGGCGGATCATCGGGTGGGTCGGCCGCTGCCGTGAGCGCAGGCCTGACCGCGGCGGCCATCGGCACCGACACGGGAGGTTCGGTCCGGGTCCCAGCCGCTCTGTGCGGCGTCGTCGGGCTCAAAGTCACCCATGGCCGCGTCCCCCTGACCGGTGTCTTCCCTCTTGCATCGAGCCTGGACACCGTGGGACCGCTGGCTCGAAACAGCAACGACGCCGCGCTGATATACGCAGCGATTGCCGGATACGATCCGTCCGATCCGTGGTCCGCACCACAGCCCGTGACCGTACCCGGGCCGTTGCCTGCCCCGGAATCGGTAACGATCGGAGTCCCCCATCCCTGGGTCGACCTGCCACTGGCTGATTCGATTGCTGCCGCATTCGCCACCCTGCTCCCGGAGCTGAGATCGGCCGGTTTCCGGGTCGTCGACCTCAAGCTTCCAGAACTCGAGCCTGCTCGCCAGAGTGATCACATTGCCTATCCCGAGATTGCCCTGGTCCACGACGAGCGCTGGCACAGCCACCCCGAGACCTACGGGCCGGATATCTCGAAACGACTCGCCAGAGCCTTCGAGGTCACCCCGGCGGCCTACGTCGAGGCACAACGATGGCGCGCAGAGGTCACCCACGCTGCTGAGGCGGCACTGACCCGGTGCGACTTCCTGTTGACGCCAACGGTGGCGGCCTCAATCAAGCCGATCGGCGAGGAGGAGATCGAGGTTGCAGGCAGGCTCGTGTCATACCGCCCACCTCTTGCCCGGTTCACGTCCCTGGTAAATCACACCGGTCTGCCGGCCCTTGCCCTGCCGCTCGACCATGATGGGATCCCGCCTCCGAGCGTCCAGCTGATAGGGCCGCGATGGGGCGAGCACCGTCTTCTCGAACTCGGAATGACACTCGAGAGGATCGGAATCAGCCGGTACCGTCAGCCCGTGTCCTGAATATCGCCAACAACGTGCGGGGATCTGCATAGACTGGACCATCGGTGCAGTGCCTCGTTGGGGCACGTTCCGAGCAAGGTAAGGCAAGCTGTGGCGCATAGTGCGCCACCTAGAGGAGCTTCCATATGAAGGAAGAGACCCTGTCCCACCCCGAAACACCCGAAAAGCGGGATCGGGTGGTCATTCGATTCGCCGGCGACTCCGGTGATGGTATGCAGTTGGCGGGAACCCGATTCTCTGAGTCATCCGCCGCGTTTGGCAATGATCTCGCTACTTTTCCCGATTACCCGGCCGAGATCCGCGCTCCTCAGGGCACGATCGCCGGAGTGTCGTCATTCCAGGTTCACATCGCCGATTGGGACATCCTGACCCATGGTGACGAGGCAGATGTGCTCGTCGCGATGAACCCGGCAGCGCTTCGAGCCAACCTCGGCGACGTAGCTGCCGATGGGCTGATCCTCGCCAATGAGGATGCCTTCGACGAGCGCAACCTCGACAAGGCCGGCTATGAGAGCAATCCGCTGACGGATGGAAGCCTATCGAGCTACCACGTTATGACGGCCCCGATGGAGAAGCTGACCAAGCTCGCTGTCGTCAATACGGGCGTCAAGGGCCGTTCGGTGCTGCGGTCGAAGAACTTCTTTGCCCTCGGGCTGATCTCGTGGATGTTCAATCGCCCGACCGAGCCGATCCTCGAATGGGTCCAGCAGAAATTCGGTGCCGACACTCCCGTGGGCCAGGCCAACATCGAGGCATTCCGGGCGGGATTCAACTTCGGCAACACAACTGAGGAATTTCATCACACCTACGAGGTTCCGCCTGCGAGCCTGCCAAAGGGCACTTACACCAACGTCACCGGCAACCAGGCGCTCGCCTGGGGTCTGGTAGCCGCGGCGCAGTCTGCGGATCTGACCCTGTTCCTCGGCTCATACCCGATCACGCCGGCCACCTCGATCCTCGAAGCAATCGCGCGGCTGAAGCATTTTGGTATCAAGACATTCCAGGCGGAGGATGAGATCGCTGCGGTGGGTGTGTCGCTCGGCGCATCGTTCGCAGGCCACCTCGCAGTCACTACAACGTCGGGACCCGGTCTTGCTCTCAAGAGCGAGACCATGAGCCTGGCACTTATGACCGAGCTGCCTCTCATCATCATCGATGTGCAGCGAGCCGGTCCTTCGACGGGAATGCCAACCAAGGTCGAGCAATCCGACCTGATGATGGCGCTGTATGGACGCCATGGCGAGTCCCCGCTACCTGTGGTGGCTCCCAGGTCACCAAGCGACGCGTTTGCCGTTGCTATGGAAGCCGCGCGGATAGCCGTCAAATACATGACTCCGGTCATCGTGCTGTCCGATGGCTATCTAGCCAACGGCGCCGAGCCGTGGCGTCTGCCCGACTTTGATGAGTTACCGGAAATCGGCGTTCACTACGCAACCTCTCCCAACGGGCCGGACGGTGTTTTCTACCCGTACGCACGAGACGAGAAGACCGGTTCCCGACCCTGGGCAATCCCCGGTACGCCCGGTATGGAGCACCGAATCGGCGGCCTCGAAAAGCAGGCGCTCACCGGCAATGTGTCCTACGACCCGGAGAACCACGAGATGATGACCGAAGCGCGGGCATCCAAGATCGACCGGATCGCCGACGACATCCCCGATGTCGAGGTTCACGGCCCGGACGATGCAAGCCTTCTGGTCGTCTCGTGGGGCTCGACATACGGCAGCGTTCGTGCCGGCGTCAACAATGCGAATAGGGACGGTTACTCGGCGACACATGTCCACCTGCGCCATCTAAATCCGTTTCCCAAGAACCTCGGCGAGGTACTGGGCAGGTATGACAAGGTGCTGGTGCCGGAGCTCAATCGCGGCCAACTCGCTCTCGTGCTTCGAGGCAAATACCTGACACCTACGGTGACTCTCTCAAAGGTAAGAGGGGCACCGTTCATGTCCAATGAGATAACCAAGAAGATCATCGAACTTCTCGAGGACCAGTCATGACCACAACCATCGAACCTCGTTACACAAGAGCAGACTTCCAATCGGATCAAGAGGTCAAGTGGTGCCCGGGCTGCGGTGACTATACGATTCTGGCCTCGGTGCAAACCTTCCTGGCAGGCCTGGACTTCGACAGAGAGAAGCACGTCTTCGTCTCCGGCATCGGATGCTCGTCGCGGTTCCCGTACTACATGAACACCTATGGGATGCACTCGATCCACGGCCGTGCACCGGCAATCGCCACGGGAGTTGCACTCGCCAACCCCGAGTTGACCGTATGGGTCATCACCGGTGACGGCGACGGGCTCTCGATCGGCGGCAACCATCTCATTCACGCGCTTCGACGCAATGTGAACCTCAAGATCTTGTTATTCAACAACCAGATCTACGGCCTCACCAAAGGCCAGTACTCGCCGACGAGCGAAGCGGGCAAGAAGACCAAGACGAGCCCCATGGGCTCCCTCGACTACCCCTTCAACCCGGTGAGCCTCGCCCTCGGTGCGGAAGCGACCTTTGTCGCCAGGACCATCGACATGGATCGTGATCACACGGCGAAGGTTCTCGAAGCGGCATACAACCATCACGGCACCGCGTTCATTGAGATCTATCAGAACTGCAACGTCTTCAACGACAAGGCGTTCCAGATACTGACCGGACGTCAGGAGCGCGACGCCAACCGCATCTATCTCGAGACCGGTCAGCCGATCGTGTTCGGTGAGAACAACGAGATGGGTGTCGCAGTTGGCGTTGAAGGTGCGCAAATCGTGCGTGTCGAGGATGTCGGTATCGATGCCATCCAGGTCCACGATCCCACCCGCCCTAATCCGGGTATTGCGTTTGCCCTGAGCCGGCTGGCACATGGCCCGAGCGGGCCTACGCCGATCGGCGTTTTCCGGAACGTGCAAAGAGACACATACGGTGACCTGATGGAAGCTCAGATCGAGCTGGCCAAGGAGCGCAACAAGACGGCTTCCATTGCCGACCTGGTCGAACAGCACGGGACGTGGACGGTCGAATAGCAGGGTCGGCGCCCCCGATCTTCTAGTCTCGCAACCAGTGGATACGGTTCGCATCGACTTCAGGAAGTGGGATGGTCGACGCCATTGGCAATTCGCCATGAGCCTGCTAGGTGAAGATGAGCACGGCCTCTGGCTGTGGTCCCCGCCGGGGACCGACATGCAGCGAGGCCATGAGCCTGTGATCCAATCACCGGGGCTCAACGTCAAACTGATCCCCGAGAGCAAGTGGTGGACGGCTATCTGGTCATATGGCCGCAAGGTAGATGTGTACGTCGACATCATCACCCCCCCGACGTGGAATGGCTCGAAGGTGACCATGGTCGACATCGATCTCGACGTGGTCCGGTGGGCAGATGGTCGGGTGGAAGTTCTCGACGAGGACGAGTATCTGGAGCATCAGGCGGCGATGGACTATCCCCAACGGCTGATCGACATGGCCCGGGCCACCACGGCGCAGCTCGCCATAGCCATCGAAAGCCGCCATGAGCCGTTTGGCGACGTGGGTGAGTCGTGGATGAACCGGGCGGTGGAATTGGCCGGGCTCGATGATGTCTGACGATCTGGTCTCGGTAATCATCCCGGTACGCAACGAAGCGCCGTTCATCGAGGCGACAATCCAATCCGTCCTCGCCCAAGACTACCCGGGGCCGATCGAGGTGGTCGTCGCCGATGGGATGAGCGACGATGGCACCCGTGAGATCCTCGATCGCCTCTCGAGCCGGGATCCCAGGCTTCGCTACGTCGACAACCCAACGGGCCGCACCCCCAACGGCCTGAATCTCGCCATCGGGTCTGCCAACGGGGACATCATTGTCAGATGCGACGGCCATGCGGAGTTGCCCCCGGGCTATGTCAGGACCGCCGTCGACGTGTTGACCGAGACCGGCGCCGTGAATGTGGGCGGCGTCCAGCGAGCCGTGGGGATCAGCTGGATGCAACGAGCGATCGCGTACGCCATGTCTTCACCGATCGGGGTTGGTGACGCCCGCTTCCACTACGGCGGCGAGCCCGGACCGGTCGACACGGTCTATCTAGGTGTCTTCCGGCGGGACGCTCTCATCGCGGCAGGGCTCTTCGATGAAGCGCTCACCCGGAACCAGGATTATGAGCTGAACATCAGGCTGCGCGCCAATGGCGGGACCGTCTGGTTCGATCCTCGCCTCGAGGTGACTTATCGGCCGCGCCGCACGTTGGGCGGTCTGTGGCGCCAGTACTTCCAATACGGACAGTGGAAACGCCGGGTGGTGAAGATGCATCCAGAGTCGACACGGCTCCGCCAGCTGATCCCGCCCCTCTTCCTCATCAGTCTGCTGGCATCTCTCGTGCTGCTGTTCACACCATGGCGCCCGCTCGGCCTCGTGGTTCCCTCGCTGTATGTGATCGTGCTGCTACTGGGCACGCTGCGACAACTCCGCCGGTCCCGCGACAATGCCGTGCTCGGGTTTCCGGCCGCGGTGGTCACAATGCATATTGCCTGGGGTCTCGGCTTCTTCAGCGGTGCCGGGACCGATCAGACCAGGGATCGATAGAAGGACCGCACCTCATCCTCAGGCCACATGTACGCCTCGAGGATCGCCGGTACGCCCTTGCGGGCGGCCGCACGCAGAGACGGGTCGGCCGACGCCGCGGCGATTGCTTCTGCCCAGGCGTCGTGGTCGCCGGGAGGCAGCAGGATGACTCCCGGTCTGCCTGCGATGACCGCCCGGGTGCCCGGAAGGTCGGAGGCGAGGGTAGGTACTCCGACGGCCAGATACTCGAGAACCTTCGTTGGCAGCGAGTGACGGTAGTTGGGGATATCGAGAAGGGGTGACAAGCCGAGACGTGCCCCTGCCACGATCTCTAGTGCCTGATCGAGGGGCACGAAGCCGTGAAAGTGCAACTCCAAGCCACCAGACGCCGCGAGGTCGATGAGACGGGATCGGTAGTCGGTCGGGCACCGGCCCATGATCGACATTCGCTCAACTCCGGCGCTTGCCACAGCAGAGACCACCAGGGTGAGGCCACGTGCCTCAGTTACATCACCAAGATAGACGATGCCGGTTTCAGGATCCGTAGGGCGTGGAGATGGCAGACTCCCGACAAGGTAGTTGGGGAATACCGGGTGGGGGTGGTGGAACAACTCACCGTATCCGGGCTCCGCAAGCGTTATTGCCAGACGCTTCTCCGCCCGGTGCAACAACCAGCCAAAGAGGCCCGCCAGCGGACGGCGCAAGATGTGCGGCAGCCACTGTTTTGTGCGGATCTGGGCAGGCACGTTCTCATGGAGGTCGAAGACGACTTGGTGACCAAGGAGCGAGGCCAGGTAGCCGAGAGGGAGAAGCTCGGGGTCGTGCAACGAAGCAACGTCGTAGCCCCCGCAGACCAGAATCCGGGCGGCACTGAGCCACCGACGGAATCTCCCGCCACCGAGCTCACGCCAGGTGATCCCGGTCCGATCCGTCGGCCCCGGCCCCCTGCCGGCGAATGTGACGGCCCACTCGCCCTGGAGCGTCCCAATCAGCTTGCGCCGGATCCGGGGGTCGTCGGGCGGATGAACCGTAGATACGACAAGGAGCCGACGGGTCACAGGGATTCGACGTTGTCCGGCTCGGCCCCGTGCCTGCGATACGTGCCCCTGGTATCCAGGACCAGCGGAACCTCACGTGCGATCTTGTCGAGATCCAGAGCTTCGTGGTCGGTCAGCAGCACCGCAATAGCGAACTCGGACAACGATGCGCTCTGGTCAACCGCGGCAAAGCCGTGACTCTCGATACGCTCCTTGCCGACAACGGGATCGAGCACCTGGATCTCCGCACCGCGTCGTTGCAGATCCTTGAGCACCTCGATCGAGGCAGATTCCCGATCGTCGGCAACGTCCGGTTTGTAAGCAATCCCCACACCGAGGATCTTTGTTCCGAATATCGGTTTGCCTGCCTTGTTGAGCATGTCGCCAACCCGGGAAGCGGTGTACGCCGGCATCTTGGTGTTCACCTGTTCGGCGAGATCAATGAACCGGGTGGCGAAGTTGGCTTCCTTGGCACGCCAGGCCAGGAACTGAGGATCGAGTGGGATGCAGTGGCCACCTACGCCGGGGCCCGGGTAGAACGCTTGGAAGCCAAACGGCTTGGTTGCAGCGGCGTCGACAACCTCCCAGATCGAGATATCGAGCTCGTGGGCCAGCTGTGCCATCTCGTTGATGAGGCCGATATTGACGGCGCGGTACGTGTTCTCGAGTAGTTTCGCCATCTCTGCGGCGCGGGCAGAAGAGACAGGATGTACAGATGCAACCACCCGTGAGTATGCGGCGACGGCCACTTCGGTCGAGACGGGTGATATTCCGCCAACGACCTTGGGAATATCGCCGGTCTTCATCTCAGCACCCGGGGAGACACGCTCCGGGGAGAACGCGACGAAGACGTCCTCATCAGGGACGAGCCCTCCATTGGCGACCGCGGGCACGAGTATGTCCTCGGTGGTGCCAGGATATGTGGTTGATTCGAGCGACACGAGCATGCCCGGCTTGACCACGTTTCCGACGGTGTCGGCTGCGGCCTTTATGTAGGAAAGATCCGGCTCACGGTTGCGTCCGAGCGGGCTGGGGACACAGATGAAGATGGCATCAGAACGGCCGAGATCGGATTCATCAGCTGTAATCTCGAGACCGGAGGCGAGTGCCGCGACGAGCTCCTCGTCGGAGACGTCCTCCACCGGTGAGACGCCACTCTGGAGCATCTCGACCCGGCGAGGCGAGCGATCGAAGCCGATAGCCTTCAATCCGTGCTGAACCATGGTCACGGCCAGCGGCAGCCCAACATATCCAAGACCGATAACTCCGCCGGTCCAGCTTTCCTCCGCGAAGAAGCGAGCGCGATCGGTTTGCATTGAAATCCCCTTTGCGAACGTCCGAACGAGTGTAGGACTGTTGCGCTATCCGCGGAGTGCCCTGGCCAGGAACGAGGCCATTTGGTCACGCCGGACCGGATCCGCGGGGCAGAAGTGGTTGTTGTCTGGAGGGTTGCAGCCGACGGTGATGCCTGCCACCCTGAGGCGATCGATGTCGCCCTCGAATATCAAGCCGTCGTCATCGGTGAACCAATCACCTGCCCCAGGGTCGTCGTAGCCGTACGCCCGCACCAGGAACGCTGCCATCTCACCACGTGAGACAGAATCTGTGGGGCAGAACAGCGTTCCATCGCTGTTGCAGCCTTTAGTGATCCCTGCCGCAGCCAGCTTGTTTATGTCTGCTTCGAACACAGACCCGTCATCATCGGTGAACTGGTCGGTGGCGGCTCCGTCGGTGAGTCCCAGCGCCCGGACGAGGAACGCCGCCATCTGACCACGAGAGACCGTGCTGTCCGGGCAGAACAGGCTGTTGACAGGCGGGTTGCATCCTTTGGTGATACCGAGGTCCGCGATGTAGACGATGTCGTCGTAGTGAACGGAGCCGGAGATATCGTCGAACGGTGGAACCACCTCATCGCCGAACTGAACATCGAAGTAGATGGACTTGAGGCCGAACAATGACTTGACCGATGCGCTCGAGAGATCGACTGCTGCCGCCTCCCCGTCTCTCAGACCAGTGAAACGAACCGAGCGGGCGCTCGTGGACGTGTTCCTCTCGGTTACCGCCACCGACGTCAGCACGTCGAGACCGACCACGTTGGCGACCGTGCCTGCGCCAAAGGTTGTCGTCCAGCTGGCGTTGCCGTTGATCGAAGGGTCGAGAGCCCAGGGATCTGAGACGCTCGTGTAGTAGGGAACAGGGTTCGGGAACGAATACGACCAGATCTCATTGGCGTTCTCGGTGGCACCTCCGCTCGATGAGGAGTAGTACGCCCTGACAACACCACCGTTGGGTGCAGCCGGGTGGGTGATGACCTGGCCCGCGGTCGTCTTGACGGCGGTGATCCAGTCGTCGATACCGGTACCGACGTGACCCCAGCCAACGTAGCGCTGGTCGGCGGTCGTGTCCCGAACGTCACACCAGGCGGCGCACCCGTTGTCACCGGGCGGATCACGATAGATCTGGAGCTCACGAGCGTAGGAACGAGCAGCTATCGCCTGTGCTTTGAGTGCTTCCATGCCACCGGACTCGCCCCAGTAATAGGGCATCTCCGATATACCGAGCACATAGTCGTCGATGTCGAGCTCGACCGACAGGTCCATACCGCCGGGACCGACCCTCAGGTGCAGATCGCCACGAGCATATTCGCATGGCTCGTAGGTCCCCGCATTCCAGTCCATTTGCACACACGCATCCTGTTCGGCAGGGTCCGTCCAGCGGACCTCGATCTTCCGGGACGGTGTTTCCACCCAGCCATCCCAGGTGAGATCGGCGTCGCACCGGCCGCTACCCGGCTGATCGGCAACGGGCGTTCCTGAAGCATCCTGGATCTCGAGTGAGCAGGTGTTTGCGGTGGAGTCCCAATCGATCACCAATCTGTAGTCCTTGCCAAGCTCCCATGAGTCGGTCCCGCGTGCGACGACCACCGGCTCAGCCGCGGATACCAGACCGGTCTCGTGAGCGATGAGAACCAGGTGCGATCGATCCTTCTCGAGGTTTACCCAGAGATTCTCCCGTGGGGCGAGACCACCTTCGCCAAGGACTCCGATGCTTGTGCCCTGGTAGAAGTACTCCAGGATCTGCTTCGCCGTCCACCCATCTCGCGAGGCACCGTACGCCCCGTATTGGCTGAGCCCGACACCGTGGCCCCAGCCGGAACCGACGAATGAAACCGTCTCAGCTTCCTGTGCGACAGCGACGCCGGCGGGAGCCAACAACACCCCGACGAGGGCCAGAATTATGAATCCACGCATGTGGCGGGTGTTCTTTGTCACAGACATAGTCCAGGTATCGACAACCCCGCGGCAGTCTTGAGCACCACGGGTCGACAATGATCGTACAGATCGTGTCCCTATGTCGACCGGACGTTCCACAACATGGAAGGTGTCTCTTCGTTTCGAGTAGATTTGGCGGCATCCGGTTCCGCAGATCTGCACGGGCTCGAGGACCAGAGTGGTCAGCTATCGATGAGAGGTAGTGCCCTTGCGATAAAACTGGCCATAGCGTCGCGGCGCACGTCGGCGTATGGGCAGAAGCGGTTGTTGGCGGGCGGGTTGCATCCCTGAGTTATGCCTGCCCTGGCCAACCGATCGATCTGATCCTCGAAGATCGAAGCATCATCGTCGACGAACCGGTCGTCCCCGCTTCCTTCGGTCAAACCAAGGCCGCGCACAAGGAAGGCGGCCATCTGAGCACGACTGACATGGTCGTTCGGGCAAAACAGCGAGTTGTCGGGTGGGTTGCACCCAGCAGTCACTCCGGCCGCCGCCAGCTTGTCTATGTCCACCTCGAACACCGAACCATCATCGTCGCTGAACCAGTCGCGACCCCCATCGTCGGTCAGTCCGAGAGCCCGGACCAGGAACGCCGCCATCTCACCACGGGTGACATACCCGTCGGGGCAGTAGTCATCGTTGAACGGTGGATTACAGCCCTTGGTTACCCCGGCGTCGGCAATAATCTCGATGTTGGCCTCATGGATGTCTTCGTCGTCGTCGCGGAAGGTGCCGTTGAAGGAATACGGAGGACTGTCAGGATTGCACCCCCAATTCGGGCTGTTGTGCCAGAAGTTAGCGGTGACGCCGGGAACCGGGGTGTTACCCAACCGGACCGTCAGAGTTCCGGTCGCGTCCCACAACCACAAGTCGCCCCTACCGTCCCCGTCGTAGTCGTTGACCAGAACATCCATGAGATCGGCGTTGACGTCGACCGCGAAGGTGTCGTCGATCGATGTGTATCCGTTGGGCAGCACGCTGACGGTGGCCTGATCCCCTGTCGGGGTAATGACAAACAGGTCGGGCAGTTCGTCCAGATCGCGATCGCCCAGCGTGAACAGGCTGCTGGTCGTCGCCCCAAGCCCGGTATCGGCCGAGTAGAGCAGAGTGGCAAAGTCGTCCTCGCCGCTATATATGTCGAGCGTGGTCGATTCCGCGGCGTGGTGGATCAAGTAGAGGTCCACGTAGCCGTCCCGGTTGTGATCACCAAGCAGGTAGGTATCGCTTGTGATGACCGGGATGTCGGTGGGGATCATCTTCGACTCGGCAAAGCCCGTCGGCTTCAGTGACACTTCGATGCTCAGCGTGCTGCCGCTGGTATCCAACAGCAAGAGATCGTTCCTTCCCACCCTGGAATAGTCACCGAGCAACGGGATTCGATCGCCCACCGTCACATCCAGCGCGTGATCCCTGCCGACCGCACACCAGTCGTGGTTCCGATCCGATTGCGAGTACTCGAGCCGGGTACCGTTGTCACGTGGCACTAGCTGGAAGACGTCGGCGAGCCCATCCCCATCACCGTCACCAAGCAGGTACTTGTTCTCGGAGCTCGGAGCGCCGAATTCCGTCTGTGTCGACATGACTATCTTGCTGTAGCCGGCAGGCCCGGTATCGACGGGATATGCCTTGGGAACATCCCCGTAGCCGGGAGTAGCCGTCGGGCCCTTCCACGAGAAGTGCATGGGGTCTTTGCTGGTTGTCCAGTCGCCGCCCCAGCAGAAGCCTGCATCCTTCCACGCGTTGACAAACCAGCCAGGCATGTTTGTTATCAATGTGCCGCTGGAGCTGTACGGATTGGAGGCGCTGTTGATGTCAACAGCGATGCCGTGTGCATGTAGGGAGACCTGATATCGACCGTTGATCGTCCTGGGCGAGAACGCAAACGTCTGTGTGGGCTTGATCGCGTAATAGTTGCCCTTGGCCTGCTCGGCCTCGAGATTGGCCGCCGCCTGGTTGAAGGCAGGGACAGCCCGCTCGTGGATCAGGATCTTGTAGCCGCCCGACATAGGCATCGTCCACCACACGAGAGAGTCCCGGATCTCACCGATGCTGCGGCCGAGCAGATCGGCCCGAGGGCCTCCGATCATCTGGCTGTCCGGGAGAAACCCGGTCCTCGACGCATAGCTGCCATCGGTTGATGGCTGCTGACAGGCCCACGATTCGTTCATCGATACGGTGGCGGTGCCCTCACCCGCGGCGGCAGTAGCCGGCGTCTGCGATGCCAACAGTCCGGCGACAATGCCCGCAGCAGCGACGAGGAAGGTGACGCGGCGCATCATCCCGAGGCGACCAGGAGCAGGTTGAGTGACTCCAGTTCTGGCTCCGACGTAGGCCGGCAACGCCATCCCATCGGGACGGGACCGGCCGCCTCAGACGTCATTCAGTTCGCTCCCAATCTCATGAGTTCACCTACTGAGTTCATGATGTAGATACGGTTCTCGCTGTCGAGCCCAAAGGACGTGACCGAGCCGAGGCTCCCGAACTCGGCCGACCAGTCTCGGTCCGACCCGACTACACCGTCGACGTAGCGGAAGCTTCGGAGCTCTCCCCGGCAATAGTCGGCGAAGAAGTAGTGGCCCTTTAGCTGCGGAAGCTCGTCACCGCGATATACATACCCACCAGTGATCGAGCATCCCTCGGCATGGGAATACTCGTATACCGGGAAGGTCAGCCCGGTCGTGCTGCAGTCGGTGGCTCCGGCCGGGTCTGAGTAGCAGTGATCCCCCTCGTAGTTGTCCCAGCCGTAGTTGACACCAGCGTCGCTGCGCGGTGCCACGTCGACCTCTTCCCACGAGCCCTGACCGACGTCAGCGATATAGAGCAGATCAGCTTCTGCATCGATAGAGAACCGCCAGGGATTTCTCAGCCCGTAGGCCCAGATCTCGTCGGCGCCGCTGGTTCCGACGAACGGGTTATCGGATGGGATCGTGTAGTTACGGGCAGAGTCGCTGGGGAAGTCGTCACCGTCGACACCGATGCGAAGCAGGGAGCCGAGCAGAGAGGTGATGTCCTGGGCAACCTCGCCCGGATCTCCCCCGCCGCCGCCGTCACCGAGACCGAAGAGCAGATATCCGTCGGCGTCGAATGTGACCATCCCCCCGTTGTGATTGGAATATGGCTGGTCCACACCGATGATGGTTCTGGCGGAGCCGGCATCCGCAACATCGGGGTCGGTCGATACCGAGTACTCAACGACCCGCGAGTCACCGGCGGTGTTGGTGTAGGAAATGTAGAACAGACCGTTGCTGGCGTAGTCGGGGTGGAAGGCGAGCCCGAGTAGCCCTTGCTCACCGCCGCCCGAGACGAGCGTATGCACATCGAGGAAGGCACCCGGTTGCAGGGTGTCGCCATTAACGATGCGTATGTAACCACCCTTCTCGACGATGAAAAGTCGAGAATCGCCGGGAGGCGATATGGCGTATACGGGAGAGTCGAGCCCGGTGACCACCGTCTCGATGACCAGCTCAGCCGGTGGAGGCGGGACGATGGGGTCGAGTCCCTCTGCTCGACCGAGGAAGCTTGCCATCTGATCGCGCTGGACGTACGAGTAGGGGCAATACTGGTCGTTGCCCGGTGGATTACAGCCTTTTGTGATCCCTGCCTGAGCCAGTCTGTTGATATCCACTTCGAAGACGTCGCCCTCATCGTCGGTGAAGAAATCTGAAAGCCCGGGATCGGTGTACCCGTAGGAGCGGACGAGGAACGCCGCCATCTGGCCGCGGGTCACCCGGTCCTGAGGGCAGTACTGGTCGTTCGCCGGTGGGTTGCAGCCTCTGGTGATTCCCGCCTGAGCCAGTTTGTTGATGTCGGCTTCGAAGATGGAACCGTCGTCATCGGTGAACCAGTCCTTGCCGCCATCGTCGGTCAGTCCGAGGGTGCGCACCAGAAACGCCGCCATCTGTCCCCGCGTGATGAAATCAGTTGGGCAGTACTCGTCGTTGATGGGAGGGTTGCAGCCCTTCGTAATCCCCTCAGCGGCGATCGCCTCGATATAGCCCTCGTGGACGCTGCCGTTGTCATCGATGAAGGTGCCGCCCGGAGGAAGCGAGACAGCAACCGCCACGGCAAACCCGACCAGTGCGATCGCAAGCGGATTCTGCATCTCGGGAACTCTAGACCCGATTCTGCTCCTAGCCGGGAAAGGTCAGGTTGCTATTCTCGGGCCGACCGATGAATGACCCACCCTCCCGCGCCGATCTGGAACAACTCCTCCGTGACGAGCGTGCGCTCCGAATGCGGGCCGAGGCCAGAGCGTCAGAGCAAACTGCCAAGGCCGATACATGGCGAACAAGGGCTGAGGAGCGATCGGCTCGTATCGAGACGATCAAGGCGGGGGCAGGCAGACGAACATGGCCGTGGCGGCGCAGAAGGCCGCAGCCCGTCGTCCAGGCCAAACCACGTGCAAGCGCCGAAAAGAAACTCGGCCCCGCACGCGTCGCTGCAGTACGAGTGACCACGGCCCTCGACGATAGCCACGAGTCCCTGGTTTCAGCCTTCGCCACACAACCTTTGGTGTCGGGGCCCGCTGCTCTCGCTGAGGCGGATCTCGTCATTGGAGATGTGGCCAGCCTGACAACCCTGCCACCCGAAGTCCAAACCCGGTTCGCGGAATGGCTCGATACGCCCGCACGCCAACCACTGATTCTGATCTCGAGTGATGGCGACCGTATCGACGATGCGCTGGCTCGACGCGCTGCAGCGGTACTGGCTTCCGGTGACGCCATCCCGGACGGCACCCGGACCGGGACTGTGGACCCGGTCTTCGACCCCGCAATCGACAACCCGATCGGCAGTACTACTCCCCGGCCCGGCACAGTAGACCGCCTCGACCACGATGGAGTCACCAGCGTGCGCGACGGTGACACCCTCGTCGGAATCGAGCAGTTCGACGGCACCCTCCACCACAGACCCTGGGTGATCGAGGCAATGGCCCGTGGGGTTCCGACAACGCCGGATCGTCTCGACTTCTCCGACCCCACCGCCGTGTCGAGGGCTGCCGCAGCAGCGCGACGATGGGCCTACCGCAACCACACCCCCACCCAACGGGCCTCGCAACTGCTCGCTCTTGCGGGTGTCTCCGCAAGGAACCCTTCCCCGACTGTGGCTGCCATTCTCGTGTCAATGAGGCCCGATGAAGCAGCCAGGGCCATCACGATGCTTGCCACACAGACACACCGTCCCTTTTCCGTAGTTGTCGGCATGCACGGGGTTTCGGCGACGCCGATGTTGCGGGACGCCGTCGGCAGGCTACCGGCCGATATCCCCGTCACGTCGCTCGAGATCCCAGGTGATCTGACCCTTGGCGAAGCCTTGAACCGGGCCATCGCCGCAAGCAGCGCTGAGATTCTCGCCAAGATCGACGACGATGACTACTACGGCCCCAGCCACATCGAAGATGGCGTGCACGCGCTCGAGTATTCAGCAGTCGGCATCGTCGGCAAGGGAGCGCAATTCACATATGTGGAGGAACCAGACGTAACCGTTCTCCGCCGCAAGAGAGAGGAAGAGACGCTCCTCGGAGGATCTCCAACAGGCGCCACGATGATGTTCCGGAGGGCCGTGTGGGAACGAGTCGGTTTTCCCCACCGTCCCCGCCAGGTCGATGTGCTCTTCACCGCAGCAGCCCGACGTAACGGCGTCGCCGTTTATGGGAACTCCAGATGGGAGTTCTGCTACGTGCGCAAATCCGCGGGTCACACCTGGACAGCGGACCCGACGACGTTTCTGACGGGATCCGATACGGCTTGGACCGGGTTCCAGCCAGAACGGACGGTGGTACCAAGCTTGCCCGATTCTCATTGGAACGCGTGACATCCATGTCCCGCTTCCGCCGCCTCGCAGAACGAGTTCGCCGCTTCAGCCGCACGCCTCCAGGGGATGAACTGCCCCAACCTGAGCCACAGCCGCGACGCATATCGGGTCCACAACGGCACGGCACCGGCCCGCCGGTCCTCATTGTGGATCCACGCCTGCCCGAAGCCGTCTCCCGTTTTATAGCCGGCGAAGCGAATGCCACAGGCGCCGGCGCTGACGACAACATGGTCGCCATCGCACCGCTCCTCGAGGGCGGACCGGCACGGCCAACCGGAACCGCAGTCTGGTGGTGGGTTGACCAGATCGACAATGCTGTCATCACCAGGCTCGAGCAGGATCCCGGTGAAGCAATCCTGGTGCCAAGCGAACAGGAACGACACCGGCTGGAACTGGCAGTGCCCGGATCGATCGGGAACATATGGGTCGCCGGGGCGTCATCGCCCGACGTGGCAGACATCACTGCCCGCTACTACCCGAGTCGGGATGCCAGGTTCCGATTGGGTGTGATCGGGTACAACCTCAAGTTCATCCTGCCAATCGTCTCTGAGTTGGTCCAGAGTCCGGGGGTGTCTGCCAGCATCGATGAATGGCCACGATTTGCTTCGGGGCCCACTGGAGTCACCGATCGCGTACTAGCTGAGAGCGATGTAGTCCTATGCGAATGGTGCGGCCCCAATGCGACATATGCGAGCCAGAACCGGCGACCGGGACAGAGGCTGGTGGTACGCCTGCACCGATTCGAGCTGGAAACCGACTACTGGAAAGCTATCGATCCCGAGGCCGTTGACAGGTTCATTGCCGTTGGCGCCCACTATCGCAACTGCATCCTGGATCAGACCGGGTGGCCCGCCGACAAGGTGACGGTCCTGCCCAATCAGGTCGACGACCTTCAGCTCCGGCGACCAAAACTCCCGGGTGCTCGCTTCAATATCGGCGTCCTCGGCATGTCCTCGGAACGCAAGCGACTCGACATCGCCCTGGATGTTGCCGAGGCACTCGCAGCAGCCGACAGCCGCTTTCGGCTTCTGATCAAGTCAGCCCACCCTGAAGATGAGAAATGGGTTTGGGATCGGCCTCAAGAGCGTGAGTACTTCACGGGCGTTCTGCCGAGACTCGAGAAGTCCCCACTTGCCGAAATGGTCACTTGGGAGAGCTTCGGCCAGGATGTGGCGGCGTGGCTACGCCAGATCGGGTTCGTCCTCTCCGTCAGCGATGACGAGAGTTTTCACCTTGCCCCCGCCGAAGGGATGGCGGCAGGCTCGGTCCCGATAATCAGAGCCTGGCCGGGAGCCGATTCGGTCTATTCGCCGCATTGGGTGCTCGGCGACTGCGACGCAATGGTGGACCGGATCATATCGCTTGCGAGCAACGACACTATGTGGGAGAAGGAATCGCAACGAGCCGAAGAAGAAGCCTTGGCCTCCTTCAGCATGTCCGCGGTCGTTGCCCGCTGGGCGGCAATCCTGGCACCTCGTCCAGTTGGCGACTAGCCAACCGTCTGCGAGCTCAACCGCTGGCCGCAACAAGCCGGCCAGACGCCGGCGAGAATGACGGCTAGCTTCCAATGCCCATCTGTGTCGGCCGGGCATCCTCCAGTAACATCGAGCCGATGCGCATACTTCTTCTCTCCCACGCGGAGATAACGCGGAATCCATGGGCGAGAGCACTAGCCAGCACACTCGTCGAAGCGGGACATGATGTCCTTGCCGTGTGTGGCGGTGCGGGGTCTACTCCCCTACCAGGAGTGGAGATACACAGGGTGCCGACCCAGGTTCCAAGACGCCTCGGTCGGGTCGGCAGAATCCTGCGGCTGGCCCAACCCGGATACATGCGAGTCAGATGGTTCGAGCGCCGACTGACCCGGGCCGCAACCAGGATCGGCGCCGATCTGATCTACCCGATGAGCCCGAAGGATCTGGTTACCGCGAAGGCGGTCGCCGTCGGCGAGCAGGCCATATTCCGGCAACCCTCGTGGCCGAGCGCCGGTCCCAAAGACATCGTCGACCTCGCACCTACCAGACTCGAGCTCAGTTCTTCGCCTGCCGGTCCCCCGCTCCCCTTCCACACGCCGGATGATCAACGACCGGGACGCACCCCCGAACCCGGGAGACATGCTGGAGTGCGGATTGCATTTGCGTATCGTCGCAGCGACACCACACCCGCTCAGTACTTGGAGAGTGCGGCGGAACGTGCCGGAATCAACGTCGAGAGATTCGATGGAGCCATCGACTGGGCCAAGGTGCATCCCGACACCACAGCCGTCGTCTTTGTTGAAAGCCCGTATCCAGCCGTCGAGATCACCGGATCCAACGAGCGAGGCATTCCGGTCCTCTTCTGGGTGCACCACGGTGAACACCACCTCTCAGCGAACTTGCGCCTCGCCCGACATTTCGGCGCCCACGCGATCCTCATGGCCCATAGCTGGCACCTCGCTCATCGATTCTCGGTGCCGGTTCACAGGTTCCCGTTTGCGGTCGCGCCGGAGATCTGCGTTGCCGGTCTTCCATTCCGCGAGCGGAGCCGGGACATCAGCATGATCGGCGCTGGAGTCGAGGGTGCTGGAGGCCGCTATGCCCGCCGCCAGCAACTGGTCGCTGCCCTCAAGCGGCTGTATCCCCACACGTCGTCGTTCCAGTCCGGTGTCCTACCCGATGAGATGGCAAAGCTATACGCCGACTCTCGGATCGTTCTCAACGAAGGCGGCGATCGGCATCATCCAGTGACCATGCGGGTCTTCGAGGCAACAGGGGCCGGCGCATTCTTGCTCACCGATGACGCCCCCGGCCTCGGACTGTTGTTCCATCGCATTTTGCACTACACACAGATCGATGACGATATCGATGACCAGGTCGCCGCTCTGCTCGCCGACCCGGAGACCGAAAGCAAGGCGACGGCAGCTCATCAGCATGCCATGGACCACCATCTCTACGACCATCGGATCGACGACCTACTCGAGATAGCGTCGGCGACCAGAGTGTTCCCCCACGAGGATGTTCCGGCATCGTCAGGTGTTGCGGCGCTCATCGAAGAAGACCTCGATGTGCAAGAGATCGCACTGTTTGGCATGAACCAATTGAGAAGCGAGCTCGAACCGTACGTCCTGTGGGATGGGCCGACGTTGTTGAGCACCATGCGCGGGCATACCGTCGACGCCGTCGTTCTCGGATCCGCCTATCACGGCCGGATCGATGTCCCTGCCGAGCGAGCGACACGATTCATCTATGCGTCACAGAAGCACCACGGGGAGCTCGAACGTTTCGTTCAGCGCAGGTGGCCGGACGCCAAGGCGTCGGTTCACGACGGAATCATGAGGGTCGATCTGCTGGCGACCAGCTATCGAGCTCGATCACGTTTTGGTGGGATGCCCGAGGCCGGGGCGTGAACTCTCGACCGGCACATTGGACGGCCGCAGAGAACGACTACCGCGGAATCCAGGAGCTTGCAGCCACGGATGCTCCGTCGATCGCCGTGGTAATCCCCGTCTTCAATCGGACCAGATCGCTTCTCCGCACCCTGTCAGGCCTCGCCGAGCAGAGTCACGGGACCTTCGAGACCATCGTCGCCGACGACGGCTCCACGGATGATGTAGCAGGCGCCGTTGCCAATCTGGCGCCGAATCTAGATGTAAGAGTCCTTTCCCAAGACCATGATGGCTTCGGGGCCGGTCGGGCCAGAAACATGGGCGCAGCCGCCAGCGAGGCGGACGTAGTCGTATTCATCGACGCCGACTGCGTCCCACATCGTGACCTCATCAAGCATCATCTGTTCTGGCACCAACGTGCGACAAACGTCGTCGTCGCCGGAACCCGCATCAACCATGAGGACGGGGACGAATCGACGCCGGCCCCCGGTTGGGACGGCCTCGAGCAAGCCCCCGGGCGCATGCCGGCTGACTGGCGATGTCTTATCTACCGCCGGAGCAAGCTGCTGACGATCGGCGACGACGGCTACAGGGCGGGAGTCAGCTCA
>Ga0307423_1000021_pt1 | contig 82152 bp, 69 predicted proteins | sample SalMarWE160310MG_FD_202154 | JGI IMG/M metagenome (GOLD analysis project Ga0307423, IMG submission 202154) | Salt marsh sediment microbial communities from the Plum Island Ecosystem LTER, Massachusetts, United States - WE1603-10 | ecosystem: Environmental > Aquatic > Marine > Intertidal zone >...
GACCCCTCACCCATGAGATCGAGGGCTGTTTCCGCCTCTCCGGCCTCGCCAAAGGTGATGGCCATCATCCATCGGTCGAACTTGCTGATTCGAGTATTTTTCTTGTTCATGTCGCTGTCTCCTTTCGTCTTCTGTTATTCCGCTTTCGCTTATAGGAAAGAGCATATCCCGTGCCACAGGGGCCGAATTGGATATATCTACTTGATATCGCACTGTTTTTGCCCAACAAGGCCGGGAATGTGTGACGGAGCATAATCGTTACAATTTGCAACGTAACGGGAAGGCATGGTAATTTTACACGATATGTCAACTCGTTACAAAATGTTGCAAGAGCGTGCGGGTCGTTGCAATGTGCAACGCATGCGGGGCCGTGTGCGGGCTTTCAGCGCGATTGGGCATCTCGTGTTGAACCGAAGTCCTTGGTCGGATGCTCCCCGCCCGCCTGGACGGGCGGATTCCCGGGCAACGCCCTATTCTCTTGCAGCCCAAAGCATCTGTCTGTATAGTGGCGACAAGGGAGATCCAAATATGCGCATCTTCAAAAAAGACGACGTCGTCGAGGAGGATTATTCCAAGGAAATCGGCGAACTCCGGGCCTCCGTGCTTGCAGCCCACACGCCGCCCCAGGTGGAAAAAACCGTTCTGAAAGAACTGGAGAAGCTATCCAAGACAGGCCCCTCCTCTGCTGAATACAGCATCGGCACAAATTACATCGACTACGTGGTGAGTCTGCCGTGGAACAAGATGACGGAAGATAACCTTGATATGGACAGGGCCGAGTCGATCCTGGAACAAGAGCATTATGGCCTGAGGAAAATCAAGGACCGGATATTGGAGCACCTGGCTGTAAGGACCCTGAAGCTGTCAGCGCGGCACCGGATATTGGTGGCGGACGATGAGAAGATGACCCGAATGAACCTGAACCACGTCCTCACAAAGGAAGGTTACGAGGTGATGACCGCTGCCAGCGGGGTTGAGGCTCTCGAACTCCTGGAGAAAATCAGCTTTGATGTCATCGTCACCGATCTCAAGATGGAAAAGGTTGACGGCCTGACGGTACTGGAAAAGGCCAAGGCGAAAGACCCCACGACAGCGGTGATCATCATCACCGGTTATGCAACCGTGCCCACGGCTGTGGAGGCTATGCAGAAGGGATCCTATCAGTTTCTCGCAAAGCCTCTGAAATTGATCGAGGTCAGATCGACCATAGAAAATGCGCTGGTTAAGAAAAAAGCCCGACTAGAATCCAAAGGACCTGCGCTGTGTTTTGTGGGCCCCCCCGGTACAGGCAAGACCACTTTAGGGATGTCGATTGCCCGAAGCCTTGAGAGAAAATTTACAAGGATCTCTCTTGCCGGCATGAAAGACGAAGCGCAAATCCGGGGACATCGTAGGAGCTATGTGGGGGCCCTGCCTGGACGAATCATCCAGGAGATCCGGAGGGTGGAATCCAGAAACCCGGTCTTCATGCTGGATGAATTGGACAAAATCGGACAGGATTTTAAGGGGGACCCCGCTTCGGCACTGTTGGAGGTGCTGGACCCGGAGCAGAACACCCACTTTACAGACCACTATCTGGACGTCCCCTTTGACCTCTCAAAGGTCATGTTCATCGCCACGGCCAACAGCACCGACCCGATTCCACGACCTCTCCTGGACCGATTGGAGGTTCTGTATCTTTCCGGATACACAGAGCAAGAAAAGGAAAAGATCGCTTTCAAGTATCTAATTCCCCATGAAATCAATGAAGCAGGGCTTTCCGATTCTCCTCCTGAATTCACGACTGGGGCCGTTCATAAGATCATGAGGGAATACACCCGCGAGGCAGGGCTCAGGAACCTGCAGCGGCAGATCGCATCCATTTGCCGCAAGACGGCCCGGGACGTCTTGAAAAATCACGGGCATATGCCCGCAAGAAAGATCACGCCCGAAGTGATTGAGCAAATGCTGGGGCCGAGAAAATTCTATTTTGAAGTGGCGGAGGCCGAAGATACGGTGGGCGTGGCCACCGGTCTGGCGTGGACCGAGACCGGGGGAGAGATCATTTTCATTGAAGCATCAAGGATGAGGGGAAAGGGCGGGCTTCTCCTCACGGGCTCGCTTGGAGATGTGATGAAAGAGTCCGCACAGGCCGCCCTGAGCTACATTCGAAGCCATACTGCCCTGTTGAATATCCCCGAGGATTTTTTCAAGGAACAGGATATACACATTCATGTCCCTGCCGGAGCTATCCCCAAGGATGGACCGTCAGCCGGACTTACCATCGCCGTGGCCCTCATTTCACTCCTCACGAACCGGCCCAGCAGAAGGGATGTCGCTTTGACGGGTGAACTGACCTTGAGTGGCCGGATATTGCCGGTGGGGGGTGTCAAGGACAAGGCTATGGCCGCCCACAGGGCCGGGGTGAAATGCGTGGTCTTCCCGGATAAGAACGAGGCGGACCTGAGAGAGATTCCCGAAGAGATCAAGAGAAACCTGGAAATCATCACCGTCAGTGAATTGCTGGGCATCGTGGACATCGTGCTGAAAGAAAAAGTCGTCCCTGAATGATTCAATATCCCCACCGGCCCGCTCCAGTTTGACCTTCCCCAAACAGACCTGGCCTGTGGAGGAGACTTAAGGCAACAGCTCTGGCGATTAAATGCCCTAGCACCGTCATTCCGGCCCCGCACTGAGTGCGGGATAAACTGCAGCCGGGCACGTAGTGCCTCTTTTCAAGCCGTCAGGCGCAACCGTTAGCGCTATCCAGGAAAACACTGGATACCGGATCAAGTCCGGCATGACGAATTTGCCTATAATTGCCGGGGTAATATCCGGTTCGAGAAACACGTACTGATAGATGCGCATACTCTTGGTTGAGGATGATTTGAAGATTGCCCTCTTTGTTTCAAAGGGACTCAAAGAGGCAGGCTTCGCTCTGGATCATGCAAGGAACGGGGAAGAAGGACTACACTTTGCCCTTACGGAACCTTACGACACGGCTATCATTGATATTATGCTGCCCGGACTGGATGGCATAAGCCTCATAGAAGAACTGCGGCGGCAGAAGATTAATACCCCCGTGCTGATTCTGAGTGCCAAGCGTTCCGTGGATGATCGCGTCAGGGGGCTTCAACGGGGCGGCGACGACTATCTCACCAAACCGTTTGCGTTTTCCGAACTCCTGGCTCGGGTCCAGGCACTGATCCGCAGGGCCGGGGGAACGACCGAACCCGCGCGTCTGACACTTGGGGACCTATCGGTCGATCTTCTCAAGCGAAAAGTCATCCGTGCCGGCAAAAACATCGAGCTTCAACCTCGTGAGTTTGCCCTGCTCGAATACCTCATGCGAAATGCCGACCGGATTGTTTCCAAAACCATGATCTTGGAACATGTTTGGGACTACCATTTCGACCCCCAGACCAATGTTGTCGATGTCTTGGTATGCAGACTCAGAAACCGTGTGGACAGGGGTTTTCCGGAAAAGATGATCCACACCATACGGGGCGTTGGTTATGTTATTAAGACCTCTGCGTAAAGTCACCAAAACCATCGGTTTCAGGCTGACGCTTTGGTACTCCGCCATATTTGTCTCGAGCTCTCTCTTACTCTTTATCATCGGGTACTTTCTGCTCTATTCGACGCTCCAACAGCAGGACCGGGAAGCCGTCCTGTTGAAGCTGCAAGAACTTGCAGCTCTGTATGAGACCGGTGGTACGCCGCCGGTTGAAAGGCAGGTCATGCTCGATAAGAGGTTTGGGGAAAAGAACCCATTCTTCATCCGTGTCGGAAGCTCAAGAAACAAGACCCTCTTTCTCAGTTTGCCTTACCCCCCGGAGGCGTTCAACATCGAGAAACTTGAGGAAACCTCCCCGGGCAAGGCGGGTGAGTTGATACGCCTCCCCGCAAGAGATGGTCAAAATGCTTTGATGGTGGCCTCCACCCGTTTGGCGGATGGCTCTTTGCTGCAGGTGGGTAGGAGTACGGAGAATCGGGAAAGGATCCTGGGCCATTTTCGTGAAACCTTTGTCGCAGTTATTATCCCGCTGATTCTATTCGGCTTTATGGGAGGGGCCTTCTTTGCCTTTCGAGCACTTCGACCCATTCGGAGCCTTATCCAAACGGTTCGATCCGTAGATGTCGACAAAATGCTGGCCCGGGTGCCAAGCCCGCGTTCAGGAGACGAGCTGGACGAGTTGGTCCGGCTTTTCAATGAGATGTTGGACAGAATCGGCCTCCTGATCAATGTCATGAAAGCTTCTTTGGACCACGTGGCCCATGACTTGCGGACGCCCATGACCCGATTTCGAGGGATTGCACAGATGGCTTTAGAATCGGAGCATAGTCTGGAGGGCTGTAAGAATGCCCTGGCTGACTGCATTGAGGAATCAGAAAGGATTCTCAGATTGTTGGATGCCCTGATGGACATTTCCGAAGCTGAAACCCGCGTGATGCATTTGGACTTGCAAGTGCTGGATGTTTTGACGCTCATCGAGGGAGTCGTCGATCTTTACCGTTATGTGTCGGAGGAACGGGGAGTCCTCATTCACGTGGCCGCCCCCCAGGGGCTTTCCGTGAGAGCCGATCGTACCCGCATGGGCCAGGTACTGGCGAACTTGCTGGACAATGCGATCAAGTATACACCGCGAGGGGGTCACGTTTACCTCGCCGCCCGTGAGCATTCAAAGCAAGTGGTTATAACGATTAGGGACACCGGGATTGGAATTCCAAAAGACGAACTTCCTACCATATGGGATCGCTTCTATCGGGGAGACCAGGGCCGCTCCGAAAAAGGACTCGGTCTCGGTCTGAGCCTGGTCCGGGCGATTGTCCAAGCCCACAAAGGCCGGGTGGAAGTGATGAGCCGCCCCGGTGAAGGATCGACCTTCACCGTCTATCTTGCCGCCGAGCATTGACCCTTTCCTCGTCAAGCCTTTCAAAATTGTAATGCTCAAGAAAGGTTCCTGTAACCCTTCTTTGTCATAACTGTGCAAAAATTCGGCCGTTTTTGACGGCGCACTTGGCGCTGACGCATTGCCTGGGTCCCGGAAAGGGCAATGACCCGCTGACAAACCCTTACGCGGGCGGAAAGAATAACGGCCGCAAATTAAACAGGCAGGCAGGATGATAAACGTATGACGCTCGATGCCGATCGCATTCAGAGAAGTTTGGGCTGGCCCACGAGCCGAAGTGGCGAGTGGCTGGACCGTTTCCCGGCCACTTGGTGGAGGAATCGGGGCTTCTCGGTCAAATTCACGAAGAAAAACGACTATAAGCGCTTGCTGCCTTGGCTCTCAAGAATTAATCGCCTGGCTCCCGAGATGTCCCGCCTTTCAGATTCAGAACTCGCGGCAAAGACCCCCGCCTTCCGAAAACGTTATCAGGCCGGTGAAACGATAGATGCTCTTCTGCCCGAAGCCTTTGCCGTAGTCAGGGAGGCGGCTTGGCGGGTTCTCGGGGAACGCCATGAAGATGTGCAGATTATTGGCGGGGTCGCCCTTTATTTTGGAAAGATTGCGGAGATGGCCACGGGCGAAGGCAAGACGCTAACGGCCGTGCCGCCTGCATATCTCAACGCCCTGAGCGGACACAAAGTGCATGTGATTACGTTCAATGACTACCTGGCCAAACGCGACAGATTTTGGATGGGGAAAATCTATGAGTTTTTGGGCCTGCGGGTCGGCTTGATCGAGTCCCCCTCCCCCCACGCCGAAAGAAGAAAAGCTTACGAGGCGGATATCACTTACGGATCTTCGAGTGAATTCGTCTTTGACTATCTTCGGGACTACTGGTGCAAGTCACAAGACAAGGGCTTTATTTTCAATTACCTCCAAGGCGAAACACAATTCGTTCAGGACCGGTGCTGTCAGAAAGAACTCCACTATGCGATTGTAGACGAGATCGATTCCATTCTCATTGACTCCGGCACATCCCCGCTCAGCATTTCAGACCGCGTCGGGACCCCCCCGATCATTCACGTCAGGGCCATTGAAACAGCCAGAGGACTGACCAGGGATGTGCATTTCTCTATCGATGAGAAGAAAAAACGCGTGGAGATCTTCCCCGAAAAAATTGAACGGGACGTGGAGCTGCCCGCCGAATTGAAGCGCTTGGGGAAAGAGCAGTGGAAAAGTTATGTGATGGAGTCCCTTCGCGCCCTTTGGGTTCTCGAAAAAGACCGGGACTACATTCTCCAGGAAGGCAAAATTGTTCTCGTGGACCCTTTCACTGGAAGGGCCGCACCCCAGAGATCCTTCGGCGCCGGGCTTCACCAGGCCATTCAGGTCAAGGAGAAGGTCGCCGTCACCCCAGAGTCAAGGCCGAGCTTAAGCACCAGCTATGCACTCTATTTCAACCACTACTCGAAACTGGCAGGAATGACCGGCACTGCAGCAAGTGAAGCCAAAGAATTTAAGAAGATTTTCGGGTTGGGTGTTGTGACCATCCCCACCCATCGCCCTCTGCAGCGTCATTTTCATCCCGACGTCATCTACCGAACAGAAAAAGAGAAGGTCGATGCGGTGATTGATGCCATTGAAAATTGTCAAAAAACGCGCCGCCCGGTCCTCGTGGGGACCAATTCGGTCCAGAAATGTGAGCTGTTGAGCGAGGCGTTACATTCGCGAAACATCGAACACCACGTCCTCAGTGCGAGGCACCACGAGAAAGAGGCAGAGATCATCGCTCAGGCCGGGCACGCGGGGCGGGTCACGGTTGTCACCAACATGGCGGGAAGAGGCGTCGACATTGTTCTGGGTGAGGGCGTCGCGGAGCTCGGCGGCCTCCACGTGATCGCCACAGAGCATCATGACGCAAAGAGAATCGATGCGCAGCTCTATGGAAGGGCAGGCCGGAGGGGCGATCCGGGGTCGGCCACGGTTTTTGCCAGCCTTGAGGACGACCTCTTACGGGTCTACCGGCGCAAGAAGAGAATACAGAAACTATTTAAGAATCTCGCCGAAAAAAAGAGCGAGGCCGGAAAACCCATCCATTCACGAAAAGTGGAAAGGCTCATGGAGCGGGCTCAAAAGTTTATTCAGAAGTATCACTTCCAACTGAGAAAACAATTGATGAAACGTGCAACCATGATCAGAAATTGGCGGGAATCTGACCGCTATGATCCTTTCCTGGAAAAGTGGGAACACTTTGTGTTCTGATTTCGAGATGCCCGCCCCGGATCCTGTTGCCGGCACACCCCACGGTCCAATCAGCTTGATCTCAATGCTTGTCAGGGCACGTTACCTGACCACCCGCACCACCCGCAAGCAAATCCCCTTGCCGTCGGACGCGCTTGCGCTTTGGGCCGATGGCCAATCAGAAACGGTTGAGTCTGGAAAGAGAAGAGGGCATCATTTCGGCCAGCGGCGCACAATGCCGATACTGCCGCCCAAAAGGATCAGGAAAGTTCCAAGCCACAAAACAGTCATGCCCGGTTTTATGCTGACTTCTGCAATCACGGAGGCCGGCGTTTCTTCCGTCTCTTCCTTGGCAGACGCCCCGGGTCCGTCATAGACCACACCGACGGTTTTGGTATCTGCCTCAATATTCACCAGGGTCAGGGTGGCGTCCTCCGGACCGGGCAGTTTGACACGGCTTGTGGGACCATGGAGCTGTCCCACCGTTATGACCGGTTTCAAAACAACAGGCTCCGACCCTTTGTAGGAAACGGCAATATCTGCGCCGACCCTCATGTCATGGCTCCCCTCTCTACCCATCATGCCGGAGACGTCAAACCCGGTAAAAGTCAGCTCATAATCATGAATCCGGGCTGTCTCTCCTTTTTTCAGGCGTATTTGATTCGCCGGACCCGTTTTCTTACGCCCGGGGTCGAAATCAACGGGGGATATGTACAGGTCTGACACGAACCCTCGCCGAATTTCAGGATGGGAGAAGCGCTTGGGCTGACCGCCCCGACCCTGCTCAGAGAATATATCCGGCCACGCCGTGAATTGAGCGTCCCCTTGCGTCACGTCCAGGGGGAGTCGCGCCCGGAGCCCTTTGCCCTCAGGTGAGAACTCCGGTCCCTTGAATTTAATGTCATATCCCATGGCACTTCGCACCTGGCCCTGGGGCAACAATACTTTTTCAGAGCGATCGTATGCAGAGGAGGCAACAATGCCGAGAAACATCAACCCAACGCCAAAATGGACCATGGCCCCGGCCGAAAGGGTCACCTTCTTTCTCATGAGCCTTGCCATCAGCAGCAGATTCATCCCGACCGCAGCCCCGCCAAACATTGAAACGAGAAGCACTTCAATGCCGGGGTAGCCGTGGATCAGGGTGACCGCGACCGCTACGATTGCGCCCCCAACGCCCCAAGTCAATTTGGGAAGGAGCCTGGAAACGCTGTTGCGCCCCCAGGTTAAGAGCGGCACAAAACTCAAAAGAAACAACACAGCGACTGCTATGGGCAGATTGGTGTTGACATAGAATTCGGTGGAGACCTTCGAAGCCTTTTCCATCATCCTGGTAATCAGGGGAGCGGACGTGCCTAACCCAATGATAACCGTGCTGAGGGACAGAAGAATCATGGCAGTTACCATGCCGAATTCCCTGGAGAAATAGCTCCAGGGTTCGCCCTTGCCGGAAACCGGAACCCCCCTGGCACGGACGACCAAGACCCATAGAGTAACGACCGTGAAGACGAGCATGAAAAGGACCAGCCATCCGGTGATCCCGAGGTCCACGAAGGAATGGACTGAAAAATCAGCCAGCACACCGGACCGGGTCAAAAAGGTGCAGTAGATCACGAGAATGAAAGAAAAGGCTGCCAACACGAAGTTGGTCTTTCGGAGCTTCTTCTTGGTCTCTTGCAGGATCATGCCATGAATCAGAGCTGTTCCTGCCAGCCAGGGCAACAGCGAGGCGTTCTCCACAGGATCCCAACCCCAGTATCCGCCCCAGCCCAGAACCTTGTACGACCAGTATCCGCCGATGATGATCCCGGCACCGAGCGTCACAAAGGCGAAAACCGCCCAGGGCAGAGCACGTCTTACCCATGTATCGTATTGCCGCCGCCACAGGCCGGCCACGGCGTAGGCAAAAGGAATGGCAAACGCGGCATAACCCACGAAGACGACAGGCGGGTGAATCACCATCCAGGGGTCCTGAAGAAGCATGTTCAGCCCCTGACCGTCAGGAGGCGCAAACACGAGCTGTTCAAAGGGGCTTTGCTTGATAAGCAGGATCGTCAGAAAGATATTGTTCAGGTTGAAGACGAGCATGACCTGGGGTTCGAGATCCCTGGCCTTAAACATAAGAAGGATGCCAAGCCACGACCCCAGGAGGACCCAGAGAAGAAAGCTCCCTTCCTGTCCGGCCCAGAAGGCACTAATTAGATACTGCAAGGGCAAATCAGTGGACGAATAGCGGGCAACATAGCTGTATCGGTAATCGTGGTTGAGAATGTAGTGCATTAAAAGCATGGAGGCCAGGGTCACAAAAACCGTGAAGCCGGCAAAACTGACGCGCGCGGCCGTTCGGGCCCCGCGGCTCTCCTGCTTGAAGTTAAGCAGCACATAGAACAAGGATGACGCAAAAATCGCGATCAGCGCCAACCCTGTGATCAGTTCACCTGGATTATTCACGGTCTTTAGGCTCCCCCCTTAACGCGGCCTTCGTACTTCGTGGGACACTTGACGAGCAGCTCCGAGGCTTCAAACACCCGCTTGTTCTGGTTATACTTGCCAACGGAGACCACCTTCTCTACGTCGTCGAAATTCGCAGGTTTGGGTCCATTATATTCAACCATCATCTCGTCACCACCGTCTTCCCGCAAGGTAAAAACCAGGGCATTCTTCTTGAGGTCATAGCGGTTGCTGCCCGCAACGAGCATCCCGGCCACCTGCACCGGTCGTGAACTCACTTTGGCCTCGCTGACACTCACATAACTTGTCAGGGTGGATCGAAAAGAATACAGGGCCATCACCATGGCCGACACAACAACGATCGCACCGATAATATAGGATTTCTTCATAGACGACGCCTCAACTTGGCAGCTATTTGTTCAGCTTGTCAGGGCTTCGAAACAAACTTCCGAGTGAAAGGATCTCTCATTTCAAATGACTCGGCAATGACATAAGTCAAATCTGATGGTCTTTTCTTGCCCCCCTATTACTCTTTCTCTTTCATCGATGTTTCCAATGCCTTAATCCGTTTGTCCAGAATAAAAAGATACAAGGCAATACCGCACCATATGATGAGATTGACGGCCATGACAAAGGTGAGTCCTTCTTTCATTGTGCTCTCCCGCCTTTCATTCTGGGCTGTTCGTTTTCCGTTTTCGGATTTCCGCCACCCCGTCCTCGGAAGAGATCCCGCACCTTGAGGCTCTCCAGGTTCAATATTCGGATCCTTAACCGCAGCATCCATAAGTAGAGCGCCGTGTAGGCGAACAGCGAGCCCAGGAACACCGTAAGGGTCCTGGGGTCCATGCCGGGATTGGCCGGGTTCATCGTATTTTCCGGGTGGAGAGAGGCGGTAATCCGGGGGACGACAAAAACCAGGAAAGGAACCGTGACAAAGGCCAGGATCGAATAGACCGCGGCCAGCACGCGGCATCGATCCGGGTCGCTGATGGCCGATCGAAGTGCAAAGTAGGCGCCGTAGATCGTAAGGAGTATGACGATCGAGGTCTCCCGGGGATCCCAATTCCAAAATGAACCCCACGTGGCCTTGGCGAAGATGGAACCGGTCACCGTGGCAAGAATGCAGAACAAAAAGCCGAGCTCGGCAGCTGATTGTGCCACATGGTCGGCCTTCAGCTTACGCTTTGCCAAATAGACAACACTGGCCGCCATGGAGACCAGAAAAGATAGCGTGGCAACCCAGGACTGGGGCACGTGAAAAAACAGAATGCGCGATGTCTGCCCCGGAAAACCGACGGCTGCTTCCGTGTAAAGGAAAGCGGCTACGATGATGACAGCCATCCAGATGGTTAATAGAATTTTTTGAACCATAATCACCGCTCTATTCTTCCCACACCAGGGAAAAGAGGAATAGCGACATTGTAATCATTATAATCACATAGGCAACCGCAATTTTCACCTCGGGCCAACCGGCGCTGTCATAACCAATCGCAGCCCGTTCACACCCCTTGATGCAGGTGATCATCAGGGGAAGGAGCAAAGGAAGGGACAGGACCGAGAACAGCGCACCCCGGCCGCTCGCCCTGGCGATCATGGCCGCAATAATCGTGGTGCCGGCCCCCAAACCCAGACAGCCGGTGATAATCATCGTCGTAAAGAAGACGGGGAAGTTTATCTGATAGGCCATCAGCAGAATAAATGTCGGTACGATGACGACCCCCAAAGCCCCAAGCAGGCTCAGGTTGAACAAGAGCTTCCCCAGGAACACGGCCTGGGGGCGGGCTGAGAGCTTCAATACATCAATGGTCCCCGCCTCTTCCTCTTTGACAAACGACCGGGAAAGACCGGACAGGGCGGAAAAGGTCAGAATAATCCACAACAAGACGGCATACAAAAAAGGCCGTTCAGATTCGTCTATGCGGAACGATCCAATGGCGAAGCTGACGGCGATCAAGGTCGTGACTGCAAACATCAGGATGGCGTTCAGGGCGTACCGGGTCCTGAATTCACTGCGCATGTCACGAAACCAAATAGCAATGGCTTCATTCAGATAAGTTGAAGACTCTGTCCGCGTAGTCCGCTTCACGCTTTTCGTTTGAGGCAATAACAGTCACTCCCAAAGTTCTCTGTTCGGCAATGATCTCTTCCACAATTGTGATTCCCCGGCTATCAAGGTTGGATCCCGGTTCGTCCAGCAGCAGGAGCGGCGGCTCGTGGAGCAGGGCTTGAGCCAGCTTTAACCGTTGTTTCATTCCAGAAGAGTAATCTCGGCACGTTTTCCCGGCATGGTCTGACAGCCCAACCCGATGGAGGGTGTCAAGACAATGGTCACCCCCATCTGAAAGCCCCCTAACCGTTGCAAAAAATTCCATATTTTCAAGGCCCGTCAGCTCATCGTACAGAGAAAAGGCCGGGGCCACCATACCGATAAAGCGTCGCCTTGATTCTTTTTCAACAGGCTTTCCATTGAAAAACATCTCAACCGCACCGGCAGACGGCCTGACAAGTCCGGCAAGAATGCGAAGCAGCGTGCTCTTGCCTGCACCATTCCACCCCGTAATAGCCAAGACATCTCCCTTGTGCAGTTCGAAGGAAATGTTCCTGAACAGGAGCGTCTCTCCGTAATGCTTCCCTATGTCTGATACCCTGAGCGTAAACATCAGGACAAAAAAGTATCATTGGGGTGCACATTCTGTCAATGCTTGGTAACGTTCAAAACTTGAGGCAAATTGCGGTAGGCGTCGGGGAGTTTTTCCTCTCATTCCGTGTGCTCCCTTCTTGACTCGAGCAAAAGTACTCCGACCACTCAAATATTTGGGAGCGGCCAGTGGGTTCGCTGAACAGCGGCCTACGGCCATTTCCTGCAACGATCTACGCAGACCCGCTAAAGGCATTGGAGGCCGCGATCAGCGAATTTACGGCCGCGAGTTCTCACCAAACTCTGGCCTTGAAGCTAAAACAGACAATACCTCAGGCCGGTATCGCAGTGCGAAATTTGATGAACTCGCAAAAAGTCGTCACCCCGGTGAAAACCGGGGTCCAGAGGGATTTTAACTTATTGATTTTACTGGATACCGACTGCAGTTTATCCCGCCCTTGATGCGGGGCCGGTATGACGGAAAAGTCGATTTTCCGACTTTTTACGAGTTCATCAAATTTGAGTAATGATCAGTTCTTCGTTTTTTTGCGGTGGATTTGGGAGTGTTGGCGCAAGAGACTGTGGTCGGCCAGGCCTGAGGAGAGACAACAGCAGCGATTCACACCGGGGTCTTTCGCATACCCAAGGCATATCCCGCGGCGGAAACCGCTACGTGCAGCACCAGGGTAAAAACGAGAGACCACAAAACCAGTGAGAGGGGCGGTCGTACGACGGGGAAGATGAAAATCCAGATGCCCAAAGCCAGATCTATCTGATCCAAGAGAAAAAAAGCAACGCTTAACACGCCTGTTGCTTGCCTCCCCGGTGAGATTTCCATCTGACGCTTCAAGAAACTGTTCGGGAGCTCTCCTGCGGTCATGCCCATCCCAAGCAGCAAGCCGAGAACGGGCCCGTTCGTCTGGTAATCAACCAGGAAGACCCAGGAGGGAATCACCCCCCGACCTTGAAGCACGCCTTGTATTGAGGCACCAAGCACACAGAAAGCCAGATTGATGACAAGCCCTCGCCAGGTTTTGTGATCCCCAAAGATCCTTTTCCCGCGGAAACGAAGTCCCAGGTCGAGCGGCTTTTTGAGGCTTTTTATCCAGTCGTACTTGATGCATAGGCCGTTAGCAATGGCCACAAGCAGGAGAGGCGATCCCAGAAAAAGGAGTTGGCCTATGATCCTCGGCACACCTGACTCCTATGAAATTCCGAAGAAATGGGCGTAGGCGTGCTTTGTCACCCACTGCAGACAGCGATGGACCGACCGAGCGTAGTGGCTCGTTTGATAGTTGCAGGTGGAAAGGCAGTGTGGGCTGCATTTCTTTTTCTGTTCGCCGAGCCTGACGGGATCGAATTTGGGGCCCTCATAGAGGCGCCCCCAGTCTTCAGGCGACCCGTATAGCTCAAAGCACGGGGCAAAAGACCCGTCCAGCCGGATAATCATAGAGAGTTCTCCAGCCCGGCAGGGCCAAGGAGGCAAACGATGGCGAATGAACAGCTTCATGGCCTGGAGGTGCTCTACCGAGTTGACCATGGTATAGCCCTGGAGATTTTTTTCAATCAACCAATCCAGCAGCTCGTCAACCGCCGCCAATTCCCTCTTTGTGATCCACGCCCCTTCATGCCCGTGCTGGTAGGTGTCGTACTGGATCAGCGGGGGCTCATTGATGTGGTAATCGGTCGCAATCCCGGAGCGATGCGCTATTTCGGTCAGGACTCTGGCATCCTCCAAGTTTTTCTGGGTGAGGTTGATGTTAAAAAAAGTAATATATCCGTACTGTTGTTCTTTTTCGACCAGGCATTCGAACTGCCGTTCTATGCGATTGAAAGACTTAGGAATCCCCTCATAGCCTTCCACGGCGTCAACGGCAAGGTTGATCGTCGATACGCCGGCTCGTCCAATTTCATCGACAAAAACTTCATCCAGGAGAAGACCGTTGGTTGGCAAATACACGAAGAACCCCTTTTCAGTCGCATATCGCGTCAGTTCCGCGATGAAGTCCTTACGGACCAAGGGCTCTCCGCCCATGTAGGCCAAAACCCGGCACCCAACGCTTTCGAGCCAATCGACGGCATCCTTTCCCATCTCCATGGTCATGCCCGGAACCCGCTTTCCCCGGCTGTAGCAATAGTGACAATCGAGGTTACAGTTCAAGTCCGTATAAAGGAAGCAAAGGATGGGTCGAAATTCCTTGGGATGGAGGCGAGACTTAATGTAAGGCTGAAGCCAGCTTCTGTAGGCCTTGGAAAAGTTTTGAAAATGGTGCTTGACACCGTGGGTGCTCTGGCCGAACCTGCGCGGCCGCCGCATCGTCTTTGACTTTGAGAGATTTTCGGAGCGTCCTGTTCTCTGGATATTTTCCATCGTCAGACACCTCCTTTAATGCGAACAGGGTCAGATCACATTTCCCTCCCAAAAACAAACCCCACCTCCCAAAAGAGGTGGGGTCAGAACGAACTCGGTCATAACAGCCTCGCTATCGAAACCAAGAAGATGCTGTTTCCAAGAAACACAAAATGATCATCAGGTGCCCACTGTCAAGCTTACCCCCTCTGGCTTTCTGACGTCAATCTTAAACCCGTTTTACATGATCTCCACACTTTCGGGCGGACAAACCACGGCGACCCTTTGCCCGGTCAAGATCGGGGTCTGTTTGTACGCGTTTCGGCCGAGGAGAACACTGATGGGAATGCCAATATCAATGAGGGCCCGGACGTCACCCCCCTCGTCAGTCAACTGCATGACTTGCCCGGCCAAGGTTTGCTCGCCTCCCGGCTGATCCTCCAGCTGGAAGACCTTAATCATCCGGGGCTCTATCGATATTTTTACATCCCCGGTCTTGTGGGTCCGCACGTTCAATTTGAGCTTGTCGTGAATGAGGCAATAGGTCTTTCCATCCTCATCAGTGCCGACCGATCCGCTAAAGAGATTTTCGTAAATGGAAGAGGCTGGTTTTCCTTGAAACAGGAACAGCATCCGGTCGGAGAGTCTCGTGGCCTGAATTCGGTCGTGGGTGGCGAAGATCACAGAAATCCCTTTTTCGCTGTTGATATCCTTCAAGATCCTCTCAATGATAATTTGATTCTCCACATCCACATTGGCGGTCGGTTCGTCAAAGAGAATGGCTTGAGGCGAACAGGCCAGAGCCCGAGCGATGGCAACCCGCTGAGTCTCTCCCCCTGAAAGCTTGTGAGCCCTGGCGTCCACATAATCTCGCATGCCGACCAGATCGAGGACTTCGTGGACAACCCGCTCTCTGCGCGCTCTGGGCACCTTTCTGACCTTGAGCCCAAACTCCACGTTCTTATAGACACTTGTGGTAAAAAGGATCGGTTGTTGCCCGACCATCACGACTTCTTTTCTGGCTTCCTGAAGATGAACCTCAAGGAAATGGACCTTTTTCGCGTTATAAACGATGAGGCCTGTCGTCGGCCGTGACAGAAAACCGAGAATTTCCAGCAGCGTCGTCTTCCCTGATCCGTTTGGGCCAAGGAGACCGTATACCTTCCCTTTTTCGATACACAGCTCAGGGATGTCGAGAACCGTTCGACTTCCGTACACCTTGGTCAGATCCTTGACTTCAAAGAGCATCAAGCGCGGGCCCTTCCCTGAAAGTAATTAAGAAACAGGTTCACGGTGAAGCTGATGGTCAGAAGGATGATTCCCAGAGCAACCGCCAGAACAAATTCGCCCTTGTCATATTCCAGGGCCATGGCCGTGGTCATCGTCCGGGTGAATCCCTTGGCGTTTCCGCCCAACATCATGCTCACCCCGACCTCCGCAATCACACGCCCGAACGCGGCGATGACGGCAGACATGATACCGAACCTCGCCTCCCTCAGGATCACGACCGCGGTCTGCACTCTATTCGCACCCAGGGTCATGGCGCTCTTTCTGTAGCGTTCGTCAATTCGGTTGATCGCTGAAATCGTAAACGTCGCCACAATGGGCAGGATGAGGATGACCTGGCCGATGACCATAGCCGTTTTCGTGTAAAGGAGGTCGAGGGGGCCGAAGATGCCACGCCTTGTAATGAAGGCATAGACGAAAAGGCCGACCACAACGGTGGGAAGCGCAAGGAGCGTGTTCAGGATCGTGATGGTGATTCTCTTTCCGCGAAACTCCTCAAAGGCTATCCAGAAGCCGGCAGGAATGCCGATGACACTGGCCACCACGGTAGAGGCCGAGCTCACTTTCAAAGAGACCCCGACAATGGCCAGTACCTCGGCATTGAATGATTTCAGCAGCAGCAATGCTGAAGAGAAACTGTCTACAAGGAGGTCCATCGGAAATTAAGGCCTTGCACGGGCCGCTCCTGCCTTTCGTGGTTCGCCTTGGGGCACCAAAAAGCACGGCCGTCGCAGATCCTTGGCCTGCGATCCCAAAGGCCTCCACACACGGAAAACACGGGAACAGGAGGCGGGCCCGTCAAATCCCGGTTTTCAGAAGAAAACGCTTCTTACAAATAGGGTGCTACTTTGCCCCCGGAATAGCATCGGGATAGAAAAGCTGCCGCCCAAGAACTTTGTAGTTGCCGATCACCCCCTGGCCCTTTGGCGACACCAGCCACTCGGCAAACTGGTTCGCCGAATCAAACGCCACATGGGGATACTTCTTGGGATTCACGGGAATCACACCGTAAGGATTGTATAGCAGGGGATCCCCCTCGCAAAGCACGTCCAGATCCAGCCCCTCTTTGCGGCCCAGCTTGTATTGGATGTATGTGCCCCGGTCGGAAAGGGTGTAAGCTTGCTTTTCATCGGCGTAGGTAAGCGCTCTCCCCATGCCCTGTCCGATGGAAAGGTACCATTCGCCCAGTCCCACGGGGTGTTTGAAACTCATTTCCGTTTCTTTGCCCGACTTGACCAGGGTGGTCTTTTCCGTGACCATCTGAAGTCCCGTGGCCTCCCACAGGTCCTGTTCCTTGGTGTGCGTCCCACTGTCGTCTCCCCGGGAGACAAACTTGGCTTCGGCCATCGCGATTTTCTTCAGGGCTTCGGCCGCACTTTTCGTCCCCCGGATCCCGGCCGGATCACTCTGCGGGCCGAGGATCACAAAATCGTTATGCATGACCGCATACCGCTTGGTCCCGTAACCCTCTTCCACGAATTTTTCCTCCCGGGCCTTTGCATGAACGAAGATGACGTCCACATTGCCATCCATGCCGTCCCGGATGGCCGCGCCCGTGCCTTTGGCAAACACCTTGACTTCTATGCCTGTGTCCGCGGTGAATGCGGGAAGAAGTACGTCCAAAAGACCCGAGGCCTGTGTGCTGGTTGTGGTCGACATCTTGATAACCTTGTCCGCCGAGAAGCTCCCGGAAGGAATCATCATCCCAGCACATACGCCAATGAGTACAGCAAGCCATGACTTTTTCATCTTGTCCCCCTCTGTCATGCGTGAATCTGCCAAGCGACCTGTCTATGTCGGCATATATGTCACGTCACACATAATGTCAACGTTGAAATGTCGCCTGTCAGACCCGCCGTGCTGGTCTTTCAGGGGATGTTAACAGGTCTCACGGGTGGCATTAGCCTTGACCCCCTGGCATATTCTGCCCCATAATTATCGAGCACCGAGATGTCTTGTCCTGGCAAGGGGAGGATTGGTAAATGGAAAAGCAGCACAAGTTCTCTATCTGGTACATCCTGGTCGCTGTGTGGATTGTCCTGATTCTCCAGAATCTGATCGTCCAGATGTTTGCAGTGGAACGGATTCCCTATAGTGCGTTTGTCACGGCCCTTCAGGATGGACGGATCGTTGAGGTGTCGATCACTCAGGATCGTATTCAAGGTAAGCTCAAGGTCGCCGATAAGGGCCAGGACGTGGAAAAGAGCTTCTCCACGGTGCGCGTCGATCCGGAACTCTCCCAGCTTCTGGAGAAGTACCATGTGAAGTTTACCGGCGTCATTGAAAGCAACTTCTTTAGAAACCTGTTGTCCTGGGTTTTCCCGGTCCTGATTTTCGTTGGCATCTGGTATTTCATGATGCGCCGGCTGGCAGGCCAGCAAGGAAGCTTTCTGACCCTGGGCCGGAATAAAGCGAAGGTTTACATGGAAGCCGAGGTGGGCGTTACCTTTGATGATGCAGCCGGTGTTGACGAGGCCAAGGAAGAGCTCATTGAGGTCATAGAATTCCTTAAGTCCCCGGACAAGTTCACCAGACTGGGAGGAAAGCTGCCCAAAGGGGTTCTGCTGGTGGGGCCGCCAGGGACCGGTAAAACCCTTCTCGCCAGGGCCGTCGCAGGCGAAAGCGGGGTTCCCTTTTTCAGTATGAGCGGCTCTGAATTCGTGGAACTCTTTGTGGGCATGGGTGCCGCTCGAGTGAGGGATCTCTTTGCCCAAGCAAAAACCAAGGCACCGTGCATCATCTTTGTCGACGAGCTCGATGCCTTAGGCAAAGCTCGAGGCATGGGAATCACCGGCGGCCATGACGAAAGGGAGCAGACCCTCAATCAGCTCCTTGTTGAAATGGACGGCTTTGATCCCACCATTGGCGTCATCCTGATGGCAGCCACGAACCGGCCTGAAATTTTGGATCCGGCGCTCCTTCGGCCGGGGCGATTTGACCGTCATATTCTGGTAGATCGCCCTGACAAGAAAGGACGGGTCGACATTCTCAGGGTCCATGCAAAAGAGATTCACATGGGCAAAGATGTGGATTTCGAGGCGGTGGCCGGCATGACCCCGGGATTTGTGGGGGCCGATTTGGCCAACCTGGTCAACGAGGCGACCCTCCTGGCCGTGCGCCGCAACAAGGAGCGGGTTGGGATGGCGGAATTTCAGGAGGCTGTTGAGCGTATCGTTGCCGGTCTGGAAAAGAAAAATCGGCTCATCAACGAAAAGGAACGAAAAATCGTAGCCTATCACGAGGTCGGACATGCTCTCGTCGCCCAGTCTCTGCCAGGCACCGATCCGGTTCGCAAGATTTCCATCGTGCCGCGCGGCGTTGCCGCTTTGGGCTACACACTGCAGGTCCCGACCGAAGACCGCTACTTGATGGCTAAAAGCGAGCTTCTGAACAAGATCGCCGTGGCGCTCGGCGGACGAGCCGCGGAGGAAATTGAGTTTAAGGATATCTCAACGGGGGCCCACAATGACCTGGCCAAAGCCACGAATATTGCCCGCAGTATGGTCAAGGAATACGGGATGAGCCCCGAGCTGGGCCACATCTATTTTGAGAAGGACCGGCAAAAATCATTCCCGGACATGGGCCTCTCTTCAGGAAAAGATTACAGCGAAGAAACAGCGCAGCTTATCGATCGGGAGATCAAGAAAATTTTGGATACTCAGTATGCGGTGGCCAAAAAAATCCTGACGGCGCACAAGAGCGTTTTGGAAGAGGGGGCGGGTCTGGTCCTGAAAGAAGAGACCATTTCGGGAGACAGCTTGAAGAGCCTGCTTCAAGCCTGAAAATGTTCTCTACGCCGGGGGTGCCCATCTTTTTCTGGCGGCATCGTAACACCAGGTATGCGGAAGGGCTGCTCTCGAGCAGAACCTTGGGCTCTCCGCCCAACCGAGAAGTTCGGCGTGAGCCTGGTTGATCTCAACGAACTTGTTGCTCCTATCCCCTTTGTCGGGATGATAAATTTTTGCTTTTCTTCTATAGGCTGATTTGATGCTTCTTACGCAGTCTTCGGACAAGATTTGCGCCCTGGTCAACTCGAGGACCCTGAGGGCGTTCTTCTCTCCGTAATTGAGCTGCGGCGTTCTTCTCGAAATAGGCACAACCGTATTCACAGGAATGTCCGAACGCATTCTCCCGTCGAGCAAGTGCTGGGACGCCCACCACCTTGAACCGGTCTTTCCCTCTTTTTCGTACCATTCGCGGCCAGCCTGTTCAACCATGCTTAGCAGGTCTTCAGCCACCTTCTTCCCATTGCTCCGCTGCCAGGCAAATCTGGAGATCACCTTGGCGCCAAAAGGAAGGATATCCAAAACAAGCATTTTTTTCGTGTAGGAAAACGCCGCATAGCGCGCGCGAAGGGTCTGAACCAAGCCCGTGGCAATATAGAGTGCGAAATCGAGCCGCTTTTTGCATTTCTCGCTACAATACCGTCGCCTTCCCCGGGGAAGCTCCTCTTGCCCGCAAGCCAGACAACGCGTTCTGCAGCCGGTCTTTGAATTCGCGAGTTGAAGGTGGTTTGGTCTCATGGCCTTGCGTTGTTTACGATGATCTTTATCTTAATTACTACAGATTATTATAGCCCAGTAACCCTGTCAAATCTTATTCCCGGACGTCACCCGGGGCCGCCCCTTGGCCGGCTGTTGTTCGCGGACCGGAAACGACACCGAGAAATTCTTACTCAAGTTTCGCACCCCTTTTCTCGTGCAGAGCTCATAACCACGGCGTCCAAAGCTTGATGGTTTCGCAAAAAGTCGTCACCCCGGTGAAAACCGGGGTCCAGAGGGATTTTAACTTATTGATTTTACTGGATACCGGCTTTCGCCGGTATGACGGAAAAGTCGATTTTCCGACTTTTTGCGAGTTCATCAAGCTTGGTTCCGGGTGTGAAGAGCGTGGGTTGTAACCAATTTGAAAAAAATGTTTCAGGGGCGGGGAGTTTTGCTCATCTTTACGCTCTATGGATAATCCATCACTCAGTCGTGCAAACTCACACGTAAGGGCTCGTAAAGAAGGAACAGTAAACGTAATGAAATTAATAGTATAGAAAAACCGCCTGCGCCTCTGTCCCGAATATTATTAAAGGGGCAAGCTGTTCCTTCCAACGCTCCCTAACGTATTCAGACAGCGCGCGATTGAGTGACGGATCATCCCTTCCGCTAACTTCGTAGCTTTGGATGATAAACTCCCCGACCCCTCATTTATTTGAGAGCGGCCAGTGGGTTCGCTGAACACCGGCCTACGGCCATGTCCTGCAACGATCTACGCAGACCCTCTAAAGGCATTGGAGGCCAAAGTAAAGAATCCAGGCAAAGAGGATCGCTCATCGGCTGCGCCGGCGGTGCTCCTCCATGAGATCCTCGATCGTCACAATGGCGGCCGTCGCACCCACGTAATCCTTCACGGCCTCCATACCGCCTTCCTGCCGGTCGACCAAAACGACGACCTTAACCACCTCGAGGCCTGCCGCCCTAGCTCGCTCCACGGCTTTAATGGTGGAGCCCCCGGTGGTTATCACGTCTTCTACGATGACCACCTTTTCACCCGGCCTCAAATCTCCTTCGATCCACTTCACAATGCCGTGGTCTTTTTGGGTCTTGCGTATGGAAAAAGCTTTAACCGGCTTTCCTTTCAGGTATGAGGTCAAAGCTGTGGCCATGGCCACCGGGTCGGCACCAAAGGTCAAACCGCCCACCCCGTGTATGTCAAGGTCTTTAATGGCTTCAAAAACGAGTTCCCCGACGAGAAACAGGCCCTTTGGGTGCAGCGTTGTGGGTTTACAATTCACGTAGAAATGGCTTTGTCTACCGGAAACCAGCTTGTATGCGGGTTCCTCGCTGTACATAAAGGATTTTTCATAAAGCATCTTGACCAATTGTTCCTTCATGAGACCTCCCCCTGTAACGCCCCCATACAACAACACCCTCTTCGCCGTGCCCCACGGAAGGCATCTCGGCTTTGGCTGCCCCCTTCATGCCATGGAACACCGGCATCGGTCACGCCGTTTTTTCCAGCGGGTATGTCGCCCCTGGCCGTTTTTCTTCAGCGATGAGCCTTTCCCCTGAATGCCGGCGCCTAGCGGCATGAGATATAAGGCTTGAATTTGCATGCCTATGATATTAAACAACCCTCTCAGCAAACAAAAAACCTCCACTGAACTGGAAGAAGCCCTCTTTGCCCGTCCAGTGGAGGTTTTCTGAGCAAGGAAAACCGTGGCCGGCACCCCCCGCCCGATGTTTCGTGTATCAGGGTTGAACTATCCGGTCAACCCCAAAAACCAAAGCCCTTTTCGGTCCCCCGGGGCCCGGCCAAGAAGCGGCATGCGCTGGATCGCTTCTGAACAGGTTGGGAACCGTGGGCGCTTTACTTGAAGGGAGGCAAATAACCCATGCACCACTGTCACACAGGAAAAAACCGAGGCTCTCTCTGGGGGACATTGTGGATCGTTTTCTTTGTTCTGATCTGCTGGCCTCGACCCTCTCAAGCCGAAGAAGCCGGGGACACCTTCACGCTGCAATCGAGTATTGAGTATGCCCTCGATCATAACATCCAGATGCTCTCGGCCACCGAGGAAGTTGGCGCGGCCGATGCAAACAGGAAAGGGCAATTCACGAACTTCTTACCCAAGGCGACAGCCAACTATACCTATACAAGACTGGATGAGCAAAAAACGGCGTTCGGAGATTATGTGACCCGGCCGAGAGACCTGCATCAGTTCACGGCGACGGTCAGTCAGCCCGTTTTTGCCGGGTTTTCCATCTTGACTCAGTACCAAATCTCGGCTCTGAACCTCGACATGGCAACGCTTCTCGAGAAACAAACCCGCCAGGACCTCATCTTCGATGTCAAGAAGGCATACTTCGAACTGTTGCAAAGCCAAAACCTTGAGACGGTCGCCAGCCAGAAAGTCACACAGCTGAAAGCCCACCTCGACGTCGCCACGAATTTCTTCGAGGTTGGCATGATACCCCGGAATGACGTACTTCAATCAGAGGTTGAACTGGCAAATGCCGACCAGGAACTTGTGGTAAAACAGAACGAAGTGGTGCTGGAAAAGGCTCGTTTCAATACGATTCTCAGACGCCCGATTGACGCGCCGCTGTCCATTGAAGACGTGCCCGGCTACGAACCTTTCCCCGGGGCGTATGAAGACTGCGTGCAAACCGCCCTAAAGCAAAGGCTTGAGATTCAACTGGCCGACACCGAGGTCATGGCGGCCCAAAAGGAAGTGAAGCTGGTCAAGGGAAATTATTTCCCGACTGTGGACTTACAGGCAAACTACTATAAGAGGGGGGATGACCCGAGCCTGGATGGTGGTCCCGGTATCTATGACAAGGACGAATGGGATGTCATCGCTATGGCCTCATGGACTTTCTGGGAATGGGGAAAGACGCGCTACGGTGTTGACGAAAAACTGAAACGCCTCTCCCAGGCCCAGCTCAACCGGGAGCGTGTCGGGGACGACGTGCACCAGGACGTCAAAAGAGCCTATATCACCCTGAAAGCGGCCGAAAAGAACATTCAGACGGCCCAAAAGGCGGTGGAACAGGCGAAAGAGAACCTGAGAATCAACAACGAACGCTATAAGGAACAAGTCGCCACGACGACCGATGTTCTGGACGCTCAAACCCTTCTTACAGACACGCAGACCAAGTACTACAACACCTTAAGTGTATTCAACATAGCCAAGGGCGGACTCAACAGGGCCATGGGCATAGAGATCATCGCGGAGCCGTAGCACGAAAGGACCCTCGAAGCTTTTCGCAATCCTTGCGGGGCGGTGGAAAGTCGCTTGGGGTGGTGGCCGGGCGTCAACCGGGAATGTTTCTTGCATGCTGCACTAAGCGTCGTTCAGCCTTACGTGCGCGGGTGGCTTCGATCACACCGCAGACGCATCCCGCTGCATTCGGTTTGTCGACTGGCATTGTAATCTTTTTGATCTGTGATATGTTTTATAGAGTAGCCGGCTGAAAAGGATCGCGCCTTTTCCGGAAGCGCGAAGCTGGACAGATATTCTTGGTGTGATTCGTTTAGATCCGCCTTGCCATTCCTGGAAATCCAACAGGAAACGCTCAGGGCTTTGATGAACCGAATAGGAGATGGCTCATGAGAACGTTGATAAGGAAATATAGGGGAGTCCTGGGGGTGTTGCTGGTTCTCTCTCCCCTCTTGTGGATCGGTGCCAGCGGTATTCGACAGCAGCTCTCAGCCGGGACAGATGAAACGTACGAGGAGCTGAAAATATTCAGCGACGTCCTTGATATTATAGAGAAAAACTATGTAGATCCGGTTGAACCGAAAGAGCTCATCCGCGGTGCCATTCAGGGCATGATAAGCTCTATCGATCCTCATTCCGCCTTCCTGACGCCGGACGCATACAAGGAGCTTCAAATCGAAACCAAGGGCGAATTCAGCGGTCTCGGTATTGTGATTACCATGCAAAACAATGTTGTGACGGTCGTCTCTCCGATCGAGGGATCGCCGGCCTACGAAGCAGGCGTAAAAGCCGGAGATCAAATCATCAAAGTCGACGGGGAGGAAACAAAAGATATGCCCCTGTGGGAGGCCGTCAAGAAGATGCGGGGCAAAAAGGGGACGTCCGTGGAAATCACGGTCGTGCGAAAAGAGGTTGCAGAACCCATTAATTTTAACATCGTTCGAGATATCATTCCCCTGGAAAGTGTCCGTTCCTATGTTCTGAAACCGGGCCTCGGCTATCTTCGGATCACAAACTTCAGGGAAACGACCACGGATGAGGTGGATGCGGCCCTTAAGCGCCTTGAGTCCGGCGAGACGCCCATCAAGGGGTTGATACTCGATCTTCGGGACAATCCCGGGGGTCTGTTGGATCAGGCCATTGAAGTGGCGGACATCTTTCTGGAAGAGGGGCCCATCGTTTCTATCAAAGGACGAGTTGAGAGCCATTCAAAGGTTTACAATGCGCATCGCAACAAGGACAAACACGCGTATCCGACCGTACTGCTCATCAATGGAGGTAGTGCAAGCGCATCAGAAATTGTGGCCGGGGCACTGCAGGACTACGGTCGGGCTCTCGTGCTTGGGACGACGTCTTTCGGAAAGGGGTCGGTTCAGACCGTTGAACCGCTTCGGGACGGCTCCGGCTTAAAATTAACCATCGCACGATATTATACGCCGAAGGGCAATGCCATTCAGGCCCGGGGGATCATCCCCGACGTGATCGTTAAACAAAGAACCTTCTCTGAGGAGGAAGATGCCGGGAGACCCACGATCAAGGAAAAAGACCTTGAAAATCACCTTTCTGCAGAACCGAACGGGGCCGCGGAAAAAATGAGGGAAAAAATGTTCGACATGAAGGGGGTAACCCTTCCGGATGAAGATGAATCAACGCCGGACCCCGCGACAAGGCTGGTAACGGAAGACTACCAGGTCATACGAGCCCTTGATATTCTGACGAGCTGGCAAATATTTTCGAAAATGACTCCGTGACGGAACACCTTTTGTTAGAGGATCTGATCCCTGGAGTCGCTTTGTCTCACAGCACTTCTTTTCCTCCGGGGGCTCTCGCGTTGAGCGCCGCCCCCTGCAAAGCCGAAGCACTATCTTTTCTTAAGCCTTCACCGTTCTTGGCCAAACAAATCTACTCGATCCCGTCCTCCGATTTTGGGTCGTGGCCGATTGCTTTCCCTCCACAAATTTGTTATTAAGCAAGTTTAGCACCCTCTTCTCGTGCAAAGCTGAGGATCACAGCGTCTAAGGCTTCGTTCTGGGTGGAAAAGCGTGAATTGTGACTTGTTTGAACCAAAATGTTTCAGGGGGCGGGGCTTTTTTATAGAGATTGAAATGTCATTTTATCCCGGGATCCCTTTCCGTTTCCTAATGAGGCAACAACTATGACCCAACTAGAATTGGCGCGAGACGGCGTCGTCACGGAAGCCGCGCACCGAGTCGCGCAAGATGAAAACATAGACCCTGAACTGCTTCGCGCCCGTTTAGCTGAAGGCACCGTGGCTGTTCCCTTGAACAAGAAACATCGAGACATTCGTCCTGTGGGCATCGGAAGGGGACTTCGTATAAAGGTGAACGCCAATATCGGCACATCTGGAGATCGGGCCGACCTTGATATGGAGCTGAAGAAACTTCATGTGGCCATAGAGGCAAAAGCGGACACCATTATGGACCTGAGTACCGGTGGAGATATTGCACTTTGCCGTAAGGCGGTTATGAAAAACTCAACGGTTCCCGTGGGAACGGTTCCCATCTACGAGGCGGCTATTCACGCCGTAAGACGAGACGGTGGCATTATACATATGACGCCAGATCTTATTTTTGATGCCATCGAATCACAGGCGCGCGACGGCGTCGACTTCATGACGATTCATGCGGGGGTCACCCTGGCGGCCCTTGAACGGCTTCGTCTTCAGGGCCGCGTAACGGACATCGTGAGTCGGGGCGGGGCCTTTCTGGCAACATGGATGCTCTATCACAAGCGTGAGAATCCGCTTTTTGAGGACTTCGACAGACTCCTCGATATTGCAAGAAGGTTCGATCTGACCCTGAGCCTCGGAGACGGGCTCCGCCCGGGATCTTTGGCGGATGCCACAGACCGAGCTCAAATCCACGAACTTCTGACATTGGGAGAACTGGCAAAGAGGGCTTGGGATAATGGGATCCAGGTGATGATAGAGGGTCCGGGTCACATTCCTCTCGATCAGGTGGAGACACAGGTCGTTCTCCAAAAGAAATTGTGCGGTGGTGCACCGTTCTATGTCCTGGGACCTCTGGTGACCGATATTGCAGCTGGCTATGATCATATTGCGTGCGCCATAGGAGGCGCTGTGGCGGGCATGGCCGGAGCTGATTTTCTATGTTACGTAACGCCTTCGGAACACTTAAGATTACCATCAATTGATGATGTGCGGGATGGGGTTATTGCTGCACGGATTGCCGCCCATGCAGCCGACATTGCACGGGGCCGCAAGGAGGCCATCGAAAGGGATCTCGAAATGTCAACTGCGAGAAAGAATCTTGATTGGGACCGGCAGATCTCCATTTCGATCGATCCTGACAAGGCTCGCGCTTACCGTTCGAGCAGCCAGCCAAGTTCTGATGATGTCTGCACAATGTGCGGTGATTTTTGTGCCATAAAAATCGTTCGCGACTATTTTGCCGATTCAGGTTAGAAAAATCAATCGGTTATGGTACAACTCGCGCGTTTGTTGGTATGCATTCTTTGCGGACATTTGTGTTGATATTTCTTTGATAACTCGTTAGTTTGTCGACAAGATCACCGCGCTCCTCATAACGCGTCTCTTTGTTCCCTCTTTTGTCAATAAAAGATTAGCATTATTTTATAATCTAATCGGAAACTTAAGATCGTTACTAACAGAATAGAACCTGCCTTTTATTATTATTTTCTTATTTAGAATAAAGTAATTAAAGGAGACGGCTATGGAATTCACGGTAAAAAAAGATGACCTGCTCGATGCACTGACAAAGGTTCAAGGAATTACGGGAAAAAAAACGACCATTTTGATTACCTCCAATGTTCTTATTTCCGCTGAAGACTCTTCCATCTCCATAAGAGCGACTGATCTTGAAATGGCATTTAAGACGGTTTTTGAAGCGGATGTCCAAAACGAAGGTTCTACGGCTATTCCTTCAAGGAAAATGTATGAAATTGTTCGTGCGTTTCCTAGCGATGTGTTGGCTGTTAAAGAAATTGAAAACAAATGGCTTAGAATTGCGGATGAAAAGATTGAGTACAGTATAGTAGGTATGGAACCTTCTGATTTCCCAGGATTTCCTGATATTTCGGGAGCGGAGTTGTTTGATATGGATGTAAATGTCCTCAAGAATATGATTAATAAGACCATTTACAGCGTGCTGGGAGATGAAGGAAGGGCTCAACTCTCGGGTGTTTGTTTTGAAAATGTCACGGTGGATGAAGTACATAAAATCAGGATGGTATCAACCGATGGTCATAGGCTTTCCATGGCCGATCATGCCATGGCGGATGATAAAGCGCTCGCCCTTAAACAGAGCGTGATCATACCTAAGAATGGGATTATGGAAGTTCTAAGGATTATAGAGGAAGGACAGTCGGTTCAAATCGGATTCAAAGAGAACAATTTCGTGGTAAAAAAGGGGGAAGAAATATTGGTTGTGAGACTCATCGATGGTGAATTTCCAGATTACAAGATGGTAATTCCTGAGCCCGGCGGCCACGAGATGAATGTAGAAAAGGAAGCTTTTCTCATGATGTTAAGAAGAATGTCTATACTTTCTTCGGATAAATACCCCGGCGTTCGCTTCAAGATAGACAAGACAAGCCTGGAAGCAAAAACAACGAATCCAGAGATAGGAGAATCCAGAGAAAGCCTTTCGGTGTCTTATGACGGTGAACCCTTCGAGGTGGCTTTTAATCCACGGTACTTCATGGAGACCCTGAACAGTATGCAGAGCGAGGAAGTTGTTGTGAGATTTAAAGACGAGGTCAATCCTTGCATTTTGCAGGGCCAGGACGATCCGGATTTCCTGAGCGTTATTATGCCGATGAGAGTGTAAACCATGGTCACGGGTGATATAAAAAAATACGACGCTGATAATATTAAGGTTTTAGAAGGCCTGAGTGCCGTCCGAAAGACGCCTTCCATGTACATTGGAAATGTGGATGTGGAAGGCCTTCATCACCTCATCTACGAGGTCGTTGACAACAGCGTGGATGAAGCCCTAGCGGGGTACTCCGACTACATCAAAGTGACTATTCATCTAGATAACAGTGTCACGGTGGAAGATAATGGAAGGGGCATACCCGTAGGAATTCACAAAACGGAAAAAATACCGGCCGTTGAAGTGGTCATGACGAAATTGCATGCGGGTGGCAAGTTCGACCATGACTCCTATAAGGTGTCGGGTGGATTGCACGGGGTCGGCGTGTCCGTGGTCAACGCGCTTTCAAGCTTCCTTGAGGTGGAAATTCGTTCGGAGGGAAAAGTCTACTATCAGTCTTATGAAAGAGGGAAGACCACGTCTCCCGTCACAGTGACAGGAAAGACAAAGGGACGGGGAACCAAGGTGCACTTTCGGCCGGACCCTGAAATATTCAAGATTATCGAGTTCAGTTTTGACGTTATATCTCAAAGGCTGAGGGAGTTGGCCTTTCTCAATAAAGGCCTGAGGATTGTCTTTGAGGATGAGCGGGTGGATAAAGAGAAAGAGTACTACTACAAGGGCGGCATCGTGTCTTTTGTGGAGTATCTGAATAAAGGAAGGGCAACCCTTAACAAAAAACCAATCTATATGGAGGCGGAGAAGCAGGATATTTTGATGGAGGTGTGTATTCAGTATAACGATACTTTTGCCGAGAAAATATTTTCCTTTGCCAACAACATTAAGACACAGGAAGGGGGAACGCATGTTGTTGGATTTAAGTCAGCGCTGACTCGCACCCTGAATCAATATGCGTCCACAAGCAATTTACCGAAGAATCTTCAAGAGAAGCTGGGGGGTGACGATGTTCGGGAGGGGTTGACAGCGGTTATTAGTATCAAGCTGCGGTCGCCCCAATTTGAAGGTCAGACCAAAACCAAGCTCGGCAACAGCGAAGTTAAAGGGTTGGTCGAGGCCCTGGTCAACGAGAAGCTGGGTATCTTCCTCGAGGAAAACCCCACTATAGCAAAGAAGATAATAGGCAAGGTTGTCGACGCGGCTCGAGCCAGAGAAGCGGCCCGGCGAGCCCGGGATATCGTCAGGAAAAAGGGTGCTCTGGCAGAGGGGGCCCTTCCGGGAAAACTCGCCGACTGTCAAGAGACCGAACCGGCGAGAAGGGAACTGTTTCTCGTTGAGGGAGACTCTGCCGGGGGCAGTGCAAAACAAGGAAGAGAGCGAAAATTCCAGGCGATCCTCCCCCTGAAGGGCAAAATCATTAATGTGGAGAAGGCACGTTTTGATAAGATGCTGAAAAGCGAAGAAATCAAGACGCTGATCACCGCCCTTGGGACGGGCGTTGGACGCGAAGAATATAACATTGAGAAACTGCGATACCACCGGATTATTATTATGACCGATGCGGATGTGGATGGCTCTCATATACGGACGCTTCTGTTGACTTTTTTCTATCGTATGATGCCGGACCTGATCGATCACGGGTATTTGTTTATTGCGCAACCCCCGCTGTTTAGAATTGGGAAAGGAAAAGAAGCCATATACATAAAGCGTGAAAACGAACTTGACGAATATTTGATGAAGCGGGTTTGTCAGGATATGAAAGTGAAGGGGCACGAAGGCGACGGCGTGATAGAAAAAGAAGCGCTGTACACATTCTTGGGCAAGCTCATCGATTACGGCAAACTCCTCAATCGCCTGGAGCGGCGAGGCTTTCGGAAAGGGCTGGTAGAATTACTGGTCAAGCAACATGTGGATAATAGGGCGTTTCTCCAAGACAAGGAGGCCATGACCTTGTTAGGTCGGCATTTGCGCTCGGAAGGTTACGAGGTGGGCGAGTTGCTCAGCGATGAAGAGCATAACACTTATGAAATGGTCGCCTCCACGACAGGAAAAGACCCCGCGAGGGGGAAGATTGGCTGGGAACTTATCTCATCGGCGGACTTTCAGGGGGTGGTTCTCCTGTGGGGGGATATTGCGTCTCTGGACAGGCCTTCCTTTGAGGTTTATCGGGACGGCCGGGATGCTGTTGCCGTCAGTGACAAAGAGGGGCTCGTCTCGTATCTTTTGGACGAGGCCAAGAAGGGGCTGTCAATACAGCGCTACAAAGGGTTGGGTGAGATGAATCCAGACCAGTTGTGGGAGACAACCATGGATCCGGAAAAGAGGACTCTTTTGAAGGTCAAAATAGAAGATATGTTCGAAGCGCACGATATCTTCACCATTTTAATGGGGGGTGAGGTTGAGCAAAGGCGGGAGTTCATAGAAAAAAATGCATTGGAGGTCAGGAGTCTCGATATATAGCCGAGGGAATTGGTTGGCCGGAGGCTGAAAGCGCCAAGGCAACATTCGGGTTAAGAACGGGTCTGATATTATGTTGAACTTGATTTTTATAGGGGCGAGAGATTTGCCCGATGCTTGGTTTCAGTGCGTCTACGAGATCCTTGATCGTGGTCACAAGTATGTGATCGACCATGGCAGCTATGAGGGGCAAAAGCGTCTTGAGTTTGATTATGTGACGATTCACGTCAAGTACCCGGGTGTGCGACCCCTGATCCCGGATATCCCGGCATCCCTGGGCATTCCGAATCCTGTCGCTGAGGGATACATTGAAGAGTATCTCCCATATTTGATGACGCCGATCAAACAACCGAACGAAGACTACACCTACGGGGAGCGACTATCCGGCTGGTCTAGCCGCGGGCCTGTTGACGAAGGGGGCGAGGTCAACCAAATCGAAGAGGTTATCAGGATGTACAGATCAAAGGGGTACGGAACAAATCAGGCCGCCATGAGCATTTCTGCCCCGTCTGACATTCTTCTTAACGATCCCCCCTGCCTTCGCCACATCGATACACGAATCAGCCAGGGGAAGCTCCACTTCATGGTCTATTTCAGATCTTGGGATCTCTGGAACGGCTTTCCGGCGAATCTGGGAGCGATTCAGCTTCTTAAAGAATATATGGCAACGGAGATTGGTGTTGAAGACGGCGAAATCGTGGCGGCTAGCAAAGGCCTTCACCTTTATGACTACGTCTGGGAGTTGGCCCAACTTCGCACCATGCGAGCTGGTAAGGAAGAAAAAGGCACCCGAGAGGTCACCCCGGGCCGGGCGCGCTAGATAGTGCCCATCCACGAGTCCCAAAGGACACTAGATAATCACGCGCAGTGGTTCCCCTCCACGGACCACTTTCGTCCCCACGGACGTTGCACAAAAGGCGCAGAGGTACTCGTACTTATCCCCCTCGGGAAGGACCAGGAGAAGACGCTTGCGTACCGGCACGGCCCGAGCGCATTTGGGACAGTACAGTTCTGTGGCGTCGAATTCCTTGAAGGCTCCCCGGGAGGAAGCCTCTCTTCGAGAGGGCCAACGGTGATTTTGTGTGGGCCGATGTTTCATTTTGATCTGAGTATCATCAACTGTTGTAATTTGTTGAAAAAAGCCGAAGCCATGGTTACAAAAGTCTCCAAAAGGAGCTCAAAAACAGGCGTGAAATGCGGGTGATAAAATAGTCGTTCGCGGTTGTCTTGTCAACCATGGCGTAGCGTCTAAACCGATGGCCTGTTTGGGCGTGATTTTTCAAATCACAGGATTGATGGACCCGTAAAAAGCTCCAAATTCAAGGCGCACAAGTCCGCCACACCAACGACGCACAAATCCTGAGGAATGAGGCGTACTTATGGTACGTCGCAGTGACGAAGGACGCAGTGCAACGCAGAAGTTGGACTTTTTACGAAGCCGACAGGGTTGTGACGATGCGGGTAATTCCCAAGATGGTGCCGGGACGGTGGAGCCGGGGGCACAATTCGGCCAAGCGCACACGGTGAGAGTTGAGGCATCAACCGTAGAGGGTGGAGGGTTTGTTTCATGGGACCAAAGAAGATTGAGCATATTGGTGTTGCGGTGAGCGACCTTGAATCCGCGAAGCGTTTTTACGAGGGAGCGATGGGCTTAAAAGTCGAACACGAAGAGACGCTGGGTGACATGAAGATTGCCTTTGTGCCCGTGGGTGAAGTGAACATAGAGCTGATTCAGCCGATCACCGAAGATGGTGTCATAGCCAAGTTCATTGCGAAGCGGGGCGAAGGCATACACCATATTGCCTATGAAGTGGACGATGTGTCTGCGTTTTTGGGGGTGCTGAAGTCCCAGGGCGTAAACCTGGTGGATGAGGCGCCCCGAAAAGGCGCCCACGGTAAAGAGGTGGCGTTCCTGCATCCCAGAAGTTCCCATGGGCTTTTAACGGAACTCGTCGGCAGAAAGGGCGGGGGGAATGGTTAGGGAATTGACAGCATGCAGAATTTGTGCTTTTATTTGAACTTTTGGAAATTCGCGGTGTCAACGCGAAGACGAACAGAAACGATATCATCGATTTCAAGGTAAGGTAAGGTATTATGAAACGGACCTATCAACCGAGTAGACTTAAGCGCGCACGGGACCATGGATTCTTGGCGAGAATGTCGACAAAGCAGGGACGGAAAGTTATCAAGCGCCGGCGTGCGAAAGGGAGAAAACGTTTGGCTGTGTAAGGAGCCGGAAAGACCGTGGGGGCTTTATCCCTTCTCAAAAAAGAACGGCTACGAAAGCGGAGCGACTTCACGAAGCTGTCTAAAGACGGCAGGAGATTTCACAGCGAATATTTCGTTGTCGTGTGCTCCCGGAACGGTCTTGGGCGATCACGCTTGGGGGTTACCATAAGCAAACGGGTTGGGCGTGCTGTGGCGCGCAATCGTATTAAGCGGTTGGTGCGAGAGCATTTTCGACATCGCAAGGCGGTCCTGAAGGACAACTATGATCTGAATGTGATAGCAAAAGGCGGCTCTTCAGCTCTGTTGTCTCAAGAGATGAGAGAGGCGCTGGATGCTGTTGTTCATGATATGTTAAGGAAATGTGAGGATGAGGCCGTTTCTGCTGGCACTCATTAGAGCCTATCAATACATCCTTTCACCACTTTTCATGCCGGCATGTCGCTTTCACCCAACCTGCTCGGAGTATGCATTTGAGGCTGTAGAGCGTTACGGTTCAGTGAGAGGCTCTTGGCTCGCTCTGAGGAGGATTTTGCGGTGCCACCCCTTTCACGCGGGCGGTTTTGACCCTGTCCCATAAAGAAAAGCCGGCTTATTCGAGACACTCAAGCTGTTTCTGCGATTCTGTTCCTTCAAAGAGAGGCGATCCATGTCAATGGAATTGAGGATGCTGGTAGCCATTGTGTTATCTTTCCTGATTTTTTTTCTGTATCAGGTGTTTTTTGTCAAAAAGTCCCCGCAGCCGGTACCCGGGGAGCAGACGGTTGAACAAAAACAAGCCAAAGAATCGCAACCTGCTGTTGTCGACGAAAGCATCAAGCCGATAGAGAACGCACCACTGCCCTTGGAGGTGACGGCGCCCGAGCGTTCTCGAGAAGGGAGAACGATTACCGTTTCAACGCCCCTTTACGTGGCTGAATTGACGGAAAACGGTGGGGCGCTGAAGGGTTTCAAGCTGAAAGCCTACCGGGAGTCGCTGGCGGCCGGAGCCCCGATGAAGGAACTCGTCGGTTCGGCGGACAAAAGCGAATCAACCTTGAGGGTATCTTTTATGGGGCAAGCCGTCCCGGGTTTAAGGGACGCGGTTTTTGATGCCGAGATTGAGGGCGGTTCCATGAACGTGGTCGACTCCAGCGGCAGGCTTGTCTTCGCATGGAGGTCACCCGCGGGTGTCACGGTTCGCAAAGTGTATACCTTTTTGCCGGACACTTATGAAATCGGCCTTGAGATCAAGGTGGAAAACCGATCCCCGGCGTCTATTGATAAGAATCTAACGGTTTCCCTGGTAAATAACCTGCCCGAAGGGAGCCGTTCGCGGTATGTGTTTTGCGGCCCCGCTGCTTTTGTTGACGGCAAACTTCATGAAATAAAGACCAAAAACGCCGAGAGTGAAGGCAAGCAGACCGGCCGTATCGCCTGGGTGGCCTATGAAGAGCGTTACTTCGTATCGGCCGTTGTGCCGGCAAATGTGGAAAAGGCTGCCATGAACGTTGTGGTGAAGCCTTCAGGCGTTGTTGAGACGACATACATCGATTCGGCGGAACCCTTGCCACCGCAGACTGAGCGGGCCTACCAATACCGGCTCTATTTTGGACCCAAAAGCCTCGAAAGCCTTGGAATGGTGGGGGCAGATCTGGCCAAAATTGTCGATTTCGGGTTCTTTGATGTGATTGCAAAGCCGTTTTTACACGTCATGAATTTCTTGTATCGATTCATCCCAAACTACGGGATCGTTATCATCATTATTACGATCTTGGTTAAACTGCTCTTCTGGCCCTTGAGCAATAAAAGCTATCAGTCCATGAGCCAGATGAAGAAGCTGCAACCCAAGATGGCGGAGCTTCGCGCAAAATACAAGCACGACAAGAAGCTGATGAACCAGGAAATCATGAATCTTTACCGCCTGTACAAGATCAACCCGCTGGGTGGTTGTCTCCCCATGATTTTCCAGATCCCCGTGTTTTTTGCTTTTTACAAGATGTTGTACCAAGCCATTGAACTGAGACACGCGCCGTTTTTTCTTTGGATCAATGATTTGTCGGCTCCTGACCGACTGTTGAGTTTTAACCTAAAAATACCAATGATGACGCCACCTTACGGGGTTCCCGTCCTAACGATTATCATGGGGGCGTCGATGTTTCTCCAGCAGAAGATGTCTCCCCCGCCCGGGGACCCGACCCAGGCCAAAATGATGATGTTCATGCCAATCTTTTTCACTTTCATATTCATCAATTTTCCTTCGGGGCTTGTCTTGTATTGGCTGGTTAACAACATCCTTTCCATCGTTCAGCAGCATTACGTGACGAAGAAAACGGCTTAATCACGGAGGTGTTATTCGTATGGTAGCAAGCTATGAGTTTGAAGCAAAAACAAAAGAGGAGGCTGTGCGCAAGGCATGCGAGGAACTGGGCATTTCCGAGGACAAGCTGGACATCGAAGTCGTCTCGTATGGCTCTACAGGAATATTCGGGCTGGTTGGTGCCAAGAAGGCGAAAGTCAAGGTGATTTTGCCGGAAGTTGCGGAACCGGAACCGGAACCAGAAGAGGAAAAAGAAGAAATAACGGCTGACGTGGACGATGTTGCCGAGATAGCCCGAAGGACACTCCAGGACATCATCTCTTTTGTTGTAGACGGCGCCGTCGTAACGGCTGCAAAAGATGGCCATGGGTTGAGGCTCAGGATAGAGACGGACAACCCGGCGATCCTCATCGGAAGGCATGGCAGGACCTTAGACGCTCTTCAATATGTGGTTAGAAAGATTGTCAGAAAAAAGACAAACACGAAAATGCCGATTGCCTTTGACGTGGAAGGCTACCGGGATAGACGCAAGGAATCACTGACCCAGCTGGCCCTGCGCCTGGGGGAAAAGGTGAAGCGTTCCGGCAAGCCAGCGACCATTAGTCCGATGAACGCTTATGACCGAAGAATCGTCCACGTCGCGCTGAAGGATGACGAGGCGGTGAAAACCCAGAGCCGGGGGGGCGGGTTGTTCAGAAAGCTCGTTATCTTTCCCCAGAAGAAGCAACGATAGGCTTGAGTTCTTTAACGTTTGCGTGATGGATACCGATACCATAGCTGCCGCCGCCACCCCTCCGGGCGCCGGCGGCATCGGCGTTGTGAAGATTTCCGGGCCACAGGCCGTTCCCATAGCGCTTCCACTTCTCCATCCTCCAAGAGAGCTGTCCCGTTTGCGATCCCACCATCTTTATTACGGGTCCGTGGTTGATCCTGCAAGTCAAAGGACGCTTGATGAAGTGCTCTTTTCGGTCATGAGGGCGCCCAACACGTATACGCGGGAAGACATTGTGGAGATCCAGGCTCATGGAAGCCGGTGCGGGCTTGGGGCCATTCTGGAACTGGTGCTGAAGCGAGGAGCACGGCTTGCAGAACCTGGTGAATTCACAAAGCGGGCTTTTTTAAACGGCCGTATCGATCTAAGCCAGGCGGAAGCGGTCATTGAAGTCGTGAACGCACAGACAGCCGAAGGCCTGGCGCTGGCGACAAGACAATTGAGGGGTTATTTATCCCAGGCCATCCTGGCTGTTCGAGACCCCATCAAGCAGATCCTCGTGGAGGTGGAGGCTGCGATAGATTTTCCCGAGGACGTGGATGAAATCATTAACCCCGCGTCGTTTATGAAAAGAATGGTGGAAACGGTTATCGGCCCGCTTGAGACATTGCTGGAATACTACAATGAGGGGCATGTCTATCGGGAGGGGGTGGCCGTCGCCATCATTGGGTGTCCAAATGTGGGGAAGTCGAGCTTGATGAACAGACTCCTCCAAAAGGAACGATCCATTGTGACAGCCGTTCCCGGGACCACACGGGATTTCATTGAGGAGACGGTCAACATCAAGGGGATTCCCCTGAGGTTGATCGACACCGCAGGCCTTCACGACACGGAAGATGCTCTCGAAGCGGCCGGCGTTCGCTTTGCGAGACAGCGACTCGATGAAGCGGACCTTGTCCTGTTTGTTGTGGATTGCAGAGTGCCGCTCTCCGAACAAGACCTGCGGATCTATGAACTGGTCCGCCATCGCAAGACGATTCTTGTCATCAACAAGATTGATCTGGGAGATGAAGGCCGGTTTACAGAGATACTTGGCCGGCTTGAAGGTCTTTCGGAGGTCAAGATCTCCGCCTTGTACAACCGTGGTATTGAGGAATTAAAGGCTGCCGTCTTCCGGGAGGTCACAAACCAGCGTGGCCCAGCAGATCTCCCCTCGATCGTCCCAAATCTTCGTCATAAAGTGAAACTCGAAAAAGCCCTTGTCGCTTCAAGGGCTGCAAAAGAGGGGTTCTGGTCACGGAGGCCCGCCGAACTTGTGGCCATCGATCTGAGAGACGCTCTGGATGCCCTGGGGGAGATCATCGGGGTCACGACCACGGAAGACATTCTGGATCAGATCTTCAGCCGTTTTTGCATTGGCAAGTAGTCAAGGCCCTCCTTCCGGGGTCACCCAAGCCTCCCTCAATGGGGGTTTCACGTGAAACACGACAGCGCCTTCTGCCCTAATCGCCATCCTCATTGACGTACTCGATGGCGCCTCGCCTGAGAATATCGTAGTAGGTCCATATGTTCTTTACGTGGAACACGGGCTCTCCGCCACGGCAATAGCCGAACCTGATCTGCGCCTGGTACTCGGGCCGTCCCAGGAGCGGAAGCGTTTTTTCCAGGGAAGACCATTTATTGGGATCGAGCTGTTTTTTTCTGGCCAATTCTCGCGCGTCGATAATATGCCCCTTGCCAACATTGTAAGCGGCAAGGGCGATGAGGGTTCTGTCCGGTTCGGACGCCGAATCGTATAGGTCGTGAAGCTGCCTGAGGTATCGGACGCCGCCCATAATGCTCTCTTTGGGATTCAGGCGGTTGTTCACGCCCATTTCTTCGGCGGTGGCTTCGGTCAGTTGCATGAGCCCCCGGACCCCCGAAAAGCTTCTTGCCCACGGATTGAATTGAGACTCCTGATACACAAGGGCAGCAATGAGTCGCCAATCAAAATTGTACTGTTCAGCAGCTTTTTTGATTGGCCTCTCATATTGGGGCAGACGGGTTTCTATTCTGTCAAAAAAATTCTTGATATCAAAATGGTCGAATCTTTCGACAAAGGCGTAATATCGGTTGTATATACTATCGAACACCCCGTTTTTTTTGATAATTTTAAAGAACTCATTGATTCTTTCCAGCAGGGCTTTCTCCCCTTTTTTCACGGCCCACCCTAGGCAGCGGGGTTGACCAATGGAAAAAGCGATACGAACATCGGGGTAATACCGGCGGCTTAAAAGCGCGATATGAGAATCCGCTACCGTCGCTTCGATCTGTCCTTCCGCGACTGCTTGAATGATCTCTTCGGTGAGATTCCCGGCGGTCTTGATCTTCACATCGATGCCCTCCTGCACAAGCCTTCTCAGAGTGTTTTCATAGCCGGCCCCGCGACGGATGTGGATCGTCGTTCCCGCCAGGTCGCGCACGCTTTTTATCCGCGTATTTTCTCTCGGAACGATGACCATCTGCTCCACCGGGAGATACCCCGTGGAGAAGTCGACCAGCTGAGACTCGGGTGGTGCTATGGTGATCCCGGCAGCGGCAACGTCAGCGGACCCGTTTTCAAGGGATCGGATGAGTTGGTGCGTAGGTCCAGCGGTCGTCACTTTGAGTTCCACGTCCAGAAAATCGGCAAAAGCCTTGGCCAGGTCGTACTCAAACCCCATCCGCTGTTCTCGGTACGTATAATAGCAGTTGGCATTGTTCCGCGTTATGACCGTAATCGAGCCAGTCGCCAGGATTCTTTCCAACGCCCGGTCTTTTCCGCAGGCCGTCAACAACAAGGGCGCCAGGAGTAGGCCGGCTAAGACTTTTTTCGGAGACACAAGGCGTTTGAGACAGGCTTTCATAGATCGTCCACCAACGGGTGTGAGGAGGCTGTCCTAAAACTCGGTTTTTATTGTCACGTGGTACTGCTGATTGCCACGCTGTATGACCATAACAGCCGCTTCCTTCTGCCGGTACTTGATGACGGCTCGTTTGAAATCATCCACGCCCTTGACGGTGACCCCGTTGATCCGCCGAATCACGTCTCCGGGACGGGCGCCTATGCGATCCAAGTCACAACCGGCTCGGAGTTCGGCGAGCATTACGCCCTCGTTCGCCTTGATGTCAAACCTGAGGCGTGCCGTTGTGGAGATGTCCTGAACCCGAACGCCGAGAGCCTTGTAGGCGAGGTCCTCTGCCAGTGCCTCTGGAAATAACCGAGAGTGAATCTTGAAGGTGTAGTCCCTGTCATCCCGATGAACCGTGAGAGGAATAATATCTCCCGCCGCGAAGTCCCTGACGATGGCGTAGTAGGATTCCCTGGAGGTGACCGGCCGATTGCCCAAGCCTATCATAACATCACCCGGTTTCACCCCCGCCTGTTGCGCGGGGCTCTCCCGCGTCACATCGGAGATCAACACACCCTGCATGTCAGGGATCTCAAAGTACTGGGCAAGCCGGGGATCGAGGTCCTGGACCGTCAGGCCAAGCCACGGAATATGGACCTCTCCATACTTAATGAGATCATCCACGACACGCTTGGCCCTGTTGATGGGAATGGCAAAACCGATTCCCTGGGCCTTCGCATAGATGGCCGTATTGATCCCGATGAGCGCGCCGTTGATATTCAGCAACGGACCGCCGCTATTGCCCGGGTTGATGGAAGCATCGGTCTGGATAAAATCCCGGTATGTTCGGTTTTCCGTCTGGATAGAACGGTTCAGGGCACTGATAACGCCTGTGGTCACGGTGTTGGAGAATCCAAAAGGATTGCCGATGGCGATCACGGTTTCTCCGATCATAAGGTCGGCGGAATCCCCCATTGGAATGGCCGGCAACGGCTCGTTGGATTCGATGCGCAGGACGGCCAGGTCAAAATCAGGGGCAGCCCCTATCAATTCTGCCTCAAATTCTCGCTCGTCTTTCAGAATGACCTTGATCTTGGTACTTCTGGCGATCAGATGCTCATTGGTCAGGATATAGCCTCGCGCACCGTCGATGATAACCCCTGAACCGAGACTGTTCTGTTTGTAGCGGCGGCGCTGGTTCGGCTCAAAAAAGTCTCTAAAAAAGCGTTCGAAAAAGGGATCAACACCGGGATCGAAAAATGGGTTCGAGTGTTCTACGATCTCATATTCGCTGCTAATGTTAGCGACCGCCGGGCTCACGGTCTTCACCGCTTTCACGACGGCGGTTTCCCGGGGATTACTCGATGGCCTTGTTACCGCCGGCAGAAAAGCGTTCAAGGCAAGTGATGCCAAAGCAAGAAGCAGCCATCTTAAGTGGCACATGCTTGTTCGGGCCATGATGAATCGTCCCATTTCACTTCCTTACAGGTTTACCCTAATGTTGCATAAACAATTTGGCTAAATGCCGCCAATAGCAGGAAAAGCCTGTGTTTGCGGTCTCTTTGAGCGGTTTCTTGGAACTCACGGCAAGTGACATCCAGATAACCGAAAAATACAGCCAAGTTGTTTACCCTCAGGGAAAGCCGAGGACACCGCATCTTCTTCGTTGTCAAGGATTGGGCGTCCCGCCCTATGCGGGACAGCCAAACCCTTGAACGCCTTGAAGCTGCGGCGTCCTCGACTTTTGCAACGTTAGGGTTTACAGAGAAGTCGGAGCTCTAGATAACCCCTGAACTAGTTCTTGTTTTTCTCCCGGCTGAGTGTATACTAACTATCCGGTTTGTTGGCGATTTGTGATGTGCGATAGTCTGTATCAGGAACCCATATCCCGCATTTCATATCCCGCGTCGCTCAGTCACTAAAATATGCCCGCGTCGCTGATCCCGGGGCAGTTTACGAAAAACGCCCGGAACCGTCGCCTCTATGTCTTAACAAGGGAAGCCATGACCCGTCAATCTCTGGAAAACATATTGCCCCTGGTCCAACGGCCCAGTCAGTATCTGGGGACGGAAGTCCATGCGATGCGGAAAGACCACGACAAGGTTCGGCTCCGCTTTGGCCTTGCCTTTCCCGACCTCTATCAAGTGGGGATGAGCCATCTGGGAATCCAAATCCTCTATCATATCTTGAATGATCGAGAGGAGATTGCCGCAGAGAGGGTATTCGCCCCGGGCATAGACTTTGAGAAGCGGTTGCGGGCCGACGGGGTTCCTCTATCCTCACTCGAAACCCGGACGCCCCTCTCGGAATTCCATATTCTGGGTTTCAGCCTCCTCTACGAGCTTAACTTTACCGGTATTTTGAATGTCTTGGATCTCGGCCGCATACCATTCTACGCCCGGGATCGTGACCTGTCACACCCCTTTATTATCGCGGGCGGCCCGTGTACGTTCAATCCGGAACCTGTGGCCGATTTCTTCGACGCCATGGTGATTGGGGATGGCGAGAAGGTCGTCTTGGAGCTTGCCGAGGCGTGGCTTGAGTGGAAGGCTGCAGGCGCTGGGCGTGAAGCACTTCTTAAGACGTGGTCAAGACTGAAAGGGGTCTATGTGCCGTCTTTTTTCGAGCCCCGTTTGACGGTTGAGGGGTTCCAGGTTGCGGCGCCTCGTTTTCCTGAATACACGATGGTGCGGAAGGCCCTGGTTTCCGACCTGAGACAGGCGCCTTATCCGGTTCATCCCGTGATTGCTTTTGGGATGCCCGTGCACGATCGTCTCAGCATAGAGATTTGTCGGGGTTGTACCAGAGGATGTCGCTTCTGCCAGGCCGGAATGATCTATCGGCCGGTTCGGGAACGTCCACCGGACGCAATCCTCTCTCTGGCAGAGCGGAGCCTGGCGTGCACCGGCTATGAGGACATTTCGTTGCTTTCCCTTAGCACCGGCGACTACACCGCCATAGAAGTCCTCATGGAGCGGTTGATGAACCGGTGTGAACCGGAGAAGATAGCCGTTTCGTTGCCGTCTCTGCGTGTCGGAAGCCTCACGCCGGCCATGATGAGCCAGATTAAGCGGGTCAGAAAGACCGGCTTCACAATTGCTCCTGAGGCTGGTAGCCAGCGATTGCGGGGAGTGATTAACAAGAACGTGACCGACCGGGACCTGGAGGAGACGGTCCGAAATGCCTTCGGACTCGGCTGGAAACTGATCAAGCTCTATTTTATGATCGGCCTGCCCACGGAAACGGATGCCGATCTGGATGCGATTGTGCAGCTCGTCACCCGGCTTCAAGGGGCCCGCCGGGGGCGTGGACAGGGTAAAAACCTCACCGTGAGCGTCTCGACTTTTATTCCTAAAGCCCACACCCCTTTTCAGTGGTCTTCCCAAATGTCGGTGGACGAAAGCCGAAGCAAGCTTGGCAGGCTTCGGGCCGCGCTGGGCGGGAAGGGGCTTCGTTTCAAGTGGCAAAACCCGGAGATGAGCATTCTGGAAGGCCTCTGGGCGCGAGGCGACAGGCGGTTGAGCGGACTGCTGGTCAAGGCTTATGAAATGGGTTGCCGGCTGGATGGCTGGAGCGATCACTTTAAATACCAGGCATGGCAAGAGGCGCTTGAGGCTTGTGGCGTCAATGCTGACGCCTACACAACCCGGGCTCGTGATCTGTCAGAACCCCTGCCCTGGGATCATATAGACTCCGGGGTCTCCAAAGCGTTCCTCAGGGAGGAGTGGGAGAGGGCGCTATCGGGACGCGAAACCCCGGATTGTCGACATGGGGATTGCAGCTCCTGCGGTGTATGCGATTTTGTGACGGTAAAACCGATGACCTTTCAAGCGGAGGCGATCACCACAGCCCGCAGTGAGGGCCGCAAAGAGGACGTGCCGTTTAAGAAACTTCGCATTTCCTACGCGAAACGCGGACCGGCCAAATATTTTGGTCACCTGGAGCTGGTCAGAATCTTCTTGCGGGCCTTTCGGCGGGCTGGGGTTCCCTTGCGGTTTTCGCAAGGTTTTCATCCATCGCCCAAGGTCTCCTTCGAGTCCGCTCTTCCAGTGGGGATGGAGAGTTTTGAGGAGCACTTCACGATCCAGGTCCCTCTCCATGTTTCACGTGAAACAATCAAAACACAGGTGAACGGGGAGCTTCCCGAGGGGCTTTCCATCATGGCTTGCGAGTTGGTTGGTGAGCGCGCTACGGTTCAGGCGAAGAAGCTTGTTCGTTTCACCGTGACACTCAAGACAGGCACCTTTTCGACGTCAAGGCTGGATCATTTCTTGGCGCAGCCGGCTTGGCCGTTGACGAAGACGAATCAGAAAGGGCGGGTGAGGACCATTGATCTTAAAGCGATTGTGAAAAGAATTGATCTCCCCGCTGAAGACACGGCAGACATGATTCTGGAGGAAGAACCCGACCATGCCGTGCGACCCGCGGATGTGCTCGGTGCCATCTTTGACCTTTCGGACGACATGCTGCGGCTGGCCACGACCATCAAGCGGCCGGCCGGTTCTGTAGGATTGGAGCGCGTATGACCGTGCAGATCTTTCACGTCGACGCCTTTACCGGCGAGCCTTTTGCGGGCAATCCCGCCGCCGTCTGCCTTCTCCCCGGGGCCCGTGACGCCGAATGGATGCAAAGGGTCGCCTGGGTTACCGGATTGTTCCATGCCGGGCGTACTGGATGACGGTGCGCCCCTCCTTGACGCCGAGGTCTCTGGCAATGACCGGGCACTTGACTTTTAATAGAAAGAATATGGGCTTTTGCTCGGTTGACAGTGTTTCGTAGTTTCCCTGTCCTTTGCTGATGATGAGATCCGCCGTATGGAAATGGTCAAGGAAGGCTTCTGAGCACCGGTCCACAAGAACGCCCGGACCGTCCCATCCTGAAGAGATGATCGTGGCTACGTGGTCCAGCCCGCTCCTGACGGCATCCAGGGCCGTAGCATCATTAATCACGGGCCTGTCCCTGACGACATACACAACAGATTTGCCCATCACTTCGATAAGGATCCTGTCAAAGACGGTCTCGCCCGCGTTGTCTCCCAGATAAAGGATATGGTCAGCGTGCCCCAGCATTTCCCGGAAGGTCTGGTAGTGGTTAATGGTCGGATCCACGCTCAGAATCTGCCGCAACTCTTTTTCCAACTCGAAGTTGGGATTGGCCCCAAAGTCCATGACGTTGCCTGCTATGGCAAGCCTGACCGCCATCTCCAGGGGATCCTCGGCACGAGCCACCCTTTCTATCAACCCTGGATAGCGGGCCAAGGCGATTTCGACGCTTTTTGCTTTCAGCGCTGCAAAAGGGTCACTGACACCCGTCGCCTCTCTGACGATTCGATATATTTCCCGACCGGTCTCCGGTGGGGAGGCGTGGAGAGGAATCTCTGGGATAAGCTTGCAGATTCTGTCGAGAACGACCTTGATCCTCTCCTCGTCATCGGTGGCGGCTCGGGCCGCAAAGAGGGCCTGCTTTAAGAAGCAGGGAATACAATCCAAGTATGTTTTCATGGGAAAGTTCTATGGGCGGTTGAAGAACGCGCCATATGCCTTATAGGTCATGTAAATATCTGCTTTGCTTGCAATTTCGAACGGTGAGTGCATGGAGAGCAGGGGCGTGCCGCAATCAACGACCTCCATGCCGTAGACCGCCAAAAACTTGGCGATTGTCCCGCCGCCGCCTTCGTCAACCTTACCAAGTTCGCCTGTTTGCCATACCACGCCGTTGTCATCAAAGAGTTTGCGGATGTCTGCCAAGTACTCTGCATTGGCATCGCTCGACCCGTATTTGCCCCGCACACCGGTGAACTTGGTGATGCAGACACCGTATCCCAGCCGAGCCGCATTTCTTTTTTCATGGACCTCCTGGTAGTCAGGGTCCAGAGCGGCATTGGCATCTGCAGACAGGGCACTGGATGACATCAAGCAAGACCTCAAGTGCCTCTCGCTTGGCGGGTCTCCGGCAACTTCAAAAAGGTCTCCCAGGAAGTCCTCCAAAAAACGGGAGCTCGCGCCTGTACTGCCATGGCTTCCGATTTCCTCCTTGTCGGCAAAAAGGGCCACGGTGGTAATTTGGGGCTTTTTTACGTCGCTTGCAGCTTCAAGCGCAGCAAATGCACAGACACGGTCGTCGTGACCGTAGGCGCCCAACAGGCTCCGATCCCATCCCAGGTCCCGGGCCGGGCCGGCGGGGACCACCTCCAGTTCGGCGCTAATGAGATCTTCTTCAACAACACCGTAATGGGTAAAAAGGTGCTCGAGGATTGAAAGCTTGAACCGCTCTTTTGTCTCGCAATCACCTAAAGGCAGGCTCCCTATCAAGACATTCAACTTTTCTCCCTCAAAAGCATCAGACACTTTTTTCTCGTTCTGGACTTTGTGAGAGAGATGGGGCAACAGATCCGCAATGGTGAATACCGGGTCGTCTTCTGTTTCTCCGACCCGCAGGTCAACGTGGGTTCCGTCTTTCTTCAGGATTTTTCCGTGTATGGCAAGGGGGCGCGCCAGCCATTGATACTTTTTGATACCGCCATAGTAATGGGTTTTCAGAAATGCCAGGTCCACCTCCTCATACAGAGGGTTTTGCTTGAGGTCTAAGCGCGGTGCGTCAATGTGGGAGGCTATCAGGTTTACCCCCGCAACAAGAGGCCTTTTGCCCAGGATGGCCAGTGCAACGCTCTTGCCCCGGTTGGTTTTGTAGAACTTGCGCCCGGTCTTTGATCGGGCAATGTTTTCAAACCCCCGCTTTTCGGCAAGGGACTCAATAATGCAAACGGCTTCACGTTCGGTCTTCGCAGCGCTCAAGAAACGCCTGTAACGTTCAGCAAACTCAAGAACCCTCTTTTTTTCCTTGTTGTTCAGGACATCCCACACCAGTCGGGGCTCACGGACAAGCTGTCTTCTGAGTTCTTCCAGTTCCTTTTTGGTCAAATTGTCTTTACGCGTTCGTTCCTTCAAGTTTCCTCCTCCCTCGTGCATGCCAGGGAAGCACAACGGTCTCGGCGGAGTCCTATTGTGATTCACAGGTTCGGCAGCCTATTTTCCGACTCAAACTTCACGGCTTCGTAAAAAGTCCAACTTCTGCGTTGCACTGCGCCCTCGCCCTGTTAAATTCTCGATAGACGAGACGGCCGAGCCGATTTAACAGGGCAAGTCACTGCGACGTACCATAAGTACGCCTGACTCCTCAGGAATTGTAGTCCTTGAATTTGGAGCTTTTTACTTTGCCGCCCAATTTGAACTTTTTGTGAGTCCATCAAACTTCGAAACCCCATCGATCCATGGTCAAAATCACCTGAAAATTGGCGGCAGTCGATTCGCTGCTCTTGGCCTCCTATCGCTTTCGATGGTCTGTCCCGATTGTTGGAGGAAAGGAAATGGCTGTAGACATGCAACCCAAAAGTCCACCCTGGCTGTTTTCGCACCTAAAGGGACCCTGTATGCGTTTTGACTTTGAGTTCCGGGTGCCAGAAGAGGTGCGAAAGGTGACACCGAGACGCTGCTCCAGATCCCGTCGTAGCGGCCAGCCGGGGCTATGCCTAAATAATATAATATTTCCGAGCATTTAGAAGCACAAAGTATTTTCCCGTTTCTGCCTCATGGTCTATATGCTCGGCAAGCTGGTAATAACTGGATCTCAGGAATCGAGCCCTAAATTTGCCGTCACGGATTTTACAGTACATCACGTGGTCGGCCCCAACGAAAAGCGTCTCGGGATCCAGCGCTTCCTCGGCATCATCGATCAGGCGCAGCAAAAAGCAGTCTTTTTCGCCGGGAAAGGCGCTGGCCACAAAGTCTGTTCTCACGATGACGAAAGGGGTGTCCTCAACGTCGAGCCGGCAGACCTGGCCATGGAGTCTGATCAGGTAATCGCCTTCTTCGTTCACATCAAGGCCTTGATAGAACAGGGCAATAAGCTCGCGGTGTATGATGGGAGCGCCGTTGTGGAACCATCGGCCCTCCTTGTCCACGAACATGTTACAGGAGGGGATTTCCGCTCGGTCTTCGGATTGCCTCTCGTCCGACATCGACCCCTTACTTGCTCTCGACGATGAGTGTGACGGGCCCGTCATTGACCAGCGAAACATCCATTTTGGCCTGAAACTTGCCCGAAGCCACGGAGACGCCGTTAGACCGGACTCGATCCATGAAGGTTTCGTAGAGCGCCTCGGCTCTGTCCGGGGGCGCGGCCTGCACGAAGGAGGGGCGCCGGCCCTTGCGGCAATCCCCCAAAAGGGTGAATTGAGAGACGACCAGCATCTCACCTCCGGTGTCAAGGAGGGAAAGGTTCATCTTTCCGTTTTTGTCCTCGAAAATTCTCAAGTGAACGAGCTTATCAGCCAGGTAATCGGCGTCCTTTTCCGAATCCGACTGTGAGACGCCCAAAAGAACAAGCAGTCCCGGACCAATCTCTGCCACCGTCTCATCCTGGACGCGGACCCGGCTGCCTGTCACGCGCTGGACAACCGCTATCACAAGAGATTTCCTTTCGCGTCCCTACCTTTTGGCCCCCCAAAAACCTGTTCATGTTCACTGTCGCCGCCTTGTTGACACGCACAGAATCCAAAAAAAACGACGCCGGCCAAGATCTGCAGCCCGAAAAGCCTTACATGTCTCATCTGAACACCTCGTGCGATTTCTTGGGGTTGATCTACGGGGTTGCGACTGGTAAAAAACCTGCCTTGGGGATAAACAAAGTATTCTCTAACACTTCCGGGCATCCGGTGCAACAGCGAATGCCCGGCATCCCGCACTTGCAGTTCCGATTTTACGAAGAAACGCTGATGTCATCGTTCACGTTTTGACACGCCTCCCTATCGTCCTCCTTTCCGTCCACAAATTTCAGACACGCCTTACTCAAGTTTCGGATCCCCCTTGCCGTGTCATGCACACGGCCAAAACGCATGCGGATACTGACCTCTTCACGGCCATTTCCTCCAAGCATCCGTGCAAACCCGCGAAAGGCATCCCCTCACTTTCTCAGTTTCTGCAAAGCCTGCTCTGCAGCGATGGTAATCGGTTCAAGGCTTGGCTCAGAAGAACAATCGGGATGGCCTGCGCAGACCAGGGTCGTTAGATCCTCAATAGTTTTTCCCCCCAAGATGAGCGCACTCACCGTATCGATTTCTTTTAAGGGGGCCAGGCTGTCACTCAGGATCTGTCCACCGATCAGCTTCTGCGTGTTCTTTTCGAAAACAAGCTTGATCGTCCAGGGCTTGGCCCCCTGGATCATTCCGTGCTTGCTCCTTGAATCGACCATGGCACTGACGGTCTCAAATCCCTCAACCTCTTGAGCCTGTTGTTCAGTCAGGCCCGTCGCTGCTACGTATTTATCAAAGAGCCTAACGGCCATACTGTTCAAGATCCCTGGAAATTCGATCGAATATCCAGCCAGTCTCTTGGCCGCGAGTCGCCCCTGAATGACAGCAGGCCCGCGAATCCGACCTGCGACGGGCTTTTTTGTAATAAAGTGGTGTTTTTCGGTGCAGTCGCCTGCTGCAAGGATGTCTGGATTTGAGGTTTCCAAGTACTTGTTCACTTTTATGCCAAACGGACCTATTTCAAGGCCAATATCTTTTGCCAGCCCTAAATTCGGCCCTGCACCGACCGAAACGACGACCATGTCTGCATCCAGGACTTCGCCGTCAGCCAGTTCCAGACCGGAAACACGCCCGTCCTGCCCCACAATTCTTGTCACCGTCTCACCCATTTTCATAACGAGTCCCTTTTCAACAAGATACTCCTGTAACTTGATACCAAGCCGGGTATCCAACATGAATGGCAGGGGGTGAGCGCCACGTCCAACGACCGTTGAGTCACAGTTGTGGGACCTTGAAGCTGCAAGCAGTGCCGCTGTCTCAAGGCTAATGAATCCCGCACCGAGAAACACCAGCTTTTTGGGTTCCTTCTCTTTCAAGAAAGCCATGATTTTCTCTGCATCGGGTACATTTCTTAGGGTAAATATGCCGGCGACGTCGCGTCCTTCGATTTGTGGTACGATAGGATTTGCCCCCACCGCCAGGAGGAGCTTGTCATACGCGATCTCATCCCCCTCCGATAAGCGCACTGTCTTCTTGTTGGGATCTACCTTGGTTGCCCTCGCTTTGATGAGATTGATTCCCGCCTTCGAAAACATCTGGTCGGGATTCGTGATAGAATCTGCCGTAGCCAGACCGGCTACCACATGAGGCAGGGCTCATCTTACGATAAATCTTTCTTCTTCACTAACGATCGTTACATCCACCCCTGGCATCAGTTTCTTTGAAAGCATTGCGGCCGGGCCGCCCACGCCACCGCGACCAAGAATCACCAGTTTTTCACCTTTTTTCACGATTGGCCTCCTTTCGGTCAGTAAAGGTCAAACGCCTGTTTATATTATTAGTATATGCTCATAACATCGCCATGGTTACCTGGATTGCTTAATGCTGTCAAGCCATTTGTGGTGACCCGGATCCACCGTCTGTCGAGTTTGCGGGATATTGAAGATCCCATGGATCTTCCTGGTAAGGAAGTTTGCCGGGAACGACCATCCAAAAACAGTTCGATGCCCTGCCGTCTGAGCCTCTCTGGCCCGGGCACGAGCCCGTGGAGCCTCAATTATGCCGAAATCATTGAATATATGGGAGACGTCTTGACAAATTGCATGTCCTTCCGTTAGAGTCCAGCGCACCGAAGGGTCGTAACACAAACCACAAAGCGGCGAGAGAACGAACATGTCCCCTTTCCGCTTAGACCTGTTTGTGAGGTGAATGGGCAAGAAAGGGATAGAACAAGACCATGGCAGATTTTCTGGTGACCGGGGGTGCGGGGTTTATCGGTTCGAACATCGTGAGGGCCCTCCTTGCTCGGGGCGGGACCGTACGCGTCTTGGATAATTTTTCCACCGGCAAACGGAAGAACCTCGACCTGGGCAAAACATTGCCCGAATCTATAAAGAAGCTGGAGGTCATGGACGGTGACATCGGAGACCTGTCCACCTGCCGTGAGGCTGTGGAAGGGGTCCAATATGTCTTGCATCAGGCAGCCATTCCGTCGGTACCCCGATCCGTCGCCCTTCCCCTTGAGTCAAATCGTGCCAATATTGACGGCACCCTGAACATGCTGATGGCAGCGCGAGAGGTGGGTGTCAAACGTTTGATCTTTGCGTCTTCCTCTGCCGTCTATGGCAATGCCCCGGGATATCCGCGGCAGGAGACGATTACCCCCATGCCCCTGTCCCCGTATGCCGTCCAGAAACTAACCGATGAACACTACCTGCGAATCTTCTTCGAGCTTTACGGCCTTGAGACGGTATCTCTACGTTATTTCAATGTGTTTGGTCCGCATCAGGATCCTGATTCCGAGTATGCCGCGGTCATTCCCAAGTTTATCAAAGCGCTCCTGACAGGGACCCGGCCAACGGTGTATGGAGATGGCAAACAGTCCCGCGATTTTACCTACGTGGATAACGTGGTCCACGGGAACCTGCTCGCACTGGAAGCCCCGGATGCCCCGGGAAAAGTCATGAACCTGGCGTGTGGCGGTCGGCTGACCCTGAACAAGCTCCTGGTTCTTTTGAAAGAAATCACGGGCTCCGATGTGGAAGCCGTTTACGCGGAACCCCGGCAGGGCGATGTTCGTCACTCTTGGGCGGATGTCACCGTGTCCGAGCAATGCCTCGGGTACAAAACCCTGGTTTCCCTCAAGGAGGGCCTGGGCAAGACCGTAAACTATTTTCGGACGCTGTTGAAACTCTAGACACCCCACAGCGGAAGGACCTGTCCCCGTCCAGCAGACACCGATCATCAAGGAGAACAGGTGGGCCATGATCAAAGTCTTCGAATACCCGTCCGGGGCCGGTCGAAAGAGACTCGATGCCATCATCAACCGGGACCTGCCGTTCAAGGCCGGGGATGTGCAGACTGTCGGGCGGATTTTGACGGCGGTCCGAAAAAAGAAGGACAAAGCATTAATCGGTTATATCAACAAGTTTGATGCCCCCAAGCTGACCGTCAAATCATTGAAGGTCACGGAAGCCGAGATCACGAAAGCCTGCCGTCAGGTAGACAAAGGGTTTCTTCGAAGCCTTAACAAGGCCGCCTCACAAATCGAAGCTTTTCATCGACAAGAGGTGGAGCGGTCATGGTTCACGACCGATGTGAAAGGCGCAGTCCTTGGACAGCTTGTTCTGCCGGTCGATCGGGTCGGCGTCTATGTGCCGGGCGGCCGAGAGGGGAAAACCCCGCTGGTCTCCTCGGTTCTCATGGGATGCATCCCGGCTAAAATTGCCGGTGTCGGCCATATCTGCATCACCACGCCCCCCACAAAAACGGGTCAGGTGAATCCGCACGTCCTTGCTGCCGCCAGGAGGGTGGGCGTGGATACCATCTTTAAAGCCGGAAGCGCCTGGGGCGTGGCGGCTCTGGCCTATGGAACCGAGACGATTCCGAAGGTGGATGTTCTGGTGGGGCCGGGCAACATTTACGTAACCCTCGCCAAGAAACTGGTGGCCGGTACGGTGGGCATTGACATGATCGCGGGCCCGAGTGAGATTCTCGTCATTGCCGACGAGCAAGCCGATCCGTCCTATGTGGCGGCCGACCTTCTTTCCCAGGCGGAGCACGACCCCCTTGCCTCCGCGATTCTGGTGACGCCCTCTGCTCCATTGGCCAAAGAGGTTTTGGCGGCCGTCAGGGAGCAGCTGGCTGGACTTCCAAGACGCACCATTGCCGCCGCCGCGCTGGAAGCCTACGGCGCGTTGTTTGTGGTATCCGATCTTTCCGAGGCTTTTGAACTCGCCAATGATATTGCTCCCGAGCATTTGGAGCTCCACTTGAAAGAGCCTTTCCAATACCTGGACCGCATTCGCAATGCCGGCGCCGTCTTTCTCGGGCCCTTTACGCCTGAACCCGTGGGAGATTACATCGCAGGACCGAACCATGTCCTTCCCACCGCCGGAACCGCTCGTTTCGCTTCCGCCCTGTCGGTAAACACCTTTATCAAGAAAACCAGCGTGGTTTACTACAGTGAAGAAGCCCTGAAAAGGGATGCTTCCGACATTGTGAGACTGGCAGAGATTGAGGGGTTGGCCGCCCATGCCGGGGCCGTGAGAATCAGGGAGAGGCAAAAGAGGTAGGGGCACGGCGCGCCGTGCCCCTACATTGGAACAATTCGGCAAACCCGTATCGGGGTCACTGCCAACGATCATTCAAATCCGCTGCAACCAGACAGATCAACAAAAAACGGAATACGCCCGGACATCCCGTGTGGCAACGCAATTACTACGAACACATAATCCGAAATGACGATGATTTGCAAAAGATCCGGGAATACATTTCGACCAATCCGTATACCTGGGATCCGGATACACAGAATCCGGCAAACGACGTGAGGGCACGGCGCGCCGTGCCCCTACAACCTGGAATACCCTGACCGACCCCAGGGCTGGATTCTCACCAATGTTTGATTTTATAGAATCTTGAATTTGGCTCGATTCTTGATTCCGTCATAAACGCTTGAAGACCGATAACCCGAAAAACGCCATGCTTCGCGGGGCTAATCTTGAGATCCCCCGATAATCCACCCTTTAAGCTGTTATCTTGCAATTTCGGTTGGTTGTGGTAATTGGAAGCTGTACGAGAATTTGGCGGCTTCGAATTTTTGAGATCATGGCAACGAATCCTGAGTCGCTTGTTCAGAAACTCCAGTTGTGGTACTGTAACCACTGTACAGAGGGTCCGAGGAGATGACATTCGTTTGTCTGTAAGTTAACGGCACCCATATCGTGATGAGGTGTGGTATGGCACAAACAGTAACGCCGAGCGAACTGAGGAGAAACAAACGATTCGATGCTCGTGATGGAGCAATGGTCATGTTCTTTGGACCCCATGCAACCAAAGTGGGCCAAATCCTAAACGCAAGCATGGGAGGGTTGGCGTTTACTTATGCTACGGGAGAAGCGTGGCCAGACAAGGTATTCGCATTAGACATCTTAGTGCCAAACAAGCACATTCACCTAAAGGGTTTGCCAGTTGAGACTATTTACGATTCGAGAAGAGCTGACTCGTTCTCAGCCGATGGTGAAGACATAAAAAGACGGGGTATCAGGTTTGGAGAGCTTGACGGCTACCAAATTTCCCAGCTCCAGCATTTCATCCGAAACCACACTTACAGATAAAGTGTTGAATAATAAGGGGTCTCAGGCATACTGAGCTAACTTGAATGACGCCCTTTTGACACGATTCACCGCACAGCAATAACGCTATCAATAAAAGGAATAGAGCCAAAGAGGCCGACAACCTCTATCAAACTTCTTTACTCCGCTTCTTGCAGGGGAAACGAGATTCTCTCTGCGGTTTCGATTTGTGTCCTCCTATCTGTGAATCTGGCATAAGGTATTGTCTGTTTTAGCTTCATGGCTGGAGTCTGGTGAGAACTCGCGGCCGTGGATTCGCTGATCACGGTCTCCAATGCCTTTAGCGGGTATGCACAAATCGTTGCAGGACATGGCCGTAGGCCGCGTTCAGCGAACCCACTGGCCGCTCTCAAACATTTCAACAATCGGATTATTTTTTTGCTTGAGTCAAGAGGAGAGCGCGATGGCGTGACTGATTATCCATCACGCGGAATCAGGAGAAAAATTCCCCGATCCCTAAATTTCTTTGTTTGAAACAGGTTATGACATAGGCTTTTCATACTCGAAACCAAGCTTTGGACGCCGTGGCTATGAGCTCTACGCCAGAAGAGGGGTGCGAAACTTGAGTACTTATTAATAGGCTTTGCCACGATAGCTCGAGGTTGCCGCTCGTTTGAGTTCCTCCACCACCGTGTAGGGGACTCTCAAATCCCCGTTTCCCACTCCAATGTGAACCGCCGGTTTGATCGCCCCATGAAAATCCGTTCCGCCCGTCACAAGGAGCCCTTGCCGGTGGGCCAGACGTTTATACTGAGCGGTGCGGGCGAATCCGTGGCCCGTACAATAAGCCTCGATCCCCTTTAGGCCGAGCTCCTTCAGGCCGGCAACGACGGTTTCAAGATCGCTCTCATTCTCCGTGTGCAAACTGGACGGGTGGGCCAATACCGGAACGCCCCCTGCGTGCAGAATCGTCTGAATCGCTTCTGCAGGTTCAAGTCGATACCTGTCTGCATAGGCAGGCCCGCCTTGTTTCAAAAACCTGACGAAGGCCTCTTCGATACTCTGCACGACCCGCTTCCGGAGAAGGGCCTGAGCAATGTGGGGCCTTCCGATTTGACCTTCTCCGGCAACCTGAAACACCTCGTCATAGGTTACCTCAAAGCCGAGATTTTGTAATTTTGCCAGAATCTGCAGGTTCCTCGTGGCGCGGGACCTTTGCACCACTTCGAGAGCCTCCCTCAAGGGAACGTCATCCAGACGAATCAAATAACCCAGTATGTGCATGGTTCCGGAGCGAAATGGGGCGCTGATTTCGATGCCCGGCAGGATCTCAACCTCATAACCTTGCTGGTACCGCAAGGCCTCGGCAGACCCTTCCAGGGTGTCGTGATCTGTTATGGCTATGGCGCCAAGGCCGGCCTTCTCGGCAATCTGAATGATCTCCAACGGCGAAACAGACCCGTCAGAGGCCGTCGAATGGATATGCAGATCAACGTAGGTTTGCTTGAGGGGGGTATGGGTCCGTGGGGCATTCAAGACAAATCAAAGCCCAAGGGCACTCTCCATGGCTTCTTCTTTTGTCTTACATTCAATGCACTGGGTGGTCACAGGTCGAGCCTTCAGGCGCTTGATGGAGATCTCCGAACCGCATGTGTCACAAATTCCGTACGTTCCGCTATCAATTCGCAGGAGGGCATCGCGGATCTTCAAGATAAGCCTCCGCTCCCTGTCTCGTATCCTGAGCATGAAGTTACGATCGGCCTCAAGGGAAGCCCGGTCCGTAGGATCCGGGAAATTTGTGACCTCATCCGTCATCCCTGACACGGTTTCACTTGCCTCGGCCAAAAGGTTCTCCAGCCGTTCATTTAAGAGTTTCTTGAAGTATTCTATGTCCTTCTTCTTCATGACAAACCTTGTCAAAGGATTCAGATATAAAATGTCAAACACCTGTGGCCTCCCTAATCAGGGAGACGCGGATCAAGCCTCTAAAAGATGTTTTAGATAGCATAGGGCCATGACCTTGTAAAGAGAAAAAATGCCCGGCTGGGGGGCATAAAGGTGCATCTAATAGACATCTTTACAATTTCAACATCGTGGTTATTATGTCCAAATCGGCTACGAAAGCCCAGGAAAGGTTGTGCCCATTTTAATCATTTCGACAAGGAGTCACCCATGGCGTACATCAAAATCCGCTTTGGAAAGAATCTCGGGCAGATGAGCAGCACGCTTCAAAAGACGATAGACGAGATGTTTCGTCGCGTTAATCCCATGCTGGTGCTCCCAGAGCAGACCTGGCGTCCCCAGATGGATATCTATGAAACCGCTCAAGAGATTATCATCGTCGGGGAAATCTCGGGCGTGCTCAAGGAAGACCTGGAGGTGGAACTCGATCAGAACGCCGTCAGGATCGCCGGCAAAAGGCGGGAACCGCCTCATGTTCCCGGGATGAGGTATCACTTGGCCGAGATCGCCTACGGCCGTTTTGAACGAATCCTGCTGTTTCCGGTGCCCATCAGCCCAGATAAGGTCACCGCGACTTACACCGATGGTCTTCTCAGGCTGACCATGGCCAAGAGAGGACGTGACCAAGTCCACCGAATCCCTGTCGAAGCAAGACAAAGCGACTGATCAGGAGAGACAATGATGATAGAAGAAAACCAGAATGAAGAAGCCCGGCAATCGGAAGAGCCGAGCAAGATTCCCGATATCTTGCCGGTGCTGCCGGTCGTGGACTTTACGCTATTTCCCAGGATGGTGCTGCCGTTGGTGGTCCAGGAAGAAGGGGCCCGGGAATTGATCGACGACGCCATGGCCAAGGACCGTCTCATCGGGTTGGTTGTTTCCAGAGACACCGATCTCAAGGGTCCCCACGAGCCTGCCAGCCTGTACAATGTTGGAACCATAGCCTCAATCCTGAAAATGTCGCGGCCGGACAAAAAAGGAACCCAACTCCTTGTCCAGGGGCTGAGTCGATTTCGGGTTCTGGAGTTTGTGACAGACCGATCGTACCTTCGTGCGCGAATCTCGCCTATCCCCGAACAAATGGTTAAGGACATGGAAGTGGATGCCATGATGACCAACCTGGTGGGCCTGTTTCACCGTGTCCTTGAGCTGTCTCCGTACCTTCCGAAGGAACTCGGCAGCCTGTCGAAGTCTCTGGATGACGGAAGCATGTTGGCCGACCTGATTGCTTCGAGCTTGAATATCTCCAAGGATGAAAAGCAGAAAATCCTGGAGAGCCAGGATATCAAAGAACGCCTGACCGAAGTGACCAGGCTGATCAATAGAGAACTCGAAGTCATGGAACTGGGCCAAAAGATCCAGGCTCAGGTCAAGCACGACATGGATAAGGGTCAGCGAAACTTCTTCCTGCGGCAACAGCTGAAAGCGATCAAGGAGGAGTTGGGTGAAAAAGACGAGGGTGCGACAATCGTGGAAGACTACCGCACCAAGATTGCTCAAAAGGGTCTCCCCGAGGAAGCCGTAAAAGAGGCCGAGCGGGAGCTGGAACGATTGGCCCGCATGCACCCGTCTTCGGCTGAATACACAGTGTCTACGACTTATCTGGACTGGCTGACGTCCCTTCCCTGGAGCAAAAGTACGGAGGACATCCTCGATATCAAGCAGGCCCGAGAGGTCCTGGACGAAGACCATTACGATCTTGAGAAGATCAAGAAACGAATTATTGAATATCTGGCTGTTCGGAAACTGAAACCTGATTCTAAGGGGCCGATCCTGTGCTTCGTGGGTCCCCCGGGAACGGGAAAAACCTCCCTGGGGCGCTCCATTGCCCGCGCTTTGGGCAGAAAGTTCATCCGCATTTCCCTTGGGGGTGTCCGTGACGAAGCTGAAATCCGCGGCCATCGAAGAACGTACGTGGGGGCCCTTCCCGGCCGGATTATTCAGGGAATCAGGCGGGCCGAAAGCAACAACCCCGTGTTTATGCTGGATGAGATTGACAAGGTGGGAACGGATTTCAGAGGCGATCCCTCTTCGGCGCTCCTTGAGGTCCTCGATCCCGAGCAGAATTTCTCATTTTCTGATCACTATATGGATGTTCCTTTTGATCTGTCGAAGGTCATGTTTGTGACCACGGCCAATATTCTGGACACCATCCCGCCGGCCCTTCGGGACCGTATGGAAGTGTTGAATCTGTCCGGTTACACCGAACACGAAAAGGTCAAAATCGCCCGGCGTCATCTCATTCCGCGCCAGCTCGAAGCCCATGGCCTCAAGCCGGAGCAACTTACGATCACCGAAGATGCCGTGAAGCACATTATCTCCGGCTATACGCGGGAAGCCGGCTTGCGAAACCTGGAGCGGGAATTGGGGGCCGTGTGTCGCAGTATCGCCAGCGAGATTGCACAAGGCCTTGAAGGGCCCGCTCAGGTCGACGCCGAAGCCCTTCACAAGATCCTTGGCCCTGTTCAGTTCCAAACCCAGGTCCGTGAGCGGACATCGGTGCCTGGTGTGGCCGCCGGGTTGGCGTGGACGCCGACAGGGGGAGACCTCCTTTTTGTGGAAGCGACCAAGATGCGAGGCCGGCGTGCTTTGACCCTGACAGGCCAGCTCGGTGACGTGATGAAGGAATCGGCCACCGCAGCCCTCAGCTTCATCCGCTCCCATGCGAAAGAGCTGGGCATACCGGAAGACTTTTATGAGAATCAGGAGATCCATGTTCATGTACCGGCCGGGGCCATTCCCAAGGACGGCCCGTCTGCGGGCGTCACGATGCTGGCGGCCCTGGCTTCCCTCCTCACAGATAAGGTGGTTCCTGTTGATCTGGCCATGACCGGCGAGATCACCTTGAGGGGACAGGTCCTGCCCGTGGGGGGGATCAAGGAGAAAGTCCTTGCGGCACATCGCGCCGGAATCAAGACGGTTCTTCTCCCCGAGTGGAACAAGAAAGACCTTGAAGATTTGCCTCCGGAGGTGCGCGATGCTCTCAAGTTTCATTTCTTGAAGACCATGGATGAGGTATTGAAGATCGCCCTGGTCAACGCGTAGTCTGAGGCCCCCACCCCACAGTCATTCCAAACAACAGAGGCCCAGCCGGTGGCCCCGGCAGGGACTTTCGACTTGCAAAACCTCCCAATTGTGTTAAGGATAATAATTTAAAAAACGTGAGGGTACTCAGAAGCAACCGAGTACCCTTTTTTCTATCTTCACCGCGGGCAGTGGCCCAATGGAAAAATGCGGCGTTTTAGCCGTGTGAAGGGATCCTGGAAGCGACGTAAACGCAGATGGAGAAAAGCGGGGGGGCGCTGTGACCAAGAAGACCTATCAACTCTCGGTAGGGGACAAAGCCTATAGGGTTGACGTTGAGGCGTTTGATGGAAAAAGAGCCCGGGTGAAAGTGGACGGGAAACCTTACGAGGTTGAAGTTAAAGAACCGGAATCTCCGGTGAAGGGATCTGCCGACGCAGCGGCGACGCCCGGGCCGGTTGCGCCATCGGCCAGACCGGCAGCGCCCGAGCCGCCGCAGGCGCCCGTCCGATCGGTTCCCTCAGGAGGGGCGGTCGTCGCCCCCATGCCGGGGCTGATCCTTGACATCATGGTGGCGCCTGGAGATGAAGTGTCAGCCGGCACCCCGGTGGTCAAGATGGAAGCCATGAAAATGGAAAACGAAATACCCGCCCCGGTCAGCGGCACCGTCAAGACGATCGCTGTGAAAGTGGGCGACAACGTGTCGACGGACCAGACTCTGATGGTCCTTGAGTGAGGCTCCCCGGGTTAAAACGCGGAGCATTCTTGCATACTGTCGTAAACATAGCGGTTTTGGAGAGATTTCATGGGAAATGAAGATAAGATTCAGGCGCTGATTGAAAAAACCGCCGCGGCCGAGCTGGGTGGCGGTCAGGACCGCATCGATGCCCAGCATAAGAAGGGGAAATTAACGGCCCGGGAAAGGGTACACCATCTTCTTGACGAGAACACCTTTGAAGAAATCGACAAGTTCGTCCTCCACCAGTCGACCGACTTCGGCATGGACAAGAAAAAGTCCCCCGGAGACGGCGTCGTCACAGGCTACGGGCGAATCCATGGTCGGACGGTCTACGTCTTCGCCCAGGACTTCACCATATTGGGGGGGTCACTGAGCCTGGCCGTGAGCGACAAGATTTGCAAAGTCATGGACCTTGCCCGCAAGAATGGGGCTCCCCTCATCGGCTTGAACGACAGCGGCGGCGCTCGCATACAGGAAGGGGTCAGCAGCCTGGCCGGATACGGCAACATCTTCATGCGAAATGTATTGAGCAGCGGGGTCATTCCGCAGATTTCGGTCATCATGGGACCCTGTGCAGGAGGCGCCGTCTATTCCCCGGCGCTGACCGACTTCATCTTCATGGTGGAGAATACGAGCTACATGTTCATCACGGGCCCCCAGGTGATCAAGACGGTCACCCACGAGGAGGTGACAGCCGAAAAGCTCGGAGGCGCGCTGACTCACAATGCGACAAGCGGCGTTGCCCACTTCTCGGGAAGAGACGACCAGGAAGTCCTGTCCATGATCAGGGAGCTTCTCACCTTTTTACCCCAGAACTACCGGGAGAAGCCGCCCTGTGTTGAGCCGACGGATGACCCAAATAGAATCGAGATGGCCCTTCGGGACGTGATTCCTGACAGCCCAAGGCAACCTTATGACATGCGGTCCATTATTCACGCTGTCGTGGACAACCATCATTTCTTCGAGGTCCACGCGAAGTATGCGGCCAACATCATCGTTGGTTTTGCCAGGCTAAATGGTTCTCCCGTCGGCGTGGTGGCCAACCAGCCCTCTTTCTTGGCCGGGTGCCTGGACATCGATGCCTCCATCAAGGGAGCCCGGTTTGTCCGATTGTGTGACTGCTTTAACATCCCCCTCATTACCTTTTGTGATGTTCCCGGCTTTCTCCCCGGTACGGCACAGGAATATGGCGGCATCATCAAACACGGGGCCAAGCTCATCTACGCTTACTGCGAGGCCGTGGTCCCGAAGATTACAGTCATCACCCGCAAGGCATACGGCGGCGCCTATATCGTCATGTCCAGCAAGCACCTCTGGGGAGACATCAATTATGCCTATCCGACGGCGGAAATCGCCGTCATGGGACCCGAGGGGGCGGTCAACATCGTCTTCAAGAAGGAGATCGCGGCTGCAGAGGATCCTGAGAAGAAAGAAGCGGAAATGATCCAGGAATATCGGAGTACGTTTGCCAGCCCTTACCGGGCGGCTGAAAGAGGTTACATCGACGAGATTATCCTGCCCGAACAGACACGACCGAAGTTGATCCGGGCGCTGGAGTCCTTAAAAAACAAACGCGACAGCATGCCCAAGAAAAAGCATGACAACCTGCCCATCTAAGGTGGCCGAAGGAAACACGAGATTTTACAAGGTCTTTAAACCTTGATGAACTGGAAAAAGTCCAGCGTTCGTCACTCCGGTGAAAACCGGAGTCTATAACATATTGAAAATACTGGATACCGGCTTTCGCCGGTATGACGGAAAAGTCGATTTTCCGACTTTTTGCGAAGCCGTAAAGCCTTGGAGCTATTGGCATGTATGATGAGAAAAAGGTAAAGGAGATTGATCGATCTCTCGAAAACTGGTCTGAAAAGCTCGGCAAAACGCTTGAAAAACGGCCCGAACGAAAAGAACACTTCGAAACCCTGTCAGGGATCCCTGTCGAGCGGCTTTACACGCCTGCTTCTTCCCCGGAAAGAGACTACGCCGGTGATTTTGGATTTCCCGGAAGCTACCCCTACACGCGAGGCGTCCAACCGACCATGTACCGGGGTCGGTTCTGGACCATGCGGCAGTATGCCGGCTTCGCCAGCGCGGAAGAATCGAACAAACGATATAAGTACCTCCTTGAACATGGCCAGACAGGTTTAAGTGTGGCCTTTGATCTGCCCACGCAGATCGGGTATGACTCCGATCATCCCATGGCCCGGGGAGAAGTAGGCAAGGTCGGGGTGGCCATTGATTCTCTTCGGGACATGGAAACCCTCTTCGACGGGATTCCGCTTGACCGGGTCAGCACCTCCATGACCATCAATGCGCCAGCCGCGGCCCTGTTGGCCATGTATGTGGAAACCGCGGCAAAGCAGGGCATCGGTCCGGAAGCCCTGAAAGGCACGATCCAGAACGACATTCTGAAGGAATATTCGGCCCGGGGAACTTATATTTTCCCTCCGGCCCCCTCTATGCGCCTGATTACCGACGTGTTTGCCTACTGCTCTGAGAATATCCCGTCCTGGAACACCATCAGCATCAGCGGGTACCACATTCGGGAAGCAGGATCGACGGCCGTGCAGGAAGTGGCCTTTACCTTGGCCAATGGGATTGCCTATGTGGATGCTGCCATAAAGGCCGGTCTTAAAGTGGATGATTTTGCTCCACGGCTTTCTTTCTTTTTCAACGCACACCTGGACTTTTTTGAGGAGATTGCCAAGTTCAGAGCCGCACGACGTCTGTGGGCCAGAATCATGAAAGACAGATTCGGCGCTCAATCGCCAAAGTCCATGATGCTTCGATTTCACACCCAGACCGCCGGATGTACGCTGACGGCTCAACAGCCGCAAAACAACGTGATGCGCGTGACCTTGCAAGCCCTCTCCGCCGTTCTCGGAGGCACGCAGTCGCTTCATACCAACTCCATGGATGAGGCCTTCTCGCTGCCGTCTGAAGAAGCCGTACAAACGGCGTTGAGGACGCAACAGGTCATCGCCTATGAATCGGGCATTGCCAACACGGTTGATCCGCTGGGCGGCTCCTTTTACATCGAGCAACTCACCGACGAGATTGAAGCACGAGCACGAGCTTACATAGACCGGATCGACGAGATGGGCGGTGCTGTGGCTGCTGTTGAAAAGGGATATATCCAGAAGGAGATTCAGGACAGCGCCTACGCCTATCAGAAGGGCGTGGAGGCCGGAGAATTCATCGTTGTCGGCCTGAATAAGTTCCAGCAAGAAGCCGGGGCCCGGCCCAAGAACTCACTCAGGGTCGACCCGGCCGTCAGAGAAGCCCAGGTCGCCAAGCTGAAAACTGTAAAGGCTGAACGGAATAGCCGGGCTGTTCAATCTGCCATCGAAAAGATCAAGCTCTGCGCCAGAGGAAGCGACAACTTGATGCCTCCCATCCTGGACGCTGTCAAATGCTATGCCACCTTGGGAGAGATTTGCGATGCCCTCAGAGAGGTCTTCGGAGAGTACACGGCTTCATCGCAATTGTGAACGATTTTTGGGAAGATCCCTAGTGCGCTGAAATGGACGTGGTGATATGGCGAAGAAGAAAATAAGAGTCCTGGCTTGCAAACCAGGTCTGGACGGACATGACCGGGGCATCAAGGTGATCTGCTGTGCGTTGCGCGACGCCGGCATGGAAGTGATTTACACGGGGCTGAGGCAAACGCCCGAACAAATTGTGCAGGCGGCTATCCAGGAAGACGTCGACGTCATCGCCATGAGCGTGCTCTCAGGGGCCCACGACTATCTGTTTCCGAGAGTCATGGCCCTTCTCGAAGAGGCCAATGTGAAAGATGTTCTTGTCATCGGCGGCGGTATCATTCCTGAAGAAGATATTCCCCGGTTACAACAGGCCGGCATCAAGGCACTCTTCGGCCCGGGTACGCCTACGAAAGATATCGTTCGCTTTATAGAAGAAAATATCTCCGCGTAATACGACGAACCGATTCCGGTGGCCCCTCATCTCAACCCAGGGAGATGTCGCGGGGATGAGGGCGAGAAAAAGCGTGGAATAGACTAGCTTTGGGGATATTTTACAGATTGAGCGCTTGCTCTATTCGGAAGAAGGATTGATCTTTTTTCTCAATATGCCCGACGTCTTGAAGACCACAACCCGTCTGGCGCGCAACTGCAAATCACGCCGCGTCTGGGGATTGCGCCCGCGTCGGGCTTTCTTTTTTTTGACCACAAATTTTCCAAAACCGCTGATCAAAAGGTCTTCCCCGTTCTCCAGGGTTCGCTTCATGATTTCAAGGAGTTGCTCAACCACCTGGCGGGCGTCATTCTTTCTTAAGCCAAGCCGCGAATACACTTCATTGATAATCTTGTCTTTGGTCAGGGCCATTTTGGCACACCCCTTTCAGCCGAGAAGGTCCCGTTCCTTGGTCACACCAACTTGATCAGGTGAAAAATTTTATGCCCTAAATCTAAAGCGTTGTCAAGTATTTATTCAAAAAAGGCGTAGAAATTTGAAGATTGTTTTTGTCGATAGAGACGGGGTGATAAACAAAAATCGTCCCGATTATGTCAAAAGCTGGTCTGAGTTCGAGTTCTTGCCCGGGAGTCTGGATGCGCTAAAGCTTCTGACTCGTTACGGCTACGGCATTATTGTGGTCACCAATCAGTCCGTGATCCATCGAAAACTGGTGACTGAGGCTGAATTGCGACGAATCCACGAAGCCATGAGCCGGGCTGTCGCTGACCACGGTGGCCAGATAAAGGCCGTTTACTATTGTCCACATGTCCCTGAAGACAGCTGTGATTGCCGCAAACCGGAACCCGGGCTTTTGCGCCAGGCCCGGAGTGAACACGGTTTGGACCTCGCTGGGACCGCCATGATCGGAGACAGCTTCAAGGATGTCCTTTGTGCGCGCCGCGCCGGATGTGGAAGGATGATTCTCGTGAGAACGGGTCACGGCAAAGAGGCAGAGACGCTTTGCCGGGAAGCGGAGATTGCCGTTGACCGCGTGGCCGACGACCTGATGGAAGCCGCCAGATGGTTAATTGAATATGGGGAGTTTTAAGACACCTTGGCGGACGTATTGGCCAGGGAATTGATCAGCGCTGCCACATAGCCTGCCCCAAAGCCGTTGTCTATGTTCACAACGCTCACATTGGAAGCACAACTGTTCAGCATCCCCAGAAGGGCCGTAATGCCTCCGAAGCTTGCCCCGTAACCGATACTGGTCGGTACGGCAATGACCGGCTTGTCCACAAGCCCCCCCACCACACTGGGGAGGGCCCCTTCCATGCCGGCCACCACGATGAAGACGGAGGCCTCCGTCCACAGCTTGTCATGCCGCACCAGTCGATGCATGCCCGAGACGCCCACATCGTAGAGACGATCCACGCGGTGCCCCATGGTTTCTGCCGTTATGAAGGCTTCTTCAGCCACGGGAATGTCCGATGTGCCGGCGGCAATCACCATGATCAATCCTTTGGGCGCAGGCTTGACCGGTTTCGAAGCGAGCACCAGTATTCTAGCGTCTTCGTGATATACGGCCTTACGATGTTTTGCCTTGATCGCCTTGGCTTTTTCAGGGGACACCCGGGTGATCATGACGGTATCCTTCTGACGAACCATGGCTTCCATGACGCCCAGGATCTGCGCCACAGACTTGCCCTCACCGAAAATTACTTCCGGAAAGCCTTTTCTCAAGGATCGGTGGTGATCCACACACGCATAGGTGAGATCTTCAAAGGGGAGGTGTTTCAATTTATCGAGGGCCGCTTCGATACTGAGGCGGCCGCGGGCGACCGATTCCAGGACTTTTCTGATGGCTTTGGCATCCATGAGCTGTGAGACGACCTCCAAAAGGTTTCTTATAGGGAGATTTTTAGCATCCCGGCTCAGCCGAGTCAATCAAGGAGGTGACATGCCGGAAGAGAGAGGCGGTGGATTCGGGCAAGATTTCTATTTTGATTGATTTCCCGAATGTGTTAATGGAAGCCGTGTCGGACCGTGATTGTAACGATTTGCGGGTGGAAATCCTGTGTGAGGTGCGTGCGTGGAGTCGCTCGTTTGCGCCGAGTTTGGGAGGGGCCGATGTATGCTCGGAAGGCTCCCCCACGGAAAAGACCTGTTAAGGACGATCGAAGAATTCTGTGAGAGGGATTCCATTCGGACGGGCATTTTCTTTGTCATAGGTGCAGTTACCTCAGTCACGCTGGGTTCCTATGATCAGAATCAGCAGGTCTATGTCACAGCGAAAAAAGAGGAGCCCCTGGAAATTGTCCACTGCACGGGCAACATCTCTTTAAAGGACGGGAAGGTTTCCGTGCATGCCCATGGTGTGCTGGCAGATCAGAATGGCCGCACCATAGGGGGGCATCTTTTCTCGGAAACACGGGTCTATGCGGGAGAGATCTTCATTCAGGAACTTACAGGCGACCCTCTGGAACGGGAATACGACGACACAACAGGACTCTTCCTGTGGAACCTGTGAACCGTCGCTCTGAACCCGCACCAGCATAGCGCCCGTCACATGAGTCCCGAAACTTTCTTCAATATATGCATCGCCTCCTCGAGCCCTATTTTCCCGTCGCCGGTGATGTCCTGAATCAAAGCAAAATCTTCATTCACCACGGCACAGCCGCTCATGACCTGCAGACATACGATGGCATCAACGAGCGCAGGATCAGGCCCTGAGATGTTGAAGCTGTTGGCACTCACCCCTTGGGGGAGGCTCCCCCCCGTGCCGGTCAGCCTGATCGTGTAATCCTCTCCCTGGACCAAATCCCTTGGAACAGGCCATGTGAAAGTGCCCAAGCCGCCACTTCCCATAACAGTCTGAGGCGTGATGTTGCGCACAACGGAACCGGCCTTGAGGAGGTCAATGGTCACGAATGAGCCCGGAAATCCGGTGTAGCTCCATTCTATGGTGTTTGAGCTTCCGGCCTTCCAGGTTTCCCCGCCCGCGGGCGAGAGGACGGCAATGGCTGTGGGCTCCGTATAGAAGAACCATGTTCTTTCATTGTTCTCCATGTCGCTATCGGCAGGGGCGACGTTTTCGATGGTTGCCCTGAAACGGTATTCTCCTTCTGCATCCACATTGAACGTCACCTCGACCAGATACGTTTCAAAGGGGCCCAGAGACAGCTGTTCCTGGGCGATAAGGCTTTCCGCCCCGCCAGGCGGAAGGAGGTGGAGTTTCACGTCAAAGGCACTGTTGGTCCCCGTATTTCGTATTTTCAACGTGCAACGGTTCTGCTCGGAGATCTTCAAAATCACCGGGGCGCTGTCCAGGGGGTCCCTGCCCGGCGGCGAGACCTTCAGCGCATCTTCATCAAAACGAAGATCAATGGTGTCCATCGGGCCAACCGTGACATGAACCTCAGCGGTTTCCGTCAATCCATCCGAATCGGTTGCCGAGTAGGTGATGGCGTGATCCCCCGGGGTCAGGACCATATGATCGAGGCCGGGCCCGGTGCCCAGCACCCCGTCCAGGGAAGATTCCCAGACCCCTGAAGTGATCGTGCCGTCCTCCACATCCAGCGCATTGCCGGCCAAGCTCCACGCTGTTTCCGGTACGGCCTGGTCCCCTTCCAGGGGCATCAGAATCTCCACAACCGGGGCCCGGTTTTCCACGACCAGCCCGTCTATCCGGGCCTCGGCCGTGGTGAGCCCGTCCGATGCAACAACTCGTAGCGACAGGTCGTCTCCGGACGGGAAGACATCCGTAGGCAGATCTAGCGCCGTCGACTCCACGGGAAAGGCCAGCAGGTCCCAGGACTCGCCACCGTCGGTGCTGTAGAAAAGGGCGTACTGGAGCGGCTGGCCCGTGGGTGCCGCCGTAAACGTGGTATTCCATGCCATGTCTATGGTGTCGCCCAGCGTGGTCCCGTTCGCCGGCTGAAGCATCTGTATTGAGAGTCCTTCTGCAGGATGGATGTCGAAACAGACCTCACCGTCATCCACGCGGGTGACCGTATATCTCGCCGTGCTCTGGGGCAGATCAAAGGTGGCATACCAGATATCCTGCTCGACCGCTTCATCTCCGAAATAGGGGTTGGTCTTTTTCACCAGGAAATCCTCAACATGCACGCTGGCGCCGGATGCATTAAAAGCCTCCAGCCTGTAAGCCTCCCCTGTCCCGCTTGTTTCGGCCGGAAGAGGATCTTCCAGATAGGCTCCCAGTTCCATGGCCCGCAGCGTTCCGGGCTCCAGTCGGTAATAGGCCGTATCGCCTTCAATCACCCTTGTGGTCTCCCCACGGATGAACACCCGCCGGGTGTTCTCCTCCATGGGGACGGCCCCGAGGGATATCCCGTGTGTTAAGGCGTTCGTTGTCGTTCCGGTTCCCAGGCGCTGTCTCAAGAAAGAGTAGAACCCCGAAAGAGTGGATGGGATCGGCCAGATGGAGTCGTCGGATTTCGACATGAGATCCATCCAGTCCCAGTTCTGGTAAGCCGGGTGGTCCGTGGCCACGAGGTGCCGGACCCGGGACGTGCCGGCAATCCAGCTGGGGCCTTTGCCCGCTTCGCTCACAAACGCGGTCATGGCTGTAAAAGGCAGGCCATCCGGGGGGTACTGGTCGTACTGCTCGGGGCTCCGGTAAAGCCCGATACCGTGTCCCATCTCGTGGACCACGGCGCTGAGTTTCGACTCATCCACGAAAAGAATTTCACGCCTCTCAGGCAGGTTGGCTCCGCCGTACCCCCCCATCATCCCTTTGGGAAGGACAGCCACGTGAAAATCAATCGCAACCCCATTGGCTCTTTCATAAAGCCGCCGGTGAATCTCCAGGGGCGGGGCAAGATCCCGAAGAAGGCCGGTGATGGTGTTCGCCTGGCTGGCCGCTTGGACTTCTGCGCTGTACATTAGGTTAAGATCGGCGGTTCCAAGCGGAAGGAGGCTGGGCAGGAGATTTGACAGTGCCTGCTTGGTTTTTGTCAGGCTATAACGCTCCGTTCGGTCATCGCTCCCGAAACCACGTATCACAGCTACTGTGTGGAAAAGGATGTTCAATGGCCTTCCGTATGGTGGGTCGAAGTTGAGGGTTTTGCTCAGAAGCCACTTGGAGGCGCTGCCGCCGTCATCGACCCCGTCGCCATCAATGTCGTAGCCCTTGATCTGGGAGCAATCCAGGTAAATGTCTACCTTTGCCTGGGATTTGTTCACCGGGGGAAGAGCGAAATTCACGGTCGTGAAGCCCAGAAAAACAGCTGCCTTCTTGGCTTGGTAACTGGCCGTGTCCCGCCGGATGGCGGGAACCTCTTGAGACTGAACCGACGTTCCGTCCACCTTGGCAAAGATGCGTACACCTTCCACGCCGTCATCGTCCGTGCAGCCCACGTCCACGGAAAAAAGCGTTTCCCGCCCCTGGATCATGGGCGGTGCCGGAAAAACCTCGGTATGGGGCAGGGTGGTCTGACCCGCAGCTGAAGAAATCAACCAGAACGACGGCAAAACAGCCTTGTCCGTCCGCGTCTTTCCTGTTGGGGCCGAACCGGGAATGTCAAAAATCTTCATGGGAGCGGGAGGAGTCGTATACCAGGGTATACCGTATTCAGTCACCAGGGCCCCTCTTTTTCGCAAGAACGTCGAGGTGTTTGGGGCGCACGGGTCTGCCTTGGGCACAAAACCCAGGGCATCCCCGTAATAGTTGTCCCCCCCAATGGGGATCGGGCCCGGCAGAGCTCCTGTAAAGCTGCACACGTCGGCGTAGATCAGGGCCTCAGGCCCCACGAAACTGTTGCCGGTCACTTCCGGGGTGTCGCCGCTGGCGGTCCAGGCGGTGCCAGGCTGGGAGACGGTATTGGCAAAACGAAGAGGCCCGGCAAAGATATTTCCGGCAAATCTTGCTGCTGTGCGGTTGTGCAGGGTGACCTGTCCTGCAAATTCGCAATCCTCAAAGAGAGGCGCGCCGCCGATAACCGAGCAGGCCCGCCGGAACTTGGTTTTCTTGACGGTTATGTTCTTGGGCTTCTTGCCATAAAACCCCACGCCGATTTTCTCGTGGAAGATGCACTCCTGGATATCGAACTCACCGTCAGACTTGAGATAAAGGTAAAGATCCGAATACGGATAGTCTGTCGGATAACTCACCTCCACGTGGTCAAGCGCGAGCTTGGCCCCGGCGGGAAACACCACGTCACCTGCCAGGTTGTCCACCAGCCAGGGCTTCACGTAGCCCAGGGAAACCACGCCGCTCATCACCTGGAGATCCTCAAGCACCAGGTTCTCCACATGGCTCACCGTGAGATTTCCGCCGTTGGGATAGATGATCAGATCCTTGCCCTTTGCCACCACCGAGCCCGAGCTTCCCGACCCGAAGATCAGCTTTGCATTCGACACCTCCGGAAAGTTTTGCGGGGCATAGAGAAGAATCGCCAGTGCCTTGGTGTTGGCGTCGGGTGACATGGCGAGGGTCCCGGTCACCTCGATGCTCGACCCGGTCATGGTGGTGGTTCCCTCGATGGACAGAGTCACGTTGGCGGGAACCTCGATCCCCTGGGAAACCACCGGATCGATCCCAACGGAGGGCCCGTCTATGGTTTCATCGAAAAGCAGCTCGCCGCTTACGGTGTTGTTGAGCGTGGCGGTTCTCGTCTCCACGATTCGCTCCGACGCCTCAGACACCACCCGGATGCTGTAAATGTATGTACCGCCCGCCTGCAGATTATCGTGGAGCTTTTTTCCCTGCAGGGTGAGCGCCGTGGGCGGGCCGCTTTCCGGATCGAGCTGGGTTTCGCTTCCGTTGGGGTTCTGGACGACAAGCCTGACCCCGATGTCATCCGCTCCTGTAGCGGTGTACGCATAGTTGAGATGCGTTGAGGTCAGTCCCCTGTAGGAAACCGAAAGCTCTGCAAAGGCTGTGGAAGCCGGCGCGGCAAGAACAAGCAGAATGGCCAAAATGAAAAAACTTTTCTTCTTCATACACTTCCTTCCACACAAGAATTTGTCAGCTCGCCAGATCCCCGTCTTGAGATCCAAAGGCTTGAAGGCCTAAATCGATTTCTCGCAATCGTGCTGCTCTTTGGGGTCTCGTGACGGACACGAGGGGCCTGCTTCTATACTGATCCATCAGAGAAGATTGTCCCGTCGCTTTTTTGGGGTAAGCGATGATATGGAATTCTTGTTGCAAGTCAAGAGAAATAGAGGTGTCAGGGGCGCAGATTCCGCCTCAACGCCGCATCCCGTAGCCTAAAATTCCCGCCCAATAAAATCAATTACTTGTCCGAGGGAGTAAAATGTGATAGATGAGCATAGCGCAAGATGTTTCCGTAAACCGTCAGGCCAGCCGCTGGAAGGAGAATACGACGATACAACAGGGCTGTTTCTGTGGAGACTCTCAAAAAGGGAAGGAATGGGAGGATGGACCTAAAAATCACAAAAACCAGGACGCCAAAGCCGCTGCCGGATGACTCGAAACTGGGATTCGGGCAGATCTTCACGGACCACATGTTCAATATGGACTATAACCCGGAACAGGGCTGGCATGATGCACGAATAGAGCCTTATGGTCCCATCGTGATGGATCCTGCGACCATGGTTCTTCATTACGGACAGGCCATCTTTGACGGACTGAAGGCCTACCGCACCGGCAGCGGGAACGTCCAGCTCTTCAGGCCGCAACAGAATATGAGTCGGATGAACCGGTCGGCGCAATTACTGTGCATCCCGGAAATTGACGAAGCTTTTGCCCTGAAGGCTTTAAAAAAGCTCATTGCCATAGAGCACGACTGGGTTCCCAGAGCCCAGGAGACGTCTCTCTATATCCGACCGACCATCGTGGCCATGGATCCGTATTTAGGCGTCCGACCGTCTCACACTTATCGTTTTTTCATTATTCTCTCTCCGGTGGGAGCCTACTATCCTGAGGGCTTCAATCCGGTCAAGATCTGGGTGACGGACAAGTACGTTCGAGCGGTTCGGGGAGGGCTGGGAGAAGCCAAGACACCGGCCAACTACGCAGCCAGCCTGTTAGGCGCCGAGATGGCCAAGGAGGCGGGCTACACCCAGGTGCTCTGGCTGGACGCCGTTGAGCAGCGTTACATCGATGAAGTGGGCACCATGAACATCTTCTTTGTCGTGGATGGGGAGCTTGTCACCCCCCCGCTTGGAGGGAGCATCCTGCCGGGGATCACGAGAGACTCCGTGCTCGCCCTGGCCCGGCTGTGGAACCTGCCGGTGTCAGAGCGAAATATTGCAATTGATGAGGCGGTGGCGGCTCACAAAACAGGCGCTCTTCAGGAGATCTTCGGCTCGGGCACGGCTGCTGTGATCTCCCCGGTGAGCCATCTGGCCTGGAAAGACGAGGTGCTCGTGGTGGGCGATGGCGCAGTGGGCCCCATCGCGCAAAGATTCTATGATACCCTAACAGACATTCAATACGGCAGGGTCGAGGATCCCTTCGGCTGGATCGTTCCCATCGAAAAGGCCTAATCAGATGATTATCAAACAAGTTCAAGTCGGCGTGATGGCCGTGTTTTGCTACATCCTGGGCTGCGAAGACACCCGCAAGGGGCTGTTGATCGATCCTGCAGGAGACGAGGATCGTATCCTTGATACGGCCCGACACCTGGGGCTGAGCATTGAGTCTGTGGTGAACACCCACGGCCATCCCGATCACACATGCGGCAATCTGAAAATCAAAGAAGCGACAGGTGCAAAGATTTACATGCACGCGCTGGATGACCGTCTTTTCAGCTCTCCGGAGGGCAAAGCCATGGCCGCGCAGTGGGGATTCACACCTTCGCCCCCGGCAGATGTTCTCGTGAAAGACGGAGACGTCATCCCTTTTGGACGACACGCACTGACCGTTATTCATACACCGGGCCATACACCGGGCGGCATTTGCCTGTATGTGGACAAGAACCTCTTCACCGGTGATACCCTTTTTGTGGGTGCCGTGGGACGGACCGATTTGCCCGGGGGCTCTCTCGACACCATGCTCAAATCCATAAAGGACAAAATCCTGGCCCTTCCCGACGATACGATTGTCTGGCCCGGCCATGATTATGGGGGGAGCCCGACGTCGACCATTGCCCGGGAAAAGAAACACAACATCTACATCACCGACTTTGCGCTGGCGTGATGGCAGGCCATATGAACACAACACAAAAGAACATGCCGGATGACTTTGCGCCGGATGACTTTCTGAACAATCTGTTTTTCGTGTCTAAGGCTGTTTTATTGTCTCCCGGGCTTTTTTATCAGGGGATGAAAAGGAATGGAGGATTGCGAAATCCGACCCTCTACTTGGCATCCTGCGTACTGGTTCACGCGCTGATCGTCGGCCTCCTGCTCAAGAATGGGAGCCTTCTGGCCCTCAATCTGTTATTCGGTATGGTTTTTCCGTTCGTGACGGCCGGCATCCTTTTTTATATTATCACGAACCTTTTCAAGGCCTCGGGAACTTATGAGGCAGCCTTCCGGGTTAACGCCTATGCATCGGCCGTGGCCTTGTTGTCCTGGATGCCCGTCATAGGCGTACTTCTTGAGTTCTACAGGCTCTACCTAATCTGTATGGGCCTGAGCAACGCCTTTGCAATCAAAACCTCCCGCGCCTTCCTGGCCGTTCTTTTAACGATATTTGTGTACGCCATCGCTTCTCTTGCCATATTCCAGATCACAGGCGGACAGTGGCCCAAGGCCGTGTCCTGACACCAACGGACTCAAAAAATGAAACAGCAGGCGCCGCTTCGAGAAAAGACAGACATCTTGTTTCAACCTTTTGCTGAAAAGATGGAGAAGAACGGCCTGCCTCCAATTGTCATTGACACTTTTCGTCACTATTACGCGTTGCTTGTGCGAGGCGAAACGGGGCTCATTCCCAAGAAGAACATAGACCCGGTCGGGGAAAACGAACTCGCTGATTCTGAAAAGCTATCGGGGCTTGGCGAAGCAGGACGAGGCGCCCTCAAGAGACTGGTCGTTATTAAGCTGAACGGGGGCTTAGGAACGAGCATGGGGCTGTCCCGGGCAAAGTCCCTCCTGCAAGCTAAGAACGGCCTGACCTTTCTGGATATTATCGTAAGGCAGATTTTCGCTCACAGGAAGAAGAGAAAAGTGGCTCTGCCTGTTGTGTTCATGAACAGTTTCAATACAGAACAAGACACCCTGGCCGCCCTTTCGTCTTACAAAGGCCTTGCCACCGATCTGCCATTGACTTTCCTGCAGCACAAATTCCCGAACGTCCTTCAGGATGACCTTTCACCGGCGACCTGGCCCGCCGATCCGGACTGGGAGTGGAATCCGCCGGGCCATGGGGATATTTACACGGCCCTGGTCACATCCGGTATGCTGGAAAAGCTTCTGCGGGCCGGCATCGATTTCGCGTTCGTTTCAAACTCGGACAATCTGGCTGCGGTCGTGGATGAAACCATCCTTGGCTATTTTGTGGAAAACGACTTTCCGTTCATGATGGAGGTTGCGGACCGGACCGAGGCAGACCGCAAGGGCGGCCATCTGGCCAAGTTGAAAAACGGCCAATTGACCCTGCGTGAAATTACCCAATGCCCCGATGACGAATTCGACCAGTTCCGTGACATCCGTCTTTACAGGTATTTCAACACCAACACGGTGTGGATCAACCTGAAAGCGTTAAAAAGGCTTCTTGAAGCCCATCACCATGTGATCCAGCTGCCCATGATCAGAAATCCCAAGACCGTGGACCCCAGAGACGAGTCAACACCCCGGGTCTATCAGTTGGAGACAGCCCTGGGGTCGGCCATTTCGGTCTTTGACGGCGCCACAGCGATCCGTGTCCCAAGAAGGCGATTCGCTCCTGTTAAAAGATGCCACGATCTCCTGGCCCTCTGGTCGGACTGTTACGTGCTGACAGAAGACTTCCTCGTGATCCAAAACCCAAAGAGGCGCATTGACGCGGTCATCGTTGACCTGGACAGTCGGTATTATAAAAGGATCGATCAACTCAGGGAGCGTTTTCCTCATGGCGCCCCATCCTTGCTTGAATGTGTGTCTCTAAGCGTGGAAGGCGATGTGCTTTTCGGAAAGGGTGTCGTTATCAAGAAAAGCGTGGTCATTGCCAACCGCTCCAGCACGCAGGTCGCCATCGCGGATGGAACGGTGGTTGATAAAGACCTGGTATTCACCGAACCCGTCGCAAAAATCTGAAAGAACAGAATTTGTTTGGAGCCTGAGATGATCACCCCTGAGCTCATCTTAACGTTGCTCCTCATTTTGGCTGTAGCCTGGATCCTCGGATTCATATTTTCCCGCTTCGGCCTGCCCGTCATGCTGGGAGAGCTGCTTGCCGGGGTGATCCTCGGACCGCCCCTCCTCGGCATTGTGAACGCGTCACCGGGTATTGAAATGCTTGCCGAGCTGGGGATTTTCTTCGTCATGTTTCACACGGGCATGGAAATGGATCCGAAGGAACTCCTGGAGCACATCCGGCCTTCTCTGTCCGTGGCTTTGGGCGGCTTTGTTCTTCCTTTCGGGCTTGGATATCTGACCGCCAGGGTATTCGGAGCAACAGACCTGCAGTCTCTATTTGTAGGGCTCGGCGTTTCGATCACCGCCATTGCGGTGCAGGCCGTTATCCTGAACGCCATGAGGATCAACCGCACCGAACTGGGACATATCATCATCGGCGCGGCCATCGCCGACGACATCCTGGCTCTGATCGGTTTGTCCACGCTGCTGAGTTTAGCCGAAACCGGGGCGGTGGACATTCTCAGCGTCTTGACGATCCTTCTGAAAGTCATCGCCTTTTTCGGCCTCACCATTGTCCTGGGCCAATTCGTGATGCCCAGATTCACGAGGAGGCTTGCAGATCGAGGAAGAAAGGCTTTCATGTTCGCGATGACCGCTGCGCTGTTGATGGCCTATCTGGCGGAATTGGCGGGGCTGCACCTGATTATCGGTGCTTTTCTGGCGGGACAGTTCGTACGAAAGGAGATTATGGACAAGGACGTCTATGAGGCCATTGCCAACCAGTTCTTTGCCATCAGTTACGGTTTTCTGGTCCCGATCTTCTTTGTATCCCTGTCCTTTCATCTGCATTTCTTCTGGGAAGGATCTTTTCTGCTCTTCACCTTCGTCCTCATCGTGGTTGCAGTGCTGGGCAAGCTCGTTGGATGCGGATTGGGCGCGTCGATTTTCAGATTCGGTTTCTGGGAGTCGACGATCATCGGTTTCGGTATGAACGGTCGGGGCGCTGTGGAGCTGGTCGTGGCAACCGTGGTCTTGAAACTGAGCGACAAGCTGATGGACGCAAAGATCGTCAGCGATCCCTTGTTGACCGAGCACCAGTTTTCAGCATTGGTTCTAATGGCCTTTGTCACGACGCTGATCGCGCCGATTTCTTTGAAATGGAGCGTTACGAAGACGTGTCTCCCCGTCGAGAAGGCGGCCTTCTGTCAACTGTGGGATGAAAAGACAAGCCCCTGACGGGGCAATAACATCAATGAGGCGCCCAGCGCAGTTCCACCTTCTTTTCCACGGAGGCTCTTGCACAAGGTTTAAGACTTGGATACAATAGAGGTGTTGTGATTGGGCATGACCATGAACCGTCCCCGCCCTCTCGGGCCGGGCATCCCGGCATGATGTCGTAAGCAGATCAAGACGCCTGCCGTTTTATATACGATGAACGAGGATGGACTCGTAAAAAGTCCAAATTAGGCGGCAAAGCAAAAAGCTCCAAATTCAAGGCGCACAAGTCCTGAGGAATAAGGCGTACTTTATGGTACGTCGCAATGACTTGCCCTGTTAAATCGGCCCAGCCGTCTCGCGTAGCGAGAATTTAACAGGGCGAGGACGCAGTGCAACGAAGAAGTTGGACTTTTTACGAAGCCGTCAACAAGGGTAGTATACACTATGAGCAAATTAGGCATCCTTGCGGAATTCTGGGAATTCCTGCGCTACCGAAAAAAATACTGGCTTGCGCCCATCATTATTGTGCTGGTCCTGCTCTCCGCTCTAATTATTCTGACTGAGGGCTCGGCTATCGCCCCCTTCGTATATGCCCTGTTTTGAGAGGCTTTCTTGGCGGCCTTCTGCCATGTTGTTTATGCAACAGTAGGGGCTATAGCGGGCGGGATATGTCCAAGGTGTAGTTGCGGATGAAATGCTCGATCTGAGATCTCTGGCTTCGCGTTAGGTTGCCAAATTGCATACTGCTCCGTCTCATCTGCAAAGAATGGAAACGACCCTCTGCCGGCGTTTCAAAGTCAGAAACCGTCTTTCCCGGTATGTTTGTCAAACGAAATCCACAGTCATTCCAAAGTATTTCGAGGTCACAGAACGCGGGCAGCGGCTCTTCGCGGGCCACATAGCAAAAGGATAGGCCGCAGTGGCTTATGTCTACCATTCGACCTAGAATAGTCGAGTCAGGCCAGGGACGCCTGAGTACGGCAAATGCGCCTTGCTTCGCCTTGTATCGCTTCTCTTCCCTTCGTTCGACCGGTTGCGCCGTAGCGCTCATGGCACCCCCCGACTGCATTTTTGGTATTGTAAGCCACAAATCGAAGCACAAGTCAATACCCTTTTGCTGCATATAATTTACTTACCTAAATTAAGTATTATGGGGCCAAAAAAAGTCGGAAAATCGACTTTTCCGTCATACCGGCCCCGCACCAAGGGCGGGATAAACTGCAGCCTGTATCCAGTAAAATCAATAAGTTAAACTCAATCTGGACCCCGGTTTTCACCGGGGTGACGATTTTTTGCGAGTTCATCAGGTTTCACAACTATTATAGAAACCGCCAGCTTGACATACTGATGCATCGATGATATGTTTTGATGCATGAGAACAACCGTCAGAATAAACGACGACCTCTTACAACGCGCCAAGAAACGAGCGGTCGATGAGGGGCGCACCTTGACGTCGCTCATCGAAGAAGCACTATCCCTCATCGTGGCCAAACCGAAGTCGGGACGGCGGGAACGGGTTGAGCTGCCGGTGTCCAGCGCCTCCGGAGGCGTCCTCCCTGGGGTTGACCTCAACCGGTCCAGTGACCTTGAGGAGGTCATGAATACGCGGTGATCCTCCCCGATGTCAACATCCTCGTGCACGCCTTCAGATCCGATGCCTCCAAGCATAAGACCTGCCGGACGTGGCTCGATGGCGTGGTCAACGGGGACGGGCGTTACGGTATGGCTCCGCAGGTATTGAGCGGGGTGGTCCGGATCACGACCCACCCGAAGGTCTTTGCGGAACCGAGCAGCCTGAGTGAGGTGTTTCGGTTCTGTGACATCCTGATTTCTCAATCCCACTGCGTGGTCATTCGACCGGGCGAGCGGCACTGGCAGATCTTCACGCGCCTTTGTACCGAAGCGGACGCCCGCGGCAATCTGGTGCCTGATGCATGGTTTGCGGCGCTGGCCATTGAATCCGGCTGTGAATGGATCACGCTCGATCGCGATTATACAAGGTTCCCCGATCTTCGATGGCGCGTGCCGGCCTGACGTCACCGTGACCTCTTGGAACCATTTTGTTTCAGTGTGTGACCGGGGAGATCTTGCCGTCTTTGCCTTCATTAGCCAAGGGCGGAGGGCGACACGGATAGAGGCAGCCCATATCAAGGAGGCCGTGTTGTGAGTCTGGGTTATAAGTTTAACCGGCTGGAGCTGGCAGGATCCCTGGGAGACCTGGGAACCCTTCTGCCCCTGGCCATTGGCATGATCGTGATTAACGGCCTGAATCCTTCCGGCCTGCTCCTGACGGTCGGTATTTTTTTCATTTTCTCGGGCATCTATTACGGCGTGACCGTCCCCGTACAACCGATGAAAGTCATTGGGGCCTATGCCATCGCCACGGGTATGACTGCCTCCCAGATCGCGGCATCCGGAGCCTTGATTGCCGTGTTTCTTCTCCTGATCGGCGGGACAAAAGCCATCACTTTCGTCGGCAAATACATTCCAAAGTCGGTGGTCAGGGGCGTGCAGCTTTCTACGGGGACGCTTCTGATGGCCCAAGGGGTCAACTTCATGATCGGGTCTTCAAAATTTCAGGCCCTTCGGCAGGCGGCTGAACCCTACCTGAACGTGCAGAGCCTGGGCCCCATCCCCATCGGGATGATCATCGGGATAACCGGAGGCTTTTTCACCTTCCTGTTGCTGGACAACAAAAAGCTTCCGGCCGGCCTTTTTGTGGTCCTGGGGGGCCTGGGACTGGGATGGCTTCTGGGCACACACGAGGGGTTTGACAAGCTCAGGATCGGCGTTTACGTGCCGAAGATCTTGCCCTTTGGAATACCAACGGGTGCGGATTTTACCTTTGCCCTCCTTGTTCTGGTCCTCCCCCAAATCCCCATGACCCTGGGAAACGCCGTCATCGCCTATGCCGATCTCTCAAAGCAATATTTCGGCGAAGACTCCAAGAAGGTCACCTATCGGGCCGCGTGCATCACCATGAGCCTGGCCAACATGTTAGCCTTTCTCGTGGGGGGTATGCCGCTGTGCCATGGCGCTGGAGGACTGGCGGCCCACTATCGGTTCGGGGCGCGTACGGCTGGATCGAATCTCATCATCGGGTCGATTTTCGTGATGCTGGCTGTTTTCCTGGGCGTTCACGCCCTTGCGTTAATCTACCTGATCCCCATGGCTGTGCTGGGTGTCCTGCTGCTTTTCGCCGGGAGCCAGCTGGCGCTGACCATCATCGACATGCGGGAGCGCAAGGATCTGTTCGTGGCCTTGGTGATGCTGGGCATTACGCTGGCCTCCAACCTGGCTGTCGGCTTTCTGGTGGGAATCGCGGTTGCCTACGCACTCAAATCTGAAAAAATAGCGGTGTAGGAAACCCTTCTCTCTCGCGCATCAGGGATTGAGAAATCAATAACCCTTCCAAATGGCACGACAGAAACGCACTGCTGAATTATCGGCGGATCTCAGGATTGGGCGTGCTAAGCGTGGGACTCTTCGGTTGCTCGTTTTTCAGTCTCTTATGACATTATTTTGAAAGGGCGTTGATTAATCTCATAAGCAATGCAGTTGATGCATCGGTTAAAGGGCAGAGTATTGTAATCAGTTCAGAGAATGAGAAAAATAGCGTAGTCATCAAGATTAGAGATTATGGCTCGGGCATGGATAAAGAAACTATTCGTAATGTTTTTATTCCATTTTATACAAAGAAAAGCTCCGGTACCGGACTCGGTATGCCCATAACAAAAAAAATTATTGAAGGACATAAGGGAAAAATCAAAATAGAAAGTGACCCCGGAGCAGGCACAGAAGTGAGAATAGAAATCCCTGTTATGGTCATAAGCAAAAAAACGTAAGTAATAATCAGCGAACCTGCAAGAGAAGGGAGTGATAAGTGATAAGAACTCGGTTTTAGGCAAGGGGATACAAAAAATGTCATTATACGTCGAGAAAAACCAAATGGGGTCTTGAAACTTGCATTTTTTCCTTCCAAGCGAGACTCCTAAGTTGCGAGGATGTAAGGTTTTTAGACTGTTATCGAAACTGGGAAGGCAATTCAATTGAAATCGGATTTCCGGGACCTCTGGACTCAATCTTTCTTTACACTGTCACGAAGCGGACTTGCTACGCTATAGACATCGGTGTCCCGCCAACATCAAGGATTTCCCAGAAAAGGGGTGCGAAACTTAAGTAAGTATATATTAGGATACGCGGTCGTCGACATTAAGATACCTTTTCGAGTCTTGCCACGGATTCTATGTGGTAGGTTTGGGGAAACATGTCGACAGGCTGAATTTCCGCAACATGATACTGTCCCTTAAGCAAGGCGAGGTCCCGCGCAAGCGTGACCGGGTTACATGAAACATACGCGATTCTGGCAGGAGCCAGGCTCAGAACTATCTCCGTGACATCCTGGTGCATCCCCGCCCTTGGGGGGTCGATGACCATGACGTCCGGGCGCTCGTTCAGGCCCTTGAGGCCCTCCTTGATGTCTTTGCATATGAAGCGACAGTTTCCGATACCGTTTTTCCGACAGTTTTTCTCTGCGTCCCTAACAGCCACCTCCGAGATTTCAATCCCTATAACCTCTTTTGCATCTCCTGACAGCCATATGGGGATGGTCCCGGTGCCACTATACAGGTCCACCACGGTCTCGTCGCCGGTCAGGCCGGCATAGGCTTTCATGGTTTCGTAAAGGCGGAAAGCCCCTACAGTGTTTGTTTGAAAAAAAGAATTCGCGGATATTTCAAATTCAAACGCTCCGATTCTGTCGGAAATAAAAGACTCGCCTGCAAGCGGTATTTCCCATTCTCCAACGGCAACGCCGGCTTTTCTCGTGGTCACGTTATTAACGACGGATATGACATTCGGGTACTTGTGGCAAAGCAGGTCGGCCAAGGGTTGCACCCAGGGCTTTTGTTCCTCAGAAGTCACGATATTGACCATCCAGGCGTCGTGGACCGACGAATGCCTCAGCACCAGGAACCGCCAAAATCCCCTGTGAGACTTCAGGCCATAGGGTGGGATCCCGCTTTGCCTGGTGTAGTTTCGAACGTCATCCAGAATTCTGCTTCCTGTCTCCGGTAGCAAGAGGCAAGCCTGGATATCGATAATTTTGTCAAAAGTGCCAGGTACGTGAAGCCCGAGCGCGAAGTCCCTGGAGAGTTCCTTCTGTGAAAGCTCGTCTGGCAAGAGCCACCTCCGGTCAGAAAAGGAAAACTCCATTTTGTTGCGGTATCCGAATTTTTTTTCAGAGGCTAGGACGGGATGGACTGGAACACCCGCCTGCCGCCCCACGTGTTCCATCGATTCCACGACATGTTCCCGCTTGAAATCGAGTTGCTTCTGGTAATCGAGGTGTTGCCACGTGCATCCGCCGCAAAACCCGCTGTAAGGGCATGGCGGCTTGACTCTGAAGGGAGAGGGACGAATGAGTGCAATCACCCGTGCCTCGGCGTGGGTCTTCTTTTTCCTGAAAATCCTGGCTTGCACTTCGTCACCCGGCAAGGCCCTCTCGACGAAGACGGCCATGCCGTCGACCCGGGCCAGCCCTCTCCCCCCATAAACCAGGGTTTCGATTTCGAGCTCTATAGTTTGTCCCCTCTTCACGGTCATAGGCTTCTTATACTACTGAGATGTGAAAGCTTCAAGGCCCCTTGACGGTGTCTGCGAAAGACACTAACATGCCCGTCCAGTCACTCTGTCCAATAATCGCCAGTATTGGAAAAGGAGCCGGTATGAAGTCCCAACGATTGAAACCTGAACGATCGATCATTTTGGTCATTGATCCCCAGGAGAAGCTCCTCCCGAAAATCTTTGAGCCTGAACGGGTGACGAAAAACTGTATTCTTCTGATTCGCCTTGCCCACGTCATGGGCATTCCGCTGGTCGCGACCACACAGTATGAAAAGGGGCTTGGTGGTATCGTGGAAGAGATCAGGAACGCGCTTTCCGAGACAAAGCCTATGGACAAGGTGGAGTTCGGATGTTTTAACAATGAAGCGTTTACCCAATGCATTAAGACCCTTGGGCCATCTCGAAACACCTTAATCCTGTGCGGGATCGAGAGTCATATCTGCGTGGCGCAAACGGCTCTGGGGGCTCTGGAAGGGGGCTACATTGTTCACGTGGCGTCTGATGCCACCTCGTCACGAACGGCGTGGAACTGGCAGATCGGGTTAGATCGCATGGGGGGAACGGGTGCTATTATTAGCTCCACGGAGATGATTATTTATGAAATCTTACAAAGGAGCGATTCTCCGGCGTTCAAGGCCATGCTCCCACACCTGCGTTGAGCCCAATCGTCCGCGCCGACTTAAAAACGAGAAAGACGAGATCGCCGTGAAACCTTTGCATGACTTCTTTTGAGAGGCCCGGTATCCTTTTTTCCCCATGAAATGGCCCAAAAACCCCTCATTTCGAAAAGATGTCGCCTCCTGGCACGATTCTGATGGATTCTGCCTGTTCATTTCATTTCTGTCCGCCCTTGTCTTTTACTTCAGCATTGAGGGCATCGGCGTCGCCCTGGAAGATGATTCTTACACCCGTCACGCCTGGATGCCCATCCTTCTGATGTTTCTGAGCGGCATGGTCCTGGTCACAAACCTGTTTCGGATCTTAAGGCGCATAGTCCACCGCCCTTCGGAAAACGAATAGGGTCGAGGGACTGCAGGGGGCTTCAATCCCTGCCATGTAGAAGTCAGCGTTTGTTTGTAGAAAGGAGAAGGCGCCATGTCAGGACCCCTGAAAGGTATTAAAATACTTGACCTTTCAAGACTGCTTCCCGGGCCTTACTGTTCCATGATTTTGGGCGACTTGGGTGCAGACGTGCTAAAAATCGAGGATCCCCAAAGGGGGGATTACATGAGAGGGTGGGGACCTCGAGTCGGCAAGGAGGGGAGCGCCTTCCTGATGCTTAACAGAAACAAAAAGAGCATGAAGCTCAATCTGAAAACGGAGAAAGGCCGCGCCATCTTTATCAGCCTGGCCAGGCAATATGATGTGGTTCTTGAAGGGTTCAGGCCGGGTGTCATGGAGCGATTGGGCGTGGGATATGAAACGCTGCACCAGGAAAACCCCGGTCTTATTTACTGTGCCATTACC
>Ga0307423_1000022_pt1 | contig 80210 bp, 72 predicted proteins | sample SalMarWE160310MG_FD_202154 | JGI IMG/M metagenome (GOLD analysis project Ga0307423, IMG submission 202154) | Salt marsh sediment microbial communities from the Plum Island Ecosystem LTER, Massachusetts, United States - WE1603-10 | ecosystem: Environmental > Aquatic > Marine > Intertidal zone >...
ACCCGCGTCACGAGGGTGATCGCCATGGTCGCTGCCTGGAGGGCTTTGCGGCGGGCGATGAGGGTGCTGTCGGGGAGCGCATCGAGCCGTGATCACCTCCGGGTCGTTCATACTCTCCCCAAGCTGGTGAGGCGGCCGGTGTCAAGGGTCGCGAAGCGACCGGCCACAGGCCGGCGGGCCCTTGATACCGGCCGGCTCGCCAGCTATTGCCCGCATATTCATGAACGACCCGGAGGTGATCACGGCTCGCTCCAAACCAGGCGGCCCGCTCACCGGCGCTGCCTCGTGCCGCTGCTGCCTGTCACTGCCGCTGATCATCTCCGCCCTCGATAACCGACGCAGAGGCGATAGCTCCCCTGCGAGAACCGACAACTTCTCGCCAGAACGCGACAACTCTGATCCTTGGGTGGGAGGGCGGCCTTGCATCTTGTATCTTGCATCTGCTCTCCCCCGCTCCGATATGATTCTTATTGAACGATCACGTTCAACGGAGTTCATCCACCGCCGGTCAGGAGCTTGTTTTGTCGGATTCGGTAGCGCTGATTTCCCTGGTCTTCGGTAGCTCTCTGGCATCGTCTTTGTTTTTTGTGCTGTCGGCCCGGATCCTCCGACAAGCTGCCGAGAAACACCCCCCGAACGCGACAGGCATGGTCGCCGTCACCCATCTCAGCGCTGCTCTCTTCCTGCTGCCGTTCCTTCCGGCGGCAGGTATCAGCTCGCTGTCAGAGGTCCGGACGATGGCCTCCCCGTTCGTCCTCGTTCTCATCCTGCTGACGGCCGTCCTCCATCTTGCCGCGAGGCTCTTCCATTTCAAAGCCCTCAGCTTGACCGACGTGAGCCTCGTCAGCCCATTCGCCGCACTCACTCCGGTGCTGACGATCGTGACGGGGTGGGTCATTCTCGCGGAGCGTCCAAACGCCGTCGAGCTCGTTGGCATACTGATCGTCGTCGTCTCCCTGTTGGGGCTCACCGAGGTCAAAAAGGTGTTCCAGGCGCGATCCGCGTCGAGCGCCCCTGCTGAAAAGAACAGCACCAACCTCGGCCTGTGGTTCGCGTTCCTCTCGACAGTTCCGCCGGCCTTCAAAATTGCCATCCAGAAAAAAGCCATCCTGCTTTCGAATCCGTTGACATATGCGTTGATCATGCTCTTTTTGACTGGAACGGGTGCGATGTTGATCTACGTCGCCCGCAGCCGCGGCCGCGACTTCCGAACTCAATTCCCCCCTCGCAGGCTGCGAACCCTTTTCGTCATCTCGGGTCTGCTGGCCCTGAACACACTCCTGTTCTGTGCGGCTCTGACTCTCGGACTGGCGGCTGGAATCAGCGCCATGGCCCGCATCAGCATCGTGCTTCAAGGGATCCTGGCATATTGGATCGCAGGACAAAAAACCAATTTTCGCCGCAGAATGTGGTGGGGTGTCGTGATTTTCTTCGGCTCCGTCGTCATCGGGATCGCCATCCCGTGACTCGGTGGACCTTCGAGAAGGCCCGGATTGGGGGCAAACCTTTCCACCGATCACGGGTCAGTCATGCACTGACTCGTCCGTCTCGAAGCCTGGGAACTCGACCCCGTTCTCGGAACGATTCCCCAGAAAAACCTTCAGGATCCCCTTTTTGACCATTTCTCGCCGGAACTCGCCCTCAAAATCTACTGGATGTAAATCTGTCGGCTCGAACACTTCATCTTCGTAATACCGGTCCCACCTGCCGTCTGCATCCGCCCCAAAGCCGAAAACATCGACCTCGTCACAGACGTGCACCGCGACCATCAGGGCAATGAAACCGGTGGAGGGAAACTGTCCCTGCTCCTCCATCCAGTCCTCGTAAAGATATTTCACGAACTCCGGATGGATGATGCGCACTCGCCTGGGTTCCCAGCGAAGATCGTCTTCCACGAGAGAGAGTATCCAATCGAAAAGATCCTCGGTGTGCAGCGTCATGGGATTTATCAGGAGGAAGGCCCGCCGATCAGCCATGCCCCCTCCAAAGTCCGTGGGCCATGTTACGTGGTGGGTCGTCTTGTCCCCGACATCGGACTGAAAGTCAGCCGTGGGCGCTCGATTCACCCGAAAGACAACGTTGTGTGCATCGATCAGATTTCCGTAACCCGACCCGAGCAGGTTGCGGGACGCGCCAACAACCGCACAGATCCGCCTCGTGCGGGGACGCAAAAAGACCGGGGAGCGTCCCGAGATCCGTGAGAACATCCGCTGAGCGGCCGCCCGAGTCAAGCCTTTACGCTCCACGCGGGAAGCCCACCAATCGAACACTTCCGGCGAAACCCAGCCTTCACCGGGCTCCCAGAAGATATCCACGCCTTCCCTGAACGATTCTGGGAATACCGTTTCGAGCCTCTGCTGCAAGGGACCCCTTATGGAGGTTTTCAGATCGCGGAATTCCGTCGGATTCGGCTCGTTCAACTCCTGGACGTCTGCTCGCTGCTGCCCAAGGACGATACATATCAAGACAGCCGCCGACACCAGCCCACTGCGACGGGGACCGTGGGATCTCATCACCGGGGTCATGTCATTCCCTCGACCACGCGTGTCAGTCCCGTGAAGACGCTTCGGCGCCGGAATGAGGGTCCGGGCGAATCCCCCGATAGACCTTGAGGATCCCGTTTGCTTCCATCTCCTCGAGGAGCCGGGCCTCGATGCGGGCCGGATGGAACTGCGATACGTCCTCTGGAACGTCTTCGTAGTAGCGGTCCCACCTGCCGGAGGCGTCCGCGCCGAATCCAAATACGTCGACCTCTTCGCAGACATTCAGTGCGATCATCAGAGTAATGAAGCCGGTTGAGGGATAGGTCATCCACCCTTTCGTCCAGTTCTCGTGCAGGTACATCACGAACTCCGGATGGATGATGCGCACGCGCAGGGGATCCCAGTGAATTTCCTCGTCCACGAGGTAGAGGATCCGGTCGAAGACATCCTTGGTGTTGGCGGTGATCGGAGTCATCAGGAGGTAAGCCTCCCTGTCGTACTGCCACTCCTCGAGATCCCGCGGCCACATCACGTGGTGGGTCGTCTTTTCTCCGACATCGGAATCATAATCATCGGTCGGCGCACGATTGATGCGAAACACGACGTCGTGAGCATCGATCAGTTCTCCGTAATGCGATCCGAGCAGGTTGCGGGACGCGCCGACGACCGCGCAGATCTGTCTCTTGTCGGGTGTCGAGAAGACCGACGAGTCATCCGAAATGCACGAAAACATCCGCTCAGCGGCCTCCGGTGTCACGCCATCGATGTCGCCCTCTTCTAAGTGGGCAGCCCACCATTCATACACCTCTTGCGAGATCCAGCCGTCATGCGGACCCCAGAAGATGTCGACTCCGTTCTTGAAAGAGTTTGGGAAGGTCGTTGCAAGTCTCTGTTGCAAGGGCCCTCTGACGGAGGTTGAGGTGCGGTCGTTTTCTCCTTTCAGATAATCATGGCTGGCTTCCGGAATCTCGTACTCAGCATCCGGATGTTCCACTACCCGTCGCGACATGAGAAAGACTGAAATCGCGACGACCGCTGCCAGAAGCATTACGTACCAGAGATTTCTGGGTCTCATGTTGCTGGCCATTGTACATTGCGCACAGTGTCGTCCCGAATTGGGTCGCCGACGGAGGCGCCTGCCCGAGCGGCGTTTTGCTCTATCCCTCTGGACGGTTTTGATCGGCTCCGCGCTCGAGTTCGTAAGAAACACACTGCCCACAGACCGTCCGGGCCACCTCCCTGCGGAGATGGTCGGCTCGCAGTTCGCAAAACTTCGGCGAGTGCCAGGCGTCCATGAAGGTCATCTTCTTCAGATCCCCCATGTCGAATCTCCCGTCGTGGTCGAAGCAGCACGCGCTCAGCCTCCCGTCCCAGGTCACGTGGCCTTCTGTGAACAGCGCCCAGCAAGGGACCGGTGCCCGCATCTTGTCGTATCTGCCGCGGTTACCACCGGTGAACACCCATCGAGTACCGTCTCGCTGCTCGATATGGGCCGCCTGGGAGTAGAGTGGGAGCGCATAGACCTCATCGGAAAAATCTCCGATCTCCTCGACGACTCGGGCCATCTTCTGACGCTGTCGCTCACCCTCGAACATGATGTATGAAGCGTACAGCCCGCAAGGGTACCCTCCCGCCTCCCGCACCCGCCACGCGTCCTTGATGTTGGAGACGATCTCGAAGTATTTTGCCTCGGGCTTCCTCGTGATGGCGGCGAAATGCTCCGGGTCAGAGTAGTTGAGCGAGAACTTGAGGCTGTCGAGGCCGGCCTCCATGCAGGCCTCGACCTTTGCCGGAGTCGAAAGCGAGCCGTTGGTGGTCAAGAAGACGTAGGGAAAACCGAGATCCTTGGCGTACCTGATCGCAGCCGGAAGCCACGGAACCAAAAAGCTCTCGCCGAGATAGAAGAGGCCGAGCTCCTCGACTCCCTCCCGGAGCAAATCGGCCACAAGCGCGTCGAAGAAGACGCGGTCGATCTGCCCGACCTCTCGCAGATGCTTGGATCTCGCGCAGAATTGACAAGAAAAGTTGCACAGGGCGGTGAGCTCGATCTTGACGGATTTTGGGCATGGCGGCGTCTCTGAGAGATACTCTTCCTTGATCTCCGTGATGTTGTCGATCCGCTCGGTGATCGATTCTCGTGGCATCGGAAAGCCCAAACGGTCCGCCCTTCGTTGCTTCTTTTCGACTCCGCGCGCCAGACCCCCCTCCAATTATTTTAACCCCCCCAACGGGCCATACGGCACGAAGATATTGAATCTACATAGCTTTGACAAAGAGATACAAGATGCAAAATCCAAGATCCAATGCTCTCAACCCAAGGCGTTCAGGGCTGTCCAGTCCTGATTCTATGAGGAGCCACCTTTAGCATTGTTGGCCTCAGCGATGGAATGACTTCGGCGACGGGATTCCAACAATGCAAAAGATGGCACCTGGCGCTACTCGATGAAGCGCTTTTCTCCGGAAGCGCTGTGAGAACCCGCGGGTGGGCGGATCGAGTATCGAGCATCGAGTATCGGGCGGGTCGTGGGGCGGCTAGGGCACCGCCTGTAAGCGTCCGAGGAACTTCGCCGGTGGCTCGAAACCGGTGATCCGGAAGACCTCCTCACCGCCCGAAAAGACGATCACGGTCGGCACGCCCAGCACCCGGTAGGTGGTGGCCAGCTTCTGGTTCTCCCCGCTGCTCCGCGTCAAATCGACCTTGAAGCGTGAGTAGTTCTCGAGCAGGGCGCTCACTTCGGGCGCCGGAAAGGTCTTCTCGTCGAGCTCGCGGCACGGTGCGCACCAATCTGCGTAGAAATCGAGAATGACCCGCTCTCCCCCGGTGACAGCGGCTTTGACCGCGCCAGCATCATATGGCTGCCAGGCCAGGTGTTCGCCCGACTCGCCCACCGTTGTTCCGCGAAGGAAAACCACCGGCGCCATGACCACTCCGGCCACCAGTGTGGCGGCGCTCAGGACCCGCATCACACGATCGATCGTCGGCTGCTCGTGACCTGTGCGGTCAATGACCAGGAGGTAGAGCGCACCGAAAACCAGGACCGCCGACATCAACCAGCGCCCCGAGTCGCCGGGCATCAGCGGCGCCGCGAAGTATGCAGCCATCGCGACCAGGATGACGCCGAAAACCCGTCTCACCCCGATCATCCACATGCCGGAGGCCGGCAGCTTGTTGACCGTTCCAGTAAAGGTGCCCAGGATCAGGTACGGCAGACCGAGACCCAGAGCGAGGGTGAAAAAAAGAACAAAACCCAGGAACGCATCCCCTCGCTGGCCGACATAGGTGAGGAGGCCGACCACGAATGGACCGATGCACGGTGCCGCGACAAAGCCCATCACCAGGCCCATGATGAGGGCGCCGAAAACGCCACTCCTTCCACCTGACGCGCGTTGTGCCCAGGCCGGTACCCGCAGCTCCCACAGCCCGAACATCGAGGTCGAGAGCGACAGCAGGACGACCACGATCAGGCCGACAACCCAGGGGCTCTGCAGGGCGCTACCGAAGATCGCGCCGCTGAGTGCGGCGAGAACGCCGAGCACCGAATATGTGAAGGCGATTCCCATGACATAGGCGAGGGCAAGGGGGAAGGCGCTGCCTTCGCGATCCTTCGTCTGCTGAGTGAAGAAGCCAACCGTGATCGGGATGAGCGGGAAGACGCACGGTGTCAGATTCAGCGCAAGCCCGGCCAGAAACACCCCGATCAAGAGCAGCGGCAGGGATTTCGAGCCGAGGTCCGAAGGCCTTGGAGAATCGCCAGACCCGGAAGGCCGCACGGAAAGCTCCTTGAAGAACTCCTCGTCCGTGGGTCTTGACGAGGTGCCGGGGGGCGCCACCGTCACATCGATGCCGGTCCGAACCTCCTCCGGAGGTAGGCACTGGGTGTTGTTGCAGGCCTGAGCGGTGACTGCCACGCGCAGGCGATGATCGCCGACCGCGGTCCCGGGAACGACCAGGCCGGCGAGGATGACCGCGCGGCCCTCCCACACCTCGATCGGCGTGTCGGAGAATTCGAACTCGAGGGCCTGACCATCCGGAAAACTGACCACCGGCACCGGCCAGCCTTCGGGCAGGATGAACTCGACGGTCGTCGGCAGCGAAAACTCGTCACCAGGGTCATCGGTGTTGACGTGCCACCCGCGCTTGATGGTCAGGGTAACCGCCAGCCGCACCTCGTCTCCCGCAACCAGTGGGGTCCGATCAGTCAGCAGCCGAACCTTGAACACCGGCTCGGTATCCAAGCCCTGTCCGGCGGCCGGGCCGGCAGCAAAGATCGTCAACAACATCAATATCAGGATCGATCTCTTCATCGTCTCCCTCGTCTTCGGGACAACCGTCAGTCGCCTGTCAACTCTCGAACCAGATCCGGTGCGAAGCGCCGAACAAGCTCCCGAATCTCGTTCGGGTATCGCTCCCAGCTCCTCTTTACGAGATCGGGCCGTCTGGTTACCGTGATCTCGACCGATCGTTCCAGCCGCCAGCGCCGGATCGCCTCGTGGTTGCCGGAGAGTAACACCTCGGGCACCGTTACGCCCTCGACCTCGGGTGGGCGGGTAAAGCACGGGTAATCGAGGAGCCCTTCGCCGAAGCTGTCAGAGCTCACCGATTCCGGGTCCCCGACAACCCCTGGCACCAACCGCGAAACCACCTCGATGAGCGCCATCGCAGCGACCTCACCACCACCGAGTATGTAGTTCCCCACGGACACTTCTTCGGCCCCACTGATCTCGAATATGCGTTCGTCGAAACCCTCGTACCGACCGCACACCAACAAGAGGCTCGGTTCTTGAGCCAGCTCCTGGGCCAACGACTGATCGAGCAACCGCCCTCGTGGGCCGAGGATGATCGTCCGCGTGCCGCTCTGCCGCGAGACCATGTCGCGGATGGCCGCCAGCACCGCGGGCGCCTGCAGGACCATTCCGGCGCCGCCGCCATAGGGCTCGTCGTCGATCTGCCGCCACTTGTTGTCGGCCCAGTCGCGGAGATCGTGGGCCTCGACACCAACCACGCCTCGTTCCACGGCCTTTCCGAGCACACCGACGGTGCGAAACGGCTCGAAAAGCTGCGGGAAAATCGTCAAAACGTCAAAATGCATAGGATTATCTACCCGAACGGTCACAACCCGGCCAGCGCTCCTCGCTTCGGCGTGCACGGTGCCACCCTTCACATTGTTTGATGAACCACTCTCACGCCGGAGGCGCTTTCAGGGCAAACAATGTGAAGAGTGGCACCTGTGTCATCGATGCAGCAACGCGCGCCTCATTGTACGGCAGACAATGCGAAGAGTGGCACCGGTGTCGCCGACTCGGCCAAGCGCTCTTGATGGGCGGGTGACACCAGTGTCGTCGAAGCCCCAGCGCGCGTCTCGAGTCGCTACCGCGCGTCGATGGCGTCGTCGTCGAGCAGGCCTGCCGGAGCATCGATAATCACGAAGCCACCGTCGAGGTCGACCTCGCGCACGATCTCCGGTACGTAGGGCACCAGCGATTCGCGTTCGCCGCTGCGAACCACGAGGCGAGTCTGACCCTCGCCCGGATCGACGCCGGTGACGCGGCCGAGCACCTCACCTGCGGGCGAACGGCATTCGAGTCCCATCAGGTGATGCTCGTAGTAGTAACCCTCAGGGAGGTCCTCGAGAGCCTGCTCCGGAAGGTAGAGGCATCTGCCTCGCCAACTCTCGACGATCTCTCGCTCACGGATTCCGCGAATCGAGAGCAGCCACCTCCCCTTGTGGTAGCGCACCCGGTGGGCCTCGAAGAACTCATTCGGGCACGAGTCGTCGCCGACACCAAAGCGGACCCCGTCCGCGAGACGTTCCGGGAAGTCGGTAATGATTTCCACCAGGAGATCACCGTGCACGCCGTGAGGTTTTCCCGCGCGACCTATGATCAGCCAGTCGCGACCGTCGCCGACGACACCAGGGGTCGGCACTACTCGAGGATCTCGAGCACGAATCGCTTCTGGACCTTCATACCCGCCGCCGCGAGCAGCGTTCTGATCGCGCGTGCCGTTCGACCCTGGCGGCCGATGACCTTGCCGAGGTCCTCGGTCTTCACCCGCAGCTCGAGCACCGTCGTCTGCTCGCCTTCGACTTCTTGCACCACGACGTCTTCCGGATTGTCTACAAGTGCCTTCGCGATCTCTTCCAGCAGGTCTCTCATCGCACTCATCGGAGCTCCCTTCGAAGATGGGGAAGAGGACCCGGAGCCCGCGAGCCCCGGGCGCGCTTCACTGCTGTTTCTGAGCCTTACGAATCAAGGATCGCACAGTTTCAGACACCCCGGCACCCTGACCCCGCCATTTTTCGACCTTTTCAAGATCGAGCTTAATCTCCGGCGGATCCAGATGTGGGTTGTAGAAGCCCACCTGGTCCAGGTACTCAGCCTGAGTGTCCTTGCGCGAGTCCGACACCACAATTCGGTAGACGGGGTTGCGCTTCGCACCCCCTCGTCGCAATCTGATCATCAACATTGACTTTCCTCCCTGGGCAAATATTCAGCCGATCCCTAACTGACGCTTCAGCGCGCGGGGGTCGGCCTTACCCAGACGCTTCATGAGCTTACGCATCTGTCCGTATTGACGCAAGAGGCGATTGATTTCTTCAACACTGGTGCCTGAGCCTTTTGCGATCCTTTTTTTTCGTGAACCGTTGAGAACCTGCGGATGACGGCGCTCTTTGGGCGTCATAGAGTCGATACACGCCTCCATACGACGGAGCTGCCGCTCCTGCCCCTCACCCATCCCGCCGTCGGGCATCATACTCTTCATGCCCGGCACCATCTCCATCACCGACTGTAACGGTCCCATTTTCTTGAGGCTCGTGAGCTGATCGCGTAGATCTTCGAGATCGAACTTGTTCTTTTTGAGCTTTGCTTCGAGCCGGCGCGCCTTTTTCTCGTCGACCGCGTCCTGAGCCTTTTCCACCAGGGTCAAAACATCACCCATGCCGAGGATGCGCCCCGCCATCCGGTCCGGGTGGAATTGCTCGAGGTTCTCGATCTGCTCGCCGACACCGGCATAGACGATCGGCTTTCCGACCACCTCGCGCACCGACAGGGCGGCTCCGCCGCGGGCATCGCCATCAAGCTTGGTGAGGATGACGCCGGTGATTTCGAGCCGCTCGTGGAACGCTCGAGCCGATCGAACGGCGTCCTGTCCGGTCATCGCATCAGCGACAAAGAGAATCTGACGGGGCTTCAAGATATTCTTGAGCCGAAGCAGCTGTTCCATCAGCTCCTCATCGATGTGTAGCCGCCCTGCGGTGTCGAAGATCAACACCTGATAGCCCTTGATCGAAGCTTCGCGAAGGGCCTGGCGAGCGATCGCTTCGGGATCATCCATATCCCGGGTGTCGACCGTCGGGATCTTTGCCTTTTCGCCAAGGACCATCAATTGCTCACGGGCCGCGGGGCGCGAGGTGTCCGCAGGTACCAAAAGCGGGAAAAGACCCTTGCGATCCTTGATCCAGCGCGCCATTTTGGCGGCGGTGGTGGTCTTACCCGACCCTTGGAGCCCGACCAGCATGATGACCGATGGTCGTCCCTTGAAATCGAGCTCGGTCGTCTCCCCACCGAGCAGAGTGACCAATTCCTCGTGGACGATCTTAGTCACCATCTGTGCCGGCGTCACGGAGCTCAGAACCTCTTTACCCACCGCCCTGGCCCGCACCCGCTCGACGAAACCGGAAACCACCTCGACGCTGACATCCGCTTCGAGCAGAGCGAGCCTGATCTCTCGCAAAGCGGTATCGATGTGGTACTCGGTCAGGTGACCCTCACCTCTGAGGGTCTTGGTGACGCGAGCCAGACGTTCCTGTAGCCCTTCCAACATGGGAGCGGGAGTGTAAGCCAGCACCAGTCAGAGGTCAAGAGTCTATCAGCGGCAAGCGTTTGACTCGTATGACTTTGGCTCGCGCTCTAAGAACGATACAATAACCAGTGGAGATGGGCGCCAATCATCCAATTGTCCTCGAGCCGCGATGTCCGGCCCCGGAGGATCCAGGGATCCTGAATTTCATGCGCCTCGCGAAGGCGCTGACTCGCGCAACCTGGGTGGAGCTCGAGCTGCGGCCGAGCGGCACCTCGCCTTCTCAGACCTATCGTTCCGGATCGGGCCCCGAAAAAGCCATCACCCTGGCCCTCGAGGCTGGAGTCGAATTCGACGCCTCGCTCCGCCTCGGAAAGGCGGCACACCCTGCGGACGATCTCATCACGCTGCTGTCAGACTCTCTCAGGCAACACCTCGAGCTCCGCAATCTGTTGATCCAGAACGATCTTCTGAGCAGGGCTCTGGAAACCACATCGAGCTCGGTCCTTCTCTTCGACGACAACGGCGATATCCTCTTCGCGAACCCTACCGCTGATTACCTTCTTTCCCGTCAGACTGAGGACGAGCTCCTGGGGAGCTGCAAAAATCGGCCGCGGCAACCTCTGTTCACCCTGCTCAGCTCCCTCGTCGAGCGGGTCGCTTCGCAGGACGGCGCCGCATCACCATGGATCGGAGCCATCGAGCTCGAAAAAGGACGCATGATGGCGTGCGAGGTCACGGCCGTTCCGGCGCCAGCCTCCGACGGACCCAACGCGGTGCTGGTGACCCTTCAGCCGACCGAATCCGAGTCCGATACGCGAATTCAGGCATTTTCATCGAGTCACAGTCTCAGCCGGCGCGAACAGGAGGTCCTTCGACTTCTGGGTAGGGGCCTCACCACGACGGCGATGGCCGACAAACTCGGCATCAGCCCGCACACGATTCGAGATCACCTCAAGAATCTGTATCGCAAAACCGGCACGAAGGGGCGCAACGAATTGCTGGGGTTGATTTCCAGGGCTTCGTAAGAAGCAGTCAGCAATCAGCAATCAGCTTTCAGCTCCCCCACCCACCCCTGGCGCCTTGAATGCTGACGGCTGATAGCTGATAGATAAGAGCTTTTACCTAAGAGGTATAATCAGATCTGGAGGTCCAAACCATGGCTCGGTTACGCGTTCTAGGCTTGGTTACGGCGATGTTCCTGGTGGCGGCAGTGTTGGCCGCAGCCCAGGGGTACGTGGTGATTCTCAAGAGTGGGCACAAAGTCCGGTGCAAGGAGCCGCTGCGCATCGAAGGATCGAACGCGATTCTCACCCTCGCGACCGGAACTCTCGCCAGCTACCCGCTCCAGCTCGTGGATCTCGTGGAAACCGAACGGTACAACCAGCTCGGCCTCGGCAGCGCGCTCTTGATCGAGGAGCTCTCGGTCCAGGGAACGCCGATCCCGACCCCGACCCCGTTCACGTCCCTCGGGCAGGTCGCTTCAATCGACGCCGGAGGAGGTGGTGCACCATCTCTTGGGACCACCGTCGAGCCGACCCCTGCGCCGACACCGGGCATCAAGCTGCAGTCTGAGAAGTACCACGACGCTCGGGTCGACCAGGCATTTTCGAAGATCTTCGACGAGAAGGAACTCCTCATCTACACAACCAGCAGCGGCACGCAGCCCGACCACTTTTTCGTCCAGGCCACAACCGACTCGGAGAAAGAGGTCTTCGACGCTCTGGAGATCGTGGCTGAAGCGTTCGTCCTGATCAACCAAATCCACCCGGAAATTGCACCGGCGGCAGTCGAGCTGAAAATGGTCCAGACCTCGGGCAAACCGGCCGGTACCTTTCGCCTCACGCCTGAGCTCGCGAAGGAGCTAACTGACGGTGACACTCCGACCCAAACGTTCTACATCAAGTACGTGATCTTCTAGGGTGCCACGTTTCGCACTGTTGCATTACCAGCATCGCGTGTCCCGAGTGTTGATCGATACGGTAACGCAACAGTGCGAAACGTGGCACCTGTGATAACGGCATGAGTGATACGGATGTCGCCGTTGTTGGCGCTGGTCTCGCCGGTCTGACGGCGGCTCTCCGGCTCACCGAGGCGGGTCACCAGGTCAAGGTGTTCGAACGCTATCCACGCCCCGGTGGACTTGCCCGCGTCATGGAGGTCGAGGGCGAACTCCTGGAAGCCTTCTATCACCACCTCTTTACCAGCGACACATCGTACGTCGCTCTCGCAGAGGAACTCGGAGTCGCCGGCCTCATCGACTGGCTCCCCTCGCGGATGGGAATTTGGACGGAAGGCAGGTCGTGGGACTTCGGAACCCCACAGTCGTTGCTCCGTTTCCGACCCCTTTCGCTGCTCGACAAGGCCCGTTTCGCGATCTCGACCCTGCTTCTCCAGCGCAGCAAAGACCCCACCCGGTTCGAGAACGTCACCGCTTGCGACTGGATCCGCCGCCACCAGGGGGAGAGGGTGTGGCAGAAAGTTTGGGGACCGCTCTTCCATCAGAAGTTTGCCGAGGATGCTGAAAAGGTCGCGATGGTATGGTTGTGGGGAAAGCTCTGTCTGCGCGGAAAGTCGAGGTCAGCGTCCGGCATGGGCGAACGGCTCGGCTATATGCGGGGCTCGTTTGCCAAACTCGTCGAGGCGCTCGAAGGCCGGCTCAAAGACGGCGGCACCGAGCTGTTTCTGAGCGAAGCGGTACAGCGCATCGAGAGCGGCGAAGGCAACTTCACGATCCATACCCGCGGTTCTTCATGGACCGCAAGCCGGGTCCTGGCCGCGGTTCCGGTGCCAGATTATCTCGAGATCGCAGGGCATCTCGTGTCTGATAATGAACGGAGCAACCTCTCCGATCTCCGAGCAACCGGCGCTATCTGCACGATCCTGGAGCTCGAGCACTCACTGACCTCCTACTACTGGCTCAATATCGCTGACCCCAACATGCCCTTCGGCGGCCTCATTGAACACACCAACTACATCCCGAAGGAACGATACGGCGGTCGCCACCTCCTCTATATTTCGAACTACCTCTTCCCGGACCACCCACTGTTTCATGCGCCGAAGAAAGAGGTCGTTGCGACCTACCTCCCGGCCCTGGCTCGGGTCAACCCGGCGTTCGAACCCTCGTGGATCCTGAAGAGCCACCATTTCAGGGCCGAGTACGCGCAACCGGTGGTACCTGTCGGCTATCGGAAACGGATTCCGCCGTTCCGCTCGAGCGTGCCTGGACTCTACCTCTGCACGATGGCGCAGATCTTTCCTGAAGACCGCGGCCAGAACTACGCGGTCGCCTATGGGGAGAAGGTCGCGAAGGCCATGCTCGGCGATATCGGAAAATGATGTTCTCCTCGAATTTGTGCTCTCAATTTTCCAGCATCACCAATCGCGGAAGCGAAAACTGAGATCACAAATCTGAACAGAAGAATGCTCACGTCGCGCGATCCGGACCGCCTATGGTGTACCATTGGGCCGCCCGCGGAAAATGGGCACGGATAGAGGTTGGAGGCAAAAATCTATGGCAGGTCAAGCAGTGGAAATCACCGACGCGAACTTCGAAGATACGATCCTCAAGGCGGGCAAACCCGCTTTGGTTGATTTCTGGGCTGTGTGGTGTGGACCGTGTCGTGTTATCGGTCCTATTGTCGAAGAGCTTGCCGAAGAGTACGGCGACCGCGTAGTGGTGGGTAAGCTTGATGTGGACGCCAACCGAGACACCGCCGTCAAATACGGCATTCAAGCCATCCCGACCCTGCTCCTCGTCAACAATGGCGAGATCGCCGATCGCATTGTAGGCGTCACCGACAAGACGAGCCTCACATCGAAGCTGGACAGCCTCCTATAACCAGTAGGCCTCTCCTTCGCTCCTGCGGCGCCGGTCAGAACACACGGTGGCGCCTTGACTCACCGGATGACCGGCCACAATTGGCGATGGTCAGGCCTTGGACTGAAAGATGAACCGACGCCATTACTCTGAGCGCTCCGAGGACTGAACCGTTGTTTTGCCAGTCCTGCGGCGCCGTCAACCCCTCCGAGCAAGAGGCGTGTCACCGATGCGGAAACAAGTTGCTGGTGGTCTCGGGCGTCGCTGAATCGACGGACGCCAGCGACGAGTTCTTCATCCAGGCCCAGGAGGACCTCGAGGAACATCTCCTCGAGCGCATCAGCGCTTTGGAAGACGGTGTGCGTCGGTTGTCGCAGGCGCTCGCGTCAACCGGCCAACACCTGGCGCAAATCGAGCGCAACCTGACTGTCGCTCATGCCGGAATTCAGTCCCTCGGGGGGCTCCTGGAAACCGAGGGCATCGTCACACGCGCCGAGGTTGTCGACGGATGGGAAAGTGCTGCCGATCGAGAGCTGCTTTCCCGCGATTTGTTGCGCCGCTTCAAGGCCCATGCCGAACGCATACTTTCTCAGACTTCACACTCCGGCCAGGCTACTGACGAGTTTCGCGAAAAGCTCCGCGGCCTCGAGTTGGCCATCGTCGGACCGGATACCGGCGTTGTCCACGAGATGCTTACTGAGCTTGCAGCGATAGCACCTGACAGCGATGAGCTGTGGTCCTTCATCGGTGAGGCGGCGTTCCAATCCGGCAAGCTTGAAACCGCCCGCATCGCTTTCCGAAGGGTCGTCGAGCTGCGAGGTCCCCAGTTCGAAGCGCTTGTCCACCTCGGAGCTGTGGCGTCGGACCTCGGCCGCTGGAGCGAGGCCGAAGACGCCCTCACGCGGGCTCGAGAGATGGCTCCCGACGCCTTCCTCCCCCACTTCACGCTCGGCGCCCTCAAGGTGATGTGTGGTGAGCACGGCGACGCGGTCGCCCATCTGGAGCAAAGCCTGACACTCGAAGAGACCCCCCAGAGTTTGTACCTTTTGGGTCTCAGCCGGCTCGAGCTCGGTCAGGTCGGGCGCGCAGTCACAGCTCTCAAACGCGCCACCGAGCTGGCTCCCAATTTCGAGGACGCTCTCTATCACCTCGGCATCGCCTTTCTCAAACGCGGTTGGACCAACAAGGCCCTGGACGCTTTTCAACGTGTCCTCCGTCTCGACCCGCGACGCCTTCAGTACCAGGAAACCGTACGCCTTCTGAGTGGTGCTCCGCCTCATGATCTTCCTGATGACAGCGCACAGCTCGTCCGGCGCGCCGAGACGGCTCTCGAGGACGGGGCTCCAGAGAGGGCCCTCGATCTGTATCGGAAGGCTCTCGAGTCGGCGCCAGGCCAACCCGAGCTTCAGGCCACGGCAGCGCTTCTCGCCTCGGCCCTCGGCCGCATTCGTGAAGCCGTCACCTATGCCCACACGATTCTTCGCGAAAGGCCTCAGGGTTCGCCATACCAGGCGGCCGCGGTCGTGGCACTCCTGGAATCGCTACGGCACACGGGAAGGCTTCGTACGGCGCGCCGGATCGCGAACCGTCTGTGCGAGGACGAGGATATCGATGAGCTGGCTCGCGGCATGTCGACCTACGAGCTTGCCCTGGTGGAGTCTGAGCTCGGCGAAAACCTCGCCGCAGCTCGTGATCTCGCCCGCGACGCGCTGGAGACTGCCCCCCGCGAGCTGCGCCACTATCCGCTCGCAGCGCTCGGCTCGATCGCCCTCAAAAGGGGGCGGTACCGTGAGGCGATGCAGTACCTCGAACAGGCGTCACGGGCTGGCGGTTCGGAGCCACCGCTGTTGCGACAGCTTGCCCTCGCACGTCTCGGAACAGGAGAAGGCACCGGTGCCGAAGGGGTCCTTCGTGAAGCCAACGGAGGCCCGAAGGGTGGCATCGATCAGGAGTTGCTCGATCACGTACGCCGGCTCGGCGAGCTGATCGGTGATTTCAACCGGAATCATCGCCCGGCGCGGAACAACCGCGTCGGGAAACGGAGATGAACATGCGCTGGACCCAGACGTTCATTTATACACTGCGCCAGGATCCTTCGGACGCCGAGGTCGTGTCACACCGATTGATGACGCGGGCCGGACTCATCTCGAAGGTCGCGGCGGGTATTTACAACTACCTGCCGCTCGGTTGGAGATCGCTGTCCAAGCTCCAGACGATCATCCGCGAAGAGATGGAACGGGCCGGATCCGCAGAGTTGGTCATGCCCGCCATCCAACCGGCAGAGCTGTGGCAGGAGTCCGGGCGATGGTTCGAATACGGGCCTGAGTTGCTGCGGATGAACGATCGCCACGAGCGAGATTTCTGCTTCGGCCCGACGCATGAGGAAGTGATCACCGACATGGTGCGGCGGACGGTCACTTCATACCGCCAGCTGCCGGTCAACCTCTTCCAGATCCAAACCAAGTTTCGCGACGAGATAAGGCCCCGCTTCGGTCTCATGCGCGGGCGCGAGTTCGTCATGAAGGACGCCTACACCTTTCACGCCGATGCTGAGGATCTCGACAAGGCCTATCGCGCCATGGAACAGGCCTACTGCCGGATTTTCGAGCGTTGCGGTCTCGGCTATATCCCTGTCGAGGCCGACACCGGCAACATCGGCGGCTCCGAGTCGCACGAGTTCATGGTCCTCGCCGAAACCGGAGAAGACGCGATCCTCTCGTGCCCCGCCTGCCATTACGGTGCCAACGTCGAGAAGGCGGAGGCGGGACCGGTCGCTGCGGCACCGGATTGGCCGCTCGATCGCAGTGACCGGCCCGAAACCGTCAACACCCCGGAGATGCGCACGGTCGAAGAGGTGGCCGAATTCCTGGGCATTGCGCCGGCCCACCTGATCAAAACCCTAATCTTCGAAACCGAAAAGGAGTTCGTGGCGGTCCTGATCCGTGGCGACCTCGAGGTCAACGAGGTCAAACTCAAAAACGAGCTCGGCTGCACCCACCTCCAACTCGCTTCGGAGGCAAAGATCGAGGAGATCACAGGCGGTCCGCAGGGCTTCTCGGGGCCGGTCGGCCTCGAGGGCGTGCGGCTCATCTCCGACCCGTCCGTCATGGATCTGGAGGTAGCGGCCACCGGCGCTAACGCCGCCGACGCACATCTCGTCGGCGTGGAGCCGGGCCGCGACTTCGAGCCGTCCGCGGTGGTGGAGATCCGGCTCGCCACGGCCGGCGATCCGTGTCCTTCGTGCGGCACGGATCTGATCGAAAAACGCGGCATCGAGGTCGGTCACATCTTCAAGCTTGGCACCAAGTACTCCGAAAAGATGGGCTGCCGCTTTCAGGACGCGGATGGCAACGATCAACCGATGATCATGGGTTGCTACGGTCTCGGGGTCGGCCGAACCGTGGCCGCCGCAGTCGAGCAGAACCACGATGAGAAGGGGATCGTCTGGCCATTGCCCCTGGCGCCGTACGAGGTGGTGTTGGTTGTCCTCAACGCCGACAAGCCGGCGGTGGTGGAGGTCGCCGAGAAGCTCTACGTCGAGCTCAAAGAGGCCGGTATCGACGTCCTCTTCGATGACCGCCCCGAGCGCCCGGGCGTCAAATTCAATGACATGGATCTCATCGGATTCCCGGTGCGCGTGGTGCTCGGCGGGCGTGGCCTCGAGGCCGGCGAGGTCGAGCTCAGTTTGCGCCGCGACGGCGACAAGCGGCCGACACCGATTGCGGAGATGGTGCCGGCCGTTCAAGCCCTTCTCGAGAAGCTCCGAAGCGAGTAAGCACCTCCCGCTTCGGCAACCCCAATGAGGAGCGTTTCTCGCTGCGACGAGTCAGGTGCCACTTGTCGCATTGTTACAAGAGCGCTCAGGACAGCAGGGTGACAACGACAATGCGACATGTGGCACCGGTGTCGTCGACGCGGCCATGCGCTTCTCATGGGGGTGTCCCAAGCCCCAATGCGCTCCTCATTGGGGGCAGCAGGGTGCCATCTTTTGCATTGTTCGGATTCATCGCCTCACAATCTGGTCACGCACTTCAGCCGAACAATGCGAGAGGTGGCTCCTGTGTCGTCGATGCGGCAAAGCGCTACTCAAGAGGCCCCTCAATCCAGCGAAAGCGCTTGGCTCGCGACCGCGATCATCTCCCCCTTCGCCTGCACGAGCATCTTGAAATCCGATCCCATCCCCTCCGGGTCGAGGAGGCGTTTGACCTCCTGGCGGGCGGAGACTGTAGCGGCATCGAGTTCGGCCTCGATGCCCATACCGCGATCCTCGAGCTCGTCAGCGAGGCCCGCCCGTACAAGGAACTCGGCCAGCGGCCACAGCCCGATCTCCCGCCATCCGGCGCCGCAAGCAGCACGCCGAAGGTCGTCCCAGTTGACGTGGGCCGTCAGGTCGATCTCCCCGGGTGATTGCAGGGAATCACGGCCGAGCTGGTGGCGACGGAAGGTCGCCAGTGACCCTCCCCTCCTCCCATGCGGATCGTAAAGCCTCCGCGTTTCGTAGCCGTAGTCGAGCACGAGGCACAGCCCATCGTTGCCGGCAGCGTTCAAAAGGTCGCGGTGAGTCGATTCCGCAGTCAAATTGGCTTCAGCGATCTGGTCTTCCTCGAGAACAACACCGTGGTGGGTGAAGTACCGCGCCACTTCGTCGCGCGGCGGTCGGCGACCCCATTCAAGCGCACCCGAGCTCACAGCCACTGTAAGTTCTTCCAGCCCCGTTGTTCCGCCGACGGCCCGCGCCACCGGCAGAGCATCATAGAACTCGGAGGCGTGGATGACCGTCGGCGCCGACGTAGGGCCGATCTCCGTCAAAGCGCCAACCACCTGCACGGAGACCGATGCCGTCGGCAGGCGGTCGAGCTGTCGGTCGCGCATTGACTGAGATCGTTCGATCGAGAATATCTCCACAACGACTTCACGGGCGCCGATACCGAGAGCTTCGAGCACGCAGCTCACCAACATTCCGTCCCCGGATGCGACGTCGATCAGGCGGACGGGCCCGGTGTCGGCGCCGAGTCGCCTCAACAATCTCGTGAGCACCGTCCCGTACCAAAGCGACGCTGAGGGCGCGGTCAGATAATCACCACCGCGGCCGTAGCGCGGTTTCGAGCCAGAGTAGTAGCCGTGGCGCGAGTGATACAGGGCAAGCTCCATGTAGGTGTCGAAGAAGACCTCGCCACCCCGCGCCACGATTTCGTCGATGATCCAGGACATAGAGGGATCTTAACCCGTTACCGCCAATGAAGAGCACAGAGTTGCGTCGACGACACCGGAGTCGCCGAAGCGGCCAAGCGCTCCTCATTGAAGTCCTTGCGTTGCCGCTATCTATGTGCTATAACGCCCGCTGCTGCTTTCGATCGGAAAGTGGGCCCGAGGCCCACTTTTTTTTCTGCAGCAGGGAGAGATATGAAGTTGGAACAGGCGCTGCAGGATCAACTCGCCGCCATCGTGGCGGACGAGGGGCTCGAGCTCGTCGCGACCGAGGTCGTGGGCTCCGGGCCGAAGACGATCCTGCGCCTGGTGGTTGACGGCCCTGAAGGCGTCAACCTCGAACAATGTGCAGTGGTATCACGGCAAGCATCGGTGATGCTGGACGTCGAGGACCCGTTTCGCCATCACTACACCCTCGAGGTGTCTTCCCCCGGTCTCGATCGCAAGCTCTACCAGAAAGAGGATTACGAACGCTACGTGGGCCATCGCGTCAAGGTTCGGATGGCACCATCGTTTCGCGACCACCGAACCGTCGTCGGCGAGCTGATGGGAACGCGAAACAACGTCATTCGGATCTTCGACGACTCCGGCTTTGAGATCGAGCTCCCGATCGACGAGATCTTCGAGGCCCGCCTCGAAGTGAATTGGACCTCGATCTTGAAGGAAGGGAAAGCCCGTTCATGAAGCTCGACATCAACATGCTCGTCCGGCAGATGGCCGCGGAACGTGACATCGAGGCTGAGACCCTGGTCGACGCCATCGCCGAAGCGATCTCGTCGGCAGCGCGCAAGCATTACAAGGAACGCAACGTCCACACCGACATCGATGTCGAAACCGGCGAGGTGCAGTCGTGGACCGCACGTGACGTTGTGGAGGAGGTCGAGGATCCCGAAATCGAAGTGACCCTCGAAGAGGCGCTTGCGATCGACCCCTCGGCCGAAATTGGCGGTGTCGTCAGGCTCGAAGCGCTCGACACGTCGGTGCTGGGCCGCATTGCAGCCCAGTCGGCCCGTCAAGTGCTGTTCCAGCGCGTGCGCGAGGCCGAACGGGCGGTGATCTACAGAAACTACTCCGGTCGCGTCGGAGACATGATCAACGGCATCGTCAAACGTATGGACCGCGGAGCGTTGATCGTCGAGCTCGGCGACACCGAGGGCATCATCCCCCGCGGCCACCAGGTGCGTCACGAGCGTTACAGCCAGGGCGACCGTGTTCGAGCGGTTGTCGTCGATGTGACCATGGACGCGAACCGTCCGCAGGTAGTCCTCTCGAGAACCTCGCCGATGCTGCTCGAGAAGCTCCTCGAGATGGAGGTCCCTGAGATTTATGACGGTACTGTCATTATCAGGGTCTGTGTCCGCGAACCGGGTGAACGGGCCAAAGTGGCTGTCTTCTCGAAGGACAGCGACGTCGATCCGGTCGGTGCCTGCGTCGGCCTCAAAGGCTCGAGAGTTCAGGCCATCACCCGCGAGCTCAAAGGCGAAAAAATCGACATCATCCCCTTCAACAGTGACCTCGTGACCTTTGCGCAGAACGCTCTGTCTCCGGCCAAGATCAACCGGGTTGCGGTGCGTGAGGAACCGATCACGGTTGTCCTCCGGGATGAGGAAGGCCAACCGATCCTCGACGAGAACGGCGAAGCGTTGACCGAAGAAAAGAAAGAAGTCGTGCTCGATGTCATCGTCGGCACCGAGCAGTTATCGCTGGCGATCGGCAAGCGAGGCCAAAACGTACGCCTCGCGTCCAAGCTTCTCGACTGCCGTATCGAGATCAAGAGCCAAGAAGCGGTGAAGGACGAGCTCGCGTCGGCGCTGGCCTCGATGCTGCGCGAAATGGAGGGAATCTCCGAGGGAGAGGAGATCCCTGAGCTCGAGGCGGTCGCCAATGCCGTTTCGTACGACGAGATCATTCCTCTCGAGGAGATGGCGTCTCTCACTGATCGCCTGCGTGAGCGTCTTCAGGGGCACGGTATCCACACGGTCCAAGACCTCCTCGCACGGGACGCGAAGGGGCTATCCACAATCCCCGGCATCGGACCGGTAACCGCCCAAAAACTCCTGGAAACGGCAGCCGAAACCCTCGAGGAGAATCTCGCTGAGGCAGCGGAGTCCGCGGTCGGGGAGGAGTGAAGAAGCATGGAGCAGCTTCGAGTCGTCGACCTGGCCCACACCATGGGCATCACAGCGCGCGAGCTGATCTTCAAGCTGCGATCGATCGGCGTCACTGTCGCCGGCGAAGAAGATACCCTCGATCTGGCAACAGTGCGAGCAATCATTACCGGTGAGACCCTGCAACGGCGTCCGCGTGAAGTGATTGTGCGCCACGAGAATGCAGAGGAAGAGACGGCCGCCGTCTCGGCCAAGGACCGGCTCGCCCGCCGTCGCAAACGACAAGTGATAGATACTCACAGAGAAATCAAAGAAGTCGTTACCGAACCCAAACCGACCGAGGTCGAGATTGCAGCGGAAGACCAGGCTGTGGCTGTCGAGGCGGTCGAAGAAGTGACAGAGCTCGAGGCCGCTGTCGAAGACTCCGAGCTCACCGAGGGGGTCCTCGGAGAAGATGCTGAGCTCAAGCCGGAGGTCGAGATTACCGAAGAGGAGATCACCGCCGCGCGCGGGGCCTCCGAGGAAGAGGAGGCTCCGAAGCGGGTTCGACCGGCGAGGGCCAAGACACCGCTCGAACAGAGCCTCAGGGAACTGACCAAAGACGAAATCCGGCAACGCCTCGCCGACCAGAAAGCGGCCGCGAAAAAGGCCAAAACCCAGAAGACGGCGGACCGCGGAGCCGGTCGCAAGGCCAAAGCGGCGGCGGATGCCAAAGAGATTCGCGATCTGCTCAACAAGTTTGATGAGCAAAAGCTCAAGGGACAGGAAGAGTCAAAACCTTCGGCGCGGCCGGCGCCGCGCCCGGGCGTTGGACGACCGAGCAAGAAGGCTCGTCGCCGGAAACAAGACGAGGAGCGTCGCACCGCACCGCCGCGGCCGACCCGCACCGTCCAGTTCAAGGACGGAGAGAAACCCGAAGGTCCCATCATTTTGTCAGAAATGGTGACCGCGCGCGAGCTCGCCGAAAAGCTCAACGTCACCGCCAAGGAACTCCTCGGCCTGTTGATCCAGAAGGGCGTGATGGTTACCACCAACCAGTCCCTTCCGCATGAGCTGGCGGAGGAGATCTGCGCCGATCTCGAGATCGAGGCGATGGTGGCCTCCGCCGAGGAGCTCATCGAGTACGAAAGAGAGGAGAGTGCCGAGGCTGCTGGTCCCGAAGAACCGCGGCCGCCGGTGGTCACCGTCATGGGCCACGTCGATCACGGAAAGACCTCCCTGCTCGACGCGATCAGGTCGAGCCGCGTTGCCGAGCAGGAAGCTGGCGGCATCACGCAGCACATCGGCGCCTCGCGGATCGTGGCGGCCGACGGGCGGACGGTGGTCTTTGTCGACACCCCGGGCCACGAGGCCTTCACACAGATGCGTGCTCGTGGCGCCCAGGTGACCGACATCGTGATCCTCGTGGTTGCAGCCGACGACGGCGTGATGCCTCAGACCAAGGAGGCCATCACACACGCCCGCGCTGCCAACGTGCCGCTGATTGTGGCTATCAACAAGATCGACAAAGGCAACGCAAACCCCGACCGCGTCAAACAGCAGCTGGCGGAGTTCGATGTTCTGGTCGAGTCGTGGGGCGGAGAGGTTCCATCGGTAGAGGTCTCGGCGAAGAAGAAACAGGGTCTTGACGATCTCCTCGACATGATCCTGCTGGTCGCCGAGATGAAAGAGCTGAAAGCTGTCGCCGAGGGCCCGGCTCGAGGCGTCGTCCTCGAGGCGCGCAAAGAGAAGGGACGCGGCATCGTCGCCACCGTCCTCATCCAACAGGGACATCTCGAGGTTGGGGACTTCTTTTTCTGCGGTTCCACATGGGGCCGCGTCCGCGCAATCGCCGATGACACGGGCGAACGCATCGAGTTTGGCGGTCCTGCAGATCCGGTGGAGATCACCGGATTCGAGGAGGTTCCGGCAGCCGGCGATCTCCTCCAGGGCACCGAAAGCGAGGCCAAGGCCTTCGAGGTCGCCAGCTATCGCCGCCAGCGTGATCGGGAAGAAGGGCTTCTATCGACCCGTAAGGTATCTCTCGACAATCTCTTCGACCAGATCGCCGAGGCGGAGATGCAAGAGCTCAACGTGGTCATCAAAGGCGATGTCCAGGGCTCGGTCGAGGTCCTGAGGGAGACCCTCATCAGCCTGGGCACCGAAAAAGTCAAGATCAACGTCTTGCACGGTTCAGTGGGCGCCATCACCACCAACGACGTCATGCTCGCCTCGGCTTCGAACGCCATCATCATCGGTTTTGCCGTGCGCCCCGAGCGCACCGCACGCGAACTCGCCGAAACCGAACAGGTCGACGTCAGGCTCTACACAGTCATCTACGATCTGGTGGACGACATCAAGAAGGCCATGGTTGGGCTCCTCGAGCCAGAATACCGCGAGGAAGAGCTCGGTCACGCCGAGGTTCGCGAGGTTTTCAAGGTGCCGAAGATCGGCGCCATTGCCGGTAGCCACGTCACTGACGGTGTCATCACCCGCTCCGCAAAGGTCCGATTGCTGCGCGATCACGTGGTGATTTACGAGGGAGAGCTGGCCTCGCTCAGGAGATTCAAGGACGACGCGTCCGAAGTCCGCGAAGGATTTGACTGCGGTATCGGCCTCGCACGATATCAGGATATCAAGGAAGGTGACATCATCGAGGCCTACAAGATGGTGGAAATCGCGCCAGAACTATAAACAAAAGACCGAGCGGGAATTGAGCGGAGAAACCTACATCGGCGTGGCTCACTTGGAGCTGCACATCCCTGAGGCACGCAGTCTCAAAGCCAAGCGTGCCCCGGTCCGCAGTCTCGTGGAAAAAATCAGGAATCGCCACCAGGTCCTGGTGATCGAGGCCGATCATCAAGATGTGTACCAGCGGGCGAGTCTCGCAATCTGCTCTCTTTCAACCGATCCGGTGGACGCCGAGGCACGGTTGCAGCGAGTCGAAAAAACAATCAACCTCAACTGGCATGGCCACGTGCTGAGCTGGGACATCGAGGTCATTCAAGCCTGATCGGAAATGCAATGGCTCACAACAAATCGTTCGAACGCAACGCGCGCCTCGAGGGCGAGATCAGATCAGTGCTGTCCGATCTGCTGCGATCCGAGGTCAACGATCCGCGATTGGCGAATGTCACCGTGTCGACAATCCAACTTTCGGCTGACCGCTCCAAGGCCAGAGTCTTTTACTCTGTCATCGGCAACACGGAGCGGGAACGCGAAGCGGCTGACGGCTTCACCGCCGCGGCACCGTTCATGCGGCGCCAGCTCGGACAGCGGATGCGTTTGCGGATCGTGCCCAGCCTCGAGTTTTTCCGTGACACCTCGTACGAGTACGGCGACAAGATGGAACGGCTCTTCGACCGCCTGTCCAACGATGGCCTCCTGCCAGCCGCCGATGACGTCAATGACACGGCGGAGGACGAATCGTGACGGCTGCCAGTAGAAACCCCCACGACGCTGCGATCAAGCTCAAGGAGGCTTACAGGGTCCTTCTCACCTGCCACCGAAACCCGGACGGCGATGCGATCGGCTCTGAACTGGCGATAGCGGAGCTTGCCGAAAACATCGGCGTTGAAGCGGTGATCGTCAACCGGGACGAGACGCCGGCAAACCTCAGGATGCTGCCCGGTGCAAACCGGGTCGAGGTCTCAAGCAACCTCCCCCAGGACTTTCCGGAGAAGTACGACCTCGTCATTACGGTCGAGTGCCCGCAGCTCGAGAGGTCCGGTTTCGAGGGTCTGACCCGGCTCCCGATCCTCAACATCGACCACCACCCGGACAACCCCGCCTACGGCGTCGTCAACTATCTCGACGACGAGTCGCCGGCGGTCGGTGAGATGGTATGGCGGCTCTTCGGAGAGGTTGGGGTGTTGCCGTCTGCGAAGGCGGCAACGAATATGTTCACCGCGCTCTCTACAGACACCGGCGACTTCAGATTCTCGAACGCCACCGGCCGGGCCTTCCGCGTCGCCGCAGAAATGATCGATGCAGGCGCCCGGCCTCCTGAAGTGGCCAACTGGATCCACAACAACCGCAGTTTGGCTTCGGTCCGGCTCCTCGGCGAATCCCTGCGCACTTTGCGCATCGCCTGCGATGGCAAGCTGGCGTTGATCACCGCCGATCAAGAGGCATTTCAGCGAGCCGAGGCAGGTCCGGAGGACACCGAAGAGACCGTCAACATCCCGAGGTCCATCGCCGGTGTCGAGGCCGTCGTCTACTTCAAACAGTGGGAGCCGGAGGTGGTTCGGATCAGCCTGCGGTCTCGCGGATCCGTCGACGTGCGCAAGATCGCGGCCTCGTTCGGAGGAGGCGGTCACCCAAACGCGGCCGGCTGCACGATCAAGGGCGGGCTTGCCGAGGTTGAAGAAAAGGTCACGGCGGCGGTCACCGAGGCTCTTGGCGGGCGGGCATGAGCCGCCGCCGTCCATCTCGTTTCCACGGTCTGCTGCCGGTCTACAAACAAGCCGGCCCAACCTCCCACGATGTCGTCGACATGGCCCGCAAGGCCTTGCGTGAACGTCGCATCGGCCACACCGGCACCCTCGATCCGATGGCCGAAGGACTGCTCCTGTTGTGCGTCGGTCAGGCCACTCGGCTCCAGCAGTATCTGCTGTTGTGGGATAAGACCTATCGGGGTGAGGTCAAGCTCGGTCACGCTACGACAACCTACGACGGGGAAGGGGAAGCGCAGGAGCCCTCTGACACCCCACCGGAGTTGGATCAAGCAACACTCGACAGCCTTGCACCGCAGTTCCGGGGCGAGATCGAGCAGGTGCCACCACCCTATTCAGCGAAAAAGGTCGCCGGGAAAAAGCTCTACGAGCTGGCGCGAAGCGGAGAAGAGGTCACGCCCGAGCCGAAGACCGTCGTGGTCCACGCTCTCGAGCTCGAGGTGGCGGCCCCCGATCGACTCCTGGTCGAGGCAAGAACATCTTCGGGTTTTTACGTCCGGTCGCTGGCTCATGACATCGGTGTTGCCCTCGGCTGCGGCGGGCACCTCCAGAATCTTCGTCGCACGGCGATCGGTCCCTACGCCGCTGATCGCGCCTTGCCGCAGGAAGAACTGCAGTCCGCCGAAAGCGCAGAGGAAGTCGTGAACGGCCAGGCGTGGATCTCTCTCGAAGAAATCGCACTGCCGTTTCCGGACATCGAGCTCAACTCGACCGCCGCGAATCGGTTCATTCACGGCCAGGAAGTCGTGGTCTTTACATCGGGAATCGACGGTCTGACGAAGGACTCGAACGTGATCGTTCGGGGCGGCGACAATCGTTTGCTGGGCATCGGCTCGGTGCGTGCGATTCTTGCCCGTGGTCGGACTCTCAACATCGCGCCTTCGATGGTCCTTGACACTGCAATCACCGCTGCCACGGGTCCGAAAAAAAATGCCGGATGTTTGCCATAAAGTCCTTACCCTGTTAACGTACCAATGCCTCCTTGCCACCGGAGGAATGTGGAGAAATAGAGAATATGAGTCACTTTGACGCCCAGAAGACAACGATCGTCGACGAGTTTCGCACCCATCCGACTGACACCGGGTCGCCGGAGGTGCAGATCGCGCTGCTGACGCGCCGCATCCAGTACCTGACGGAACACTTCAAGGTTTACAAGAAGGATTTCCACTCCCGTCGTGGCCTCTTGCGTCTTGTCGGCCGTCGCCGGCGCCTCCTCGAGTACCTCAAGGCGAAGGACATCATCCGCTATCGCCAACTCGTCGAGAAGCTCGGTCTCAGGGGATAACCTACTGATCACACCAGGAAGATGCGTGTCGGGCCCTCTTACTGCTGCAGCAGCGGCAGACTAGAGGGTCTGATAATGCGCGCCTGAAGAAGGAAAAAGAATGAAAGTCATTACGAAGACCGTCGAAATCGACGGCAAGACCCTCAGTTTCGAGACTGGCAAAATCGCCAAACAGGCCGACGGATCAACCGTCGTCAGCATGGGCGACACCATGGTCCTGGTGACGGCCTGCTCGGAAGAGAGTACACGCCAGGGGGTGGACTTCCTGCCTCTGACGGTGGACTACCGCGAAAACACGTATGCCAGCGGACGCATCCCCGGCGGTTTCTTCAAACGTGAGGGTCGCCCAACCGAGCGGGAGATCCTCACCTGCCGGCTGATTGACCGCGGCCTGCGACCACTTTTCCCGGACGGTTACTACCGTGAGACCCAGGTAATCGCCTGGGTGCTGTCGGCCGACGGGGCCTTTAACTCCGACATCTATGGCATCTCGGGCGCGTCGCTGGCCCTGCTCATGTCGCCCAAGATTCCGTTCACCAATGCTATTGCCGGTGTCAGGATCGGGCGCGTCGATGGTCGGTTCGTGGTCTTCCCCACCTTCGAGGAGCTCAAAAACAGCGAACTCGATCTGGTGGTCGCCGGAACCGATGACGCGCTCGCGATGGTCGAGTGTGGCGCGACCGAGCTCTCCGAGTCGATCATCCTCGATGCGCTTGACCTCGCACATCAGGAGGTCAAGAGGATTATTGCCCTGCAGCACGAGATCGTCGCCGAGCTGGGCGTCGCTAAGCCCGAATTCGTGGCCGAACCCATGCCGTGGCCCGACAGTTTTGTGGAGGCCCTGCAGAGCCGGTGGACCGAAGAGCTGCGCGAGGCACTCAAGGTTCGTGGCAAGTTCGAGCAGAAGGAGGCTGTCAAGGCGGTCCGTGAGAAGGCTCTCGGCGAGCTCAGCGAAGAAGAGGCAGACGAGAAGACCCCCTGGGTCAAGAACGTTTTCGGGTTGATGGTCAAGGCCATCACCCGTGAAACGATCCTCGATCAGCGGGCACGGCTCGACGGCCGCGCCTTCGACGAGATCCGGCCCGTGACCTGTGGGGTCGGCGTCTTGCCCCGCGCCCATGGTTCCGCCCTCTTCACCCGAGGCGAGACCCAGGCGCTGGTCACCTGCACCCTCGGTACTTCTGACGACACGCAGCTCATCGAGAGCGTCGAAGGTGACTGGCGCGAATCGTTCATGCTCCACTACAACTTCCCGCCGTTCTCGGTCGGCGAGGCGCGGTTCCTGCGTGGGCCCGGTCGCCGCGAAATAGGGCACGGTGCGCTGGCACGGCGAGCCCTGAGCCCGATGATCCCGAGCGCTGAGGAATTTCCATACACGCTTCGCGTTGTTTCGGACATCCTCGAATCCAACGGCTCCTCATCGATGGCATCGGTCTGCGGCGGGTCGATGTCGATGATGGATGCCGGTGTGCCCCTCAAAAGCGCCGTCGCAGGTATCGCGATGGGTCTGGTGGCGGAGGGTGACCGCTACGGCGTCCTCACCGACATCGCGGGCCAGGAGGACCACTACGGCGACATGGATTTCAAGGTTGCCGGGACCGCCAACGGCATCACCGCATTACAGATGGACATCAAGGTCGAAGGCCTCAGCCGCCAGATCCTCGAAGAGGCGATGGAGCAGGCCCGCGTTGGTCGGCTGCAACTCCTCGACAGCATGGCGCAAGCCATCAGCAAGGGGAGAGACGACATTTCACCGTACGCACCACGCATTTTCCAGATCAAGATCGACGTCGACAAGATTCGCAACGTGATCGGCCCCGGCGGCAAGATGATCCGCCATATCGTCGACACCACCGGCGCCAAGATCAACGTCGAGGACGATGGCACTGTCCAGATCGCCACCTCGGACGGGGAAGCTGCGAAAAAGGCGATCGAGATGGTCGAGAGCCTCACCAGGGTACCGGAGATCGGTGAGGAGTTCGACGGCATTGTCCGGCGCATCGAGCCGTATGGTGCCTTCGTCGAGATCCTGCCCAACCACGATGGGCTGGTCCACATCTCCGAGCTCTCGCTGGAGCGTATCCCGGATATTCGGGACGTTCTGACCGAGGGTGACACCCTCAAGGTGCGGATCATCGATATCGATGCCAACGACCGCATCAAGCTGTCGCGTCGGGTGATCCTCGAGGACGAGGCACGCTCCCGCGGTGAAGACATCCCTGAGCGTGATACCCGTCCGCCGCGTGACAGCCGGCGTGGTGGCCGTCCGGGTGGCCGGGACAACCGCCGTGGAGGCGGGAGGGATCGCAGACCGCGACGCGACTGACGAATCGCCACGTTCAATCAACAACAACCGGCCGCGAGGCCGGTTTTTTTCTGAACCGTGCCCGTACCCGTTCCCGACGGGACCCTCCTGCCACTGTCGAAACCGTCAAAATCACCCACGACTGGTGACATAAATTATTCGTTACATTGACTTTTCGGGCACGAAGACGGAGATGGAAACGGGCACGGGGCGCGCATTCGCCCGCGTTGCCGCACCTTGACAATTTTTCCTTGCAATCGTGCCGCAGTTCGGAGAGAATGAATGAGTGTTCATTCATTATCGGTACCCACCCCATCTGACCCAAGGAGGCCAGTCGTGGATTACAAGATAGACCTGCGCGACGTCAAGTTCCAACTCTTTGACTGGCTCCGTCTCGACAAGATGCTCGAGGCGGAGAAATTCGCCGATTGGGATGAGGAAAACGTCGGCATGGTGCTCGACGAGGCCCTCAAGATCGCACAGGAGCAGATGGCGCCCTGCAATGAAGATGGAGACCGGATCGGCGCCCAGTACGCCGACGGCAAAGTCACCCTGCCGGAGTCCTTCAAGTCCGTTTTCCAGACCATTTGTGAAGGTGGGTGGATCGGCCTTCTCGCGGGCCCAGAGTACGGCGGCATGGGGCTTCCCGACACGATTGGCACGGCGGTCAACGAGTTTTTCAACGGTTCCAATGTGTCGTTGTCCCTGACCCTGATGCTGACCCGCGGCGCCGGCGCCATGATCGAGGGATTCGGCACCGACGAGCACAAGGCTCTCTTCGTCGAAAAGCTGTATTCGGGGAAGTGGACCGGAACCATGTGTCTCACCGAGGCGCAGGCTGGGTCCGACGTTGGCGCGTCGACGACCAAGGCGGTCAAAAAGGATGACGGTTCGTATTCGATTTCCGGCGAGAAGATTTTCATCACCGGGGGTGATCACGATCTCGCCGAAAACATCATCCATCTGGTGCTGGCTCGCACACCCGACGCCCCAGCCGGCACCAAGGGTCTTTCCCTTTTCATCATTCCCAAGATTCGGGTCAAACCGGATGGCACTCTCGGCGAGCCCAACGACGTCTTCACCAACAATATTGAAGAAAAAATGGGCATCCACGGATCGCCCACCTGCACCCTGGTCTTCGGCCAGAACAACGGCTGCCAGGGCTTCCTCCTCGGCGAGGAGCTGCAGGGTATGAAGCTCATGTTCCACCTGATGAACCCGGCCCGTATCGATGTCGGGCTGCAGGGTCTGGCGGCTGCCGGCGCCGCCCACCAGCAGGCGCTGGGCTACGCCCGCGAGCGGCTCCAGAGCCGGCACTGGAAGGAGTTCAAAAACCCCGAGGCACCCCAGGTGGCGATCATCGAGCATCCCGACGTGCGGCGCATGCTGCTGTCATCGAAGGCCTACACCGAAGCCATGCGGGCATTGCTGTTTCAGACCTCGTATTACATCGACATGTCCCATCTCACCGAGGGTGAGGAGAGCGAGCGATATCACAGCTATGTGGAGATGCTGACCCCAATCTGCAAGGCGTGGTGTTCGGAGTGGGGAATGCAGGTCACCCACTGGTGCCTGCAGGTGCACGGCGGCTACGGTTACACATCGGAGTACCCGGCCGAGCAGATGATGCGCGACGTCGAGATCGCCTGCATCTACGAGGGCACCAACGGCATTCAGGCGCTCGATTTCGTGGCGCGCAAGCTGCCGATGAACAACGGTCAGACAATTCGCGAGCTGCTGGGCATGGCTGAATCCACCTTCAAGAAGCTGCGCAGCGACCCCGAGATGATGGAACCGGCTTGGATGCTCGCCGCCGCCCTCAAACAGATCGAGACGATCTCCAAGGAGATCACCAAACGTCCCGACGCGATCCAGCTCATTCTCCTCAATGCTCCTCCGTTACTGGACATGGTCGGTACGGTCCTCGGAGCTCATTTCCTGATGGAGCAGGCCATTCTCGCGAAACAGAAATTGGCCGTGATTCTCGAAGAGCAGGGCGTCGGCACCGACGACAAGAAGGCCTACAAGGAGTTCCTCGCCGGCAACGAGGAGGCGGCCTTCTTCCACAACAAGGTACAGACCGCGATCCACTTCGCGTATCGTGCCCTGCCGACCGTAGCGGCCAAGGGCGCGGCGATCCGCTCCGGCGAAAAGAGTCCTTTCTACGCGATCATGTGATCGCGTTTTCCCCTCCTTCCTGGACGCCCCCGCTTGAAGCGGGGGCGAATTTTGTTAGACCCGGCGGCAGAGGACAGGGTCAGCAATCAGTGGCAGGTGACAGATACGGCAAACGGCGTCCCGGTACCGAGCGCCGGAGGCGCGAAATGTTCATGGCCCGGGGCATGAGCCCCGGGTCCAGACCGGAAGAAAACTCGAAGCCCCTGGAGGGGGCGACAGATGGATAGCCCGGGGTGTCAACCCCGGATCTGGCGCTGCCGCCAGGGCATCAGTCAGGTCGTGAAAGCCCACATGGTCACCCCCGGGTCGTCCAAGAATAGAAGGTAGCCGGTGGGCAGCCGATGTCAAGGGTGCTACGCACCGGCTTGCCCGGCTTGCCCTTGACATCGGCTGCCCACCGGCTCGAGGAGACGGGTATGAACGACCCGGAGGTGACCATGTCCAACGCCCTCACGAACTCTAACCTCATTGCCCACGAAAAAGCTCTCGGAGCGGCTGGTAACGCCATCAGGCTCGTGATGAGGGTTCCGGCACCGTTGAAGTCAATCGCCGATCAGATGACCCGATCCGCCAATTCGGTCCCTGCCAACCTCGCGGAAGGCCACGGCTGTACCGGAAGAGATCGTCTGCACTTCTGGAGGATTGCCTATGCATCGGCCAAGGAAGTGGACAGCCACTTGAGGCTCCTCGATCACGCTGGAGTGGTCAATGGAATGAAAACCGAGAAGGGGCTGTCGATCTTTGACGAGGTCCGGGCCATGACGTGGCGGCTGCTCAACCCGAGAAGCTGACTGATTACCACCGCTCCGGTTCGCCCGAGCGCTGTCGCTGAAAACCGCCGCTGACGCGGTCTCCTGACGCTGTCCCTGAAAGCTGCCGCCGACGCTGTCTTTCGGACGCGGCCTAGGCCACCGTCACATCCTCGCAAAGGTAGACATCCTGAATCGCATTCAGGAGCGTCACCCCATCTTTCATCGGCTTCTGGAAGGACTTACGCCCCGAGATCAGGCCCATGCCACCGGCGCGCTTGTTGATCACGGCGGTGGTCACGGCCTGCGCGAGGTCGTTGTCGCCCGAGGCGCCGCCCGAATTGATGAGACCGGCGCGGCCCATGTAGCAGTTCACCACCTGCCAGCGGGTGAGCTCGATCGGGTTGTCGGGCACCAGCTTCTCGTAGACCAGCGGGTGGGTTTTGCCGAAACCGATGGCGGTGTAACCGCCGTTGTTGGTCGCCTGCTTCTGCTTGACGATGTCGGCCTCGATGGTCACTCCGAGGTGATTGGCCTGACCGGTCAGGTCGGCCGCCGCGTGGTAGTCGACGCCGTCCTTCTTGAAGGCGGAGTTCCGCAGGTAGCACCACAGCACCGTCACCATCCCGAGCTCGTGGGCCTGCTGGAAGGCGTCCGAGATCTCCATGATCTGGCGCCGACAGTTTTCCGAGCCGTAGTAAATGGTGGCGCCGATCGCGGCCGCACCCAGATTCCACGCCTGCTCGACCGATGCCCACAGCGTCTGGTCGAAGTCGTTCGGGTAGGTCAGCATCTCGTTGTGGTTGATCTTGACCAGAAACGGGATCTTGTGGGCATACTTCCTCGACACCGCACCGAGCACACCGAGCGTCGACGCCACGGCATTGCATCCGCCCTCGAGGGCGAGCTCGACAATCTTGGCCGGGTCGAAGTAGATCGGGTTGGGGGCAAAGGACGCCGCACCCGAATGCTCGACACCCTGGTCGACCGGCAGAATCGAAACGAAACCGGTCCCTGCCAGGCGGCCGGTGTTGTAGATCCGCTGCAGCGACGCCATCATCTGTGGAGAGCGGTCAGTCTGCGCGACCACGCGGTCGATGAAGTCGGGCCCCGGCAGGTGAAGCTGGTCCTTTGCGATCCCCGTGCACTGGTAGTCAAGCAGCGAGGCCTGGTCTCCGAGGTGTTTCTTGATAGTGTCGATCATGTTTCCCTCCCGTGTGCTGCGGTATTGTACGGCATTCTTGCCGAGTCCGGCGACCACAAAGCGCTCCTCGATTGTCCGCGCTCTTCTCACAGCCCGCCTCCCGAGAGGATGCCAGCCACGCCGCTACGACGATGAGGACATCGTCTCCGCGGGATGCCAGGCAGCTCCGAGGGGCGTGCCCGTCTCACCCCTTCCCGTACCGCACGCCGAACAACACAGCGAGGATTGTGCCCTTGACGACAGTGGTCGAGGCGATCGCGAACCACACGGCCTCGACGCCCCAGCCGCGAGCAACCAGCCATATCGCCAACGGCACCCTTGCGGCGGTGAGGCCCACCACGATAATCGCCGGCCAGGCGGTCCACTGGGCGCCGGCAAAGGCGCCCAGCATCACTACCTCGGCGGCCATGAAGAGCTGGGTCATCCCGACCAGCAGAACGTAGATCGAGCCGGTTGCGACCACCTGCGCGTCGCTCGAGAAAACACCGATCGCCACCTCCGGGAAGCCCACCATGAGCACGGTCACCGCACCAACCGGCAGGCATGTCAGGAACAGGGCGCGCCAGGCGCTGCGAACGGCACGCCGTGGCTCACCCGCACCGAGATTCTGCCCCACCAGCGTCGTGGCGGCAGCTCCGATGCCGGCACAGACAAAGTAGTTGAGCACCTCGAGCTTGTGTCCGATACCGAGGGCGGCCACCGCCGGCGTTCCGAAAGTCGTGATGACCCGGGTCAGCAGGATGTAGATGAGCGAAAAAAACGCCCCTTCGAGAGCGAGTGGCAGACCAACCTTGAGCGCGCGCCAGGTTTCGTCCAGCGGTGGGCACAAAAAAGCGAAGACCCGTGGACGGATGCCGAGCCGTCCGAGCAGAACCCAGCCCCACGCCGAAGCCACCAGCCACGAGGCGACGGTTGCCAGCGCCGCTCCAGAGACACCAAGCACGGGCACCGGTCCAAGACCGAAGATCAGAATCGGATCCACGAGGAGGTTCACCGCGGCGGCCACCGCCAGCAACCGCAGCGGCGTCTGCGCATCACCGACGGCTCGAAAGGCTGCCGACAGCCAGACGAAGAGGAAGTACAAGGGTATGCCGGCGAAGATCACCCACATGTACTTCAGTCCCTCAGCGGTCACCATCGCATCGGTGCCCATGAAGGCAAAGGTGGCGTGACTGACGAGCAGGCCGATCGCCGAAACGATCGCAGATCCCCACACGCTCAGGGTCTGGCCGGCGGCCGCCGACCGGACGGCGCCTTCCCCGTCCTCGGCCCCGATGGCTCGCGCGAGTATGGAACCCGAGCCCGCAGCGGCGCCTTCCCCCAGTGTCTGAGCAAGCCACATGGTGAATCCGGCCGTCGACGCGGCTGCCAGCGCCACCGGACCCACCCGTCCGAGCCAGAAGGTGTCGACCACCAGGAATCCAGCCTGCAGCAGCGCCGCCGCCGCCGCCGGCGCCCCGAGGTGGAGGATGGCCCGGTCAATCGAACCGGAAACCATCAGCTCGCGGTAACGAAGAGCGTCATTCACGACGGCACTCGCCCTTCGGGCGACAACGAGGAGTTAGGAATGAGGAATTAGGAATTCCCACCCCTCCCCCCGGAATCACCGTCGACGACGGGCGGGTGGGCGGCATTCCTAATGCCTAACTCCTCATTCCTCATTCAAACGACTTTTACTTCTTCGGTGAATTGAATGCCCAGTCGTTCGAGCTCTTCGAGCGCCGGCTCGTAGAACTCGCGCATCACCGGCACGACGACGCCCGGTTGGTTGAACCGGCCCTCGAGGATGAATCGGACCGCCACCGCCGCCGGCAGACCGACCGTTCTGTTCATCGACGAGTCACCGCCGGGAATGCCGAAGTCGATCATGGTCGAGGTGATGTGCTCGGTGCGATCGGGATACTCCGCGACGAAGGTGTGTTGGAGCAAAAGCATGTCGCGCTCGCCCTCCTTGTAGGACATCCTTTTGAGCATGTGCGCGGTGAGAATGTCGACCGGTGCTTTCTGTCCCGGCAGTGGATCATCTCCGAGCAGACCGAGCCACTCCATCTTCGAAATCTCGGGCCCATCGACCTCGATTCCCAGGTGCGAGGCGATCTTTTCGGCGAGGTTCGAGGCGTCGTCGGCGCCGATCAATTGAGCCGTCAGTTCGGCAAAGGTCTTTCCTTCGAGACCGTCGATCCCGTCGGTTCGCAACCAGCCGATCCGCGCCACCTGCTTCATGGCCGCACACCAACCGGGGAAACGCAGGGTGCCGCGAAACATGACGTTCCGCGGATCGATCCCGTAGGTTTCGGTGTAGGGCATGCTGTCGCGGTTCGGATAGCCCTCGAGCGCAGTGTCCGCGTTCTCGATCGCAACCGTGACAGGCCACACGTGATCGAAGAGCTCCTGTCCGGGCACGTTGACCACCTCGCCGTCACGCCGGTACCGGGCATCGTTGAGGCCGGCCAGCAGCACACCTCGCGGGCTCCACGAAAACTTGTAGCCGAAGGGGTTGTCGTTGGCCTCGGGTGCGGGCAGACCGCCGCAGTAAGACTGGAAGGTGGTGATCTCCCCGCCCTCGTCCTGGACGCGGTCGATGATCTGCATGGCCGTCATGTGGTCGATGCCGGGGTCGACGCCGAGCTCGTTGAAAAGGATCACACCCTTTTCCTTCGCCTCGGCGTCAAGAGCCTTCATTTCGTCCTTGACATACGAAGTGGTGACCATGTGCTTGCCCTGATTGAGGCACGCTTTCGCCACCTGCGGGTGGAACTGCCAGGGCAGCAGGCTCACCGCCACATCGTGCTCGGCGATGATTTCCCCGAGCTTCTCCGGCTCGACCGTGACGTCGAAGGCCAAGGGCGTTCCGTTGGGGTGGCCATCGAGGATATCCTCCGCCTTACTCACCGTGCGGCTGGCGACGGTGACGTGAAAGCCGTGATCGAGGAGATATCGAACATGGGCACGGACCACCAGCCCGGCTCCGAATACCACAACTCGTTGCATGTGAAGGTCCTTTCTCAGCGGCCACTCGCGGTCGCTCATTGTTCTCGTTTTTGATTTCATTTCCCGAGAGTCGCCACCATCACGGCCTTGATCGTGTGAAGACGGTTTTCGGCCTGGTCGAAGACCCGCGATTGCGGGCCCTCGAAAACCCAGTCTTCAACCTCCTGGATACCCGGGTTCTGTTTCGAGACCTCGGTGTCCAGATTGTGAAAGGCGGGCAAGCAGTGAAGAAAGATCGTGCCGGGCTTGCCGGTCGAAGACATCATCTTCTCGGTGATCTTGTACGGGCCGAGAATCCTGATGCGCTCTGCGATGAGATCTTCCTCCCCCATCGATGCCCAGACATCGGCGTAGATCGCGTCGGCGCCGGCGACGCCTTCATCGATCGACGAGGTGACCACGAGCGATCCTTCGGTGGAAGCCGCGATCTCCTCGACCGCCGCCGCCAGATCGTGCTCGGGGTGCAGCTCTTCGGGTGACACGATTCGGCAGTGCATGCCGAGCTTGGCGCAACCCACCATCAGCGAGTTGGCGACATTGTTGCGGCCATCACCGACGTAGGCCAGAGTCTGACCGGCGAGGTCACCGACCTCCTCCTGCATGGTGAGCACATCTGCCAGGACTTGCGTCGGGTGCCAGTCATCGGTGAGACCATTCCACACCGGCACACCCGCGTACTGAGCCAGGGTCTCGACCGTCTGGTGGGCAAACCCACGGAACTCGATGCCGTCGAACATGCGGCCCAGAACCCTCGCGGTGTCGGCAACGGTCTCTTTCTTTCCGAACTGGATGTCGCCCTTGCCCAGGTACTCGGGGTGCGCCCCCTCGTCGATGCAGGCCACGGTGAAGGCACAGCGGGTCCTGGTCGACGGCTTTTCGAACAGCAGGGCAATGTTCCGGCCGTCGAGCCAGCGCTCCCGGACGCCGGCCCTCTTCTTGGCCTTGAGATCCACCGCCAACGCCAGCAGCCCACGGATCTCATCAGGCGTGAAATCAAGAAGCTTGAGGAACGAACGTCCTTTCAGATCAGCGGTCATCGACGCCTCCAAAGTGCCAGCCGCGGCGGTGCACGCGAAAACCGGCGCCAGCGCCGCCGCATACTACTCCCAACAATACGTTTTGCCAACCGAAACGTTGCGTGTCTCAAATTCTCGCCCCCCCCCACGTCAGATGTGGTCGGGCGAGAATTCGAAAAATAGATTACTTTCCGAACATGAGAGTCGGCATAGTTGTTTTCGCCAACAAGTGGACCGGCGCCGGGGCCGTGGCCGAACTCCACTGCCGCGCCCTCCACGCCGCCGGGATCGACCCGAAGCTGCTCTTCGTCGGCGGTCGCAACCTCGAACGGCGGCTCGAAGAAAGCCAGTGGGCCGAACCCATCCTCCTCAAAGAACGAAGCCCGGCACATCTCCGATCGAACCTTCGGGCGGTCACTGCCCAGGCCCGGGAGTGCGAAATCATCATCTGTCATCTCCCCCACGACCAATTGCTGTGCGTGGCCGCCGGTGTCCACCGGCGCGTTCCCCTTGTCCGTTCCTTCCGCAACCCCCGTCACATCCGGCGCGACCCCTACCACCGTTTTCTCGATCGACGCCTGACCGCGGCCCTGTGCGCAAACTCCGCCCTTGAGAGCGGTGTGCGACGGTGTGCGCCCGACCTTCCAACAGCCGTTCTGCCGGTGCCGCTCGAGGAACGGTTCAAACCGGCCGATGGATCGGTTTCGCGGGATCGTCTCGGGATACCGTCCGGGGTTCCGGTCGTCGGCGCGGCCGGCAAGCTCGCGAGGGGCCGGGGCTTCGGTTTCCTGCTCGACGCCGCGTCCCGCCTCACGGTGCCGGCGCACGTCGTGATCGTCGGTCATGGCGAGCTCCTACCGCAGCTCCGGGGAAAGGCCGGCCAACTTGGTCTCGAGGGGCGGGTCCACTGGACCGGATATCAGGACGAGGCGCTGCCCGAGCTCTACTCGGCCATGGACGTGGTTCTCTTCACCGCTCCGGGTTCGGACTGCGGTCACCGTTCTATCTCCGAGGCCCAGGGCTGTGGCCGAGCGGTTGTCGCCGTATCGTGTCCGGGGGTCGAGGACCTCATCGAAGATGGTGTCAGCGGACGGGTCGTCGATCGTGATCCGGCAGCACTTTCGAGTGCAATCGATTTGTTGCTCGCAGATTCCGATCTTGCTCACCGCATCGGCGGGGCCGCGGCCGCCGCTGTCGTAAATCGACGGATGGTACCCGTCGGTCAACGTCTGGCCCGATTCCTCGAGGCCATCCTCTCTCGGAAACACTTACACTAGCCCGCAGTCAGCCTGCTATTTCTTCACCTGGATCACGTCCCGGGCGGCCCTGATGGCGGAGGCGGGTCCCACGAAGATCACCCGGTCTTCCACTTCGATGGTCGTATCACCTCGGGGCACAACGAACTCCTTGCCTCGGATCACTGCGGCGACGACACACTGCTTTGGGAAGTCGATGTCGCGAATCGCCTTTCCCGCAACGCTGGCCTCTTCGGTCACCGTTATTCCAATGAGGCTCGCCACCCCGGTGCCGATCTCAAACAGCTGAGCAACGCCCGGCCTGTCAAGGAAGTTCTCGACCATCGCCGCGGTCGCCCACGGCGCGCTGATGGCCACCACGCCACTCTGCTCGAGCAGGGGCAGGTAGTCCGGGTCCTGCACGATTGCCATTACCCGTGGCATTCCCAGGAGTTTGGCCTGCAGGGCCACAATGACATTTCTCCCGTCATCATCCGAAGCGGCAACAGCCACGTCGACGTTGTCCACGCCGACCTGTTCCAGCACCTCCTGTTTGCTGCCGTCGCCCTGGTAGATCGGCACGTTGAACCGCTGCTCCAGCTCCCGGCACCGCGCCTCATTTTCTTCGATGAATGTCACCTGGTGTTCGGCGGTGCGAAACACGAGCCGGTACTCGTCCCTGGCAAGCAGCCTCTTGGCGATGTTTTGCCCTTGTCTTCCCCCATCGATGATCAAAACTCGCATACGCAGCCTCCTTCTGACGGTTATCAGCAGCTTCAATCTCGCAACAGCGCCTGACAGCTCGCTGATCTGTGGGCGGTTGGCCGGCCGAATCAGGTAGATCGATGCGCCGACAATCGTGAGCCCTCCACCGAGCAGGAAGCTGCGCATTTCCAGTGCGGGAACGAACAGCCAGCAGGACAGGACACCCAGGATGGGCACCCACGGGTAGAGCGCCACCTTGAACGGCCGTCGCAGATTCGGCATCCGCCTGTGCAACGCGATCACCGCGTAGTTGACGATCCCCAGTCCCATCAGATACCCGAAGTCGCTCACCGAGGCGACGAACCTGACGATCCCTGACGAGCTGAACACGATCACGATGACTGCACAGGTGAGGAGTGAGACATGGGGTGTGCGAAAACGTCGGTGGAGGCGGGCGAACACCTCCGGCACATGTCCGTCCCGGCCGAGCGCGTACAGCACCCGGGCGCTGGCGCCCAGGGTCACGCTGAAGGCCGACAGGCTGGCCATGACGGTCGCGACAATTGCGGCGAAGCGCCCCCACGGTCCGAACAGCCGGTCGGCGGTGAAGATGAATGGAACCTCGCTCGCGGCGAGCTCGGTATGGTGAACGCTGCCCATCATCACCCACACAACGAACACGTAGATCACAGTGCCCACACCCAGCGTGATGAGGATGGCCCTGGGAATCACCTTGCCGGGGTTGATGATCTCCTCGGCCGCCACGGTGATCAGCTCGAAGCCCACGTACGAGACGTAGATCAGCGCCATGGCCGGAAGGAACGGGGCGTACCCCATGGGAGCGAGAGGCTGAAGATTGGCAACCTCCACATGAGCGGCACCGAGCGCGGCCACGCCAACGAGCACCGCAAGCTCCACCAGATTCATGATCGTGATGATCTTGACGGCCTCGGACATGCCCCACAGGTTGATCGCCGTGAACACCACGGTGGTGAGGAGAGAAAGGAGCACGATGTTTCCCTGCGGCCAGAAGTAGGTCCGGATGGTGAGGGCGAAGATCAGGGAGTACATCGCGCACGCGAGGGTGTTGCCAATCCAAAAAAACCAACCCGTAAAGAACGCAAGGGGCCTTGGCAGCGTGCGGCTGGTGAAGGAGTATCCGCCGCCGGCGAGAGGGATCGCGGCTCCCAGCTCGCTGTAGTTGAGTGCGGTGAAAACCGTCACCAGCCCCATGGCCAGGTAGGCAAGGATGCCGAGGGGGCCGACGATATGGGCGAGCTCGCCGGGCAGGGCGAAGATTCCGGGGCCCATCATGGCGCCGATTCCGATCATCACCGCCATGAATAGACCGATGGTGCGCTTGAACTCGATTCGCTCAGCCATTCAAGCCTCGCGCCGCCGCACGCCGCGGCCTCGAGCAGGATTTCAGGCGGTATCTGAAGGACAGTGCAAGGACGGCACCAATGTCGTGATCCATGGCCCACCGTTCGCCGACGGCAAGGTGCCGCCGTTCATTCGGTCCTCAGACAACACTGGAGACTGATCGATTGTCTCTTCCAACTTTGCCGCGGTCATGATCCGCTTCTTTTCGGTTTTCCGCAAGGTCGGATGAACCCCCGAACTCGATACCCGGCATCGATGATCCGTCAGGCTCGCCATTGCGAACACCAGTCTCATTCGCGTGCAGCCGCCGCACCAGATGCTCGGTTTCCCCAGGACAGTTTGCAGGGGGTCGGACGCGAACACAGAGAGAATCGAGTAGAATCCCCCCTCGGGTTGGGAGACTGCTGATGCCCCTGGAATTGATCAAAGAACGCGCGGCGGAGGCGCTCACTAGAGCGCTGGAAACGGCCTTCGGCCACCGGCCGGACGAGGTAACCTTCGAGGTGCCGCCGCGCCGCGATCTCGGCGATTTGGCCTGGCCCGGCGCCCTGACGCTGGCGCGAGAGCTCAAGACCGCGCCTCGCCAGATCGCCGAGAAGGTCAACAAGAGCGCGAAGTGGCCCGACGAGGTCATCAGGGTCGAGATCGCCGGTCCCGGGTTTCTCAACCTCTATCTCGACCGCAACCGGATGCTCGCCGACCTCCTCTCGCGTGATCGGGATGCTGACACCGGCAACGGCCGCAAGACGATCGTCGAGCACACCAACATCAACCCCAACAAGGCCGCCCATATCGGCCACCTCCGCAACGCCGTCCTCGGCGACCTGCTGGTGCGCAGCCTCCGTCACCTAGGCCATCAGGTCGAGGTCCAGAACTACATCGACGACACCGGCGTCCAGGTCGCAGACGTCGCCGTCGGACTTCTCTACCTCCCGGAGACCGAGCTCGCCGAGGCCCTGGGAGTCGAGCCGTGCCGGCGCGACGAGCTGATCGAGGTCTTCATGGAGAGGGTTCCCGGCGATGCCGTGCCGGTTGCTTCCACAAACGACTTCGATGACCTGTGTTGGGACATCTACCCGCGGGTCACGGCGCGCTACGAATCGGACACCGAATTCACCGGTCACCGCGCCGAGGTTCTTCACGCCATCGAGGGGGGGTTCGGCAGTCTCGATACCGAGCAGGCGCTCCACCTGCTGCACGGATCGGTGGTGGCCGGCGAAACATTCAGCGAGAAGGCTGTCGCGCGGCTGGCGGCGGCGGTGGCCGACGGCAACGTCCGTTGTCATCTCGCGACCATGGCTCGACTCGGAGTGCCGTACGATCTCCTGCCGCACGAGTCCGATATCCTCCACCTCGGCTTCTGGACCCGAGCCTTCAAGCTCCTCAAGGAGTCCGGCGCGATCCGTCTCGAGAATGAGGGCAAGAACATCGGCTGCTGGGTGATGTCACTGGCGGCAAGCCCCGAGTTCGCGGAGATGGACGATCCCGACAAGATCCTCGTCCGCTCGAACGGCACCGTCACGTATACCGGTAAGGACATCGCCTACCAGCTGTGGAAGCTAGGTTTGCTCGTGGACCTGGACGGATCACGTCACGACTTCGGATACCGTGTCTACGCCCACTGGCAGCAGCCGGGTCCCACCCGGCCCGTGAGCTATGGCGGCGGCTCGAAACTGCTGGTGCGGTCCACCTCGGATAATTCGGAGAGGATCGACGATCATTCCTTCGGCGCCGGCAGCAGGGTTTATAACGTCATCGACGTCCGCCAATCCTACCCGCAGAAGGTGGTCAAGGAGGCGGTTCGCGTGCTCGGCCACGCGGACGCCGCAGAGAACTCGATCCACTTCGCCTATGAGATGGTCGCGCTGACTCCGGCCGCGGTGCGGACCATCGAAGACAGGACCGGAAGCTCTCTTGGTCTGAGCGACGAGGAGATGGCCAAGTCCTACATCGAGATGTCGGGCCGACGCGGCATCGGTGTCAAGGCGGACGAGTTCCTCGACGTTCTCACCGACGCAGCCGAGGACGCGATCGTGGGGCGACTCGAGGGCAGCGGAGAACCCGCCGATGTCGCCGACCGGGCGCAGGCGATCGCGGTCGGCTCCCTCCGTTACCTGATGGCGCGGCAATCGCGCAACCGCGTCCTAGCCTTCGACTTCGACGAGGCGCTTGCCTTCGAAGGCGATACCGGGCCCTATTTGCAGTACTCGGCGGTCCGCGCCGGCAAGATCTTCGAAAAGCTCACCGAACGCCGTGGCGAAGGCCGCCTGGGAAACGACGAAATCGAGGCTCTGGCCGGGGCCGAGATCGGGGACGATCTGTGGGAACTCGTCCTGCAGTGCGCCCGCCGTCGTGAGGTTGTCGGCCAGGCGGTCGCGAGCCTCGAGTTTTCGCTGCTGGCTCAGCACGTTCACGAGCTCGCGCAGCTCTTCCACCGGCTCTACCACGCGCATCCGGTGGTGCCGGAAGAAAACGCCGAGACGAGAAAGCTCCGGCGCGCAGTCTTCACTCTCTTCGACTCGGAGATGAAGGTGCTATTGGAGCAGCTGCTCGGAATTCCGATACCGGAGGAAATGTGATTCAATTTCGGATTTCGGATTTCGGATTTCGGATTTCCCATCCAGTCACACCCATGACGACCGTACGTGGTACCGGGGTCTTTTCCGATCTCTCAACCTTCGGCTCTCGCTCAACCTCGGTACCATTCGATCCACCATCACTCCTCGACACGTTGGCCACCGTGTTGGAAAAGAGACATTTTGGAGGAGACCGTAGTACGGAAACTTCTGAGCGAGGGTGGGGGTCAAATTCGAAATCCGAAATTCGAAATCCGAAATCGGATGGGTCGTCATGACCGACCAGCAACGTCGAGACCGATACAAACGAATCGCCGAACAGCTCGCAGAGCTGATCGTCAAGACCGCCGACCCGGCCGCCCATCGAGCCACTGCCGCAGCATTGCTCCACCACAAGATCCCAGGCGTCTCCTGGACCGGCTTTTATTACCTGAAGGATGGCGAGCTGGTGGTCGATGCCTACCAGGGACCGGTGGCATGTCTCGTACTCGAGCGACATGTCGGTGTGTGCTGGGCCGCCATCGACACCAACCAGACCCAGATCGTGCGTGATGTCCACTCATTTCCCGGCCACATCCCGTGCGACGACCGCAGCCGTTCCGAAGTAGTCGTCCCAATTCGTGATGCCGATGGTCGGCCGATCGGGGTCCTCGACATCGATTCGCACAAGGAGGCCCATTTCGACGGAATTGACGGTGAGGGCTACGAGCTCATCGTCACAACTCTGGAGCAACACTGGAACCGTTGATCCTGAAAGGAGCGACAGTGGCAGTCACTCATCTCAAGGGAAACATCGTCACAACCAACGGCGACCTGCCGTCCATCGGCAGCGCCGCGCCCGAATTCCTGCTCACCAATGGCTCGCTCGCCGATGTCGGGCTCGAGGCCTTCGCCGGCAAACGCAAGGTGCTCAACATCGTGCCCAGCCTCGACACGGATGTCTGCGCGGCATCTGCGAGGTACTTCAACCAAGCGGCGGCATCGCTGGAGAACACGGTCGTGCTGGTGATCTCCGCCGATCTGCCATTCGCGCAACGCCGATTCTGTTCCACGGAAGGCCTCGAAAACGTGGTGCCGCTGTCGATGATGCGCGACAGGAGCTTCGCCCGCGCCTACGGCGTGCTGCAGCTGGACGGCCCGTTGGCCGGCATCTGCGCCCGTGCGGTCGTGGTCCTCGACGAGAACAACAGGGTTCGTCACGCCCAGTTGGTGGACGAGATCTCAAGCGAGCCGGATTACGATGCCGCCCTCACAGCCATCGGATGAGCTACCCCGCGCCAGCGTGATAGCAGTCCCAAGGGACGGCGCGCGCCAGCGCCGGCAGGGGAATTTCGGAGCGCGGCGTGCGTATGGGAGGACGTGAGCATTGCCATGACCGGCCCCCGGTCCGCTTCCGCAACCGTCGCCATGACGCCCCCAAGCGAGGCGCGGACGGTGATCCTCGCCCAACGGGGCGAAGCGGACGCACTCGAAGAGCTCGGCCGCAGCTGCCGTCAGCAGGCCTACGTCTTCGCGCTCCAGCTCATCGGCCAACCGGACGATGCGCTCGATGTCGCGCAGGACGCCATGGTGCGGTTCTTCCGTTCCCTCGATCGTTTTGACCCCTCGCGACCGGTGAGGCCCTGGTTGCTGCGGATCGTGCGCAACCTGGTTCGGGACCGGGCACGTCGACTCAGGATCCGACGAACCGAATCACTGGAACCGGCCGACGACAACGTTCTCCGTTTCGAGCCTCGCGACGACGCTCCTGATCCCGAGGCGCTGGCGACCCGCCGCGAGCTGCAGGCCCTGGTTTGGAAATGCCTCCACGAGCTCCAACCCCGATATCGCGAGGTTCTGGTTTTGCGCGACTACCAGGACCTGTCCTATGCGGACATCGCGACGACCCTCAAGATCCCGAGAGGAACGGTGATGTCGCGCCTGCACCGGGCCCGTCGCCTCCTGCAAGAGGAGGTGCGGAAGCACCGGTCCGGCACCGGGGAGGCAAGGGATGGCTGATCGCTGCCCAGCACGTTTTGATGAGACGCTGATCTCCGGACACTTCGACGGCGAACTGACGCAAGCCGCCGCGCAGAAGGTTCGTCTCCATCTCGAGGACTGCGAGTACTGCCGCGCGGTGCTCGTTGAGCTGCGAGCCCTGCGGGAGGCAACCATGGCGACGGAGTTTCACAAACCCGACGACTCCCAATGGGACGAACGACCCCAAACCAGCGTAAGTCTGGTGGCGCGAGGGACAGGTTGGATTATTGCGATCGTCTGGGTGGTATTCTTCGCCGGCTACGCTCTGTGGCAAATCTGGCAAGGGTCTGCCAACCTCGTGGAGCGGTTCCTGATCTTCGGCGGGCTCAGCGCTCTGGCGCTGCTCTTCACGTCGGTGTTGCTCGATCGGTTGCGGGCCGCGAGGACGGATCCCTATCGGGAGGTAGAGAAATGATCGTCGTTTCCGATGACAAGATCGCCGGCACGCGTGTCGTCCGCACCCTCGGTCTGGTTCGCGGAAACACGATCCGCGCCCGGCACCTGGGTAAGGACCTGATGGCGAAGATGCGCAACCTGGTCGGCGGTGAGGTTTCCGAGTACACCAAGGTGATGGCGGAATCGCGCGAGCAGGCTCTCGACCGGATGGTCGAGGAGGCCGAGGAGCTGGGCGCCAACGCGGTCATCAGCACCCGCTTCGCGACCTCGATGCTCATGCAGGGTGCTGCGGAATTGCTTGCGTATGGCACCGCGGTTGTGATCGAGGAGGAGTGACGAGCGCTCGGACCCGAGTTGACCCGTATTTCGTTCCCGTCCCCGTTTCCGATGACACGAGGCGATTCCGCAATACACACCCAACAGCCCGCGCAATGGTGTTTGGCGTGACCTTCGTGCTCGAAAAGTCGGGTACGGGAACGGGGACAGGTGCGGGAACGTCTGCGAGCTGAAAGGAAAACTCGACGACAAAAAAAGACGCGGGCGTTTGCCCGCGTCCTCTGAGCTCGAAATCGTCGGTCTATTGTCGCGCGATCAGAACGTCCATGTGACGCCGGCGTTGGCGGCGAAGCCACCGACATCCATGGTCCCTGTCCAGTGCTGATCGCCCGCTTGTCTGTAGCTCACATCGGATTGCCCGTAGCGATACAAAGCCTCGGCAAAGAACTTGGCTTTCTTGGCGCCGAAGTTGATGCCGAACATGGCGTAGCCTCCTACGGGACTGCTGGCGCTGCCGTCATTCAGGTTGACGTAGAAAACGCTGAGACCGGCGCCGAGGTACGGGATGACCTTTCCCCTCGGGTTCATGAGGAGCCGTATTCCGAGTTCGGTAGGGACGACCTGGATGTTGTCGTCGAAACCCGCGATGGTGCCCACACCGGACACGCTCTGATACCAGGTCCAGGTGAGATCACCCACCCACCTGTCGCCACCGAGAGTCAGCCGCGCGCCGGCGCCGACAGCGAATTCGTGGTTATCGACGCTGCCAAAAGAGCCGAACAGGCTGTACCCGCCGCCGGCAAAGGCGGGAGCCGCCAGGATGCAGATTCCGAGAACTAGAAGAGCCTTACGCATGCATACCTCCACGGGAATTCCATCGGTTAATCGATCGAAATCGCTTTTCCTTCCCTGTTGAATATTGTAACCCAACATGAGCGGATTTGCCGGTCGAAACAGTCCAAGATCCTGAGGTTTCGCCACTTACTCATGGTCTGCGATCGTGATACAGCGCACACGATCCACTACTTTGGTTCAGTTTGCCTCGTTTCTTGAGTGAAATACGTTGGCCTCCGGGGCGCGGAATCCACGCACCGGAGGCCGATTACCTACGAATTTTTTTGAAGAAACCTACTCTTCAACCTTGTTCCAGAGCACGGCGCGGTAGAGGTTCGAGCTCATGATCGTCCGCACCTTTTCGAGCTTCGACCAGAGCTCCGTCATTTCGTCGCCGGTCCACAGCTCGCCCGCCAGTGTCTCCATTCGCTCGAGCGCCGTTTCGTAGTCGGCGAGGCTCTTGACCGACCACCAGATCACGACATCACCCTCGCTGGTGCTGCCGGTGGTCTTCATCATCACACCGTAATCCAGGATCAACCCCTCGGACTTGAGGGTGTCGAGCATCGCAACATATCCCTGTCCCAGGTACTCGAGGTAGGTGGCGTCCCCGTAGTCGACCAGGTCGACAACATCGACGTTGATCCACGGGCCGTCAGTGTCGGCCTCGAAATCGGCGGCGAGAGAGAACGGCGTTGCCAGCGCGAGAACGGACAGGAACAGAACGATTCGCGTCAATGACCTCATCGGGAACCTCCTCGTCATGTTTTTCGCGTTCCTGAACTATGTAGATCAGGTCTCGGGAAGTCAAGGAAGGACGCCGGATGCCGGATCCAGCAAAACCGGAAGAGCGCCACACATCATGTCAAGCCTGGGCCGGCAGATCTGGAATCTGGTATCCGGTATCTGGAATCGGGTGGGTGGGCGGTTCAGGGCAAGGTCCCCGTATACCCCGAGCGCGTGGTTGCCTGGTACCCGTTCACCTTGACTTCGATGGTGCGCCACTTGCGGGTACCGATTCCCGAGGTCACAAAGGTCAGGATGTAGCGCGAGGACAGCTCCTTCAAGAGCTCATCAACCACCTGCGGCATCTGCTCGGCCTCCGGGATCCGACGATAGTCGCCGCCCGAGGCATCGGCGATCAGGGTCAGGATCTCTTCGAAGGACGGCCCCTCGGCGGTGGCCATCGCCGGCGGCGGTTCGACTCCAAGAACATAGATCGGGGTCTCGAGGCGCCGGGCAACCGCGGCCGCCTGATCGGCGCTGATTGTCGATGCATTGTCGACACCATCGGTGAGTAAAATGGCGGCCCGACGATGGTGGCTCGCCTTTTCGAGGACCTCGGGCACCCGCAGCACCATGTCGTAAAGCGCCGTCGTGCTCCACGGTTTGAGGGTCTCGAGAACCCGCGGCAAGAGGTACCAACCCATGCCAAAGGGAAATCGCTCCATCACCCGATCGTCACCAAAGGTCCACAGGGCGAGCTGATCGTCCGGCCGCCGGTGCTGCAGAAAGGCCATGATCAGTTGCTGGCTGCCGCTCATTTTGTGGCCCATCATCGAACCCGAAGTGTCGACAATGAAGCCGAGGCTGATTGGGAGATCACTTTCGAGATCGAGGTCGCGGATCGGGACTTCGAACCCGTCAACGTAGAGCGTGAATTGCTTTGACGCCACTCCAGTCACAACTCGACCTGCCTTGTTGCGCACGGTGACCGGGACCACCACCGCGTTGACGTCGACCCGTCCCTGGTACTGGGCTACGACGGGCGCGCTCCCCATGCAGATTCCTGCGAGCAGGATCGCCAGTCTGCGGTTCCACGTCACGCGTCGATTCCGCCGTCATCAAGCAAAGCGTCGCGAGCTTCCCGCCCGCACGCGGTTCGGTACCGGTCGCCGTAACTGTCGACCGCGGTACTGCTCTCGTCGAGGTCGATACGCAGGACCCGGCTCATCGGAATGAAGAAGCTCGTCGGTCCGATCATCCGATCGCCGCCGACCTTTTCCTGGCGCAACCAGTCCTCCACCGAGTCGAGGTCGAAACCTCGGATCACGACCCCGACCCCGTCGAGCCGCATCAGCAGCCCCCACATCTTCTCGCGCGGGTTGCCGCAGTGAAGGATGACCAGGGAGCCTTCTTCGATGCCGTCCACCATTCGAGACTATCAGCTTTCCTGGGACGCCAGAGCTTGCGCGAGCTCAATCAAGACGCCGCCTGCCGATTTCGGGTGCACGAAGCACACCAGACAATCGTGGCCTCCTCGCAGCGGCTCCTGCGAAAGCAGCCGGTATCCCTCCGCGGAGAGATGCGCCATCGCCGCTCGGATGTCCGGCACCCTGAGACAGATGTGATGCAGGCCGGCGCCCCGCCGTTGGAGGTGGCGGGCGACTGGTGACGAGTCGTCGGTTGGTTCCAGGAGCTCGATACGGGTGTCACCGACGGGAAGGAACGCGACCCGCACCTTTTGATCGACAACCTCCTCGACGCCCTCCACCTCGACGCCGAGCGCCCGGTAGATCGCAAGACCGGAGTCGATCGACTCGACCGCAATGCCGATGTGATCGAGGACCGGCTTTTCATTCATTTCGGGTCTCCGAGGCTTTTCAGCAGCTCACGCGCAATGACCATTCGCTGTATTTCAGAGGTTCCCTCGCCGATCGTGCACAGCTTGGCGTCGCGCCAGGCGCGCTCCACCGGGTACTCCTTGGTATAACCGTAGCCGCCGTGGATTTGTACCGCTTCCTCGGCAACCGCCACCGCAACCTCCGAAGCGTAGACCTTTGCCATCGCCGACTCGCGGGTCGTCGTGAATCCGGCATCCTTCATCGCCGCCGAACGCTGGGTCAGGAGACGCGCCGCATCGACGCTGGTCGCCATATCCGCGAGCTTGGCCCGGGTGAGCTGGAAGGACGAGATCGGCTTGCCGAACTGTTCACGGACGGTCGAGTAGCTCAACGTCGCATCGAGGGCGCCACGGGCTATCCCCACGGACAAGGCGGCGATGGAGATGCGGCCTCCGTCGAGGACCTTCATCGCCTGCACGAAGCCTTCGCCCTCGTCGCCGAGCAGATGGTTTTCCGGAATCCTGCAATCTTCAAGCACCAATGAGGACGTGTCGGAGGCCCGCATTCCGAGCTTGTTCTCCTTCTTACCCGGCGATACGCCCGGACGATCAAAGGGCACGAAGAAGGCCGAAATTCCGTGGTGACTGCCCTCGGCGGAGGTCCGTGCGACCACGACCGCGGCGTCGCCCACCGTTGCGTGGGTGATAAAGGTCTTTGAGCCGTTGAGCACCCACTCGTCTCCGTCCCGCACCGCCGTCGTCCGGGTGCCGCCGGCATCCGATCCGGCCTGTGGTTCGGTCAGGCCCCAGGCGCCGATCCACTCGCCCGACGCGAGCTTCGGCAGATACTCACGCTTGAGATCGTCCGAACCGAAGAGGTAGAGGTGATTGGTGCACAGCGAGTTATGAGCCGCCACCGAGAGACCGATCGAACCGTCTGCGGCCCCGATCTCTTCAAGGATGGTCACATAGTCGATATAGCCGAGCCCTGCACCCCCGAACTCCTCTGGGATTACGACCCCGAGTAGACCGAGCTCCCCGAGCTTGCTGAAAAGCTCCCGAGGGAAATATTGGGCCTCGTCCCATTCGAGCGCCTTCGGGGCGATCTCCTTGCGCGCGAAATCGCGCACCATGTCGCGGATGGCGAGTTGGTCCTGGCCCAATTGGAAGTCCACACGCTCCCCCTTTTATGACTACCGTTTCGATTGTAGGCTGTCCCAACGGACGATCTCGATGCCGGTGTAGTAGTGACCGAGGATTCGGTCGAATGTCATCCCGGCTCGCGCCAATCCGTAGGCCCCGTTCTGGCACAGACCAACGCCGTGGCCCCACCCGCGACCCAGAAAATGGACCATCTTCTCGCCGTCCGGCTCAGTTCGCAGATGCATGGTAAAGAGCGTCTCGGGCAGCTCGAGGAGCTGTCGGATCTCGAAACCTGTCCACTCGGTGGTTGCCTCGTCGGCGCCGACCCCAACCAGACCGACGACCCTGCCGGATCGCGACCGCCGCGTCACGGTCAGCCGTTCGAGGGTCCGCATTCCGGTCAGCTCCCGGAGCTCGGTCCAGCTTTTCTCTCGAACCCATTCCCGCCATGCCGAACGCCGATCGGCCTCACCGTCTCCACCCGACCGCCGCACCACCAGGGCTGCCAGCCGATCGCCGACGCGAATTCGTTCGAGAACAGTTCCCGGGAGAACCTCGGTCGAGGATATCTTCCGGAACCCATCGCTCCAGCGCTCCCACAGCGGCAACGGCGATGGCAGATCCTCGCCGTGCTCCGCTCGGCGCGGAAAGATCCCGGCGCCCCCCGGCCGCGGCAAGGCTTCGCCGCTGTCGCGCACGACGTCGCCGCGCAGTTGGAGTGCGGCCAACGCCGCCGCGGCCGGCCAGTCGCCTTCGAGACCTTCGGTCGGTGGATCGAGTGGCACCTTGTAGAGATCAGCGAGGAAGAGCAGCCGCTCGAGACCGCCGACCGCGGGCGCGATCCCGGCCGGCGGATCGATCCCGGCCGCAGCGAGAACCGAGGCGGCGTACGAATCCGGACCGATCGGCGCCAGCAGGTGGGCCGTTACGCCGCTCCATTCGAGGACCCGGGCGAGGATCGCGGCCGGAGTGGCACCAGGTGCGAGACCGAGGATGTCGCGGGCAAGAACCGCCGAGAACGTCATCGAGTCGATCCAAGAGCCGGGGTCCCAAATCCCGGTCAATGAAATCGGACGTTCCCACGCGCACGGTACGCCGACGAGATACGGTTGCGTGCGATCCTCGAAGAGCACCGCCGCGTCCTCGGTGTGGCCGCCGCAGGTCGAGGTGTACATGGCGTCGATCGGCTGCCCCTGGTAGGTCGCCACCAGGCCCGCTGTCTCCTCCACCGCCCTGTCCGACAGCGGATGCTCCGCACTCCTCCCGTAGTAAACCTGGCACGCGGGGGTTGCGCACAGATCCCAGCCCTCGTCGTCGTGGTCCCCGAGGTGAGCCACCGCGTACGTGCGTGCGGCCACTGCCTGCGCCTTGAGTGCGTCGAGCTCCGGAAACTGTGAGGGTCCCATCTCGACCGGCACCACACCCTTGAGATAGCTCTCCATGTTGAGTTCGTTGATCACCAGGGTTTCTTTTCCTACGACGCGTGCCCGGACCCTCCCTCGGTAGCGGCGCCAACCGCCGACCACGACCGGCCAGTCTCCGGCCGGTTCGATGAGGACCTCTTCGCCGCTCGTAACAACGCCGCCTGACGCGCCCTCGATGCGCAGCACGCCGGTTGCCGCCACCGGATAGATGCCGTCGAAGCCGAGTTTGGCGAGCTCGGCCGCCGGATCCGCCGGTTCCGCTGTTCGCCAGCCGGCCCGGACCCGGATTAAACCCCGAGACGCCGGCTCCTCGCGCACATCGACCGCCGCGCCGAGGGCCTTCCGGATTCTGTCCGCCGCAGCTGACGCGTTGGCCGGCTCGCCCCACGCCCCGACTTGCCACCACCTCGGGCCGGCCGCAGCGACCTGCAGCATCAGCGGACCCCACATCCACTCGGTGCGTCCCTCGAAGGAAAGGCGGTAGGCCCTTCCGGGCTGCGGCATCTCGACAACATCGGTCGATCGTTGGAGCAGCACGCGAACCAGCGGCGGGTCGGTATCCCGGTTCGGCATGTCTGCGGGAGCCGGCACCGTGGGCACCACGGCCGGCATCGGCGGCAGCGGAGTCGGGGATGGCGCCGGCGACGGTGGTGGCTGGACAGGCGGCGTCGGGGATGGCGGTGGAGCGGTGGCCGGTGGCGCGCTGGCACACCCGGCAATCAACAGCATCAACCCGAGAGCGTTTCGAAACCTCACAGATGCAGGCCCCCCTCACGGGAGGCAAGGCGTTCGGCACGGAAGTCGCGACCGCGGAGCTCGAGGCGACGGCACATCTCGTAAAGGCGTGACCGGATACGCGCCGACACCCGGTCCGTCAGCGACTCGGTCTGGCCCCTCGGAAAATCTGAGAAGTTCGTGGTGAAGAGCGTGACCCGCCCTTCGAGGTAGCGGGTGTTGACCAGGTAGTAGAGGAGGTCCATCACCCAAGGCGTCGTCTTGCCGGCGCCGAGCTCGTCCAGGACCAGGAGATCGGCCTCGATCAGCGGCATGAGGATGTCGCGACTCGAGCCCGAGCCGTCGAAGGTCATCTGGATCTCCAGGACGAGGGCAGTGAAATCGGCGAATCGCCCGCGTACCGGCGGCGTCTTCTCGCGCATGATCTGTTGCAGGGCAGCGACCGCCAGGTGGGTCTTGCCGGTGCCCACAGATCCCATCAGGAGAAGACCCTTGTCGCCGGCCGGATAGAGGTCGACAAACTCCTGGACCGCGCGTAGGGTCTTGGCGAGGGTCGGGTCCTCCGGGTTCCAGAGCTCGAAGCTCTCAACCGTACAATGACGGTAGCGGGCCGGAATCCCGGCCTGCTCGAGGAGCCGCTGTCGCAACCTGCCGTCGGCGCACTCGCAGCGCCGGACCAGCTCCACCCCTTCTTCCTCGATCAGGGTCCAACCGGTGCCTTCGCACAACGGACAGGCCGTTTCGGTCTCGTGAGTCTGCGCCATCGGCACAGTATAGCTCGTACCCGTGCCCGTTCCCGTTCCCGTTCCTGATCGTGCGATCCGGGGACGGGAACGGGGACGAATCCACCCCCCGGCTCCCCTGCTCAGAACGAAGAGCCCGGCCGCTCCAGGAAGGCCTTCTCTTCCGGGGTGGACTCGCGGCCAAGGATCAGATTTCGGTGCGGAAAGCGCCCGAACCGCGCAACGATATCGCGGTGCCTGACGGCGTAGTCGACGAAGCCGGCGAAGGTCTCCCGATGAGCCGTCGGCACCTCTGTCTCGAGCTCACGATAGAGCTGCACGCTCCGATCCTGATCTTCGAGATCTTCCGAGTGCTCAAACGGGAGGTAGAAAAAAACTCTTTCAATCGGCCGCAAGAGACGATCGGCCCCGGATTCGAGACCCTGCTCAACCAGCTTGCGGGCCTTGGCGTCCTGTGCGAAAGCGGCAGGCGTCTCCCGGTGTATGGCACGCGGGAGTTGGTCGAGCAGCAGGATCAGCGCCAACCGGCCACGCGGGGATCCGGCCCAATGGTCCAAGACGTCTGCCGCAGCCGCAGAAGCCGCGCCGCCGTATCTCGCCTGCAGCAATTCGTCAGTTTCCTGGCGTTGGCCCCACCAGAGCTCCGCCTTGCTCTCGGCGACCACCACGTCGTCGGGATCATCCCCGAACCAGAACTGCAGAAGCTCTTCTTTCACCTGTATCAATTGCGTCCCTCCCCCAAAAGTCAACTCCCTCGTTGAGGCAAGAATTTCGAATCATGAATTCGGACCACTCCCTACCCAGTGCCCAACGAGAGGGAGGACGGGCGGCATTCCTCATTCCTCATTCCTCATTCCTCATTCAAAGGCCGAGCTCGTCGAACTCGACGAGACCCGCCGTGATTTCTGCCCGGGCTGCTTCGAGCGCCTCCTCGGCGACCGCGCGGTCTTCCGGCGCCAGCGCCGGGTTGATGACGACATCGAGCACACCGGAGCCGAGGTCGAAGGCAAAGACTCGGCCTTCGAACGCGTGATCGCGAACCTCTCGGGTGACTCTCAGCATGGCTTCGGCGACATCGAAGTCGATCGCCGCCACCACCGTATCCGAGGCCACATCGATAAGTTCCGGATCGGTGACAACAAGCTGAACTCCCGCGTTGTGAGCCGCAGCAAGGACTTCGGGGTCGGTCCGGTCAGCCGCGTAGAGGGAGAGCAGGACTCCCGCCGAGCTGAGTTCCCAGGCGCCGTCGGGGCCCTCTCCGACCCTGACTTTCGCCCGCCGCCAACGGCTCCTGAAACCAGCGACATACCCTTCCTCGAGGGGCTCGAGCCACGGCTGACCGTCGCCGCGCAGGAGCCCGAGCTGCCCGTCAGGATTCAGGGCGCCGGCCACCGCACCGGCCAGATAACCGACCTCCTCCGGAAGAAAACTGATTCCGGCGACATTCTCGGCGCGAGCTCGGCCCGGAAGCATCACGAAGACGGTGTTCGGGAATTCAGATGCCACAGAGTAGACGGTAGTCTCGGAACACCCTCCAACGCAGAACACGAGGCTGATTCCAGCCCGCCCCTGTTCAACAAGCCGCTCCCGTTCGTCTGCGGGGCCATCGTTGGGGACTCGTGCGACATCGGCTTCGAGCTCTGACGCAATCCGGCCCAGACCTCGCTCCGCCGCCCGTTCCCATCGTCCCGAGATCTTGCTTGCGGCGAGCATTCGAACCGAAAAGACCGTGTCCGATGGCTGCTTTCCCCTGCCACAGGACGTGGTGAGCAACAAGAGGAGCAGCACGATGAATACGACGTTGAAGGATTGCCTGTGCACGACCTCGACTATTTTACCGCCGATCGGGGCAGAGCCTCGATCGGCTGCGCTAACATTGGCGCGTGGATCTCCTGCGACTGGTTGCCGAGCTCGACGAGCTGCTCGAGGCCGAGGGGACATCCGATTACTGTCCCAACGGCCTTCAGGTCGAGGGCGGCCCGGAGATCGAGAAAATCATCACCGCGGTATCGGCGTCGCGGGAGCTTTTCGCCCTTGCCGTCGAACGCCAAGCCGACGCCATCATCGTACATCACGGAATCTTGTGGAATGGTTCGGAAGCACCTCGCGTCGTCGGTTCGTTCAAGGAACGCCTTCGCCTCCTGATCGAGAACCGGATCTCGCTGATCGCCTACCACCTGCCGTTGGATCGACACCTCGAGCTGGGCAATGCCGCTCAACTGGCCCGCCGCCTCGGGCTCGAAGAGCTCGAAGGCTTCGGAGTGCACTACGGCGCCCCGGCCGGGGTATGTGGCGTTTTCCCGGAGGCGGTCGAGGCGGATGAGTTTTTTGCGGCCATCGCCGAGGCGTGCGACCGCGAGCCCCAGGTCTTCCCCGGCGGCGATCGGTTGGTGTCGTCGGTCGGTATCGTGACCGGCAGCGCTCAACGTGAGTTCCACCAGGCGGTGGCCGCCGGACTCGACGCCTATGTGACCGGCGAAGCCACCGAGTGGGTGATGCATCAGGCGGCAGAGGACGGGGTCCACTACGTGGCCGCCGGCCATTATGCGACGGAGCGTTTTGGCATCCGCGCTCTCGGCCGTTGGATCACCGACAACCACGCGCTCGATGTCGATTTCGTCGACATCCCCAACCCGATCTAGAGAATGATGAATTAGGAATGAGGAATTATGAATGCCGCACGCCCAGCCTCTGAAACGACCAAATTCTCGGGGCGGGTGGATGGGAATTCCTAATTCCTGACTCCTAATTCCTAATTTGCTATTGGGTTACACTCCTGCCGATGACTGACTCCAAACTCGCGCCGACCCCCGGGAACGTCTATTCCTTCTCCCGCATCAAGTGCTTCCACCAGTGTCCGTTGCGCTACCGGTACCGGTATCTCCAGGGCCTCAAGGAGGCCTTTCGCTCGATCGAGTCGTTCCTCGGCAATACGGTGCACGATGCCCTCGAATGGCTGTACGCGGAACGCCACAGGGGAAGGGAACCCGACGAACCGGCGATGCTGGACCGGTTCGCGAAGAGCTGGACCGAAAATCGGGATCAAACGGTTGCGATCGTCCGCATCGATGACTCCGAGCAGAGCTATCTGAAGACCGGTCGGGAGATGCTGATCCGGTTCTTTCGCGAGACCTTCGCCCGGGACCGAAGCGAAACTCTGGCTCTCGAGCGGCGACTTTCGATACGGCTTTCGGATGCAGTCGTCTTTTCAGGATTCGCGGACCGGGTCGGCCGCACCGAACAGGGCCGCCTCTTCGTCATCGACTACAAGACCTCGAAGAGCGCGGGAAACGGTTCGGAGTTTTCCGAAGGATTACAGGCCCCACTCTACGCGGCTTGCGTGCTGGGCGACCATGGAGAAGAGGAGGCCCTGGCCGGTTACCACTATCTGCGGCACGGTACCACGCGCTGGCAGCAGGTGGACGGCGAACGCGCGGCACAACTCCTTGATCGGTTCCTCGATCTCGCCAATGAAGCGGACGCCGCGGGTGAATTCCCGGCTCGACCCGGTATCCTCTGCGCCTGGTGCGGTTTCAATGCTCAATGTCCCGCGGCAGAGGTGCCGGAGCACTTTTCCGGCGGGCTGCGTCTCGTCGAGCGCGAGGGGCGACGGCTTCTGTGACCTGGCGCCGGCTGCCGGTCGTTGGCACGCTACAATCTTCACAGATCCACGTCTATCGGCGGCTGTAGCCGACAGGACACGAGGAGGTTGCATGCGAATCCTCAATAGGCAACATGCTCCTGGAACCCCGCCCGGGACTCTTCCCGAGCGTCCCACGGTACTCGAACCAACGGTCGTTCACGTGGTCCGCTACGGAATGGACGAGATCCAAGAGGAGGAGGTGGAAGGAGGCCTGGCACGGCCCCCCACTCCCGCGTCGCTGACGACCTGGCTCGATGTGCAGGGTCACGACGTTCAGCAGCTCGCCGAACTCGGAAATCAGCTGGACATCCATCCCCTGGTGCTCGAGGACGTGGTCAACGTTGGGCAGCGACCCAAGGTCGAGGATTACGGCGATTCGATCTTCATCGTGCTCGACCATTTCGCGATGGACAACGACTCCAATCTCGGTAAGGAACAGGTTAGTATCGTCATCCAGGACGGATCTACGCTGTCGGTCCGTGAACGCCAGAGCGGGCTTTTCGATCCGGTGCTTCAGCGTCTTCGTCTCGGCAAAGCCCGGATCCGCGGTGGCGGTGCCGGCTATCTCGCCTATGCGCTGATGGACACGGTCGTGGATCATTTATTTCCGGTCCTCGATCGTATCGGAGATCTGCTCGAAGAACTCGAAGAGTCGATCCTCGATGAACCCACAACAGACGACCGCGCGACCCTCCATCACGTCAAGCGAAATCTATTGGTGCTGCGAAAGTCGGTGTGGCCTTTACGGGACATGCTCCGCACCCTGATGGGAAGCGAGTCGGCCCTGCTTAGGGATGAGACCCGCGCCTATTTCCGAGACGTCGCCGACCATGCGGCCCTTGCGCTGGATATCATCGAGACCTATCGAGAAATGGTTTCGAGTCTCAATGACCTGTATTTGTCCAGCATTTCCAACCGAATGAACGAGGTCATGAAGGTCTTGACCATCATCGCCACGATCTTCATTCCGCTGTCCTTCGTCGCGGGTCTTTACGGCATGAACTTCGACACCCAGGCGAGTCCTTGGAACATGCCCGAGCTCGCCTGGTACTGGGGCTACCCGGCGGCGCTGCTGCTCATGCTCCTGATGGTGGCCGGGCTCCTCTTCTTCTTCCGCCGCCGCGGCTGGTTCTGAGCTGCCGCCTGGCGCCGCCGCGCGTACGCTCGGCCCTGCATGGTGAAAGCGACGTGCACATCCTGGCACCAATTGCTCTCTCAAGACACACTATGCGGCCGTGATCGTTATATGATGGTCCCAGGAACCCCAAGGAGGACATCATGGCTTTCGAGTTGCCGGCTCTTCCGTTTGCAGACGACGCTCTCGCCCCTCACGTGTCGTCTGAAACCCTTGCCTATCACTACGGGAAACATCACCGCGCATACGTCGACAACCTCAACCGCCTGGTTGCAGGAACTCCGTGGGAGGGGAGTACGCTCGAGCAGATCATCGAGAAGGCGGAGGGCGGCATCTTCAACAACGCTGCCCAGGTGTGGAACCACACCTTCTACTGGTCCTGCATGAGCCCGGCGGGCGGTGGCGAACCTTCCCCGCCTCTTTCGGCCAGAATCAACTACACCTTTGGGAACTACGCCACGTTCCGCGAGAAGTTCACTGAAGCGGCGCTGACCCATTTCGGATCGGGGTGGGCGTGGTTGGTGGGTGAACCATCGGGCCGGCTTGCAATCATCACCACGGGCAACGCCGACAATCCTCTCCGCAATCACGAGAAGCCACTTCTCACCTGCGACGTCTGGGAGCACGCTTACTACATCGACTACCGCAACGCGCGTGCCGAGTACATCAAGCACTTCTGGGAGGTCGTGAACTGGGAGTTCGTGGGCTCGAACCTCTGACCTGCGAAGCTCAGCTGTTCGCGACTGCGCGGTACGCCCGGTATCCCTCTGCCATAATCTCGCGTGCGCGTTCGAACTCGAACCAGCCAATGCCTCCGACCTCGGGTTCCACAATCGTGGATGCCCGTTTCCCTTGCCTCGCCAGGTTGTACTGCATGATGTGGAAGGAGCGCATGACCACTTCGAGCCGGTTGGGGAAGTCCGGCTTTCGCCGGCCAATCGGCAGCGGGTGATTATCGAGAAACGCCTCGACGTGGTTCAGGAGCTGGCTCGGTGCAGCGCCCTCGAGCAGTCGCCTGACCACGGGTTTGATCGCATGACCGGACGAGGGCGGCCGGAGCACGTTGACTGCCAGGACGGGTGCCGAGACCATCTCCTCGGCGGGCGTCACCGGCACCGGCGTCACCATGGCGCCATCGACGAGGGTCCGCCCGTCGATGATGGACGGCGGCAAGATCCCCGGAATCGAGGACGATGCGAGGACCGCGTCGGCCAGACGCCCCCTGCGGAGGACGACCTCTTCGCCGCTTTCGAGGTCGCAGCACACGGTGACAAACGGAATCCTGAGGTCTTCTATGGATTTGACTCCGAGGGACTCCCGCAGCAGGTCGTGGAAGGCGGCCCCTCCAGGGGAGCGCAGCATGATCCGACCGAGACGTCCCCAGTCGACCGACGCGAAAAACGACTCCATCTCCGTCCCACCCATGCCCCGGGCGTAAAGCGCTCCGACGATGGAGCCCATCGAGGTGCCGGCGATTCCCGCGACATCGATGCCGTCTTCTTCAAGACCCCGCAGAACACCGACGTGCGCGAGACCCTTCGCGGCCCCACCGCCCAGCGCAAGGGCCACTCGCTTCTCTACCATGGGCGCAGTGTAACGGAAAGAAAGATGCAAGATACAAGATGCAAAATCCGCCCGCCCGCGCGGTTCTCGCTGCGCTTCCGGAGAAAAGCGCGCTTCACTGAGTAGCGCCAGGTGCCGTCTTTTGCATTGTTGGAGTCCCGTCGCCGAAGTCATTCCATCGCTGAGGCCAACAATGCTAAAGGTGGCTCCTCATATATCCGGCGCAAAAAAGAGCCCCGGGAAAATTCCCGGGGCTGTTCTTTGCCGAGTTTCAGGCGTGGGAAGAAGTCAGCTCTTCTCGACCTTGATCTTGACCGACCGCGGTTTCGACTCCTCGCGCTTGGGCAGGGTGAGGGTCATTTCACCGTTGGCGAATCGGGCTTCGATTTTTTCTACGTCTACCGAATTCGGCAGCGTAAAAGACCTCTCGAAGAGCCCGTAGAGTCGCTCCACCCGGTGGTAGGACTCATCTTCCGCCACCTCCTCGAGCTTGCGCTCGCCGCGGATCGAAAGGGTCCCTTCTTCCACCGTGACCTCGACGTCCTCGGCCTTGAGGCCGGGCAGGTCGGCGGTGATGACCATCGAATCCTGCTTTTCGAGGATGTTGACGGCCGGCACCCACGATCCCCGCAGAGGACGCTCCTCCGCGGTCCGCCAGAGTCCACGCCCCACCATTTCGTCGAACAGGCGCTCCATCCGTTGCGAAAGACTCGACGCTTCGTTCGTCGGATTCCATCGTGTCAGCATGACCATTGTCGTATCCTCCCTTCATGCATCGTTCACATCCATCAGTATATGATCTGATGAACTGTTTGTCAAATATTTTCAACAAAAAAATGGAAGATATTAGTTGATTTTCATCATAAAATGTCTAAAGTGTTTCATGACAATATCTTAAAACACGATATTCAGACACGCGACTGGTCGCCTCAAGGCTCGGATGCCCTGGAAATCCCAGTTCCATCTATAATCCGCAGCCCGGGACGATCATCTTGAATCCGCTCCGCGCCGTGTTTTCAGCCTATCGCTCTGCCTTCGCCGGGCTGCCGCGCGAAGTATGGCTGCTCGCCGGCGCTCTTCTGGTTAACCGCGCCGGCACCATGGTGTTGCCGTTTCTCTCCCTCTATCTGACCCGGGATCTCGATCTCAGCGCAGCCAACGCCGGCCTCGTCATCGGTTGCTTCGGTCTCGGCTCGATGGCCGGCTCGTTTCTCGGCGGTTGGCTGTCTGACCGGGTGGACCCGGTCCGCGTGCAGGAGCTGTCGTTGCTCGCCAGCGGTTTCGGGTTCCTAGCCTTCACACAGCTCGAGAGCTTCACGGCCCTGGCGGGTGGAGTGCTCGCCCTGGCGGCGATTTCGGATGCGTTCCGGCCGGCGCTTATGGCGGCGGTGGCCCTGAGAAGCTCACCGGGGAATCGGACCCGTTCGTTCGCTCTTATACGCCTCGCAGCGAATCTCGGGATGGCATTCGGTCCAGCGGTCGCCGGCCTCCTCGCCGTCCACAGCTACGTCTGGATCTTCGTCGGCGACGCGCTCACGTGCTGGGCCGCGGCGGCGATGCTGCTCGCGACGATCCGGACGAATGTGCCAGGCGGGACCGCCGTTCGCCGGCACGCCGGGGACCACGATAGGTCACCGTGGCACGACCTCCCGTTTCTCGAGTACATGCTGCTGCTGGTGCTGCTCGCCATTGCATTTTTCCAGGTCTGGTCGACGGTGCCGCTCTATCTGCGGTCGTTCTACGGAATGTCGGAACGGGGCATTGGCCTCCTGCTGGCTCTCAATGCACTGCTCATCGTGCTCACCGAGATGTTGCTCATCCGGGCGGTCGAGAACCGCGACCGTATGAAGATGGTGGGCCTCGGCGCCCTTCTGGTCTGCGGCGGACTCGCCATTCTGCCTTTCGGGCCGGGATGGATGACAGCAGTGTTGTTTATGGTCGTGTTGACCGTCGGCGAGATGCTGTCGATGCCGATCACCAACGCGGTGGTCGCCGAACGGGCCGGAGTCGAGTCGGTAGGGCGTTACATGGGCGCCTACACCCTCACCTTCTCTACCGCCTTCGTCATCGGTCCCATCTTTGGCACCGCGATCTACCAAAACCTCGGGCCCCGGACCCTGTGGTTCGGCATCGGCGCCGTCGGCGTCGCTCTGGCTCTCGCCTTTTCCGCCCTCGGACGACCACTGCGCACCCGAGCCACATCCGAAAAGCCGCATAGCCGTAAACCCGTATAGCCGTAGAGCCCGAAAAACCGGGCCTCCATCAACAAACGCTCCTGAAAAACGGGCAGACACTCGATGACAGTCCTGCTATATTGATGGGCTATGACGTCCGACCCCACTCCCGGCCGGAAACACGGATCCCGGTCAGGACTGTTCGAGATCCACACCGGTGAGGTGCTCGGCAAGCTGCCGCGAGGAATCGCGGAACGCGGATACCACCTCTACCAGGACCGACGGGTGGCGAAGATCACCTGGACAGGTGAGGATCTGGAGTCCGAACTCACATCACCTGCCCTGACGGTGCGTATCTCGGATGTCGGCAAGAGCACCTTCCCCTCGTGTGCGTGCTCGGTCTGCGGCGAACGGGACATGCCGTGCTTCCATGCCACCGCGACGCTCCTCCAATGGCTCGACATCCGAGCCACCATGCAGCGGCTGGGCCCTGGGGCGATGTGGCGCGCCAACTCCCGCCACCCCTTCATCTCCCCAGGCCGTTCGGCTGCGGAACGGGTCGATCTCAGTCATCTGACCGGTCCCGATCTGCGATCCGCGCTCGAGCTGCAGCTCTCGTTACAAAAGACCGGTACAGCGATCGCGCGCCTCGAAGGCAACGACGTCGAGATACGGATCGCCCTGCCGTCCGGCGACACCCGGCTTGTCTTCTTTACTGCCTCCAACCTTCCCGGCGCCTTGCCGATGCTCCGTTCGCTGCCAACGATCCGGCTCGAAGGCGAGCTCTCCGATCTCGAGCTGTCGGAGGCACGGCTACGGCCGGTGCTCACCTCGACCTGGGAAGAACAGGGCATCATCCTGGAACCGGGCTACCGCCTCGGTTCGGGCCAGGTCTTCACCGGTTCGGGCCTCAACGGCCGCATCCACGGTCGGTGGGCGCGAATCGGCTCTCATCTCTGCCGCCTGCTCGACCCGGCAACGCCGTTGGTTCCATTTCATCGCCAGGGACGCAGGGTCCTCAAAGGCAAAGAGGCGCTGCGTTTTCTCAACCTCGATCATCCGCAGCTTCGGCAGCACTCCTGGTACCTGCCGCAGGGACAGCTGGCAACTTTCCGCCAACCGGAGCTGCCGACGCCGGTGGCGTTCGAAGCTGAATACACTCCCAACGGAAAAGTTCGCATCAGGCCGAGGTACGACGCAGCCAAGACCCAGATCTCGTGGACCGAGGCACTGGTTCTGATCGACAGCGGATTCACCCGAATCGGTGAAACGATCGTCCGTGCCCCGGAAACGGAGTTCTTGCAGGAGCTCGGATTCAAGATGCCGAAGCGCCGCCGCGATCTCGGGATGCTCGGCAGCAGAGTAGCGTTCATCCGCCTGGTGGCCGAGACGGGCCTGCCGGTGGAAGGACCTGATGAGGAGCTCAGAGAGCTCGCTGCCGTGCTCCAGGGACGCGCCGGACAGGAGGTTCTCAGCCCGCCCGGCCTCCGCTCCGAGCTCCGGCCCTACCAGGCCGCCGGCGTCGCATGGCTGTGGGGCCGGTACCTGGTTGGGGTCGGCGCTCTGCTGGCCGACGACATGGGGCTCGGTAAAACTCACCAGGTCATGGGGATGTTGTGCCTTCTCGCCGATCGCGATCCGGACGCGCAGACTCTGGTTGTCTGTCCCCGTGGTGTTCTCGAACACTGGCATACCCTTCTCGAGCATTTCGCACCTGGGCTTCCGGTTCGGTTGTTCCACGGCCCTTCACGTTCGCTCGATGGCTTCTCCGGCGGCGGAATCGTGTTGACGACCTACGACATCCTGTTCCGATCAACCGAGGACCTGATCGAAAGGGAATGGGCCGTGGTGGTCTTTGACGAGGCGCAGCGGATCAAAAACCCGCGCACCAAGGCCGCCCGGGCCGCCCGCAAGGTGCCCTCGAAGTTCCGCGTCGCTCTCACAGGGACGCCGCTCGAAAACCGTCTCCTCGAGCTGTGGTCGGTCGTCGACCTGATCCTCCCGGGCTATCTGGGTTCCGAACGCGAGTTCCGATCTGTCCACCGTGATCCAACCCACCACCAGCTCCACCTTCTTCGGCAGCGGCTCGGAGTGCTGACCTTGCGGCGGGTCAAAGAACAGGTCCTGGCCGATCTCCCCGAAAAGGTCGAGGACATCCGTTACTGCCACCTCCTGCCCGAGCAAAGGACCATCTATCGAAACATCCACCGCCAGAGGTCACAGGAGATCATCGAGCTCTTGCGCGAAGAAGAAGCCGACGTCCCCTACATGCACATCTTCGCTCTCCTCACCCGCCTCAAACAGGTCTGCGACCACCCCTCGTTGGTCGAAGACGGAGACCATGGCACGGCTGGGTCGGCGAAAACCGAGATCTTCGACGAAATCCTCGACGAAGCCCTCGATGGCGGGTTGCAGGTCGTGGTCTTCTCCCAATACGTGAAGATGATCAACCTCATGTCCAGCCATCTCGACCGCCGAAAAATCAAGCACCTGGTCCTCACCGGTGAGAGCCGAGACCGCGGCCGGATCGTTCGCCGCTTCAACTCCGAACAACACGAGCGAGTGCTGCTGGCGAGTCTGCTGGCCGGCGGTGTCGGCATCGACCTCACCGGCGCCTCCGTGGTGCTGCACTATGACCGATGGTGGAATCCGGCGAAGGAGAATCAGGCCACCGATCGTGTTCACCGGATCGGTCAACGGCGCTTTGTTCAAGTGTTCAAGCTCATCACCCGCGATACCATCGAAGAGCGGATCGACGAGCTCATCCGCTCGAAGGTGGATCTTATCGAACGCGTGGTCGCACCCACCGAGGACGTCCTCTCGAATCTCGGACGGCAGGAGCTTATTGATCTCCTGGACCTCGAGATCCCTGCGAAGAAGTAAAGGTTTAAGAGTCAAGAGTTAAGGGTGAGCGTCGCAACCGTCTATTGTGACGCGATGCTTGCTCGCTTAACTCTTTGATCTTTACTCGTATCTGCGATTTTCCCGCAAAACGTGACAGAGGACGCGTTTCTCGTCACAATAGAAGTCTGAGCAGGAGGTACCGACATGGAACAACCGGACTACATCATCTGTCTCGAATGCGACACCCCGGTCTACACATTTGAATGGAATGGCACCCGGGTCACAGATGCGATCTGCACGGCCTGCGGTAACGAAAAAGCGGCACTCTTCACCACCGAGGAGGCCTACGGAGAATTGATGGGCATGGACAACCGCTACTACGGCTCCAGCGACGACTGACCGATTCGTTCATGGCAACAGTCTCCTTCCTCTGGCATCTCCACCAGCCCTCCTACCGCACCGTCGATGGCATCTCGCACGCGCCGTGGGCCGCGCTGCACGCGGGCGGCGCCTACACCACCCTCGCCCGCGCCATCGAGACCACAGCAGCCGCCGGCCAGATCGTCAACATCGTCCCGATTCTGCTCGAGCAGCTCCTGGCCTACGCCGACGGATCCGTCACTGACCCGGTTCTGGAATCGGTGCTGACCCCGGCCACCGAACTCAGCGATAGACAGCGGGAGACCCTCGTCTCGTGGGCTTTTCACGTCCACCCGCGCCAGCTCGCCCGCTACCCGAGGCTCGGCGAGCTCGCCAGGCGGAAACCCGCCGAAAGCTCCGAGAAACGTCTCAACAGCCGCTACGGCCCAGGTGACCTCCGCGATCTGCAGGTGCTCTTCGTGCTCGCCTACGCCGGTGAGCAGGCCTGGACCGACGAGCGTCTCCTACCGCTCTACAAACGCGGCAGCAACTTCAACGCCGACGACCACGAGCAGATGGCGCGATGGATACGGGCGCAGCCCGCCGAGCTGATCGACCTCTGGCGCCGCATCGGTCTTTTGCCGGGGGTGGAGATCGCCACCAGCCCCTTTGCCCACCCCATCATGCCGCTGCTCATTGATACCGCTGTGGTCAAGGCCAGTTGGGCCCCCCATACACCGCCCAAGGTGCCGGATTTCCGCCACCCCGAAGACGCTCGCTGGCAGCTTGCCGAAGGCCTCTCGTTCATGCGCGAGCATGGCTTTGCCACCGTCGGCTGTTGGCCGCCCGAAGGCTCGGTGTCGGCGGACGCCGTCGCAGTCTACGGCGCGGCCGGCGTGCGGTGGCTCGTTACCGACGAGGGAATCCTCGAGCGCAGCCTCAATCGACCCCTCCGAAACGATAACGGTACGGTCGGCGAGCTCTACCAGCCGTGGCAGCTCGGAGATGAGGGACCGATTCTCTTTTTCCGCGACAGGAGCCTGTCGGACGCCATCGGCTTCGAGTACGGACGATGGGAGGACGAGGGCGATGCCGCCGAGGCGCTCTCAAAACGACTTTCTACGATCTCGCACGGACTCCCCGAGGACGCTTCGATCGTGATCGCATTGGACGGCGAGAATCCATGGCTCCACTTCCCGGAAGGCGGGGGCCGCTTCCTGCGCGAGCTGTTCGGGCAGCTCAACGAATCAGGGCCGAGACTTGTGCCCACAACCCTCGGTGCCATCAGCGATGGCGCCGAGCCTGCGACTCTCGAACGGCTTCACCCCGGCTCGTGGATCAATTCGGTCTTCGCAACCTGGATTGGTGTCCCCGAGAAAACACAGGCTTGGGAGGTGTTGGCCAAAGTCCGCAGCGCGATCGAAGAGAAGGGCGGAGAACGCCCGACATCACTGCTGCTGGCCGAAGGCTCGGATTGGTTCTGGTGGCTTGGCGATGACAACCCGACGGAGCTCGCCCCCCTGTATGACCGGATCTACCGTCACCATCTCGCAGATGCCTGCGAGCAGGCGGGCATCGAACCACCCGTTGACCTCCACCAGCCACTGAAGAAGGCTGCCGACGCGCCGACGAAAGGAAAGACCGTGTCCGAACTCCGCTTCTGCCCGATTAAACACCGGTGGACGATCGTCGCACCGGAACCCACACAGCGCCTCAACGAGCACGGTTTGATGAACGTTGAAGGCGCCGTGTCCGCCAAAAACGACCCCTTCGCGCCCGGCAACGAATCGCAGACGCCACCGGAGATCTTCAGGCTCCCGACCGGTGGCCAGAAGTGGCAGGTGCGGGTCTTCGCCAACTCCTCTCCGGTTCTCAGGGTCGAGGGTGAGGTCGTGCGCGAGGCGGTCGGCCTCAACGATACGGTGAGCGGCGTCGGCGCGCACGAGATCATCGTCGAAACTCCAGGCTCGAATCAGCAACTCGCGGATCTCAGCGTCGAGGAGATTGTGCTCGTCCTTCAAGCCTATCGCGCCCGTCTGCTCGATCTCAGACGCGACCTCCGTCTGCGTTACGTATTGATCTTCAAGAACAAGGGCCGAGAGGCCGGCGCCTCGGTCGCCCACGCACACTCCCAACTGATCGCCACACCCATCATTCCGACAACCGTGGTTCAAGAACTCAGCTCCTGCCGCGAGCACTATAGCCAGCGGGAGCGGTGCCTGTTCTGCGACATCATCCGCCAGGAACAACGGCTCTCCGAACGGATCTGCCTCGAGACGGATCGTTACATCGCGATGGCGCCATTTGCCGCCTCATCGCCGTTCGAGACCTGGATCCTGCCCAAGAAACACCGGCACGACTTCGCCCTCTCGACGGACGACGAGCTGCGGGGGGCGGCGACGATCCTCCGTGACTTGCTTCGCCGGATTCGGGCCGTGCTCGACGATCCGCCTTACAACCTTGTGCTCCACACGATTCCGAACCCGCACCCCCGTCCCGGACGACCGGATTACTGGTCGACCATCGAGGACGATTATCACTGGCACTTCGGGTTCGCGCCCCGCACGAATCGTCTGGCGGGTTTCGAGTGGGGCTCCGGTTACAGCATCAACCCGACGCCGCCGGAGGAAGCGGCCCGTTTGCTCAACGAGGCGGATCCTGAACGAGATTGAATTCTCAGTTCTTAATTCTCAATTTTGAAATCCCCCAACCCTCCCTCGATCCACGGGGGTCGGGTAGAATTTGAGAATTGAAAACTCGAAATTCAAAACTGACCGCGAAACGGCTTGAGGATCGCTCGGATGGGCGCGGCCTCGGCGCCCTCGAGCAGGATCGGCAGCGCGACGATGAGGTAGCGTCCCGGTGCAGCGTCTCCCAACCACAGTCCCTCGATCCAGGTCAGACCGCGTTCGAGAAGCGCGTGATGTGCCGGAACCTCTTCTGAGGAGAAAATATCGACCGAAGGAGTGTCGACGCCGACCAGCTCCACGCCCCGGTCGGCAAGCCAGTGCACCATCTCCGCCGACAGACCGGTGAAGCCCTCTTCGATGACAGCGTCGATCGGATAGGAGTCGCTCCTGAAAAGGACCTTCGAGGTCGACGGCCGCCAGCCTGGCGGCAGCTCTTCCGGAGTGATGGCACCACCGTGATCGGGTATGGGTACGACCTCGCCGAGGCCGACCAGGCGCTCGAGCCGGACTGCCTCGACGCCGTCCGCCGCCTCGTCGAGGTGGAGCGGCGTGTCGATGTGGGTACCGATGTGGCAGGTGGTGGAAAAAGAGCTGAGGACGAATCCGTGCTCGCGTTTCTGCTCGAGCTCGAAGCGACGATCGAAGGACCACACGGGAGTCGACGCGCGCAGCGGCCGGCTGGCGTCGATCCAACCCTCGGAAAACGATTCCAAATGCTCGGGGACGCGCGGCGCCATCAGCTCCGATCCCGCGCCTCGAGCTCGGCCCGCACGGTCTCGGCCGCTCTGATGTGCCGACCTACGAGCTCGACCAGGCCCTTCTGGTCGATGATCGGTTTGGCCACATAATCGTTGGCGCTGGACTCGAAAAGCAATCGCTCACGATCACCCTTCATGGCGTGTGCCGTCAGGAGGATGACCGGCAGGTTGATGCCCTCGGGCAGGTCGCGGATGCGACGGGTCAGGGCGACGCCGTCGACCTTTTCGCCGGCGAGCCGGGTGCTGCCGAGCGAAACATCCATCAGCACGGCCAGAACCGGCCGCTCTTGAATCACGCTCAAGACCTCGTCGCCGTTATCGCTGCACACGACGTCAAAGCCGCCGACCGAGGAGAGAATCGCCTCCACCAACACTGCGTTGGCGGGGTCATCCTCGACGACGAGCACCAGATCGGCCACCAGCCCTCCTCTATCGAGATTAGCTCTACCGGCGTCTCACGTCCACCAATGGTCAAACGCGCCAACCTTTCGAAAACGCGGAGGCGCAAAGCCGACCCTGCCACTCACCCTCGCAGAGGCGTAGAGAAGGACCTAGACCTCGGAGTCGGCCGCTATTGATGTGCGGTTAGAGAGTTGGCATGGCCGTCGCCATGGATGTCCTACTTTGGGATTCTCTCAGCGTCTCAGCGTCTCTGCGTCTCCGCGTCTCTGCGTTCATGTTTTCCGTAAGGAACGGCACCAACGGAGTGATGGATTCCAGTACGGTTCTCTGGTGTGCCGCAAGAAATTCAATCTTCAATTGAGTCTGACTCGAAACTCATTCCCTTCGAATGAACTCTTCGATGTCTCCGCAATTGATGAGGTCGGTTTTGGTGGCACCAGCCTTCCTGGCGACCGCAACGCCCCAACGAACGTCGTCGAGACCATCGGTCGAGTGGGCATCCGGATTGACCGCGAGCTTGAGACCGAGATCGAGGGCGCGACGCGCCCAGCGCCAGTCGAGATCGAGACGGTAGGGGCTGGCGTTGATCTCGACTGCCACCCCATGCTCGGAGCAGGCCTCAAGCACGCTGTCGAGATCAACGGCGTAGCCCGGCCGAGCCAGCAGCAGGCGGCCCGTCGGATGGCCAAGGACCCGGCACGCGGGATGCGACACGGCCCGCACCAGACGCTCGGTCTGCGCCCCTTCCGCCAGACGAAACGCCGAATGGACTGAGGCGACGACGTACTCGAGCCCCTCTTCACAGCCTTCGGGGATGTCCAGGGACCCGTCGGTCAGGATATCCGCCTCGATCCCCTTGACGGTCCTGAACCCCGACAGTGACGCGTTGAGCTCATCGATACGCCGCCACTGGTCGCGCAGACGTTCGGCGCTGACGCCGTTGGCATAGCTGGCGACCGGTGAGTGGTCGGCAACCCCGAAAAACGACCATCCGTGGCCCCGGGCCGCGGTCGCCATCTCCTCCAACGTGGCTGCGCCGTCGGAATCGGTGGTGTGGTTGTGGAGCACGCCAAGCAGGTCCTCCATGTCCACCAGCTCCGGCAATTTCCCGGCCGTCGCCAGTTCGATCTCGTCTTTTCCCTCACGCAGCTCAGGCGCCACCCACTGGCACCCCAGAGCCTCATAGAGCTGGTGCTCGTCAGCACACTCGACCCGGGCATTTCCACGCCACAGACCGTTCTCGTCCAACCGCAGCCCTCGTGATGCGGCGCGCGCCGCCAGAGCACGCAGATGATCTTCGGAACCGGTCGACCACAGGAGCGCAGCCTCCGCCTCGGGCGCCGAGACGACGCGAGCGGCTATCGTCAGGCCATCTTCGGTCGTTCCGCTGAACCGGCCGCGCGCCACCCTCTCGACCCCGAGCAGACGGTCGCCGATCGCGGCTTCGACCGCGCCCTCGTCGCCTGCGGTGATCACCACCTCGAGGAAACCGACGGTCTCACAGAATCGACGTAACTCTCCCCCGATGACGACCTTCTCGATGCCTTCCACCCCACTCAAAGATGAAGTGAACTCCGTTGCATCCGTCCACGCTTCGTTGAGTAGAAGTCTTTTTTCAGCCATTCGCGAAAAGCGAATGGCATCGATGAGCTTGTCCTGGGTCTTGGCGCCAAACCCGGGAAGCTCTACCAGTCTGTTTTCCCGGCACGCATACTCCAGCTCTCCGATGCTGCCCAACCCGAGGTCGTGCCAGAGAGCGCGCACCTTCTTGGGCCCGAGCCCCGGGAGGCCGAGCATCTCGCGGACACCGGCCGGAACGACCTGTTCCGCCTCGACGAGGATCTCCGGACGTTCTCCGGCCGCGAGTTGCTCGAGGAACGCCGCCGTCCCCTTCCCCACTCCCTTGATCCGGAGGATTTCGCCGCTGGCAACGAGCGCATCGAGGTCGCCCTCGATCCGTTCCACAATCCTCGAGGCGTTGGCGAGCGCGCGTATCCGATGAACATTTTCACCCTGGACCTCGAGGAGGGTGGCGGCCTCCCGGAGGGCGCGGGCGGTGGTTTTGCGATCAAGGCTCATCGTGTCTCCAAGCGTAATGAATCGAATAGCATACCGTTCACAATCGCGCCACTCAAGGCACCGTCATGATATATTCATCAGGGTTTTATGGGCCTTGTAGCGCGTCTCCGATCGAGCCTGACCTACCCCATCGCCGCCACCTTGGTTCTCGTCACCGTGGTCCCGATGGTGTTGGTGGGGATGCTCCTGTCATCGTACAACCGTGAAACCCTCGAAACTGCTGAAAAGCAGTACCTGACGCGGCAGGCGGTGAGCCTTGCCAACGAAACTTCCCTCTTTATCTCCGGCCACCAAACGCTGCTCGCGAGCACGGCACGGGCCCTCGCCTCTGCCGATCGGATCAACGTCGACAGCTTCGAGTCGCTCCTCCAGGGGATTGGCAGCGAACCGGGCCGCGCTTTCGTCTATCTGCAGATCATCCCCCGCCACGGAACCGGCGCCTTCGTGCGTTCGCCACGCCTCGATCGGGAGATGAGGGGAATTCTCGAAGATGCGATGCAGATCGCCCACGAGGAGGTGCTGGAGGGCTACCAGATCGAGGAGATCATTCTCGACGTGCCGCAAGGCGACGCTCCGAAGGCGCTTCTCTCCTACCCGCTGCGGTCTCGCGGCAGCGAGGTGTGGGGCTCGCTGCACGGGGTCCTCGACCTCGGGTCGCTGCAGGACAAGCTGGGAGAGAACACCTACACCGGCTACCTGGTGAGCATCGTCAACGAAGACGGAGATGCGGTCCTTTCGTCAATCCCTTCCCTCCGCAGAATGAACCTCTCCGCCTCGCCGTTGGTCCGGAACTTCCTCTATAGCCCGCAGCGAATCACCCTCGCCTACGACCACCCGGTCGATACCGAGGCCGGGCAGGTCCTGGGGTCGATGGCGCCGGTCCGGGTGTTCAACTGGGGCGTCCTCATGGAACGGCCGACGTCGGCGGCGTATGCGCCGGTGCGAGTCATGCAGACACGTACTTTCGGGTTCACAGCCGTCGCCGCTCTGATCTCGCTCGGCATCGGTTTCACCCTCAGCCGCCGCCTGATTTCGCCGCTGCAAAACCTTGCCTCTACCACCTCGCAGATCGCCGAGGGCAATCTCGCGGTCCGAGCAACGGTACGAGGCGAGGACGAGATCGCCCTCCTCGGCAGCAACTTCAACGACATGGCCTCCAACATCGAGGCGCTGGTCCGCAGGCTCAAACAGGCGCTGCGCCAGAACCAGGAGCTCTTTCTCGAAACCATCCGCACCCTGGCCGCTGCGATCGACGCCAAAGACCCCTATACACGCGGCCACTCAGAGCGCGTGAGCTCGTACTCGATGGCCATCTCCCGCCACCTCGGACTCAATCAAGAAGAGGTCTTCCGTGTTCATATCGCCGCCATTCTCCACGACGTCGGCAAGCTCGGGGTTCGCGAGAGCATCCTCAACAAACCCGGTGGACTGTCGGATGAAGAGTTTGAGGTCATGCGCCAGCACCCCTCGATCGGCGCTCAGATAATGAGTCCGATCCGGATGCTCAAGGACATTATCCCGGGCATCCGCAACCATCACGAGACATGGGATGGCAACGGATACCCGGACAGTCTTGCGGGCGAGGAGATACCGATGGTCGCCCGCATCATCGGCGTCGCAGACACATTTGACGCCATGACGACAACTCGCCCATACCAGCAGGCCATGACGCTTGATTACGTTCTCGCCAAGATGCGGTCGATGTCAGGATCGCGCTTCGACCCCGTGGTCGTCGAAGCATTCATGGCCGCGGTTGAATCCGGTGATATCAGTCCACCAACACGAGGCGTCGAGGAACCGGCGTCGACGGAGGTCTCATGAAACGCCTGATCGCAGCCGCTGTCAGTATTTCGATCGCACTGGCCGGCGTCGTGACGTGCTCGATCGCCGGTGCCGAACAACCACCTGCCGCCCCGAAAAAGAAGAAATCCAAGCAGCAACAGACGACGGTGACCGATCCGCTCTATTCGCTGACGCTGATGCGCCAAGGTGTAGTCCTGATGCAGCAGGGCCGCTACGACGAGGCCCTCAAACGATTCACTGAAGCCGACCGGATTGCCCCGGACAACGCCACCAACGCCAACATGATCGGTCTCTGCTATCTGCGTAAGGGAGAGTTCGATCAGGCGCTCGCCAGTTTCGATCACGCGCTGGCGCTGATGCCGCTCTTCACCGATGCGCGAAACAACCGCGGCGCGACCTATCTCGCGATGGGCCAGTACCACCTCGCGGAGTTCGACTTCGTGGCGGTCCTCGGTGACTCGACCTACCCCCACACTAAACAGGTCAACTACAATCTCGGTCTGACCTACCTGGAGCGCGGCCAGTTGGGGGACGCAGAGGAGAGCTTTCGCCGTGCGATCATCCCCCCGAACCCGGTCTTTGATGCCTACATGCAGCTGGCCGCGTTGGCACAACGACAGGGCGAGCTGGAGCGGTCGAAAGCGCTGCTCGAGGAAGCCAAGCTCAACTTCCCGGAAGCCATCGAGGTGTCGCTCGAGCTCGGCAAGGTGCTGATCCTGCTGGGGCGAGATGAGGAGGCGCGACCTTATCTCGAACAGGTCATCGCGGACGAACCGGCCTCGGAGTCCGCAGCCTCCGCCAGGATCCTGCTCGGGGCGAACTAGGACGCATGAGCTGAATGCCGTTCAACTACCTCCTGACCAACCTCCTGGTTGACGTACCCCAGGCGGTCGGGGCGATCTTCGTCGACCCCGAGGGGGAGGCAGTAGAGTGGGTCACCCGCCACAACGATCCTTTCGACCTCAAGGTCGAGGGGGCATACCACAGCATTTTCATGCGCCAGCTCGAGCAGCTGACGAACAGCGTCAACGCCGGGCCGATCGATTCGTTCGTGATCGAGGGAAGCCGATTGGTCACGTTGACGCAGGCCCTGCCCGGCGGCTACTATGTGGTGCTCGTCGTAGATCGGAACGGCTCGAGGGCACACGCCCTGCACCGACTGCGCCGCGCGGCCGATGTGATCGCCAACGAAATCACCTGACGCCGGCGCTGACTTCAAGTACACGTAGAAACCGATCGCGACGGCCCGGGGGTGTGATGGCTCGATCTCTGCTCGGAAAGCTCAAACGCGGTCTCTTCATGACCCACACCGAGTTCCTGGAAAAGGCGGGGGAAGCGTTTCGCCGAGAGGGACCGGTGGCGCCCGCCAGTCTCGATCGCCTCGAGGAAGCGCTGATCGCTTCCGACGCCGGCGTCGAGCTCTCTCTTCGCCTGGTGAACGCGCTCCGGGAAGAAATCAGAGCCGGAAGAATCACCACCGCCGAGGAGTTGCGGCCGGCTATTCGTGAGCAGCTCCTCTCTCTCCTGCGGGAGGCCGAGGATGCGCAACCAGCGGCCGGCGAATCGGAAAAACCGCGTGTCACTCTCCTGGTCGGGGTCAACGGCACTGGAAAGACGACGACCGCGGCCAAGCTCGCAAAACGCAAGCAGGAGGCGGGCTCGAGTGTCATCCTCGCCGCCGCCGACACCTTCAGAGCCGCGGCAGTCGAGCAGCTCATGGTCTGGGCCGAGCGGGTCGGCGCGCCGGTGGTCCACCAGCAGGAGGGCGCCGATCCGGCTGCAGTGGTCTTCGACGCCATCGCCTCGGCGCGCTCTAAAGAGATCGACGAGGTTCTGGTGGACACGGCCGGCAGGTTTCATACGCGAGCCAATTTGATGAAAGAGCTGGAGAAGGTGAAGAAGGTCGCGGCACGCGAGGTGGCCGGTGCGCCGCACGAGGTGCTGCTCGTCCTCGACGCCACCACCGGTTCCAACGGCATCCAACAGGCGCAGCAATTCGGCGCGATCGCCGGGGTCACCGGGGTGGTGCTCACCAAGCTCGACGGTACCGCCAAGGGAGGCGTGATTCTCGCCATTGCCGATTCGCTCAAGCTCCCTGTACGATGGGTCGGTGTCGGTGAACAGGTGGACGACCTTCTGCCCTTCGAGGCGGAGGATTTTGTGGACTCACTGCTCGAAATCGAATCGGGAGATGCTCCCGACAATTTTGTGTAACGGGTGGACGGGATGAGGCGGACGGGACCGGGCGTTCCACAACACGATGACGGCGGGCCGGCAAACCCCTCGCGGGTCGGCCCAGGTCACCGCTCAGTCCAATCGGAGTCTCACGACACCGACCACCGTTGGATGGACCGTGCCCTCCAGCTCGCCGCCCTCGGGCGGTGTGGCGCCTCACCGAACCCGATGGTCGGAGCGGTCATTATCGACCAACGGGGGCATCTCGCAGGCGAGGGATATCACGCCGCCTTCGGCGGACCCCACGCCGAGATCGTGGCCCTGGCTGAAGCCGGCGAGCGAGCGCGCGGAGGCACCGTTTACGTCACCCTCGAGCCCTGTGCGCACCACGGGAAAACGCCGCCCTGCGTCGACTCCATCCTCGCGGCCGGCCTGCGAAGGGTCGTCGTCGCCCTCGCCGAACCGACCACCCTGGCCGGCGGCGGCATCGATCGTCTCCGCGCCGAGGGGATCGAGGTCCACGAGGGCCCCGGGGCCGAGCAGTCGCGGTCCCTCAACCGGCGCTGGCTGCACTGGGTCCGTTACCACCGGCCGTGGGTGACCCTGAAAGCCGCCGTGTCGCTCGACGGCCGCGTCGCCACCCGCGAGGGCGACTCGAAGTGGATCACCGGTGAGGCTTCGCGGAAACGGGGTCTCGAACTGCGGGAGGAGCACGACGCCATTCTGGTCGGCGTCGAGACGATCCTCGCCGACGACCCGAGATTGACCCGACGGCTCGGCCTCAATCCGGTATCCGGCTGGCGGCGGATCGTTCTTGATTCGAAGCTCCGCACCCCCTCCAATGCTGTCATCGTTCGAAGCCAACCGGAATCGACTCTCATCTACCACACCGTGGAGGCGCCGGTCGAAGACCGACGGCGCTTGCGTGAGGCAGGGATCGAGCTGGTCGAGCTGAGAGCCGGCGATGACGGCCGGGTAGACATCGGGGCAGTCCTCGACCACCTCGGCCGCCGCGAGGTGGCGGCGCTCCTGGTCGAGGGAGGCCCGACGGTCCACGGATCGTTCAACGACGCCGAGCTTGTCGACGAGGTCGCTCTTTTCATCGCGCCTTGCATCATCGGCGGAAATGGACCGTCGGCGGTAGCAGGTCGCGGCATCGCGACGCTCGAAGCCGCACAACGGTTGATATTCGAAGATATTGACCGCCACGACGAGGATCTCGAGATCCGGGCCGTACGGCCGGAGGAGACTGATGTTCACGGGGCTGATTGAGACTATCGGCACCGTCGACGCCCTCCGGCGTGTGGGTGCCGGCGCCCGCCTCGTGGTCTCCGCGCAATGGCCCGATCGTGAACCGCCAAAACCGGGCGACAGCGTGGCCGTTAACGGCGCCTGTCTCACCGCAGTCGAGCCGTTCGCCACGGGCTTTGCCGCCGACCTCTCGCCCGAGACTGTTCGGCGGACGTTGCTTCACAACCTCGGCAGCGGTCACAGGGTCAACCTTGAGCGCGCCCTCAAGCTCGGCGCCCGGCTCGGCGGCCACATCGTCCAGGGTCACGTCGATGCGACAGTGCAGCTTCTCTTGGTGCGACCCGAGAGCTCCTTCCAGACCTGGCGATTGTCATTGCCGGTGGAACAGAAAAACGAGGTGGCCCTCAAGGGGAGCGTTGCTCTCGACGGCGTCTCGCTCACCGTCGCCGCTCTCGGGGCGGACTGGTTCGAGGTCGCGCTCATCCCGGCGACCCTCGAGGCGACCACACTCGGCGCCCTTCGGTCTGGTGCCAAGCTCCACCTCGAGACCGACGTGCTCGCCAAATACGTCGCTCAGCGCTTGGATGGTCGCGGACCATCGGCTGTGGAAGAAATGTTCGGCGGCAGCGATGCGTAGGATAGAGCCGGCCTACCCGGACCTCTTCCCGGTCACCCATGTCCTCAGGCCAGGCTATCTGCCCGGGAAAAAAGTGAGCCTGGATCCGATCAGGCTCGGTGTGGTGTGGGAAGACGCCCCGGTCAGGGTTCTCCCCGCCGAAGGATCGGTGCCTCGTGAGCCGGTTCGAGCCATGGTCTTCGCCCGGGTCGCTGCGGATCGCCAGGAGGTGTTTCACCGCCTCCTCGAACGCGGGAGCTATGCGCTGGTGGTCCTCGACGATCCCGAGTTGACGCCCTCGGATCTCGGTCTCGACGCCTTCGACGAAAATCCACGGGTCACGATTCTGCTGCCGATCCTCCCATTCCCACTCAGTGACGGCCTGCAGCTGCCCGAGGCATGGAGCAAAAGCGTCTGGGGCGCGGTGCTCGGTCTCTTTCCATTTCCGGGTTCGGGGTCCGAGGTGGAACGCCGGATCGCCCAGCTCAAGGCCGCGGGCGCGCGTTTCGCGGTAACCGCACCGCTGCTCCTCACTCCGACGGATCGCCACCGCATTCTCGACGGCTGCGAGGGCACGGGAGTCGAGGCGGAGCTCGAGAACGCCCTTTTCCACGCCGATGTGAGCCGCGGTCTCCATGCCCTCGAGCGGCGCGCCGGAATCACCCTGCACGAGGTCGGAATGGACCCCTTCGTCCCCTGTATGGTCCCGCACGGCCACGAGCCCAACGCGGTGCGCACCGCCGCGGTCCTCCGCCTGTGGGCCCGACGCCTCGATCAGTGCCACGAGGAATCCTCGTGGGGCTGGCGACTGCGGCGGGCGGCCACCGCCCTCGACCGGCTTGCCAATGATCCGGCCACCCTCGCGATGGAAGATAACCTCCGGATCGTGCCGGGCTTCGACCCCTGGGTCGAGAGCTTCACCCGCGCCCTGTGGTACGGCGGCGATCCCCTCGACTCCGCATGGCAGCGCTGGTCGGGTCTCAACGGCCAGCCCGAGGAGGACGGCGAAGAGCAGGAGACAAGCAAGAAGAAGTCACCAGTGACCAGTGACCAGTGAAGAGTGACCAGTGGTTACTGGTTACTTTTCCTCAAGCCGGAACAGATATTGCTATGAGCCAGTTGCTTTCAAAGAAAACCACACCACAAAGGAGTCAACGATGCCCGATACCGTCTTCAAGAAGATCACCGTCACGGGATGCTCGACCGATAGCTACGAAAGGGCGATCGAGGCCGCCGTCGAGAAGGCTTCGCAGAGCCTGCGCGGACTCTCCTGGTTCGAGGTCACGGAGTTCCGTGGCGGCATTCGCGATGGCGCCCTCGAATACCAGGCCACGATCGAGGTTGCGTTCAAAATCGATTAGCACGGGAGCGCTTCTTCATCAACGCACTTGAATCTCACTGCAGATAACGCTACTATCCGCCGCGCGTGGGGCCGTAGCTCAGTTGGGAGAGCGCAGCGTTCGCAATGCTGAGGTCGAGGGTTCGATCCCCTTCGGCTCCACCAATGCAAAGAATTCGAACCGCCGTCACGGCGGTTTTTCTGTTGTGGTTCATTCAGGATTTCCAACGCGTCGATTGACGTCTTTGCCACGTAGTAGGGCTTCCCGATGTCTCCCTGCGTTGGCTCCATCCGGATCTTTCCCAGCAGCCCGCGAAGGACCATCGCGGATTTGCCGGTCCGTCGCCCGAGCACCTCGCCCAAATGCTCTAACCGCTGCTCGATCCACTCGACGGGTGGCGCTTGGAAGACCTTATCGCCGTTCCGTCGCAGCCCGGCGAGCTCCTCCCTCAAGGCCTCGATCCGGCGCTCCGTTTCAACGAGTGCCTTTCCAAGAGCTTCGCTGCCCCGCCCTTCACCAATGAAGTCCACGAAATTGGCCAACCTCCTCTCCTCCGCTGTCAATTCGGTGTCTTTGAGGCTGATTGCCTCCGGCACGTGGGCGTAGAGCTTGCGCACCTCCTCTTCCACCCGCTCAAGCACGTATCGGATCTGCTCGACCGATGAGATCTGCTCCCGCACCGCTTCGGTGATGACCTTCTCGACCAGGCGCCGCCGTACAAGCATCTTGTTCTCACAGCTCCCCTTTGCCGCGCCGAGGCAGCCGTAGTAGCCACTTCCCTTGCCGCTTACCAGCGCGATAGCCGCACCGCACCCACCGCACACCATCGACCCGGAAAGGAGGTGGGTCGGGAACTGCTGCTGGCGGCTTCCCTGATCAGTCGAGAAGCCCCGCTTCCCCTTTCCGCCGGGCCAGCTCCGTCGGACCGTCTTCCTCCGTTCCCTGACCTCGCACCACAGCTCGGGCGGCACGATACGCAGCGACTCATCCTCGTGGATGACCCACTCGGACTCCGGCTTGACGAACTGACGGCGGCGGCCGGTCCGCGGGTCCTTCCGCGTTCCCTTCTTGTTCCAAATCCAGCGACCCTGGTACTTCTCGTTGTCGAGGATTCTGCCAATCGTCCCCGGGGACCACCCCTTGCTGGTTTTGAATCTGCCCGGAACACCCTCCTCGTTGAGCGTCCGCACGATCTTGGTGAGCGACATCCCATCGGCGTACGCCTGGAAAACCCGGAGAACCACCGCCGCCTCGCGCGGCTCGATCTCCATTCTGTATCCGTCTGGTCTCGGCCGTCCTTTCTTGTCCATCCGGATTTCGCCCACCGGCACGGACCTGTAGCCGAAGGTTCGTTCGCCCACCGAGAACCCGCGCTGCTTCTGACCCATCTGTCCGCGGAGGGTCTTCTTTTTCAGGTCCTGGAGCTGAAGCTCGTTGAAGATGCCGCGGATCTGAATGGCGAGGGTCGAGTCCTCGTCTCCGCTGTCGAGACCGTCGGCCACGGAGACTACCCGAACGCCCTCGAAGTGAAGCTCCGCCAGCACCGACAGCATCAAATAGTTGTCGCGAGCCAGACGAGAGAGATCGTCAACCAAAACCGCCTCAAATTCGCCCGCGCGTGCGGCCTCAACCAGGGCGCTGAGACCATCACGATCCGAGCGCGCCCCTGACTGGGCCTGGTCCGAGTAGATGTGATCTTCGAGCACGGTGAGCCCTTGATTCGCAGCGAGCCTCCGGCACGCGGCAACCTGGTCGTCGATCGAC
>Ga0307423_1000023_pt1 | contig 80205 bp, 94 predicted proteins | sample SalMarWE160310MG_FD_202154 | JGI IMG/M metagenome (GOLD analysis project Ga0307423, IMG submission 202154) | Salt marsh sediment microbial communities from the Plum Island Ecosystem LTER, Massachusetts, United States - WE1603-10 | ecosystem: Environmental > Aquatic > Marine > Intertidal zone >...
CATGCAGCAGGTAATCACACTAATGAGGCGTCAAGGCGGAGGAGCCATCATGAACGTAAGCTCAGGCACCGCGCTCATGTATCTGCCGAACAACGGGGCTTATTCCGCCATGAAACGCGCGTTGGCAAGCATCAGCCTGACCGCACGGGAAGAGCTAAAGCAGGACGGCATCGTTGTGAGTGTGGTTTACCCGTACATTACGCTGACTGACTTCGAGAAAAACACCATCAAAGACCCGTCGCTGCCGCAGGAAGAGCCAGCGGAAGGCGAATTGCCGTTCAAACCTGACACCGCAGAATACGCGGCGCAGAAGATGCTTGAGGGCTTAGAAAGCGGTGAACCTGAAATTTTCGCGCACGAATGGATGAAAAACGCCGCCGGAAATCATTAAACGAAAACTGGTCAGAGAAGAGCGAGCCTTGATTTCCCCAGAAAAACGGCTTACGCCTGCACATTCTCCTCCCATACCGTTTGTGTAATCTGAGTGGAAACAGGGCTACGCGAACTTTTTAGTAACGGTGCGTCACTTTGGATTTTGAAGACGTTTTCTGATCCAAAACAAGAATAAGAATCCCTACGATTAGACTTTCTCGATTGTGAGTTCCTGCATATGCTTATTGTGGGCTTCGTCTGACTCTATTCTTATCTTGAAATCCAAGACTTTATCAAACATCTGCTTTATCTTCTCTTCTACTTCGGTTGCAACTTGATCTGCTTCCCTAACTAACATTTCACTGGAAACTACCACATGCATGTCTCCAGTCAAGTATGGTCCCAGCTTCCTGAGGCGAATGCTATGCACTTCCTTTACGCCCTTAATGCTTCTTGCCATTTCACCAATTGCGCTAACTATGTCCCCACAACTACAGGCATCTACAAGAACCAAAGATGACTCCTTGAAAATCGAATACGCACCAACAAAGATGGCGCCAGCAATTAAAATTCCAGCAATCGAATCAGCATGCAAAACCCCCAAATACTTGCTAAAGGAAACACCGATGAAGACTGCCACCGAGGCAAGCACATCTAATACACCGCTGACACCGCCAACCCTGAGCGCGGCTGAGCCCAGCCTTCTAGAGGCTCTAGCAATCCAAGCTGACACTGCCAAAACCACTGCGGCAGCTACGGAGGCAACAAATATCGCGGTTTCTGCATTGGTGACCACTCGTTGCTCTATCCATGCGTTGTATGCTTCAAAAAGAATAAAGCCTCCGAAAATAGCCAAAATGATCGCTGCAACTAAGCTTCCGAGGGCTTCGATTCGATAGTAACCGAAATGGAATGTGCCATCGGGTGATCGCCCTGAAAGTCTTATGCCGATCCAAACTATCAGGAAGATAAAGGCTGTTGCAATCGATTGAATTCCATCTGCCAACAACGCTACGCTTGTGGCGAACGACGCCGCGATTACTTCAGCTATTCCGATAGCTAATACTATCAGGAAAGCTGTTTGAGCTATTGTTGCGCCTTTCTTTAAATCTCCTGCTGACATTCGCATCAACCTTTTACCGATACCTGGAATAAATCTAATTCAAGATACGTGTCTAATCAAGTTTCCCGCAGCTTGTAGCCTATTCGTCAATGCGGCGGCTACTCACAATGCCCAAAATGCAATATCTACCTGTGCTTCATGTGCAGGCTCACACTAACGAAAGTTACAAACGAGTTTCAAGCAAAATGCCCGATGTGCGGGGTAAGTTCGAGGATTGAATTATCCACTCCTTACCACTATAGAGGGGGTGTGTCCACGGCGCGTTCTAGCATGTTTTTATTCTTTAAATAAAAGGAGCTATCGACTGTTTTAAGCAGTTATCCTGCACTAGTCTAAGCTCCAGTTTAATCTATTTATAGAGGGGGTATAAGTTTTTCCGAGCGCTAGAGTGCACGCTTGATTCAGTATTGGATTCCTTCGGTTAGCTCGAAGTCTTCAGGCATCTTAACCATCTCAACAACGTTTACAAAGTCAGCCCTGTCCACAAGCTCTTTAGGTGCTAACCGTCCCGTCATAACCACAGTCGTTTCATCCGGCACATTATCAAGCAGCGCCAGCACGTCTTTAACGTCCAGAAGCTTCCACTGCGCCGCCAAAGCAACCTCATCCAGCACCAGCAAATGCGGCTTCTTATCCCGCATAACTTTCGCTGCGAAGTCAAGTCCTCTCTTAGCAAGCTCCTTGTCGTGGCTTTTGACGCATTCAACCGTGAATTTTTCGCCATCGAACTCCGCTGTTTTATCTTCCTCGCCCAGCCACGCTTCCCTCCCAAACTGGTAAATCTCGTAGAAAGGCGCAAGCCTGTCCTTCACAAGGTATTCCCCGATGTCGTCTCGCCACTTGAAAAACTGAATAATCACCACGCTTTTGCCGTGACCCACCGAACGCAACGCCAACCCAAGCGCGTTAGCAGTTTTGCCCCCGCCAGTTCCAAAATACAAGTACACGTAACCCATCTTTCCCTGTCACCTCCTCTAGGCTGGAAACGGACAATTCTGCGTTGGGCAACCACCCGCGTATTCAGATTCAGCCGAAACAAACTTGCCCTCTTTACCCTTGACCTCGCCAATGTACAAGACTTGTTCGGGCTTGCTGCCGTAACGGAACACCGTCACGCCTTTGCACTTAAGCTTCCAAGCCAAATCGTAAATCTCCCGCACGTCCTCCACCTTCGCGTCATTCGGCAAATTCACCGTTTTCGAAACCGCGTTATCCGTGAACCGCTGAAAATCCGCCTGCATCTTCACGTGCCAAACAGGCGCAATATCCAACGCCGTTACAAACAACCGCTTCACATCCTCTGGCGCACCCACCGTCTTCTGCACCGAACCCGAACGTGCAATCTCCTCAAGAAGCTTGGCACTGTAAAAACCCCTTGCCTTGGCGGTTTCCTCAAACAACGCATTCGTCTCAAAAAGCCTAGCTCCACCCAACACGTTCCGCATAAACGAAACCGCAAACAACGGCTCGATTCCTGAAGAGCAGCCTGCGATGATGCTTATGGTTCCAGTAGGCGCAACCGTCGTCACCGTCGCATTCCGAAAAGCACCATAACGCTCTTTCCAGACGCTTTTCTCAAAGTTCGGGAAAGAACCACGCGCTTCCCCGATTTCCCGCGACTTCTCATGCGCCTCCTCCTCAATAAACCGCATAACCTGCTCACCCAACCGCAACGCTTCCTCCGAATCATACGGCGCACCCAACATAATCAGCATGTCCGCAAACCCCATAACGCCCAAACCAATCTTCCGGTTCGCCCTCGTGATCTCAGCAATCTCCTTTAACGGGTAAACGTTCGCGTCCACCACGTTGTCAAGGAAGTGAACCGCGTTCCGCACCGTCTCCCGCAACTTCCCCCAGCTCAACTTCCCATCCTCAACCATCCGCGACAAGTTAATCGAACCCAAATTGCACGACTCATACGGCAGCAACGGCTGTTCACCACAGTTGTGGAGGTAAAAACCGTTAGCGTCAAACGCGTTTATCCCTGGAATCGCGGCGTCATAGACTTCTTCCGCGCCATCTGGCTTAACCTCGTCCACCGTCGCCACAAAACGCTCCCTGTTCAGTTTTCGCCTGTACGACTTCACCGCCTCCTCTAGTTTTCCCGCTTTGTCAGAATCGCCGAAACCAATCTTTTCACGAAAAGCAAAAATGTTCTCGCTGGAGATAACCAGCTCATGCTGCGGCTTGTGCCTGTACTCTTTGGTTCCTCCTTTACCATTCGGCATCCAAGCCATCCCTTCATCCCTGCGGTTAACGTAAATTCTCGAAAAGACGCCAAACCGCAACAAGAGACGCTGAACCGCCCGCAAAGTTGCCAAATCACTTTGTGCCAATCTTATGCTAACGCCTTTCGACTGACTTCCCTGAACAGAGCCATCAGCATCAAACAAGCCCTTCAACAAGCCTTTACAGAAACCCGAAGAAGCCTTTTCCATGCTTCTTGTAACCATTTTGGCTCCAGGCTTCAAACCAAGCTCAGAAGCCAACACCTTCAAGTACCAAGTAGCCATACGATATTCCCCTCTGCCTTTCACTTTCACCCAACCCTGAAAATCAGACCGATGCGGCATTCCCTCAGCGTAAGAATACGCCAACTCCCTCACTGCTTTCGAACCGCTTTCGCCCCAGGAAGAAAGAACAACCTTATCCTCCTTAACCGTTCCGTCACCCAAAAGCAACCCAACAAGATAACCCTCACCTTCCCCATACTTCCCCTCCCAACCATCCGCACCTCGATGATTATTCAAAACAACCCTGTCTCCCGCTTTCAAGCATCCCGCCTCAACCCACTCCGTCCCGACCCTGTATCTGGTCAACTCTCTAACCTTCAGAACCGGATGATTCTCCGTGAGCCGAACCTCAAAGCCTTCCCTAGTCCTAACCCTGAAAACCTGCTTCACTCCTGTCGAGAAAAATCCCTCTCTCGAACCATTCCACCCTTCACCATTAACAACCGCAACAAACGGCTTGCCCACTAAATCCTGAACCTGCCTTGCCCCTTCTCCCGTCATAACCCACGTCTCCGAAGTAACACAGGGATTCGTGGACTCAATCCGCCCAACTTCCGGAGTTGGATTATGACGGTTAATCTCGTCAATGAACACCACGCCTGGATCTCCGCTTGCCCAAGCAGAACGCGCCATCAAACCCCACACTTCCCGCGCTTTAAGCTGCTTCACCCTTTCACCGTTCCGCGGGTTAACCAGCCAATACGGCTGATCCGCTTCAACCGCAGCCATGAACTCGTCCGTAACCGCCACAGAAACGTTAAAGTTTGACAGCAGCGTCGGGTTCTGCTTGGCAACTATGAACTCTAAGATGTCTGGGTGATCCACACGCAAAATCCCCATCATGGCGCCTCTGCGTTTTCCGCCAGCCTTAATCACCTCTGTGGAAGTGTCAAAAATGCGCATGAAACTCACTGGGCCAGAAGCAACGCCTTTCGTTGACCTGACCAGATCGCCTTTCGGTCTCAGTTTGGAGAAGTTGAAGCCGACTCCGCCACCTGTCTGTTCGATGAGTGCCATGTTTTTTACGGTGGTGAATATGCCTTGGAGTGAGTCGTGGACTGGTAGGACGAAGCATGCGGATAGTTGGCCTATGTCGGTTCCGGCGTTGAAGAGTGTTGGGGTGTTGGGGAGGAATTCGAGTTTGGTCATCATTTGGTTGAAGGTTTTTTGGCTGGTTTCTGGGTTGTCGTTGTAGGTTTTGTCGGTTTTGGCGATGGCTTTGGCTACGCGTTGGAAGAGTTTGGTTGGGGTTTCGGTGATGTTTTCTTGTTCGTCTCGTAGCAGGTATCTTGCTTTTAGGACTTCGAGTGCGTTGACGGTTAGTTTGGGTTCTATGCCGAGGTTTTCTCTGAGGTTTCTGAGTTCTTCTTTTTTGTTTCTGAAGTCCTGGTATGCCTGTGCGACTTTTCCGTAGCCTTTTTCCTTCAGAACTGTGACAACCGTGTCTTGCACGTTTTCAACTGACGGCGTTTTCTCCTTGAACTTCCCTTCTAAACGCTTGACGACTTCGCGTGTTACGTTTAGGGCTTTTTCGCCGTCTCCAAGTTCAACCGCGAGAAAGGCTTTGTGAACGGCGTCTTTGATTCTGTCGGCGTCAAAATCAGCGGTTCTTCCATCTCGCTTTTTAATTTTGCTTAAAAACATAGCCTATCCAAATAGTTGTTGTTTTAAAGATGATATAAAGTTTTCAAAACTTGGTTGCGCATTGCCGTTTATTGCCGTTTTGCAAACTCGCTTTTCGCGGCTCCACAAACCGGGCAAGTCCAGTTTTCAGGCAGCTGCTCGAAGGGTGTTCCCGCTGGCACGTCGTGTTCTGGGTCTCCAATTTCGGGGTCGTACACGTAGCCGCAGACGCTGCATTCCCATTTTTCCATTTTTAATCCTCTTGTTGATTGAGACGGTGTGGAATCTTATAAACGTCTGCTGCTGGAGCTGGCGTTTTCGAGGTTAGGTTTTTTTTAAAAAACGAAGAGATTGAGGCTGAAGCGTGTTGCGGGGTTAGACTAGTGTTTTGAGTTGTGCGATGAGTTCTTGTCTCATTTCTGGGCTTTCTTTTATTTGTACGCGGGCTTTTTTCCAGTCTGCGCTGCATCTTCCGTAGCTGGATTGTTCGCCTATATACTTGTGGATGACTTCGTCGATTTTGCCTTTGTTCTCGTCTGTGACTTCCACTTCAGCTTCTTTTAGGACTCCGTTAAACCATTTCCAGCATCCCAAAAACTTCACCAATCTAACTTTAGGGTTGTGTGTGATATAACTTTTTTCAACGTTGCTGGTTGTCGAAAAGAAAGGGTGAAAAATGGGTGTTGCGTTGCGTTTAGGCTGGTTTGAAGGATTTTTCTTTTGGTGACCCGCAGATGGGGCATTTGTCTGGTGGTTCGCCTTCAACCGTGTTTCCGCAGACGCTGCACACGTAGTAGTCTACTTTTTCCATGGGCTTCTTGTTCTTTAACGCGTCGATTGCCTTGTTGTATAGTTTGGCGTGTATCTGTTCCACTTTGTTCGCCACGTCAAAACTCCATGCGGCTTGTTTGTTGCCTTCTTGCTTGGCGGTTTCTATGTATTCAGGATACATTTCTTTGAATTCGAAGGTTTCGCCGGAAACCGCGGTGTCCAAGTTGTCCAAGGTTGACTTGATTTCTCCTGTTATTCTCAGATGGTTAAGCGCATGCACCGTTTCGGATTCTGCTGCCGCTTTGAAGAGCTTGGCAACCTGCATGAAACCTTCTTCTTCGGCTTTTTTGGCGAAAGCTAAGTATCGCCTGTTAGCCTGTGATTCACCTGCGAACGCTGCTTTCAAATTCTCGTCGGTTTTTGCCATAACAAAAGTCTCCTAAAATAGTAATCTTCATGGTCAGTTATAAGCTATGCTGACGCTTAGCGCAACTTTTCTCTGACGCGTGAAAATTTGTCTATACCCCCTCTATATATAGATTAAACTGCAGCTTAGACCACTACAGGTCCTAGCCCGTTTGCGTAAAGAAATTAGATACAGTTCAGGAGAGGCGCCTAAACAGGCGGCGGATTCTTCGGTCCTTTCCGCCTTATCTTAAAAACAAGGAATAAAGAAGCCAGAATCAATGTTACCGCGACCCCAGCAATGACCGTTAACTGTAGGTCTGAAAGCGGCGCTTGTTGGGAAGGAGTTGGTGTCGGTGCGGGTGTCGGTGGGGGAGTGCCGAAAGCATAAATTGCATCTCCGCCAGCGGCATAAACTACACCGTCTGCGATAGCTGGAGATGAATCGGCATAATACTCGGTTGGTGAAAAGATGTAGTTCCATACTTCATTACCAGTTGAAACATTGAAAGCGAGTATTCTAACGCTGTCACTTATGTAACCTACACCATCGGCAATCGCTGGAGAAAAACTTGCTCCGGTTGCATTCCATATTTATGTTCCCGTGGAAGCATTAAGAGCATAAACGTTGCCGTCGATGGAACCTATATAAACGTAGCCGTTAGCTACTGCAGGCGAACTGCTACTGCTGCGGACGCCTAGAGTTGGATGATTCCATATTTTATCTCCGGTTAAAGCGTTTAAGCAGTAAATCCCATCGCGTCCGCCTACGTAAACACGCTCGTCAACAGCTGCGGGAGACGAATCCATATATCGTGAAGGTTCGTTCAAAGTGTAATTCCATATTTTGGTGCCGGTTAAAGCGTCAAGAGCGTATATGTTTCCGTCCCATGACTCGAAGTAGACGCGGCCGTAAGCAACCGCGGGGGATGAAGTTTCTTCGGTTAGATACTTCCATAGTTTACTGCCTATGGTGGCATTTAAGGCATAGAAGCTTCCGAAGGCGGAGCCGAAGTAGATTATGCCGTCAGCAACGCTAGGCGAAGTGTACCCGTGAAAGTCAGGGCAATCTAATTCTTGCTCTCCTATTGAAGCGTTGTAAGCGCTAAGCGGCGTGTAAACGTAGCCTTCATAGACGGCAGGAGAAGAATCCGGTATGCCTGATGGTATACTTTGGTTCCACACCTGTTGCCCGTTTGACCCGTTAACACAGTAAAGGTGGCCTACGTCGAGTAGGTAGACGCAGCCGTCTGCTACGACGGGAGAACCACCATACCCTTTTGGCGACGTCCATAGTACGACTGGCGTCGTCGTTAGTGCCGAGCTTGTTGAATAGCCTCTGTGGGCAAGGTCATGGTGGAACATCGGCCAGTCATCCCCGGAAGAAACAGCATCTACACTGAATCCTGTAGATGCAGCGCAGAACGAGGTTAAGAGGATAGCAGAGAGGATAATTACAGCCGACTTGAACTTTTTCGTGAGGAATCCCCATACAAAGTATGGGCGTATTGCGGATATTAAACTGTCTGTATCCTCAAACTAAATGCCACTGTGTTCGTCTCAAAAATTCATTTACAAAAAAGAGAAAATTTACGCTTTGATTTTCTCTGCAATTTGCTGCCCGAACTCAAAGCACTTCTTCAGGTCCTCCGCATCTGGAACGTACTTCACCTGTACTCTCTGCTCATAGACTTCGAAGCCTGCTTTCTGCGCAATCTCCGTCATGGCTTTCACTGCGCCGCCTCCCCAGCCGTAAGAGCCGAAGAACGCCCAGAGTTTGCCTTTAGGCTTCAAGCCCGTCGCGTAGGTCAGGAAGGAGCCGAGCGTGGGGAACATGCCGTTGTTCAGCGTCGGCGAACCCACAACCACGGCTTTTGCGTCTAAAATCTCGGTCATGGCTTCCGTGCGGTTTGCCGCCCGCAGCTTCAGAAGCTTCACGTCAACGCCTTGGCTGGCTGCGCCTTCGAGTATGGCGCGTGCCATCTTATCGGTGCTGCCCCACATGGTGTCAAAAACGATAACCACCTTGTTCTTGGAGACACCAGCGCTCCAGTCCGAATAAGCCTCAATTATCTTGGAAGGGTCGGAACGCCAGATTATGCCGTGGCTCGGCGCAATCATATCGATGGGAATGCCCATCTGCACAACCTCCTGAATCTTACGCGTTATGAGCGACGCAAAAGGCATCAGAATGTTAGCAAAGTAAATGGTGGCTTCCTCCATCAACACGTGCGCGTCAACCTCGTCGTCGAACCGCTCAGAACTGGCAAGATGCTGCCCAAACGCGTCGTTAGGCATGAGAATTTTGTCTTCCACCACGTAGGTGAACATGCTGTCAGGCCAGTGCAGCATAGGCGCCTCCACAAACTGCAGCGTCCGTTTTCCAAGCTTCAGCTGGTCGCCTGTTTTCACAGTTTGAATGTTGAAGCCGGCGCCGTAATGCTCGATGATGGCGTCTTTTCCCCGTGCAGACGCAATTATGACCGCGTTCTTCGCGTACTTCGTTATCACGGGCAGGCTGCTGGAGTGGTCCATCTCCACGTGGTTGACTATGATGTAATCTATTTTCGCGGGGTCTACAAGTTCGTAGATGTTGCGGAGCAGCTCGTTGGAGAACGTGTGCTTCACGGTGTCCACAAGCGCCGTTTTCTCGTCTCTAATCAGGTAGGCGTTGTAGGTGCTTCCTCTCTGAGTGACGTAGCCGTGGAAGTCGCGTATGTTCCAGTCGACGACTCCAACCCAGTTTATGCCCTCCGCCAAAGTTACTTTCATTTCTTTTTCACTCTTTTCCTGTTTTTACGTTGTAGATTGTTTTTACGCCGGCTTTGTCTAAGATTATACCAACAGGGCAGTTTTTCACCGTCAACTCATGAAGCCTCTGAATTCTATCCTCGGGCGCGTCAGCATTAATGGTGATGTCAAACGTCTCCTCAGTCACGGTGCCTGCCTCGTCAGTTTCCACCGCTTCCACCTTAACAGTTAACCCTTTCAGCTGAATCCGCATCCTCTTGGCCGTGTACACGCAGATTGTTGCGTAGCAGCCTGCATGGCTCATTACGCAGAGTTGAAGCGACGTCGGTCCAAGCCCAGTTCCCAGTTCTGGAGGTAAATCAACCACCACCGTGTGGGCGTATCCGTCGGAAAGGGCGATTTGGAAACCTTGAATCAACTGTGCTTTTGCGATAATCTTTTCCGAGTTTTCGTCTCCACCAGTTTTTGGTTCAGATTTGTTTTCCATGTTGTGTCAACTCGTATTTTCGTTAAAACCAGCAAAACTTCCATACTCAAAAGCGCTTATATGCATTTCGTCCAGCACGCCTTCAAGGGCGAAACAGGGCATCGCATTCACAAAGATAATATGTAAGGAAAACGCAGTATTGATGAAGCCAAAATCGGCTTATTGAAAATTAACAAATGGCGTTTTGGAGTAGAATGAAATGAGTTTGATACCTGACGACAAGAAGGCACTCTTAACAAACGAGTTTAAAGAGAAACTGGAGAACCCAGTGAAAATCCTCATGTTCACCCAGGAAATCGAGTGCAGATTCTGCTCGGACACACGGCAACTCGCCCAGGAGCTTGCAACGCTAAGTGACAAAATCACGGCTGAAGTTTACGATTTCGTGGCTGACGCCGACAAAGCCAAAGAATACGGAATCGACAAGATTCCCGCGCTGGCTGTCATCGGCAAGAAAGATTATGGCGTAAGAATCTACGGCATACCCTACGGCTACGAGCTGCAAACCCTGATAGACGCGGTCATAAGCGTCTCAAGAGGCAGAACAGACCTCACCGACAAAACAAAAAAGATACTCGCCGAAGTCACAGCGCCCGTGCACATTCAAGTTTTCGTCAGCTTAACCTGCCACCACTGCCCCGTAGCCGCGGCGGTTGCGCACAAGCTTGCTGTTGAAAGCGACTTCGTACGGGCGGACGTCATAGACGGCAGCGAGTTCCCTCAACTAGCTCAGAAGTACGCGGTCATGGGCGTTCCGAAAATAATAATCAACGAGAAAACCGAGTTCGTCGGCGCCTTCAACGAGGATTTGTTTGCGGAGTACGTGCTTCTCGGCGCGTTTTAAAAAAGGAAGTGCCTAGCATAAGCAAAACAAGCAGCAACGCAAGCGTTTCGCTGGTGTTCGTTTACAGCAAAGACTTCATGGAACGCGTAATACGCAACCTCATAAACGACCCGTGCTTCTGCCAAAGCTGCGGCCTCTACTGCGAAAGCTGCAAATACGACGTCTACAGTTTCGTCCGCAACGTCCGCGCCGCCATCCAACTGCCCGACCCCTCGCCACTGCCAGCGTTCATTGACAACCCTGAAGAGTACATGCCACGGAAGCTGCCGAAAGCTGACATCTGCCTAGCGTCGGGGCTGCATAAGGACCTGCTGTTGGAGCTGCCTCAGCACGTAAAAAACGCGGGAATCAAAGCGTTAATCGCGCCCATAGAGGACTGGCAAGAAGTCCCCACGGGCATCAGGAAGCAGCTCGCGGAGAAGTGCCGGGAACTCGGGCTGGAATGCGCGTTCCCAAAGCCGTTCTGCACGCTGGAGCCGGAAAAGGACAAGCCAACCATCGCAAGGTTCATCGAGGAAACCAAGGTGGGGCGTCCGCTGCTGGAGATTTCAACCATGAAAATCGGCCAAGACGAAGTCATCGAGTACGCGGCGGTCAGGCGCAGCGCCCCATGCGGCAGCACATGGTACGTGGCGCGGAAGCTCACAGGCGTCTCCACCGAAAAAGAAGTTTTGTACGACGCCATCGCCAAGGCGCACCACAGCTACCCATGCACAGCCACGATGGTCACTGACCCCGAAACGAAAGAGCCTATTCTGCACATCGGCGGCTTTACCATACGCGAAGAAGTTGAAAAAGCCCTGGAAAAAGACAGAGCAAGAAAATTAAAGGAGAAAAAAGCTGCTTAAGCGTTGCGCGCAGCGCTTAGCATTCGCCGCAGCAGCAGCCGTGATGACCTCCATGTCCTCCGGACGAGCCGCCAACGTACTTCTCTGGATCCTCTTCGAACTCTGCTTTGCAGCCGGGTGCGCAGAAGTAGTACGTTTCTCCCTTATAGGTTGACTTCCACTTTGCGGTTTTCTCGTCAACTTCCATGTTGCAAACTAAATCTTTAGCCATAACGTTTTCACCTCCACTACGTGTTTTGCGCCTCAAGTTTTGGGCGGAACCTCTTCAGAAGCGAGGCGTTTGTAACCACGGTTACTGAGCTGCTTGCCATGGCGGCTGCCGCGTACACCGGGTCGAACAGCACATGCAAGATAGGGTAGAAGGCGCCTGCCGCCAGAGGGATGAGCACGATGTTGTAGAAGAACGCCCAGAACAGGTTCTGCCTGATTTTCCTCATGGTGGCCCTGCTCAGCTGAATGCCCACAACTACATCTCTGAGGTCATTCTTAATTAACACGATGTCGCCCGTCTCCAACGCCACGTCCGTCCCGCTGCCCACCGCTATCCCAATGTTCGCCTGCGCCAACGCTGGAGCATCATTTATGCCGTCGCCCACCATGGCAACAACTTTACCTTCCGCCTGCAACCGCTTAATCTCCGCAGCCTTCTCACCAGGAAGCACCTCCGCAAGCACGCGGTTCACCCCTGCCTGCCGAGCGATGGCGTTGGCTGTGCGTTCGTTGTCACCCGTAATCATTATCACCTCTAAGCCCATCTGCTTGAGCGTCTTCACCGCCTCCGTCGAATTCTCTTTTAAGGTGTCTGCCACGGCGATTAACCCCGCGGGGTTCCCGTCAACTGCCAGGAGCATGGCGGTTTTTCCGTCCATCTCCAGCGCCTTCATCTGCGCCTCAAGCTTGCCGATGTCGATGTGGTTGGTTTCCATGAGTTTTCGGTTGCCCAGCAAAACCGTGGCGCCGTTAAGCTTCACTTCGACGCCGTGCCCAGGAATGGCGTTAAAACATTCTGGGTCTTCCACCTTAATGCCCTTCTCGGCGGCTTTTTTCACTATGGCCTCTCCCAGCGGGTGCTCCGAGTTTTTCTCTGCGGTAGCGGCAAGCTGCAGAAGCTGCGTTTCGTTTAGCACCTTAGCGGGGTTGCCTGCTGCGATGATGTCGGTGACTTCGGGTTCGCCTTTCGTGAGGGTTCCGGTCTTGTCAAACACGACGGCGCTTAGCTTGTGCGCTGTTTCCAGTGCTTCGCCGCTTTTGATGAGTATGCCGTTTTCTGCGCCTTTTCCTACGCCGACCATGATGGCCGTTGGCGTCGCAAGCCCGAGGGCGCAGGGGCAGGCGACTATGAGCACGGCTATGAACACGGTTAGTGCGAAGATGAAGTCTGCGCCTGCCAGGAAGTACCATGCGAGGGCGGAGAGTGTGGCGGTGATGATGATGGCGGGGACGAAGTAGCCTGACGCGACATCCGCCAGCCTCTGCACGGGGGCTTTGGAGGTTAGGGCGTCTTCGACCATGTTTATGATTTGGGCGAGGACGGTGTCTTTTCCGACTTTGGTGGCTTTGAACTTCAGCATGCCGGTCTTGTTCATGGTGGCTCCGACGACTTGGTCGCCCGTTTTCTTTTCGACGGGTATGCTTTCGCCCGTGATGACTTTTTCGTCCACTCCAGAGTAGCCTTCCGTGACGGTGCCGTCCACCGGGATTTTTTCTCCTGGTCTGACTATGACGATGTCGCCTACTTGGACGTCTTCCACTGGAATTTCCTGTTCCGCGCCGTTTCTGATTACCCTGGCGATTTTGGCTTGGAGTCCCATGAGTTTTCTGATGGCTTCGGAAGTTCTGCCTTTGGCTATGGCGTCTAAGAGTTTGCCCAGCAGGATGAAGCTCATTATCATCGTGGCGGTGTCGAAGAATACGCCTGCGCCGGGGAATACGCTGGGTGCGAAGGTGACGACGGTACTGTAGATCCATGCGGTGGAGGTGCCCATGGCGATAAGCGTGTCCATGTTGGCGCTTCTGTTCCGCAGACCCTTGTAGGCGCCGACGTAGAAGGTCCAGCCGACAATGAACTGCACAGGTGTGGCGAGGAGGAACAGCCACACGTTGTTAGGCAGCAGGGGCAGGATTGGGAACCATGTGAAAATCACCGTTGGGGTGCTGAGCGCGACGCTGGCTGCCAACAGGTACTTCAGGCGTTGGATGTGGCGGCTGCGTGCTTTGCTTTCCGCGTCCTCCGCGCTTATCGCGGTTTTTTCAGGTTCTATGACTTGGTAGCCGACGTCTTGCACGGTTTTTTTGATGCCTGCCACGCTGATCTGCTCGGGGTTGTATTCGACGGTGAGTTTTTCTGCGGCGAAGTTTATGGTGGCGTTGTAGACGCCTTCACGTTTGCTGAGTGCTTTTTCTATGCTTTTGGCGCAGTTTATGCAGCTCATGCCGCCTATTTGGAGCGCGATTTTTTCGTGGATGACTTGGTAGCCGACTGCGGTTATGGCGTCTTCGATGGCTTTCTGGTCCACCACGTTGGGGTCGTAGTCTATGATGGCTTTTTCAGCGGCTAGGTTGACGGTGGCTTGGGTGACGCCGTTTAGCTTGTTGAGTCGTTTTTCTATGGCGTGTGCGCAGTTTACGCAGGTCATTCCGCCGATGTTGAGGACGATTTTTTTGGTTTTTTCTTGTGCCATGCTGGTTGCTCTCGCTGTCGCCTTTCTTGTATGTTATTTTATAGGGTGTGCGCGGATTTAAATACTTCTTTTAAAGATATATCTTTCAAATATAAATAACTCGCAAACGCACAACAAGAAAAAACACTCATTCAAACAAAATAACCTTCCGCTAACTGCATCCTACGCGAAAGCATCAAGACATTTTTCGGGCTACTCTAACCGCTTAATCACATGACACCCAAACTGCGTCTTAACAACGCCCGAAACCTCGCCCTTCTGAAGCGCAAACGCGGCGTTCTCAAACTCCTTAACCATCTTGCCCCGCGTGAACGTGCCAAGGTCGCCACCGTGCTTTGCTGAGGGACAACGCGAAACCGCACGGGCAACACGCCCGAACTTCTCACCCTTATTCAACCGCTCCAGCACCACTTTGGCTTCGCTTTCGGACTTGACAAGAATGTGGGCGCAATGAACTTTGTCTGGCATAGCCTAAGCTAAACACATTTTCGCCTAATAACTCTTACCAGCCAAATTACGCGATGTTCTTCAAAGTTCGCGGTTTCGAATTTTAACTGCAGAACATTCAAAGAAACAGATTCCAAATTCTTAATTAAAAGCGCCGAACATTACGGTTTTAGGTGTGTGAAATGGAAAAGAAGAAGACGAAGGAACAGAAGGGTCATGATGAATGCGTTCGCGAGATTGCTAGCGAGTTGAAAGGAGACCAGTGGGATGTGAAGGCGAACGTGGAGGGCGAGGAGAAGCCAGCCAAAATCGGAGAGTTCACGCCTGATATCGAAGCCCGAAAAGGCTGTTTGAGACGCATTTGCGAGGTGTTGACTGAGAAAGACTTCGCGGGTGACAAGCAGCGGTACATTGAGTTAAAGAATTACTGCGACGAGTACGACTTCCGCCTTTACGTGGTGGACAAGGATGGGAAGCGCCGCAAGATTGACCCCGCGACTTTCGGGAAAAAACCGCAGGATGCTAAGCGAGATATCTGAGTTCGGGAAGCGCCTGAAATCCATGAGACTGGATGAGGCAACACTAGAGAAAATTGAACGGTTACTGGGTGAAGCGGGCGGCGAGTTTCCCTGTTTGTCGTGTCCTTCAAAGGATGAATGTGGCAGCTTCAAGTGGTTTTTGAAGTGGTTTGGAACACAAAAATAACTGTGTGAGCGATTTCGAAGCGTTCAGCCAACATATTTAGATCCTAATAGCCGATGTATGCAGAAACTATAGAGGGGGTCTATCCGCACAGGCGTGTTCCACCTTTAAATAAGGGGGCTATAATCTTTCCAAGCGTTAGAGTACACGGCAAGACCCTTTTTGCTCAGAATTAGGATAAATGAAATAAATCCACACGCTCACTTGATGATATTATGCGACTGATGCTTTGCTGTTCCGAACTCGGTTTAGGCCACGTTTCCCGAATCATACCATTAGGGAAAAAGCTGCGGGAAAAAGGTCATGAACTGTTCTGTTTCTCAGGCGGCAAAGCCTACCCGCTGCTGCAAAAAGAATTCCGCAACGTTTACCCGTGCACACCTGTGGCTTGGTACGAAAACGCAAGCGGCATAGTCGCTTCAGCATCACTCATCAACATCCTGTTCCCACTCCCAGTTTTCAACCACGAAAAAAAACGGTTCACCCTTAAAAGCTCAACCGCCATGGAAACCGTGCACCGCTACTACGACCTCAGAAAACACATACGACAAATCAACCCAGACATAGTCGTCGCAGACGGCGACTTGCACGCGCTACGCATGGCATCCAGATGGAAGTTCCCTGCGGTTTACATAGCCAACATGATCCGACCAAGCTACGGCTTTTCCGCAGTCCTCAACCCTGGCGAACGCTTCATCGAACGCTACGTGAAAACATGCCGGAAAATAATCATACCCGACAACCCACCACCCTACACCATCAGCGAGTACAACCTAGGCGACTTAGACAGCATAGGCGTAACCAAAAAAACAGAGTTCGTAGGCAGCTTCCTCGACACCACGTACACACAAGGCTCAGAGCAACACGTTTTCGCCCCAATAAGCGGACCATACGGCACACGAGCCAAACTAACCCAGATGATACTGCCAGTGCTGGAAGAACTAGAAACCAAAAGCATCGTCACCTTGGGAACGCCAAACAAGAAAATCAACATGACAAAAGGCAACTGCGAAATACACGCATGGCTGTCCACAAAAGAACGTGAAAACGCCATGAAAAACGCCAAGCTAATCATTTTCAGTGGTGGACACATGAGCTGCTTCGAAACCGTAAAGTACGCGAAACCAAGCATCTGCATCCCAACGCAGCCAGAACAGAAGGGAAACGCCGCCAAACTTCAGAAACTAAACTGCTCCATATCCGTAAACAACAAGCAGGAACTGAAAGCAGCCGTCCAGAAAATCGAAGACGAAAACACACACTTCAAACAAAGCGTTAAAACGCTAAACGCGTTCTCCAACAAATTCAAAGGTTTAGACCGCGCAGTAGAAATCATCGAAAACGCGCTGTGAACTACGTTTCCCCGAGCTGCAGACGCTTAACTTTGCCCTGCGGAGTTTCCTCTTCAAAAATTATGGCTTGAAACTTGTAGATTTTAGCCTCCTGCGTCAACCAACTATCCGGCGGAAGCCCAGCTTTGACGCAACACTGACAAAGAAACTCCTCCTCACACCATTCCCACTCCACAGGCACCTGAGGCAGAAGCAAACCCTTGTAGAAACCTTTCTCAGCAATCAAGCCGTCTTCGCCCACCTTGATTTTAGCCAAGTACTCCTTCGGATTTTCAACTTCCACCGCTTCAGGTGGAGTAAGCACGCTAACTTCAAAAACCACGGTGCCAAGCTCGCCTAAAGAAAGCGGATAAAACCTCGGATCCCGCGTTGCCGCGCTTACAGCAGAATCGATAACGGCTTCAACAAGCGGACTTGTCGGATAAGGATAACCTATGCAACCCCGAAGTTTTTTCACGCCGTTTTTCAGGCTGTTTATAGTAACGAAAACCCCGCATTGTTCAAACAGTTTTTTAGGCGTATTTTCTGGAGCTTTAACGGTTTTGCCTGTTTCCAAATACGTTTTTACCGTGTTCCGCGCAAGACGTATCAGAAATTCTCCTTCTTTCAGGCTTAATTCAAACGGCACCACTTTTCCTCCAGTGGCTTCACTCCTGAGCCTAAACGCGAGAAACTAAAATTTCACAGATTCTTCAGCGACACCATCTTTAGTTATTATCAGGAAATCTATGCCGTCACCGCTCATGGCGTCTCTGCTTATAGCCGATTTTATCGCTCGAGTCACCAGCGGCTTTGCTTCCTCCACACTCAGCCCTTCCTTATAACCATCCTCCAAAACGCCCACAGCTATCTCCGTTCCAGAACCGACCGCCGCATACTTATCCGGTATCAGCGACCCCAACACGTCCAGCACGTAAAGCGATGGACCTTCATCGTCTAAGCCGCCTACAATGGTCTGAGTGATTAACGGCGCGTATCGCCGATTGAAAAGAATGTTCGCCATAAGCTTAGATGCCGCTCTCACCGAAATCGGCCTGCCGACTTCCATGCTGAAAAGGTTGGCTTGCGCCTCCACTTCCCTCGTGAGGACCTGCATGTCGCCTACGAGTCCAGCGCAAGCAACGCCTATTTGATTGGTTATTTTGAAAACTTTTTTGCCGCCTTTGCTCATGACAAAGTTGCCGTATGTTACGCGTTTTTCAGAAGCCAATATGACTCCGTCTGTGCAGACAACTCCGATTGTTGTTGCGCCGGGAATCCAGGCTAATCCGCCTTGTTGAGTTTGTGGTTGTGAACCGTAACCTTCCATGTGTTTTCACCGTTCTGGTTGTTATACACAAGGCAAGCTATTAAGTTTACTTATAAGCGTTGCAACGCGCAGAACGCCATGTTATTAAGCCTGAACATGCAAGCTTCTGATGAGGTCGTGAACCAGCTGTTGATAGGCGTTTACACAAAAAACATCTCCGGTGAATGGTTCGGCGTTGCCTGCAGTGGACAACGCGTTTTCAGCACCGCATTCGCAAACAGCCAACAGAAAACCCTAAGAAAACTGCTCAACAGCATACCCTTCAACGTTCCCTTCCAGACGCATCCAGAACCATCAGCCTTCGCCGAGAAAATTCTTGCATTAATCAAAAACGTGTACGACGGAAACGGCGCTTCCCAAAAGCTTTGTTTCGCCACCGAACAGTTACCCGTTTACACGCAGAAAGTGCTTAAAGCGGCATCTTCGATTCCCACAGGCTACGTGACCTCTTACGGCGCGATAGCCAAAGCAGCAGGCGGCAGCCCAAGAGCCGTTGGACGAGTTATGGCTTCAAATCCTTTCTCGCCGATTGTTCCCTGCCACAGGGTGGTCAGCTCTGACTTCACGTTGGGAGGTTACGGAGGCGGTTTGGACGTGAAACTTGAGTTGTTGGTTCGGGAGAAACGAGGATACGTGTCTTCTCTGGAGGTTTCTTTTGGCGACGGGAAACTGCGGGTTTTCCCTGTTGAATTTGTGTTACGGAAAACTGTGCGCTCTTCGTGAGTTGAGCGAGCTAAGGTTGGCTGGTTAGGGGTTTATTATTTTTGAGAAGTTTCTGTAAATGTCGTCGAGTCCAGTGGCGACGTAGTCTGGTTTTTGGTTGCTCTCCTTTAGGTTTTTGAGGTTGTAGAATTGGGAGGGAACGAAAACGGTTTTTATTCCTGCTGCTATCGCGCCTTGTATGTCTTCGTTGGGGCTGTCGCCGATGAAAACCGCTTCTTTCGCATTAACCTGAAGTGTCCTTAGGGCGTCTTGGAAGATTTGGGCGTGAGGTTTTCTCCAGCCGTTTTCATGTGAAACTATGACCGTGTCGAAGTAACGGTTTATGCCTAGTTTTCTGAGGCTGGCGTAAATAACGGGTGCGTAAGTGAAGTTTGAGATTAAGCCGAGCTTGCAGCATTCTTTAATTCTTTTGAGGAGTTTCTTGGTGCAGGGTCTGAGCTCAAGTGACTCGACGTATTTTTGGAAGAAAACGTTTAACGCGGCTTTGATTCGAGAATCTTCGGTGCTTACGGTGCAGCCCAGGCTGTTCAGGGCTTCACAGACCCAAACGGCGTTCGTAACCTCCCTCAGCTGCTCGTATCGTACTGTGCGGTATTTTTCGTGGGCTTGAGTGTAAGCCTCCAAAAACTCGGGTAAATCCGTTTCGAATCCGACGTTGGTTAGGGCTTGGTGCAGTGTTTTCCGTGAAGCGTCCATGTTGTAGTAGCGGGCGTTTACGAGGGTGCCGATGTAGTCGGTTATCACCGCTTTGGCGTGTGCCACTTTTAGTTTCTCCTTTAGTTATTTGTAATCTTTTTTTCCAATTTTTATTTTGGCGTAATAAGACTTACTTATAGGTTTCATTAATTCCATTATTCGAAGTCAGATGTCGATACAAGATTACTTGCACGAAAAAGCAGAAGAGTCGCGACATAACGAGATAATAGCGTACATGATGTTTCTGGCGGGTTCGGTGTTTTTCGTAGGCGGCATCCTCTCATCTTTGGGCATGGGCAGGGATCCCAGCTGGTTCCTGTTTATTCCATATCTTGCTAATCCCACTCAAGTATTGTTTCTGGAGATCGCTTTGCTCTTGACTGGGCTTTTGCTGATTTTTTCAGGAATCGGAGTGGGAATGCATTACTATCGAGATAGAGGCTGGTACATGAGAGAGCTTGGCAAAGCTAACAACGCGGAGAATCTTATGAGAGAGCAGCGGATGCAGGTTTCAAGTTCTTTTGCCGCGCCGAAAACGAGAAGTGTGTCCAGGCGGAAGAAGTCATCGAAGTGAACGCGTGCATTCCCCATTCTTTGCTTGCGATGTTACATCCTTTTTTATTTTGTAATGTTGCTTGCTACTACTTCACTGATTTTTTGAGCGAGCGCGGTTTTGAGAAGGCGGGTTACGTCTCCGATTGCGTCTTCGACTTCAGGGTCGTAAGGGATTCCTGTTAGAAATTTGGTGCCCAGTTTTTCCGTTTCGTGCTTGATGTTTTCCGCGTTGCTGGTTTTCATGTTTTCGACAACGCCGATTATTGGAACTTTCACATCCTGCAGTAAGCGAACTTGTTTCTTCACGGTTTCAAAAGCCAGAAGTGAAGGGGTGGTTACTATCAGGAACTCTATGCGCTTCACCAGTCTTATCAGGTCGAGCACCGCATCGCTTATGCCTGGTGGCATGTCGATGACAAGAAAATCCAGTTTGCCCCATTGGGTGACCGCGAGAAGCTCGATTAAGGCGCTGGAGATGTCTGCTCCCCGAAGCGGTGTGGGCTGGTCGCCGGAGAAGTGTATGAGCGACATGTACGCTAAGCCTTTAACACCTGGTGGGATTATGCCTTTGTCCTCTTTCAGCGGAACGTTTTTGACGCCCATAATCAGGTGGGTTGAGGGGCTTGTGAAGTCCAGGTCAAATAGACCGACTTTGCAGCCTTTACGTGAGAGCGTTAACGCAAGGGTGGTTGCTACGAGGCTTTTGCCTACGCCGCCTTTTCCGCTTGAAACGGCGATGATTCTGCCTGTTCGGCTTAATCGCTCGTTTATCACGGTTGTTCGCGGGTCCATAAGGCTTAGCGTACTCCTTTTATGTTTTCAAGCCAGATTCCTCGTCCTTTGGTGATTTCGAAGTCGGGACTGCCGCATTTTGGGCATTTGATGTAGGCGTGTGCTACTTCGGGAACGAAGTGTATGGCTTCTGCGGTGTCTTCGTCTAGCTTGTTTTTGCTGAACAGCCAGGTGTTTCCGCAGACTCGGCATTTGAGTGTGGTTTTGGCTTTTGTTATGTGGAATTGGGCGTTTTTGAATGTGGCTGGTTTGAGTTGTGAAAGCGCGAAGCGCAGTATTTCTCGTTCTACTTGCTGGAGTTCGCCGATTTTGATGGTGACTTCTCGGATTTCGCTGAGTTTTTCTTTTTCCGCGATTTGCTGTGCGGCTGTGATTATTGCTTCGGCTAAAGCCCATTCGTGCATAGACAGGCTTAAGGGTTAGCGGTTTAAAAGAATATTGCAACGGATAAGCTGGTTTGAACGCTTCTCTAGCGTGGAAAGAACTATAGCCCCCTTATTTAAAGGCGGAAACGCAAAGTGAACCTGGCTCATTTAAGTTTTGATTGCCCTTGTTAAGGTTTGAGTCCGACTAGGACGGCGATTTCACGCCATTTCCATGTGCAGTCAACGTCTTCGAAGCCTATTTTCCTGAGCCATTGAAGCTGGGTTTCGACATCCAGTAGCTTGTTTGATGGGTCATCTGTGATGGGTGTCAAGCCCACTGCGGTTAGGAACTTGCGGTGGAGGGACTCGGTTGGTGAGGCTACGTGCTCCAGGTTGCAGAACACGCCTTTGTGGTTCAGCAGATTGAATATTTCTTGGTAGAGCTGTTTTTTTCGTTCATGAGTGATGTGGTGAATCGCTAACCCAGATGTTATGAGGTCGAAGCTGCCGAGTTGAGCAGCGGGAAGAGGAACCGCAAGGTCATGCTTAACCACTGTAACATGTTTGTCTTTTGCGAAGCGTTCTCTGGCTAACTTGAGCATTGGCTCTGAGAAATCTAAGGCTACGCCCTCCGCTTTCGGGTTTTTAAGCTTAACCAGCGCCATTAATCTTCCGTCTCCTGTTCCCAAATCGAGAACACGATTGACGTTAGAGGGAATCTGTTCCAGTACGGCGTTTCTAATTTCTTCGGCATGAGGCAAGTTGGTTCGAGAAAGGTATGCCGAAACGTGTTCCGCGGATCTCCACTTGTTAACATCTGATTTATCTTCGTTTTTCAAATAGGCTCACTTTATGAGAGGTCAATTCTTTCGAACAACTATTAAACATTCTTCAAACCGAGTAAATCAAAATTTGGTTTAGTTGGTTACTAGAATGTTGATACGATTTTGCGCCGACGCTCCAATATCCTCCATTGAAGTAATATTCCACGTAGACACGAGGCTTCTCAAGACTTTGCGCCGCGTCTCTTACTTCTTGAATTCTTTGGCTTAAATCATCCGCAAGTGCTTCCGCTTCCTGATTCTTTCCAGTGATTTCTCCCATTAATTGTATGTCCGAGATTGCACCTTCGAGATTCTTTGGATGCAAAACTACAACTGGTATGCCCAATTCCTCTAGTCTCTGAACTGTTTGACTTTGACCTTCACCATGGTCGGACAGAACTAGGTCTGGATTCAAGCCTATGATTGCTTCAATGCTAACTTCTAAGGGGTCTCCAACATTGACTAAAGTTCCATCTTCAACTTTCTGCAAAATGGTCGGAGGGTAGTTGGAATGATCGTCTACCCCAACGATTTTTTCTTCTAGTTCTAAAGCGCAAGCCATTTCAGTGCAGACCGGCATTATACTGACTATTCTTTCGGGAGGGAAATTTGTTACAGTTACACTTCTTCCTGAGTCATCAACAATTGTTATCGGCCCTTCTGAAGTTCCAGTATTGAAGAACTATAAATAGACAATTCCCCCTACAGAGGCAAAAATCACTATTAACGCTATAATTATCACAGTTATTTTCATTTTTACCATATCTGACCCTTCCTTCTATATGGATGGTTCATCCATCCGCTTAAGCAGGGTGTATTTACACTAGTAGTATAAAAGATTTGTCCATTTGCAGTCAGCTCTTAGCCTTGTGAGATGTGTAACCATTTCTTAATTGTTTGAGCCAGCTGTTTGTGTTTCTTTTCTGTGAAGTAAGCTATGGAGAAAGCAGTAAGGTTTGTAATCAGCAGTATTGGAATGAACATTAGGTACCTGTTCAGGGGCAGATTCAACCCGTTAAGAAATATGATTATCGGATAATGAGTCACGAAAAGGGTGTATGAGAAGCCAGCCCCAGTAGTAATCCAGCTAACCACGTGCCTATTCAAAATAAACTTTGAGGCTCGCTTGAAACCGCCTGCATTTAAGAATAGAACGCCGAGAAAAACACATGTTGACAACAATATTCCTAAGCTAATATCGTAATACTGATGGGTCCAGGCAAATGTTACGTATATCCAATACACCGCACTTGCCAGAGAGAGAAAAAAAAGTACGCCCAAGACTCTTGCCTTCAGATTGCCCGCTAGCTTGTTGTTTAAGGTTTTGCCGCTGATTCCCAGCATCATCAAGACGCCCAGGAACCAGACAATCACTAAACTGCTGTTCTGTTGATACAAGCCTATTAAAAGTAAACTTAACAAGGCAGTGACTACGAAAAAGCCTACCTTGTACCAGCCGCTTCTATTCTGATTCCTCACTAACCCGAATGACCCGATGACGATCCATCCGAACACCATGTAAAGCCACCATAAAATAACCAGAGCCCATAATATGCCGTTGAACCCGTACGGCGTAACTGCGGGAAGCGGAAACGACAGCCCGAACGCTGAGAGGATTGAATTAAAGAAACTAACTGGAAAGCTCTCCAACATTCCAAGGGTCATGCCAAAAGTAAGCAGTGAAGGTGTTGATTGCATTGAGCATAAATCCATAAAGTAGCCGTGGTTAGTGACGTAGATTGTCACGGCGATGATTGTTCCAAGCAGCAGGGCTGGCAACAAACCGGAATATATGCGGCTGAACCGGTCAACAAAAAAATTTCGAAAACGATACTCTGGATTGTCCAGTTTGTTATGTAAGGAATAAGAAATGAGTAACCCTGAAAGGGCAAAGAACAAGAGCACCGCTGTTCCGCCTATCGTGCTGCCAAATTTAAATAACGGTTCCGTTAGTACTGGTTGATACCGAGTTAGAAGATGGTCGATGACAACAAGTTCGCAGGCGATGAAGCGAATCAGATTCAGAAAGACGGATGATTCTTGCGATATGGCTTTTTTGATAAACGTCAACAGTTTCGCCTATGCTTACAATTGCTATTCAAGGTTTAATCTTCAAATTTTTGTTCTACTGTATTACGCGTTAAGCTTAAAAGTTTGTTCTGAACCGTGGAATCCGGGCTTTACATTTCCCAGACGGGCATTATTTTTCAAAAAGCAAGTGTTTTAAGTCTAAACAAGAAGAATACCAGTCATGTTTATCCCGCACAAGGTTCTGGAAGAAAAACTCAAGCAGCTATTAGCTGAGGACGTTGGAGAGGGCGACGTAACGTCAGCGGCTGTTGTTCCCGCAGGAGTGACAGTTGATGCTGCGGTCGTTGCTAAAGAAGCTGGGATTGCGGCTGGAATCGAAGAGGTCAAGGTTCTTGCGGAGAGCCTTGGGCTAAGCGTTAAGCCAGAGGTCACAGACGGAGAAAAAATCAGAAACGACCAGACCCTCCTGAAGATTTCTGGTGACGCAAGAACTATCCTCTCCGCGGAGCGGACAATGTTGAATTTGCTGTCGCGCATGAGCGGCATCGCCACGGCAACACGAAGGCTTGTGGAAAAACTGGTCCAGGCAAAGGCGACGGCGAGAATCGCGGCAACACGCAAAACTGCGCTTGGTCTTGGCTACTTTGACAAGAAAGCCGTGCAGGTTGGCGGTGGTGACCCGCACAGGTTACGCTTGGACGACATGATTTTGATAAAAGATAATCATGTCGCGATTGCTGGAAGCGTTGAGGAGGCGGTGAAACGCGCCAAACAAGCGGCTTCGTTCAGCAAGAAAATCGAGGCGGAAGTCACAAGCGTTGCGGATGCTTTGAAAGCGGCGAAAGAAGGCGTTGACATCGTTATGCTGGACAATTTTTCTCCCAAACAGTTTAGGGCGGCGGTTGGGGCGCTTAAGAAGGCAGGTTTTTTTGGGAAAGTCCTGTTGGAAGTCAGCGGCGGCATCACCGAGCAGAACCTTCTTGAGTACGCTTCGGCGCAGGTGGACGTCATAAGCATGGGCGCGTTGACTCATAGCGTGAAAGCTTTAGACATCAGCTTGGAAATTGTCAAGGTCAAGTAGTTTTAGCCTTTAGATGGCAAGCAGCAGCGTGGCAAGCACTATAAGGTTCACTGTGGAGTGGGCGATTGCCGAAACCACGTAGGAGTTCCAACGGTGATAAACGTAGCCCAGCACGAGTCCCGCGGAGGCGGCTGAGAGGATGTAGACCAGTTGGGGGTCAAAATGGAAAAGCCCGAATGTAAACGCGGAGACTATGAGCGCGGGGATGAACGAGAACCTACGCGTCAACGTGCTTTGGAGAAAGCCTCGGAAAGCAAATTCTTCGCAAACACCCGCCAGACCCAACGCAGTTGCAACTGTTATGAGGCCGCCGGTTGAGGCAGAACTAAGTTCAAGTATCGTATTGTGTGATTCTTGAACCGCTTGGCTATCGCCGATGATGGCAGTGAGCACTATAGAAACAGCAATATCTACAAAGAGCAGCAGAGCCGCCGAAGCGAAACCCAGCAACACCAGTTTGGGGTTAACGTCCAATCCGACGTAACGCTTGATGTCAACGTGTTTGAACAGCAGGTACCCAAGCGGCACAAGCAGTATAATCAACTCGGACAGAACTAGTGCTGGACCCGAACCTAAAACAAGAAAAAGGAAAGCCCCCAAAAACAGTTCTAAGAAAAAAGTGACCACTATAACCAGCACGGCGTCAAGGATAGGCACAGGCTTGATTTCTTCTTGCACCATAGGCTCTGCTTCGTTCAAGTTCAATCACATTCAGTTGAAAGGTTTTCCAGCTTAAGTCTTTGGTTTTATCTTTATAGCGCGGAAACCTCTGGCAGATGGATTCAAGGTTTCCACCATATTAACTTTGCTTAAAACGCCAGTCGCGTCTTCCGCGTAGCCGCGCACGTCATGCTCCGCCGCCATAAGTGAATACAAGTAAACGCGACCATCAGTTATTATGGGCTGGCACCTAGAAGGCAAACCCAACAGCACATCCTCCTTTTCCTCCAAAGCCTGTGCACAAACAAACAGTATAGCCTCAGCGCCAGCCGTTAATTCGGCAATCCTCACGGGAACGCTCTCTTTGCCAATAGCCAGCATATCCAGCCCGTACGCCCGCTTGATTTCCCCCGCTATTCTCCGCAGCCGAGGCAACAACCGCAGAAGATGCTGCCGCGCTTTGCCTGAAACTCTCATGTTTGAAAGCTGAACCGGAGACAACTCTTCAACGGAAACGGCGCCTAACGACACATCTAAATGCACCACATCGGCTTTCACGTTGCTCAGCAAGTCCCTGCAAAGCGCCGCTTCACCCACTATCACCTCATAACCGTCGTTAACTTCCCTGAAAATCGGTTTAGCCACTCGAATGTGTGCTTCCCTGTATGGCGGCTCAACCACCACGGAAGCGGATGCCACCAAGTACAACGGCGTAAACTTGGCGTCTAGTATTGCCGCTGCGGAATCCGCGGACACAATTCTCATTTTTCTCACCTACCCGTAATTGGGTAACAGCAAAATTAGCTTTACTCTCCAGCGCGGTCAACGGCCATTAGGTTCATCGCCAAAAGGTACATCTCCGAACTCTTGGCTCGGCTTGCCTTCGGCTTCACAACCTTAACCTCGTCAAAGTGTTTCTTAACAGTTTTCACAAACCCCGGCAGCATGCCGCCTTCAAATACCTTAACAAAAAAGTTCCCTGAAGGACGCAGCACGCTCAAAGCGATTTTTAACGCTTGAGAAGCCAAGTCTATCTGCCGTGCATTGTCAACTTCCCATACGCCCGAGATGTTCGGCGACGCGTCGGAAATTACAACGTCGGCTTTTCCAGGGAGAAAATCAAGAATCTGCTGCAGCGTTTCAGGAGCATTCAAGTCAGCTACAATCGTTCTGACGTATTCTTGGGTGAAAGGTTCAATCGGCTTCAGGTCCACGCCTAAAACGAAGCCTGTTTTGCCCACGATTTTTCTGGCGGCTTGAATCCAACCGCCTGGCGCCGCACCCAAGTCAACAACGAGGTCGCCTCGGCGTATAAAACGGTATTTCTTGGCGGTTTGAGAAAGCTTGTAAGTGGCGCGTGAACGGTAATTTTCCGCTTTCGCTTTCTTATAGTAGTAATCGCGTTTTCTATTCTGGATCCAGGCTTTGGGCAAAAGACTCGTCACCTAACCCGTCTGGATCCTCTTCTTTTCCTAATGATATGATCCACTCTGTGAGTTTCGGGCAGCTTTTCGGCGAAATCGCGGTTGTTGGGTCGCATCGGGCGTTGTCCTTACACAGAAGGCACGGGCAATCAGCTATGGACTCTATGGACGGCGGCAGCCTCTTGGGGAAAAGCCTGTAGGTCCATCTTCCACCTTGCAGTTCCTTTTCCCTGCGAATCAGCCCCTTTTCCTCCAGCTTGATGGCTACTCTTGAGCCTTCACGGCTGCTGGCGCCTAGCTCCCGCCACAACTCCGATTGCAGCACACCCTCGTGACCAGTGTTAACCACGAAATGCAGGGCTTTCTGTTCTAAATCGTTACGTTTCGGCATAACCTATCAGTTCCGCGTACTACATTAAATATATGCGGAGGTTCCAGATAAAAATATGTATCCCCGAAACCTGAAAAAACGCATGGAAAGACGCAAAGATGAAACGGCGAACTGAAGCGCTCTGTTTAGGCGTAGAATCCACCGCAGACGACTTCGGCGTTGGAATAGCCACCTTCAAAGGCGAAATACTAGCCAACGCCTCCAGCGGCTATGTGCCAGAAGAAGGCGGAATACACCCCCGAGAAGCCGCCCGGCACCACGCCGAAGCAGCAGACAAAGTCCTAAACGAAGCCCTTACAAAAGCCGGAGTGAAGCCCACAGACCTGGCGCTGATCGCGTTTTCTCAAGGCCCAGGACTAGGTCCTTGCCTACGCACTGGCGCAACCGTAGCCCGAGCCTTAGCCTCCTACCTCAACGTTCCACTGGTGGGCGTTAACCACTCGTTAGCCCACATAGAAATCGGAAAACTCAAAACCGGCACGGTGGATCCGGTGACGCTTTACGTTTCAGGCGGCAACACCATCGTCTCGGCTTTCGAGGCTGGCCGCTACAGGGTTTTCGGCGAAACTCTCGACATTGCGCTTGGCAACTGCTTGGACGTTTTTGCACGGGAGGCGGGGCTTAATCAGAAGCAGGGCTTGTCGCTCGGCGCTGCGTTGGAACGGTTGGCGGCTGACGGCGCAAAACTGGTTCCGTTACCGTACGTTGTAAAGGGCATGGACGTGTCTCTGAGCGGTCTGCTGACGGCTGCAACCACCCTGCTCCACAAAGGCGAGTGCCGACTGGAAGACTTATGCTACAGCCTTCAGGAGCACGCGTTTTCCATGGTTACGGAGGTCACGGAAAGAGCGTTGGCGCACACCGAGAAAAAAGAGGTTCTGCTGACCGGCGGCGTCGCAGCAAACAAGCGCCTGCAAGCCATGCTCAGCATAATTGCGGAGGAGCATGACTCCAAGTTTAACGTTGTGCCGCTTCAGTTTGCAACGGACAACGGCGCCATGATCGCGTGGACCGGAGTTTTAGCTTACACGCATGGTTTGGTCACGCCTGTCGCGGAGAGTTTTGTCAAGCTGAGGTGGCGGTTGGAAAAGGTGGATGTTCCATGGGTGCAATGACCTTGCTCAAGAAGGGGGCAGAAGCCAGCCTGTTTTTGGCGGATTGGCACGGGCGCAAAGTGATAGTCAAGGCGCGGCTTCCGAAACGTTATCGCCCAGCCGAGTTGGACGCGAAAATTCGACATTACCGGACGGCGCATGAGCCGCAGCTTATGCACGAAGCGAAAAAAGCTGGGGTGCCGACGCCTACGATTTTTCTTGTGGACCTGAAGGATGCAGCGATAACTATGGAGTTTGTGGCGGGCAGGCAGGTGAAGCAGGTTTTGGCCGATGTTTCGAGAAAAGAAAGGCAGGCGTTATGCGTCAAGATTGGCGGGTTGATTGGGAAACTGCACCGGCACGGGGTGATTCACGGAGACTTAACTACGTCCAACATGATTTTAGATGCGGAGGGCAAGATTTTTCTGGTAGATTTCGGATTAGGTGAGAAAAACACTGAGGTTGAAGCGAGAGGGGTGGATTTGCACTTGATGAAACGCGCGTTGCAGAGTACGCATTACCGGTTTGCGGAAGAATGCTTCAAGCATGTGCTGAAAGGTTACTCCGCGGTTCTGGGTGAGGAAGACGCGGAAAAGGTTTTTGAGAAAATTCGTGAAATAGAACGGAGAGGCAGATACGTTGATGAGAGGAAACAGTCGTAAAGCGAGGTTCCAGGCGCAAGGCCGCGTTGTGTTTTTCGCGACGGGTAACATTCACAAGTTTGACGAAGCCCGCAGCATACTGACAGGGCTTGACATCGCAGTGGGCATGCTCAGGGTTAAGGACGTTGAAATCCAAAGCGACAGCCTGGTGGAAATAGCAAAGTCAAGCGCCCAAGAAGCGTTTAAGCGGTGCCACCTGCCCATCATCGTGGAAGACGCAGGGCTCTTCATAGACGCGTTGAACGGGTTTCCAGGTCCCTACGCGGCTTACGCCTACCAGACCATAGGCAACAAGGGCCTGCTGAAACTTTTGGAAAACGTGGAAAACCGAAAAGCCGTTTTCCGTTCAGCCATAGCATATTGCGACAGCGAAGCAGAGGCACCCGTGGTTTTTGAGGGCGAAGCCGAAGGAGAAATAACTGTGGACGAGCGTAGCGGAAGCGGCAAATCAGGTTTCGGGTTCGACCCGATTTTCAGGCCTTCGGGAAGCGCTGAGACGTTTGCGGAGATGTCTCTTGAAGAGAAGAACGGTTTTTCGCACCGCGCGAAGGCTGTCCGCAAATTCGCTGAATGGTACAAAAAGCTTCAGTGACATTGCAAAACTGGAAAATTTCAGTCCTTAAAGTTTTCTCCAAACGGAAAATAGGCGAGCGAAATTAATAATTCGAGCAAGTTATCAATATTTTTAAATATGCGTGTTCCGTGGGTCATAGTGCTAAGGTGTGTAGATGCCGAAAACGGAAAAAGGACGATCCCATTCAACAAGGCCTGTTAGCAGACGCCCGCCAAGCTGGTGCAAGTACCAGCCCGAGGAAGTTGAAGCTTTCGTGATTAAATTGGCGAAGGAGGGGCACTCGCTCAGCGCCATAGGCACCATTCTCAGGGACCAGTACGCGATTCCCCTGGTGAAGCCCATAACTGGCAAGAGCATAAGCGACATACTGGATGCGGCGGGGATGGCTCCGTCGATGCCTGAAGACCTGGCGAACTTGGTCAAGAAGGCGCAGGGGCTTGCGGTTCACATGGACAAGAACAAGAAGGACCTGCACAACAAACGCTCCATGCAGGTTATCGAAGCGCGGATTCACAAGCTTTCACGGTATTACAAGCGGGAAGGCGTTCTGCCTAAGAACTGGAAGTACAAGGCAAAAGTCGCATCTATCACGTAGCCTCAGCCCATGTTTTTTCCCAGTTTCCTTTCGAAAGGCAGCGCCAGCTTTAAATCTTAAACGCGCCTTTAGGCAAGGAGTGAAAAGTCATGGCTACCAAGCAGACACCAACCGAACAGTTTTTAGCGTCAGCCGCCCACGCCGCCGAGACCATATTGGAAACCGTGAAGAAAGACGGGTTCATCCATGTTTTCTCGCATTTAGACGCGGACGGCGTAGCAGCCGCAGGGATAATGGGCAAAGCCCTGTTCAGGCTTGACGCGCGTTTCAGGTTGAGGGTGACACAGTGGGTTGACGAGAAAATCATAGGCCAAATCGTGGCGGACAAGCCGCAGCTGGTTATCCTCACCGATTTCGGAAGCGGCTACTTGGACTTGCTGAACGAGAAGATTCCAGACGTTAAAGTCGTCATTTTGGATCATCACCAGGTAGCGACCGAGGTGGAAAACGGGACTTTTGTTCAGGTGAACCCACACTTGTATGGTATTGACGGCGCCACCGATGTCAGCGGGTCTGGCGTGGCTTATTTCGCGGCTAGAGCGATTAGCGCGGGGAACGTGGATTTGGCGCCCATAGCGTTGGTCGGCGCCTTAGGTGACATGCAGGACAAGAACGCGGATAGACAGCTCCACGGCTTAAACGCGCTGATAGTTAAAGACGCCGTAGACGCGAAACTGGTTACGGTGGAGAAGGACTTAACTTTTTTCGGCAGGGAAACCCGTCCGATTCACAGGGCGCTTGCAGCCACAACCACCCCGTTCATTCCAGGCTTAAGCGGGGAAGAAGACAAGAGCCTAGCGTTTCTGGCAAGCTTAGACATCAAGCCTAAAGACGGCGAACGGTGGCGGGCTCTGCGGGACCTGTCGGAGGATGAAAAGAAAAAGTTGTGCTCAGCGCTTGCGGACTACCTGATTTCAAGGGGGTTGCACGCTGACGTGGAGAACCTCATAGGCAACGTGTACGTTTTGAACCGTGAGGAGCCGTGGACCCCGTTGCGGGACGCGCGGGAATTTGCGGTGGTGCTGAACTCCACGGGGCGTTTGGACAGGCCCAGCTTAGGCATAGCCATATGCATGGGCGACCGCGCCTCAGCCCTGGAGGAGGCGAACCACGTTTTGGAGGATTACAGGCGAAACATCAGCAAGTACCTGGGCTGGGTTATGGAGAAACCCGAGCGCATGCGGGAGTTCGAGCACATCTACGTGGTTTACGGCGAGACCTTCATCAACGAGAAAATCATCGGCACCATCTCGTCCATACTCGTCTCGGGACTTGAAAACCCGGAGAAACCGCTCATAGCCTTCTCAAACATCGAAGCGGAGAACGCCGCAAAGTTTTCCGCCAGAACCACCGACGTGGCGCTCAGCAGAGGCGTCAACCTCGGCGACGTCATGCGCGTGGCGTCAGAGAAGTACGGCGGGAAAGGAGGCGGACACAACGTGGCTGCAGGCGCTCAGGTGCCCATAGACCAGGTTGAAAACTTCGTAAACAAGGTCAACGAGCTTGTGGGAAAACAGTTGAAGGGCGAGGAAATTGGAAGCGACGATAACGCTTGAATACGGCGACGCAGAAATCGCTGACGCCGTTGCCGACGCGGTTTCCCCAGACAACTTCAAAACGCCACCTGGCTTATCCATAAAAACCGTGAGCGAAGGCAGCCGCGTGCTCACAGAGGTTAAGGCGGAAGGAAAACTCTCCACGTTCATCGCCACCATCGACGACCTGCTTTTCTGCGTTTCCACGGCTGAGAAAACGCTCCGCACATTAACCAAAGCTCGGCTTTGAGAAAAGTGAAGAGCCGGCCAATCATATTTGCAGCATATTTGGATCCTAATAGAAATAGCATGCAGAAACTATAGAGGGGATAGGTCGTATTGGCGCTTTTCGCTGTCAATAGCATGTTGAAAAACGAGCGCAGACCTATTTGCCGTCTAATAGCTAATTAATGCACGAAACGATAGAGGGGTCTATCCTGCAAAACTAAGCAGCGTTTTCAACGGCTTCCAGAACGTTCACCACGGAGCCTATCCACCGCAGGTACGCGTTCAACGCGGCGCGCAGGGCAACCGTGTCCTTCGCCTCCACCTTCAAAACCAGAAAGCTGCCTTCCCTCTCCAAAACCGCCTTGGCGCGGGTGCCAGCTGGCTTTTCAGCTTCGGGCGCTAAAGCCTGAAGAAGCGTGGTTAACTGTTTTTCTGAATTTAGCCGCAGGCGGACGGTTGCCTTAGCCTTCATTTTCAAGCCTACCCTGTTTTGAAATGGACGGTTTGACTTTTAAAAATTCGTTACCTTGTCTGAAGTAAAAAAGATGAAAGAAGGGGTTATTTGGTTCCTTCTGCCGCGACAGGCGCTGCGGTTTCCCCTGCGACGGTGCCTTTAGCCGCGCGTTTAGCCACGACCCCGAGCTTCGTCACCGGCATATAAGCGCCACCCGCAAACGTGTAGTCGCATTTTTTGCATTTCCACACGCCGACGCTTTCGCGTTTAACCCTTACGAAGCCGCATTGAGGGCACTTGTGAGGTTTTTTAAGCCCCGCAGTCACTTTGACGTATCGTTTTCTGACTGTGGAGCCGTAGCGAGGTCCGAAGCCCCGTGTTGGACCTACTTTCTTGGTTTTTCTTCCCAAAGTTTTCACCATTTCATTTTCTTGCGCAGTTCCGCAGCTTTTTCCTGTGCTAATTTCATGCCTTCTGAAATCTGTTGCTGTGTGAAGTAGCCTGAACCGCCCTTCTGTGTAGCGCAAATGTTACCTTCTTCATTGAACGCCATCGTAAGCCTCGAATCCATGACTTGCTCTTCTTCCAGCCATGGGTCAACGATCAGCTTGTTGTTTATCTTTCCAAGCGTCACCGTTATCGGGTGGCTTTTCATAGGCAGCTGAGTGTATCCCTGCTTGATCACGACTTCGCCGTCTTTAATCTCGTAGTTAGGCATCTTCGTATTCATTAAAGCAGCCACCGCCGCCAAAGCTGACGCATCAATCAAGTTCCCATCGTGGTTAAGCACGTAAACGTCAACGAAAACAACGAAAACTTTCTTTCCAGCCTCAATGCACAACTTCTCAGTGTCTATTGCCTGCGACTCCCGGATTCCACGGTCAACTATTCTGGCCAACTCGATGGAGTTTTCATCTGGAGGTCCAGGCTCAAAGTTCGGCGACGCAAGCGGCACAAGCTCCGCGTTTACTGTTAACACTCCATTGTTAGGCGTGTCAGAAAACGGCGTGCCAGTTTCAACTTTTACGCCCACGAGAACTTCGGTTTTACCCAGCAAAACTCTGGCTGAACCCTCCGCTTTTTCAATAACTCCTTGCTCCACCTTGATCTCTCGGTAGTCAACTAAGCCTCTGGCGTCAAGACGCTTGCCCTTCTCAACCAGCTGCTCTATCTGTCTAATTCTGACGCGGGTGATAAGTGATGACATTACTCTTCTTCAACCTCCTCTTCTGCTTGGATGAGCATATACTTGGTTTTTAACGCTTCCTTCTGTATCTCATAAATCTTCTTGCAACCTTCAATCGCCATGTTCACTGCCTTCTCAAACTCTGCGGGCTTGAGTATGCCATCCATCTGCAGCAGCGTAACCGCGTTCAAGTTAGGCATGAAAGCCACAGGAACGTCTGCGCAACCTACCTTGTCTTCAGTGTCAAACAGGTCCAGAACCACCGTGTCGTCAATTTTACCCGCTGCACACGCAACCACCAAGTCGCGCATGGGAATGCCCGCGTCTGCCAAAGCCAACGCGGCTGCGGTGATGCTTGCGCATCTTGTTCCGCCGTCAGCCTGCAAGACTTCAATGAAAACGTCTACGCCGGTTCGAGGGTAATACTCCAAGAAAACTGATGGCTCCAGGGATTCCCTGATTACTTTTGAAAGCTCAATTTCCCTTCTTGAAGGCGCCGGAGACTTGCGTTCTCCCACGGAGAAAGGCGCCATGTGGTAGCGGCACCTCAGCACCATACGGTCTGGCTGCGATAAGTGTTTCGGATGCATTTCCCTCGGGCCGAACGCCGCCGCTAAAATCTTGTTTTTTCCATGCTCAATGTAGGCTGATCCATCAGCGTTTGACAGGATGCCTACTTCAATTTTTACAGGTCTTAACTCATCTACTTTTCTACCGTCTAACCTTAATCCTTTTTTATCAATTAATTTTTCAGGTTTTTCATTCATTCTTGTTTTCCTCCACTTTTGCTTTTTCCTCTTTAAGAAATTGTGTAACGCGATCCGTTAGACCGCTGGTGTGGGACTCACTTTCGATTTTTTGAATCGCCGCCATGGCGAGGTCCTCATCATCTGGGCTTTTTCCAGTGACCAATATGACTCCGTTTAGCCCCAAAATTATCTGGCAGCCTGTTTCCTGTTTTATCATGGAAATCATGGAACCCTTTCTGCCGATCACGCGGGGAATCTTGGACGGAGTTACTTTAGTTATTTGCCCACGGGTTATTTTTCCTAAGCCTGGCTCGCCGACCGTGAGCTGTGGGTCATGGGTTCTGTCGTACGAGGCTATTTTGGCAACAATCAAGTCTCCGCCGCTGAGAACTTGAGATAACTCGTCGTTTTGCGGTTTGAACGGTCTGCTTAGAACGTCTGACGCTCTCAGAAGCGCTGTGTAGGGTGCCTTGATGTCAACGGTCCAACCGCTGAATCCAACCTCTATGACTGTGCCTATCACCATATCGCCTACCTTTGGAAAGTAGAACGACCTTAAAGCGACGACATCCACTCTCTTGTTATCGCAGTTTGCAAGACCGATTCTTGAGGCGTAAACTTTCTTGTTTTCCGCGTACGTGTTGCTGCCAGCCATGTACTCGCCTTCAGCAAGCAGTTCTCCAGGCGTTACAAGCTGTTTCTTTTCAAAATATGTTGGCATATTCATTAACCTCCAATTCAAATTTTTATTTGAGTATTTTAGCTTCTCCATTTCCTTTTGTTATGTCTCCAAGTTTGTTTAGAAACGAAGCGTATGCTCCAGCGGGCATCTCTATTATGCCGTACCATGAGCCGTTTGCACGCCACTCTTCCTGTTTGATTTCCCCGAAATTCTTGAGTGCCCCGTAAGCTCTTGCCGAGTACTCCGCAGGCACACGGACAGCCACGGATATCTGCTCGATTTTCAACGGCAGAATAGGCCTCAGGAGCTTCACGATTTCTCGGGCTTGTTCTTCCACAGGCTTATGCGCGTCTATCGTGTAGCGGATTTGTTCCATGGCGTTTTCTATGCGTAAGGGCGGGTGCGGAAGGTTGGTTTTCGGGTCAACAGCCTGCCTTGATATGAAGTCCACTATCTGTTTCCGTTTGTCCTCCACCATCTTGCGCCTTTGCTCTGTAGTAAGCTGAAGCGTGCCTTTTTTCAGAATGGCGTCTGCGATTTTCAACGGGTCCGTTGTTTCAAAGGCTTTGCGCATCTGCTCTTCCGAGACCTTGGTGCCTTTGTTGGCGTCAGAAAATATGAATTCAGCTGCTAAAACTTCGGTTATGCCGGAGATTTTTCCGTTCCGGTAGTCTAAAGCCTTATCTGGCTTTACCAGAATTTCAAAGTGCTCGTTATCTTTTGTTAAGCGTGCAATGGTGTATTTATCACTCATTAAGTTGTCACTTGCTCGAACCCAGCTCTTTGATATAGCTTTCCACTTTTTCGTCAGTCAGCATCTGCAGTTGCTTCGTTTCTTTGGGGATCACTGCGATTTTTATTCTAGGCGGCAGTTGCCTAGCTTCCAAAGCCTTTAACAAGCATTTTATGGTTAGTTTCGTGTTTTCTTCCATGCTCAGGTTTTCGCGGTATTCATCTTTCAATATCGCCAGCACTGTTTCTCTTCCAGCGCCTAAAGCTGTGGCTTTGTAGCCTCTGTAGGTTCCGCTTGGGTGCGTTCCGAAAACGTGCGCTCCAGTTTTGTCAACTCCGCCGAAGATTATGCTTACTCCGAAGGGTCTAACACCGGCGTGCTGCGTGTACATCTGCTGTATGTCACAGATTCGTTTGGTTACAACTTCCACGTCTATGGGTTCGTCATAAGTTAGCTTGTTGCTTTGCGCATATATCCGTGCTTGATCAATGAGTATTCTGGCGTCGGAGCTTAAGCCGACAATAGCGGCGCCTACGTGCTCGTCAACCTTGAAGATTTTCCATGAGTATTCTGCCTCTTCAAGGGGTTCTATGTTTTCTTCTGAGCCTAAAACCACGCCTTCTGGGCATTGGATTCCTATGATTGTGGCGCCACGGTTCACTAACTCCATGGCGTATTCAACTTGAAAGAGTCGCCCGTCTGGCGAGAAAACTGTTATGGCGCGGTCGTATGCTCCTGGTGCTGCAAATACAGACATAACGTTAACCTCACTTTGTGCTATACACTTTTGCACCTTTTCATATAAATACTAAACTAAAAACCTTTCCTATAAAAAGCACCTCTCCCTTGATGTTCTGCGTGCGTGTGTCGCCTCTGCTGGGCAGGGGAGTGACCTGCACTTTTAATAATTAATGACGCAAAGTTTGCGAAAACTTTCAGTTAAAACCGCCAGTGTATGTTCTCTCCGAATAATTCATAAACCGCCTCGCACAAGTTATCCCGTTTAAAGAGTTGTGTATCATGGAAAACTGGGAATTAATAATCATCGGTGCCGGAGCCGCTGGCTTAGCCGCTGGAATCTACGGCGCCAGAAGCGGATTAAAAACTCTCATTATCGACCAAAACTTGGCTGGAGGAACCACATCTGACGCTCCCCTTGTGGAGAACTATCCTGGATTCTCCCAAATAAGCGGGGGTGAACTTGCGGAAAAGATGGTGACTCACTGCAAAAAAGTGGGCGTAACCATTCGCGAAATTGAACCAGTGACTGACTTGACCCTTTTAGGTGAAAAGAAGATTGTGAAAACCTCGCGGGCAGAGTACGAAGCTAACGCGGTCATTGTAGCCACAGGCTCTCATTACCGCAAAATCGGGGTCAAGGGTGAAAAAGAATTCCATGGAAAAGGCGTGAGCTACTGTGGCGTCTGTGATGGTCCGTTCTTTAAAGGCAAACATGTGCTGGTGATTGGAGGCGGCAACTCCGCAGCCACCACGACTCTTTATCTTTCGGGCATAGCGGCTGAAGTGGTGGTGACTCACCGCAGGGACGCGTTTCGCGCTGAAGAAGCTCTAGTAAACGATATTGCCTCTAAAAAGAACGTGCAGATTTTCTGGAACACCGAAGTCCGGGAAATTAAGGGTGAGAAAGTTGTCAGTAAAGTCGTCTTATACCACAACAAGGAAGGGCAAACTAGGGAAATTCCGGTTGACGCTGTTTTTGTTCAGGTCGGAGAAGCGCCCAACAGTCATATCGTTCGAGATGTCGGCATCCAAGTTGACGAGGCAGGCTACATCAAAACAGACGTTTTCCAGCGAACCAGCGTGGCAGGTGTTTATGCGGCTGGCGACGTGACGAATCATCCCGTTAAACAGGTTGGCACCGCGGTGGGTCAGGGCATCACCGCCGCCCTTGAAGCCTACAGTTACATTCGACAACCATATTATCGGCGGTAGAGGGAAAACATTATATCGTCCAAAAGCCCTTTTCATGGTTCCATAAGCAAGCTGATACGCTTAAGCTTTGAAAATACCGTTAAGCGGAACAGAAAGAGGTCTCGAGAATGAGTGAAACATGTCTCGCTGCAGTAGAAATTAACCAAGATTTATGTAGCCGATGTTGCGTCTGCCACTCAATTTGTCCCTATGAAGCCATAAACTATGACAAGGAAGCCGACAAGGTAGAAATTGACATACAGAAATGTCAGGTCTGCGGCATATGCCCCAGTGCTTGCCCGGTTGGCGCGATAGAGGTTGCATACTACGATTATGAACACCTAGTGGATTACGTGAATTGTGTAAGAGAGAAAGTTGACAGTGACACTTTGGTTTTGATGTGCCGAGGAAACTCTCCCTCCACATGCGAAACCGAAGAGATTCTGGCTGAACAAGGCGTCTGCGTCGACAATTACATCCCGTTACGTTTACCCTGCTCAGGAAGAATCCCCACAGACTTTATTTTTAAAACGCTTAGTTCAGGCATAAAGAACATCGTTTCAATCCAGTGTGAAGACCCGTTCTGCCGCTACAAAGAAGGCACAAAAATCAACACCCGACGGTTCCAGCTGACCCGAAACGTTCTGGAGCAGTTGGGCTACGACAAAAACGCTTTGAAAGTGGTCAAGTACTCCAGAAAAGCCGTTTACAACACCGACAAATGTGTAGGCTGCGACAAATGCGTCTTCATATGTCCATATGACGCCATAACGGCTGAGGCTTTTGCCACGCCAAACATTGACCAAGAGAAATGCGTGGGCTGTGGAGCTTGCCAGCTGGTTTGCCCGCACGAAGCCATAGAAGTGAAAGGTTTCGAGTTTGAGAATGTTCTGGCGCGTTACGGTCAAGCAGCTGCTAAGCTGAAAGCTGAGAGCAAGGCGCCAGCGGTTCTGGCGGTTGTCTGTCAATGGTCGGAGTTTCCCACGTTGGATAATCCTGACAGCGTGTTTAAGGGCAAGAACGCCATGGCTTTGGAGGTTCCATGCTTTAAGGGAATGGATCCTGTTCACGTTATTAACGCTTTGAAGTGCGGTTTCGACGGCGTAATGGCTGTAGTGTGTTCCGCTGACGACTGCAAGCTGGAAAAAGGTAGGGACACCGCGGAACGCAACTTGGAAGTGCTGAGGACTGCGTTGAATAGAATGGGCTTGCAAAACCGCTTCGAGTATTACGAGGCTTCGCCAAGGTGCGAAGGTGACTTTAAACGGGCGTTTGACGCGTTTTACGCGAAACTTGCGGCTATGCCTAAGCGCGAGGTTGTTGTTGAGGAGGCAAAGTGAAGTGTACAAAATTGTGACTAAGAAAGAGTTGGCTCCCAAAGAAACGCTGTTTGAGATTGAAGCACCTGACATCGCTGCAAAAGCTCAGCCTGGACAATTCGTCATAGTTATCATAGGCGAGAAAGGCGAGCGAGTCCCGTTGACCATCTGCGATTACGATAAGGCGAAGGGCACGGTGTCTTTCGCTTTCCACGAAGTCGGCAAAACCACCAAGGAACTCGGAAACTTGGCTGAAGGTGACGCCTTAGAAAACGTCACTGGACCGTTGGGTAATCCTTCTGAAATCAAGAATTACGGCAAAGTCCTCTGCGTGGGCGGCAGCATCATGATTGCGCCGTTGCTGTTGCAGGCTAAAGCCATGAAGGAAGCTGGAAACAGCGTGACCACCGTTTTGGGCGCGAGAATAAAGGACGTGATGTTTATGGAGGATGAAGCCAAAGCCGTGAGCGACAAGGTGTACGTAGCCACGGACGACGGTTCCGAGGGTTATAAGGGCTTGGACTTCTTGAGGGATCTGCTTAAGACGGAGAAGTTTGACCGCTGCGTCGCGTTGGGACCCGTTGTCATGATGAAGAAGGTTAGCGAAATAACGAAGCCTTACGGTATCCCGACGATTGTGACTTTGACGCCCCTGATGGTTGACGGCATGGGCATGTGCGGCGTGTGCCGAGTCACGGTTGGCGGCAAGATGCTGTTTGCGTGTGTTGACGGCCCCGAGTTTGACGGGCATCTGGTTGATTTTGACGAGTTGGTTACGCGTCAGCGCATGTTCCTTCCCGAGGAGCGTTTAAGCTCCGTTCTATACGAAATTGGAGGTTGCAAGTGTGGCAGAAACAAAACCTAAACCAAAGATAAAGAAAGAAGCCGTTGAAATGCCTAAACAGGCGCCGAAAGAGCGCGTTAAAAACTTTAACGAAGTTGCCTTGGGCTACGATGAAGCTCAGGCGCTGGAGGAAGCCAACCGCTGCCTGCAATGTGCTAAACCGCAGTGCGTGAGCGGCTGTCCCGTTGAGGTTCCCATTCCAGAATTCATCAAATGCCTCCGCGAACAAAAGTACGGTGAAGCTATAGCTAAAATAAAAGAGAAAAACGCTTTGCCAGCCGTGTGCGGTCGCGTTTGCCCGCAGGAAGAGCAGTGCCAAGAGAAATGTCTTGTCGGAAAAATCGGTCAACCAGTCAGCGTCGGTCGTTTGGAAAGGTTCCTCGCAGATTGGGAGCACAAAAACGGCTTTCAACTGCCTGAAAAACCTAAGCCAACGGGAAAAAAAGTAGCCGTGGTCGGAGCGGGTCCAGCAGGGCTTACGGCTGCGGCTGACCTGATTAAGATGGGTCATGAAGTGACCATGTTTGAGGCGCTTCACTTGGCAGGCGGCGTCCTAGTTTACGGCATTCCCGAGTTCCGTTTACCCAAGAAAATCGTCCAGAACGAGGTTAACTACATCCAGAAGCTGGGCGTGGACCTGCGTGTAGGCAACTTGGTCGGCAGGATACACACGATTCCCGAGCTTATGGCAAACGGTTACGACGCAGTGTTCATCGGCTCAGGCGCAGGGCTGCCTCAGTTCATGAATATTCCAGGCGAAAACCTGGGCGGCATATACTCCGCCAACGAATTCCTGATTCGCATTAACCTCATGAAGTCTTACAAGTTCCCCGACTTCGACACGCCGCTCCGCATCGGCAAGCACGTGGTCGTCATCGGCGGCGGCAACGTAGCCATGGACTGCGCGCGAAGCTCAATGCGGCTGGGCGCTGACGTGTGCCTGCTCTACAGGCGTTCGCGTGAAGAGTTGCCCGCCAGGCATGAGGAGGTTGAGAACGCTGAGGAAGAAGGCTTGGTGTGCAAGTTCCTTGCTGCGCCGTTACGCTTTAACGGTGACGAGAAGGGCTGGGTTAAATCCATGGAGTGCCAAGCCATGGAGCTTGGTCCCCCAGACGCTTCGGGAAGACGCCGACCCCTTCCAGTTAAAGGCTCAGAGTTTACGATGGAGACGGACACGGTCATAATCGCCATCGGGCAAACCCCTAACCCTATCATACAGCGCACCACAGAAGGCTTGGTGGTTAACCCCCGACACGGCACCATCATAGTGGATGAGAACGGCAAAACAAGCTTAGAAGGCGTTTACGCAGGCGGCGACGTAGCCACAGGAGCCGCGACAGTAATCAGCGCGATGGGCATGGGCAAGAAGGCAGCCAAAGCCATAAACGAGTACCTGATGAACAAGAAGTAACCGCGGACTCTACTGCTCAGAGAACGCTCCCCCCTCCCTTTTATATAATTTGACTTCTGATGAATTTCATGCTTGTTGGAAGCCACGTTGTTTTTTCTTGTTTCTGCGAAAGTAAGATAAGCCGACGTCGGCAACATTGTGATGCGATGTGAAAGTGGCTTCGCCAACCAGAAAGTTTGATTTCGGAAGAGAACTGCTCAAGATAATCGCCATCGTAACCATGGTTTCAGACCACGTTGGCAAGATTCTTTATCCTGACCTCCTGTATCTTCAGATTATCGGCAGGCTCGCTTTTCCCCTGTTCGCTTACCTTGTGGTGTTAGGCGTGGAAAGCACGAAGAAACCGCGAAAGTACATGGCTACGCTGCTTGTGTTCGCCGTGATTTCTCAGGTTCCCTATTATCTGGCTTTCGGCATCGCGCCTTTTGACCAGTTAAACATACTCTTCTCGCTGCTTCTATCTGCCGTGACTATATACTACTACAACAAGAGAAGTATGCTGGCGTTCGTTCCCCTGCTGCTTTCAATTATTCTGATGACCGAAGGCAGCTACTACGTGGTGTTGACCGCGGTGGGCATGAAGCTTCTAATGGACAGGCCGAAACTCGGCGCTCTCGCCTTGGTAGCCCTTAACCTCCAATTCCTTTTCATCCCAGGCATCGAAAGCCAAATCCAGATTCTGGCGCTTATGGCGGTGCCGCTGGTCTTTCTCCACACAAAAAACTGGCTGAAAAAGGAAATTCTCATCCCCGAAAACTCTCTTGCCTACTCAACCAGAAAATACTTTTTCTACGTGTTTTATCCGCTACACCTGACGTTGCTGTTTCTGATAAGCCAGTTCTTCTTTTAACCGCCGCTGCCTTCGATAAGTGTTATTACCCTTACTTCATGATTTACTGGTAAGGTTCGTGTATCCCGTGCAAACAGAGAATAAGCCCTGGTTTAGCTCATACCCCAAGGACGTGCCCAGAAACCTTCAGTACCCAGAGGCGCCACTGCATGCAATCCTCGAAAAAACGGCTAAGGCGCATCCTGAAAAAGCCGCCATAGCCTACTCAGAAACAAGCATCACTTATGCCCAGCTGAATTCACTCTCCAGCCGGTTCGCCGCGGCGCTCGCAACCTTAGGAGTCCAAAAAAGCGACCGCGTTGCGATTTTCCTGCCAAACATCCCCCAGTTCGTAATCGCGTATTACGGCGTTCTCAAGGCAGGCGCCGTCTTAACAGCCATAAGCCCCCTTCACAAGGAACGCGAAGTCGCCTATCAGCTGCGCGATTCCGAAGCCGAAACCATAGTTGCCTTGGACACGCTTTACCCAATTGTTGAGAAGGTTTGGCGGAAAACCAAGCTGAAAAACGCCGTAATCACCCGCTTGGAGGAGTACGCCTCCAAAAACCAAGTTGCCTCTAGCAAAATCCAGCAGGCTTCAAACGTCCACTCCTTCCAAGAACTGCTGAAAGAAACAGCAAACCCCCCGCACGTCCGCATGAACCCCCGCGACGATTTGGTGGCGCTGCAGTACACGGGCGGCACCACGGGCACAGCCAAAGGCGCTATGCTCACGCACGCCAATCTGGTCTCAAACGCCGTCGCATTCGCGGCTTGGATACGCGGCGCCTCGGCGGACACGTTCCTAACCGCCCTGCCGCTGTTCCACATCTACGGCATGACCACCAGCCTGAACGTACCTGTAAGCTTAGCTGCCGAAATGGTGTTGCTACCCAAATTCGAACCCGCCACAGCCTTAGAAACCATCCAGCGGCACAAGATCACGGTGTTCTGCGGCGTCCCCACCATGTACTCGGTACTACTCGCCAACCCTCTGCTGGGCAAATTCGACCTGACAAGCATACGCGTGTGCATCTCAGGCGCTTCACCGCTTCCGCCACAAATCCAGAAGCAATTCATGGAAGTTACAGGCGGTTTCCTAGCGGAAGGCTACGGCCTAACCGAGGCGTCGCCCGTCACGCACTGCAATCCCGTGGACAAAACCATGCACACCGCCCGCTTAGGCTCCATCGGCTTGCCGCTGCCCGACACCGACGCCCGAATAGTTGACGTGGAAACGGGCGAAAAAACGCTTGGGGCTGGCGAAACGGGCGAGCTTGCCGTCAAAGGACCCCAGGTGATGCGTGGCTACTGGCGGAAACCAGAGGAAACCGCGCTTGTCCTACGAGACGGCTGGTTGCTCACGGGCGACATCGCACGCATGGACGCGGACGGCTTCTTCTACATCACCGACCGCAAGAAAGACCTCATTAAGTACAAGGATTACAGCGTGTATCCGCGCGAACTGGAAGATGTGCTTTATGAGCATCCTGCGGTGAAGCTCTGCGCCGTGGTCGGCAAGCCCGCTCCGGTGGTTGGTGAGGTTCCGAAAGCCTTCATCGTGCTGAAAGAAGGTGCAGAAGCCACGGAAGCGGAGATAGTGGCGTTTGTCAACGAGAAAGTTGCTCCTTACAAGGCGGTTCGCGAAGTGGAGTTCAGGCAGCAGCTGCCCATAAGCGCCGCGGGCAAGGTTCTCAGGCGAGCGTTGCAGGAAGAAGAGAAAAGAAAAACTCCGTAAACAGGGTCGAAACGTATAAGAGAACTCCATTTCTTTCTGTTTTGGAGAAGGCGCTTACATTTGCGAGTTAAAATCAACGTTACAGGCATCGTTCAAGGCGTCGGCTTCCGCCCCTTCGTTTACCGCACAGCGGTACAAAACGGGCTGGCGGGCTACGTGCGCAACCGCGGCGACGCTGGAGTAGAGATTTTGCTGGAGGGCGAGGAACAGAGCATCCAGCGTTTTCTGCGCGACCTGAAAGCGAAGAAGCCGCCCATAGCCCAAATACACGACGTAATCACGACAAGGCTCACGGGCGGAAACGAGCACGCGAAATTTGCCATCATTAAAAGCTCCGAGACGACTGAGTTTTCAGGCTCGGTCATACCGCCGGACATCGCCATCTGCGACGACTGCCTGCGGGAACTCAGAGACCCCAAAGACCACCGGTTCGAGTATTTTTTCATCACGTGCACGAACTGTGGACCACGCTTCACCATAATTGAACGTTTGCCGTATGACCGCGAAAACACCACCATGCGCGACTTCCCGATGTGCGGCTTCTGCCAACGCGAGTACGGTGACCCGTTGAACAGGCGCTTTCACGCGCAGACGGTGGCGTGCCCAACGTGCGGACCTAAAGCCTACTTGACCATGCGAGACGGCACGTTAATTGAACCTGAGGATCCCGTGCGCGAAGCAGGACGCTTGCTCAGCGAAGGCGCGATTCTCGCCGTAAAAGGCTACGGCGGCTTCCACGTTGCCTCTTCAGCAACCCGAGACGAGCCGTTGCAGCGGCTTCGAAGAACGAAGCATCGAAGAGCCAAACCTTTCGCCATCATGGCGCGAAGCTTGGAAGCCGCAAAAGGCTTCGCCGAAGTAACTTCGAAGGAGGACGCCCTGCTCACTTCGCCCAGCCGCCCGATAGTGCTGCTCAACAAGAGCGATGGCTACGCGCTTTCGCCGCTGGTGGCGCCTGACCTGCACAACGTCGGCGTGATGCTGCCCTACACCGCCATGCACTACATGCTTTTCGACCGCGTGGACGATGCGGCGTTCGTGATGACCAGCGCCAACCCGCCCAACCAGCCCATCGTTAAAGACAACGACGAAGCCATACGCATGCTGGGCGACACTGTGGACTATTTCCTGTTTCACAACCGCCGTATTGCACACCGTTGCGACGACTCCGTCCTCAGAGTCCACGGTAATCGCCAATCGTTCATCCGTCGAAGCCGAGGTTACGCGCCCGCACCCCTAATGTTCAAGGAAAAAACGGAGCGCTGCATCGTAGGCTTAGGCGGCGAACTCAACAACACCGCGTGCGTACTGCAAGCGAACAAGGCGTTCATCAGCCAGCTCATCGGCGACGTGGAAAACGTCGAAACCCGCAAGTTCCTCCAAGAAGCCACAAACCACCTAATCCGCCTAACCAACAGCCAAGTGGAAGCCGTAGCCTGCGACCTGCACCCGAAATTCACCACCACACGCCTCGCGCAGGCGCTGGCGGAACAAAACGGTTGGCAGCTAATTCAGGTGCAGCACCACCACGCGCACGTTGCGGCTTTGATGATGGAGCACGCTGTGGACGAGCTTGTTGGGGTAGTGTGCGACGGCTACGGGTACGGCGTTGACGGGGGCGCGTGGGGCGGCGAAATCTTGTTTTGCACGCGAGAATCAGCGGGGTTTAAGCGATTAGCGCATTTGGAGAAGCAGCCTCTGCTCGGCGGCGATGTGGCTACCCGTTATCCCCTGCGCGTTGCGGCTGGAATTCTCAGCAGGAAAACGGATGTGGCGAACTGGCTTCTTGAGCGCAGCGGGCATTTGCTACACGGGGAGACCGAGGCTAAGCTAATCTTGCAGCAGCTTCAAAAGGGCGTCAGTGTGGTTGAAACCACGAGTTGCGGCAGGGTGCTGGACGCGGTGGCTGCCGTGTTGGGCGTATGCTACGAGCGCACTTATGAGGGTGAACCCGCCATGAAGCTGGAATCCGCCGCGGTGAGAGGCAAGGACGCGCTGAACCTGAAGCCCGTAATTAATGGAAACATGCTGGATACGACGCAGCTGCTTCATGCCGTTTTTGAAAGCATAGGCAAAGCGTCAACCGCGGATTTGGCTTACTCCGCTCACGCCTACCTATCCCGAGGCTTGGCAACGCTTGCGGTGGAGAAGGCGCTGGAACAAGGCGTCGAGGCTGTGGGTTTTTCGGGCGGCGCCGCCAGCAACCAGATACTCACCCAGCTCATGCGGGAAACGGTTGAGGCTGCGGGCTTGCGGTTTCTGGTTCACGAGGCTGTTCCGCCAGGCGACGGCGGAGTCTCCTTTGGTCAGGCGGTTGTTGGTGGGTTTTGGCGGTTTTAGACCATACTCTTTTTATCGGCGTTCTTGCCCGTGTTTATGTTGATACAGCATGTGTTTGGCGATTCCAGCGCGTGTCATGCGCGTAGACGGCAGCAAAGCCCAAGTGGACTTCGGAGAAGGCGTTCTAAGAGACGTTAACGTGACTCTTGTAGACGCCAAAGTGGGCGAGTACGTTCTGGTGCATGCGGGCTACGCCATTCAAACGATGGATGAGAAGGACGCTCTTGAAACGTTAGCCTTGTGGAAGGAAATTCTTGCTTATGAAAAGGATCAGGGCAGCTGATCAGGAATGGCGGAGAAACTCAGGTACCGAGACCCAGCGCTGGCAAAGAACATAGCCGAGAAAATTCGGGAAGTAGCCCCAAAAAACGAAACTGTCAAGTTCTGCCACGTCTGCGGCACCCACGAGTGGACCATTACCCATTACGGCTTGCGCAGCCTTCTGCCACGTAACGTTGAGGTTATTGCGGGTCCGGGTTGCCCGGTCTGCATTGTGCCCGCCGCCGAGATTGACGAGGCGGTGCAGTTGGCGCAGAAAGGCGTGGTCATAACCTGCTTCGGGGATGTCCTGCGGGTGCCGGGAAGCCAGATGAGCCTGTTGGAGGCTAAGGCGGAAGGCGCTGACGTCCGCGTCGTGTATGGGGTTTCTGACGCGGTTGAAATGGCAAGGCGTGAAAGGGATAAGGAGTTCACGTTTTCTGCGGTGGGTTTTGAAACCACGGCGCCGTCCACGGCGGTTGAGGCGCTGGGGAATCCGCCTGAAAACTTTAGTTTCTTGGTTTCGCATCGTTTGATTCCGCCTGCCATGGAGCTGTTGCTGGGCGTGGGCGACTTGAACATCGGCGGGTTCATCGCGCCAGGTCACGTGAGCGCCATAATCGGCATGAAGCCTTATGAGCTTTTTCCGCGGGTTTATCGCATGCCTACGGTGGTGGCGGGTTTCGAGCCTATAGACGTGTTGATGAGTATTTACATGCTTTTGAAGCAGCTGGCTGAAGGGACGGCGCGGCTGGAGAACGAGTATCCGCGGGTGGTGAAGTGGGAAGGGAACCCTCGGGCGTTGGAGATGATGAGTAAAGCGTTTGCGGTTACGGGTGGGAACTGGCGGGGCATCGGCAGGCTGCCCGATTCAGCGTTGAAGCTGCGGGAGGAGCTTGTGGCTTTGGATGCGCGTGAAAAGTACGGTGTGCACGTTGAGCAGGGTAAGGATATTCTGCTTGGGTGCGAGTGCCACTTGGTTATTATCGGAAAGATTAAGCCTAACGAGTGTCCCATGTTCATGAAGGCGTGTACGCCTGCGAAGCCTGTGGGCGCTTGTATGGTTAGCAATGAGGGCACGTGCCGGGTTTGGGCGAAGTCGGCTGCGGCTCAGCGGGTTAGCTGATTATTTCTGCCTTGATTAATGTCACGTCGGTCAGTGGTTTGTCGCTTACGTTCGTTGTCACTTTTGAGATTGCGTTGGCCACGTCCATGCCTGCGGTTACGGTGCCGAAAACCGTGTAGGTGCGGTCGAACGTGGTGCCGTCTTGGTATACGATTTTGCTGTTGTCTGCCACGTTGATGAAGAATTGGCTGGTGGCTGAGTTAGGCTGGTTTGTTTTCGCCATGGCTACGGTGCCTATAATGTTGTGGTTGTCGGTGCCTATCTCGTCAGGTATGGTGGCAACTGAGGCGCTCGTGTTCATTCCGCCTTGAATCATGAAATCAGCGATGACTCGGTGGAAGATGGTGCCGTCGTAAACGCCTTTCTGGACTAGATTCTTGAAGTTTTCTGTGGTTATGGGCTTGTCATCTCTCAGTTGGATGGTGATTTCGCCCATGCTGGTTTGCAGCAGGACATTGTCGCCCGTTGAAGGGCTTGGGCTGCTTGTATTGTTCAGGCCGAACACGTAGACCACCGAAATCACTACTATGATGACTGCCAATAAACCTATCGCAAGCAGCAGTTTCCTGCTTTTGTGAGATTTGCTCCTGTACGTTCTGCGCTTGCCTGACATTCGGAAATTCATGACCAAGAAATCTGGTTGCAGTTTATTTAAGCCTTTCAAAACTCACGGCGTCCACGTTACCGCGCTTGGGGTCAGCAGATTCTCGGAACCGGGTCGCCCACGGGTCTCGCGATTATGCGTTTGCCGCCTACCGCTGTTTGCATGGCTACGCCCTTGAATTCGCTTGTGGCTTCGCCGATTATCTGGGCGTCCTTGCCCTCCGCGGTCTGCTTCAGCCATTTCAGCACCTGCTCCGCCTTAGCGGGTACGGTGCCTACGATTATTTTTCCTTCGTTGCCCACTTCCAACGGGTCCAAACCCAGCATTTCGGAGGCGACGCGCACGTCTTCTCTGATTGGGATTTTGTCTTCGTGGATGAGTATGCCCACCTTGGATTTTTCGCTGAACTCGTTCAGTGCGTCAGCCAACCCGCCTCGCGTGGGGTCTTTTATGGCTACTATGCCACCGACTTCGCCGAGCAACCGCTGAATCAGCTTGTTCAAAGGTTTCACGTCGCTTTTAATCTCGCTACCGAAGGTTAAGCCCTGCTGCGCCGACAGCACAGCCAAGCCGTGGTCGCCCAGCGTGCCCAACACGATTACCTTGTCGCCCACGCTCAGGTTGGAGTCTAATAGCCAACGCGTCGCGAAACCGCTTTGGTGCTGCCTGACCACGTTCAGGTTGTTTTCCAGCGCCTGGGTTCTTCTGCCGATTCCCGACACGTTCATGACGCAGCCGCCTAAGCTGCCTTTCTCAACCACTTTGGTGTCTCCCGTGACTATGCTCACGCCTGCTTCAATGCAGGTTTGCCGCATGCTCGCCAGAATCCTCTCAAGGTCGGAAATCAGCAAGCCCTCCTCCAAAACCAGGCCGCACGCCAAAGCGTAAGGCTCCGCGCCCAAACACGCGATGTCGTTGACGGTGCCGGAGATGGCTATGCGCCCGATGTCCCCGCCTGGGAAGAATATGGGCTTAACCGCGTGCGAATCGCTCTTAAGCACTATGTCGCCTACGACGGCGGCGTCGTCCATGGCTTCAAGCGGAACCTCCGCGTTGCCTATGCCTCCGAAATATTTCACTATGTAATTCTTAACCAAGTCGTGCATGACGGTGCCGCCTGCGCCGTGCAGCATGGTGATTGCGTCTTTTTTCTCAGTCATTTATTTCAGTTCCTTTTTCGGTTGAGATAAGTAACCTTAATGGTGAAACATAAACACATCGCAGACGACTGCAAAAATCGTCCCTCATATTTGAAAAATAAAATTTCAATAAAAGAGAAACCAAGGGCGCAGACTCGAACGCCAAAACCAATAAGGGCCGTCACAACAAGAGTTAAGAGTTTCTCAAACATCTTATTAGCTATAAGGAGCGTGTTTAACCCTTGCAAAAAACCCGAATAGAACACCCCTACGTCGAAATCAACGCGAAGATCTGCAACGGTAGTCCAGTTATTGCTGGAACCCGCGTCAGAATAGTGGACGTAGCCATAGAATACGAGTATCTAAACCGCACGCCAGACGACATAATTAATGCTCATCCGCACTTGAAACTAGAACAAGTTCACGATGCGCTTTCTTACTATTACGAAAATAGAAACGCCATAGACAAGAAAATCAAAGAAGACAAACAATTCATCAAGAAAATAGCCGAAACCTAGAAAGGCAGATGACCAACCATCGCCCCTAGACGCATCAAAATTTATGCTGACGAAAGCGTCAATATCGCAATCATTGAAGGTCTAAAAAGAAGGGGTGTAAACGCATTCTCCGCCAAAGACCTCGACAAATTAGGTCAGACAGACGAAGAACAACTCAAAACTGCAATACAAAACAAAGCCGTAATCTTCACCCACGACACAGACTTCATAAGAATAGCCCTCCACAAAAACCACTTTGGCATAATCTACGTTCATCAACAAAAATTGGCAATCGGAGAATGCATCAAAAGACTCAAAATTATAACCGAAACAAAAACCCCGCAGGAAATGTGTAACCAAATAATCTTCCTATAGACGTTTGACTACTGTTCTCATTCTCCTTCTATGCAACTGCTTAATATAAGGGGCTATAGTCTTTCCCACGCAGCTAGCCCGCACTAGTCTAAGCACAGGTTTACTCTATATATAGAGGGAGTATAGACAAAAAAATCGCACGTCAGTTCAGCCCGCCAAACCGCCTATGCCAACCCGTTTTTTCGGAAAAACTATAAAAGACAAAACACAGCTAAAACCTGTACACCTCACGTTTCGAACAGTCCCCTGCACACGGGACCACACACTTCAGCGTAGCTCAAACTAGTTTTCATACGGAAAGCCATATAAATCGCCAATACGCTGTTGAAATGCGCAATACGAATCGGAGAAATGAAAAATGCCAAAATGGGGATACTCCATACTCGAAGAAGAACTGGATCCTGAAAAAACAGCGAAAGCCAGCGGCAGAGAAATCAGAGTATCCCACAAACACGCCCGAGAAGTCTGCCGAACAATCAAAGGCATGATGTTAAACAACGCAAAAAAATACCTCAGAGACGTAATGGACAAGAAAAAAGCGGTTCCCTTCAGAAGACATAAAAAGAAACTTGGACACCGACACGGCATAGAAAAAGCAGCCGCAGGAAGATACCCCATAAAAACAGCACACCAAGTCCTCAGAGTACTCGAAGGCGCAGAAGCCAACGCCGAAAACAAAGGCCTAGACGTAGACAAACTCCGCATCATCCACGCATCAGCCTACCCAGGACTAAAAATCAAACGATACACACCCAGAGCCCACGGAAAATCCTCACCAAAATACGAAACCACAACCCACATCGAAATCGTCCTAGACGAAAAACCCGGGCAAGGAGAAACAATCTAATGTCCATCGTAAAACGCTTCATAACAGAATCCATCAAAAAAACAGAAATCGACGAATTCCTGCAAAAAAAACTCGAACGCGCAGGCTACGGCGGTGTTGACCTTTCCAAAACCCCGCTGGGAACCCACGTTGTAATTTACGCCATGCGACCAGGCATAGTTATCGGACGTGGCGGAGAAACAATAAAAGACCTCGCCGCCACTTTAGAAGAAAACTTCAAAATTTCAAACCCCCAGATTTCCGTTTCAGAAATCGAAGTCCCCGAATTTAACGCTCACGTAGTTGCATCCCGCGTAGCGTCCGCCCTCCAAAGAGGCGTTCACTTCAGACGCGCAGGTTTTTGGGCTCTAAACCAAGTTATGGACGCAGGAGCCTTAGGCGTAGAAATCGTCATAAGCGGCAAACTGCGAACCGAAAGAGCACGATTCGAAAAGTTCCGAGCCGGCTACTTCCCACGATGCGGAGAACCCGCATTGAGATACATGAAAAAAGCCGAAGCCCACGTTCAGCTTAAACCTGGCATCATCGGCGTGCGAGTTAAGCTGATGCCTCCAGACGCCAAGTTTCCAGACAAAATCAAAATTACCACGGAACTGCCACCTGAAGAAATTGAAGAAAAACTAACCGAAAAAGAAGAAAAAGCCACTGAAGCTCCGCCCGAGCAAAAAATAAACGTGGAAAAACTGCCTGAAGAGCTAACAGAAGTAAAAGCAACTGAAGAAAAGCCAGAAAAAGCCGAGGAAGCCGCAGAAACAGAAACAGAAGCGCCACCTGAAGAGAAAAAGGAAGCTGCGGAAAAAACAGCAGAGAAAAACACTGTCGAACCGGCTGAAGAAGCAACACCGGAAAACGTCAAAGAACCAACAGACGAAGAGGAGGCAAAAGAGTAATGCCCATAATGCGACTGAAAGAAATCAAAGGCATGTCCAGTGAAGACCGCTCCAAGAAACTCTCTGAACTCAGAGCAGAGATGGCTAGGCTGAGAACCATGGTCAGAGCTGGCGGTGCAGTGGAGAACCCTGCCCGAATAAGAGAACTGCGCAAGACAATCGCCAAGATTCTCACAATAGAACATGAAGACAAACTAGGGCTGAGAAAAACAGAAGAAAAACCCAAAAAGAAAAGCAAAAAGGAGAAGAAAACCCAGTGAAAGTAACTCCAGACATAATACGCCACGAATTCATCGGAACCGAAGGAAAAATCGCCAAAAGCCCACACGCAAACTATCTTGGAATACGCGGCAGAGTAATTAACGAAACAAAAAACACCTTCACAATCATGCATAAAGGAAAAGCAAAAAACGTAATCAAAAACTCAGCAACTTTCAATTTCAAATTCTCCGACGGAACCACCGTCGAAATAGACGGCAAACTATTAACAGGAAGACCCGAAGACCGTCTCAAAAAAACCGTGAAGAGGCTATGGTAAATGTCCCTAACCTTTAAAAAACCCAAAAAAACCTGCGACGACAGAAACTGCCCCTTCCACGGAACATTATCCGTGCGAGGACGCGTTTTAGACGGCGTCGTCGCCACCTCAAAAATGGACAAAACAGTTGTTGTAGAACGCGAGTACCTTCAGTTCTCACCTAAATTCGTAAGGTATGAAAGAAGACGCGGTCACATTCCATCCCATAACCCACCGTGCATTGACGCAAAAGAAGGCGACCGAGTAAGAATCGCAGAGTGCCGTCCCATCAGCAAGACAGTAGCCTTCGTCGTCGTGGAGAAACTGGAGGCAAAGTAACGTGGCAGCTAAGGCAAAACAACGCGCGCTAATCGCAAAAGGCATGCTTTCCCACGGACAAAAAGTCTCAAGAGGACTTCAAGCAGGCTCTATGTTGAGGTGCACTGATAACACTGGAGCACGCGTGTTGCGTTTAATTCAAGCCATGGGCTACAAAGGCCGATTAAGACGGTATCCTTCAGCCACAGTAGGCGACAAAGTCACCGTTTCAGTTAGGCAAGGCTCACCTGACATGAGAAAGAAAATTTTCCAAGCCGTTATCGTGAGGCAGAGAAAGCCTTACAAACGAATTAACGGCGTTTGGGTTCAGTTCGAAGACAACGCCGCGGTTATAATAACTCCTGATGGCGAAATGAAAGGCTCCGAAATTCGCGGTCCAGTAGCAAGAGAGGCTGCGGAAAGATGGCCAAGAATAGCCAGTGCCTCGAGCATAATAGTGTAGGTGAAAGTTTATGCAAGCAACAAAACGTGTGAAAGACCCGCGAAAACAGCGAAAACGGCTCTATAACGCCCCTGCTCATCTGCGCCACAAGTTGATGGCGGCTCCCCTATCACCCGAACTTGTCAAGTCAAAAGGCGTTAAGTCCCTTCCCGTCAGGAAAGGCGACACCGTTCGCGTAGTACGTGGAGACCACACGGGTTTCGAAGGAAAAGTCAGCCGAGTAGACCTGAAAAGATACCGTATATTCCTTGAAGGCTTAACACGCGAAAAGGTTGACGGAACAAACATATTCGTTGCGGTGCATCCGTCCAAGGTCATGATAAGAAACCTTAAGCTTGACGACAAATGGCGAAAAGCAATTGTCGACCTCAAGAAAGAACAGGCGCCACCTAAGAAAGAAAAGAAAGCAGTGAAGGTGGTAGTGAAACGCCCGAAGAAAGCGAAAGAAGGGAAACCTGTAGAGGAAGAAGGTGTGGTTCAAGAGATGCCCGCGGAAAAAGCACCTAAACCTGCACCGAAAAGAGTACAGAAGAAACCTGCTGCCAAAAAGACAAAGGAAGAAACACCTGTTACAAAACCGGAAGCCGCAACCGCGGTGAAAGAGAAGCTTCCAGAAAAGAAGCCTGCAGCTAAACCCAAAACGGCGCGGAAAAAACCTGCTGCAACAAAGAAAGAAAAAGTAGTTGCGAAAAAGAAAATGGAACCCGCGGCTGAAAAAGGTTCTCTTAAAAAAGAAACGAAGCCTAAGGCAGTGAAGAAAGCACCGGCAAAACGAAAAGCTGCGGCTTCGAAAAAGGAAGGAGGAAAATAGATTTGGGCAAGAAAGGAAAAGTTGGAAGATTAAAACGTAAGCCCGCTCCAAGATTCTGGCCAATTCACAGGAAAGAAGCCGTTTGGATTGTGAGGCCTTCACCTGGAGGTCACTCTCTTGAAAAATGTTTACCCCTGGCACTTGTTCTCCGTGACATTCTTGAAGTGGCTGAGACCAGGAAAGAAGCCAAAAAAGTAATCGCACAGGGCAAAGTTTTCGTTGACGGAAAGGTCAGGCGCAAAGACGATTTCCCCGTGGGCTTGATGGATGTTGTTTCGATGCCTGAGTTGAACAAGTTTTACCGGATTCTGCCTTCACATAAAGGTCTGTTTCTTAATCCAATCAGCAAGGAAGAAGCCAGTTTCAAACTGTTCAGGGTTGAAGGAAGAACGCTGGTTAAGGATGGAAATTCGCAGATTTCCCTTCATGACGGTTCAAATATACTTGTGAAAGCGGAGGTCTCTGAAAGCCCGTCGGAAGTTTACGAAACGTTTGACACTTTGAAACTTGGGCTTCCAGAAAAAGAAGTGATGGATCAGCTGAAAACCAAGAAGGGTAACATGGCCGTTATAACGGGCGGAAAGAACGTCGGCAAACAGGGTAAAATAGTGGAGATTGAAAAGACTGAGGCGAAGAAACGTAGAAACGCTCTCGTGGTTGTTGAGGATGAGAAAGGTAATCGTTACCAAACGATTTTAGACTTCGTTTTTTCGATAGGTACAGCAAAACCTATCATATCTTTACCGGAGGAAGCTTCTGTTGTCTGAGGATGAGATGGTTAAGAAGTGGGCGGAGCAGCCGATGCTTAAACCCCGAATTGACAAGGTTGTTGTCAACCTTAACGTTGGAAAATCAGGTGAACCACTGGAGAAAGCCTCCAGAGTGTTGAAGGAACTGACTAACCAGACGCCTGTTAAGAGGAAAGCCAAGAAAACCATAAGAGATTTCGGTTTGCGAAAAGGCGAGTCAATTGCGTGTGTGGTGACGCTGCGGAAGCAGGCTGCGGTTGATTTCCTTAAGAAGGTTCTGCCCGTTGTGGATAACAAAATTTCCCGCTCATCTTTTGACAGGCGGGGCAACTTTGCTTTTGGCATTAAAGAGCATATTGAAATTGCGGGTGTGAAGTATGATCCTGACGTGGGGATTTTCGGCATGGATGTGTGTGTCTCGGTGAATCGTCCGGGGCATCGGGTTAAAATCAGGAGGAGACAGAAAACGCACATTGGTTCTAATCATTTGTTAACGCCTGATGAGTCTGTTGTTTTTGTCAGGCAGATTCTTGGAGTTGAAATCGTATAGTGTTGGAGATGGGTGTATGGCTAAACAGAAAATGAAGAAAGAGCGAAAATATGGCAAAGGTGCGCGACCTTGTGTTCGATGTGGTTCTTATGGACCGGTTATTCGACGTTACAATTTATATTTGTGTAGGCACTGTTTTAGGGAGGCGGCGCCGAAGCTTGGTTTCAAAAAATATGAATAGTGAGGAAAAACGATGGATACGTTGACAAATGGCTTGATAACGGTCATAAATAATGAGATGCGTAACAAGCGCGAGTGCATAATTAGTCCTGCCTCTAAGCTTTTGGGTCGCGTGTTAAGGATAATGCAGCTTAACGGTTACATAGGCGAGTTCGAGTTTATTGATGATGGTCGCTCTGGGAAGTTTAAGGTGCAGCTTTTAGGTAGAATAAACAAGTGTGGCGCCATTAAGCCACGCTTCTCTGTTAAGGTGGGCGAGTTTGAGAATTGGGAGAAAAAGTTTCTGCCGTCAAGAGATGTGGGGATAATGGTTGTTTCAACCTCGAAAGGTGTAATCGCTCACCGTGAAGCTGAGGAAAAGAACATGGGAGGCCGGTTGTTAGCTTTCGTTTACTAGGCGAGGTGTTTTTGATGAGGCTGCCAGAAATTTCCAAAACCATTCAAGTTCCAGATGATGTAGACGTGAAAGTTGAAGGGCGAAAGGTCACGGTTAATGGTGCTAAGGGCTCTTTAACGCGGGATTTTTCTTATGTTCCGATATCAATTGACGCTGAAGGCGATAAGAGCGTTCGGGTTTGGGCTGAGTGGCCTCGCAAGAAGGAAGCCTCTCTAGTGGGCACAATACATTCTCATATTCAAAACATGATCACTGGGGTTCAGAAGGGTTTTTCGTACAAACTTAAAATAGTGTTCTCTCACTTTCCGATTTCAGTTAAGGTTCAAGGCAAATCAGTTCTGATTGAAAACTTCACTGGTGAAAGGCGAGCGCGAAAAGTGAAGATAGTTGGTGACGTTCAGGTTAAAGTCGAAAGCGAAGACGTGGTTGTTGAAGGCATCAACTTGGAAGATGTTAGCCAAACAGCCGCGAACATCGAGCAAGCCACGAAAGTGAAGAATAAGGACCCGCGCGTTTTCTTGGACGGCATATACGTGTATGAACGAAAGGAAGGAATGGCGTAATGACAGAAAGAAAAGCATCTGTACCGCAAAAAGCGTTGAAAGCTAGAAAACGCGCTAAAAAGAAAAAGCCCGCTTTCGTCAGGCCTGAAAGCTGGCGTTTCATGAAGTTGAAGGAAAGCTGGCGTAGGCCTCGTGGTTTAGATAATAAGGTGCGGCGGAAGATCAAAGGTTGGCCGCCAGGAGTCAGCGTCGGCTATAAAGGCGCTAAGGTCACTCGAGGGCTTCACCCGTCTGGATTCAAGGAAGTTTTGGTGCATAACGTGCAGGATATTTCCCGTATTGATCCAAACACTGAGGCTGCACGAATCGCTCACAGGGTTGGCAAGAAAAAACGCGCGGAGATTATAGCTGAAGCCAAAAAACGCGAGGTTTTCATCCTGAACGTTCAAAAGGTTTCAGAGCAGGTTGAGGAAGAAGAAGTTTCACCTGAGGAAGCAGAGGAGAAGCCAGCAGAGAAAGAGACGAAACCTGCGAAGAAAGAGGAGAAACCGAAGCGCAAACCGCGTGAAGAAGCCAAGGTTTCCAAAAAGGAGTCAAAGTCACCCGCCAAGAAAGCGGAGCCTAAGAAGCCTCAAAAGAAAGCTAAGACTGAGAAAGGAGCTGAAAAACAATGACCAATCTAAGAAGTCAAAGGCGTTTGGCCGCGCAGATATTGAAGATCGGGCAGAACAGGGTGTGGATTGACCCTGAAAGAATGGACGATGTTGAGGGCGCTATAACGCGGGAAGAAGTTAAGAAGCTTATTCATGAGAAGGTAATCGTTTCTTTGCCTGAAAAAGGCGTAAGCCGGTCTCGAGCAAAGGTTATTCGTGGAAAGAAGCGGGTGGGCCGCCGTAAAGGTGCAGGCAGCCGAACAGGGTCTTCTCACGCAAAGATTTCCAAGAAAGAAGCGTGGATGAGTAAGATCCGCTCTTTAAGGAAGAAGCTTCGAGAGTTGAAGGCAAGCCGAGTTATCACGGAATCCACTTATAGAAAAGTTTACATGATTGCCGGCAGCGGAAAATTCGAGTCAGTTGCAGAGTTGGAACGTTACTTGAAAGCTAATGATCTTTGGAGGAAACGTTAATGGCGCGGGGTTCTACTTATCATGTTCCGCCTAGACGGAGACGGGAAGGAAAGACCGATTATCAGGCGCGGAAGGCTCTCGTTCTTTCTGGTACGCCACGGCTTGTTCCTCGCAGCACCGTTAAGAACGTTGTTGTTCAGATAATTGTTGCTAAGCCAGAGGGTGATGAGGTTTTGGCTTCGGCGCACAGCAGGGAGTTGAAAAAGTATGGTTGGAAGGCTCCGACAGGCAATGTCCCAGCAGCCTATCTCACGGGGCTCCTTTGCGGGTTGAAGGCTAAAGCCAAAGGCGTGACGAAAGCTGTTCTGGACATAGGGTTGGTTGCGCCTACGAAGGGTTCGAAAGTGTTTGCCGCGTTAGGCGGAGTTGTGGATGCCGGCGTAGATGTGCCTCACGATGAGAAGAAAATTGTTAAAGAGCGTTCAGAAGGGAAGCACATAGCCGTGTACGGTAAGAATTTAGGCGACGACTCTGAGGTTTACTCTGCCAAGTTCTCGAAGTATTTGGAGCAGAAGCTTGCTCCTGAGAAGCTTCCTGAGCATTTCGCGAAGGTTAAGGCGGATATCGTTGATTCGTTTAAGAAAAAAGGTGACAAGAAAGCATGAGTTACAGGAATAGAGGAAGAGGACCTGACAATACCGAGGAATGGGTTCCTAAGACACGTTTAGGCAAGATGATTCAAGAGGGCAAGGTAACATCTATCGAAGAGGTTTTCTTGAGCGGCTTGAAAATCTCTGAGCCTCAGATTGTTGACGCGTTGCTTCCAGACCTTCAAGAAGAAGTGATCAACGTAAATTTGGTTCAGAAGCAGACTGACGCAGGTGAAAAATCCAGATTTAAAGCTATTGTGGCTGTGGGCAACAGGGACGGCTACATAGGCTTAGGTTCTGGAAAGGCAAGTCAGGTCCGGAACGCCATTGAAAAAGCGTCCGCTGCGGCACGTTTGAACATTGTTCCCGTTAAGCGTGGATGTGGCAGCTGGGAGTGCGGTTGTGGCAAGCCTCACTCGGTGCCGTTTCAGGTTGAAGGAAAATGCGGTGGAGTGCGAGTGGTTATCGTTCCTGGTCCAAGAGGCTTGGGGCTGGTGGCTAGCGAAGTGGCGAAGGTTATTTTGGGCTTGGCGGGCGTGAAGGACTTGTGGGTTCGAAGCCGTGGTTCTACAAGAACGGTGCCGTCGTACGCATGCGCGATTTTTGATGGATTAAGAAAGACTTATGGCTTAGTGACTCAGGCGGACTGGGTGAGGTAATTGACTGAAAAAGCTGCCGAACGCAAGTGTTTTGCTGTGGTGAAGGTTCGAGGGACAATCAGGGCCCAACGCGAAGCCAGAGAAACCCTTGAACTGCTCCGTTTAGCCAAAACTAACAACGCCGTGCTCATAGATAATCGCCCTTCATACATTGGTATGCTGTACCGCGTGCAGAACTACGTCACATGGGGCGAAGTGTCAAAAGAAACCGTGGCGATGTTGCTGAAAGAGCGAGGGCGACTTGCTGGCGGCGAAAAAATCACGGATGAATCCGTAGAGAAATTGGGTTACAAGTCGATAGACGCGCTCGCCGACGCCATAGCAAGCTGCAAAGTGGAGTACCAGAAACTTCCGAACGTGCAGCCCATTTTCAAGTTGCGTCCTCCAAGCAAAGGGTTTAAGGGAAAAACCAAGAAGAGCTTCACTACAGGTGGCGAAGCAGGCTACCGCGGCGAAAAAATCAGCGACCTACTAAAGCGCATGACCTAAGCCAATTTTCTGTGGTTTTTGTAAAACGCAAAAAGGTAATTGCCAGCTCCATGAGTTATTTATTGTTCAGGGTCTTTGGAGTGTAAATCATAAAGTAGTTGTTACTCATCAGGGTCATTTTCAACCCTTTCTTGTCAACAATTGACTGCAAAAACCCAAGGGATGATTCGTTAATACTTTCCTTTTTGATACATAACGTGCAGCCTTCTACCTCAGGGTACATGGAGCCAACGATGTGGATATGGGGGCAACCTATGAATATGTTGTCCTCTGCCTTTCCCCCTCCTTTCGGAAACGATTTTTTAATTTCCTTGCTCAATCGGGTTATTTGTGTCATATTCAAAAAAGGCACTCGGTAAAACTCTTGTTTAATCTCCTAATAAATCTTATGTTTTTAGAATTAATATAACCCAGCACGGGAAAAGGCACTTTGCTTCCGTTTTCAAGAGTAACGGTTCAATTGAACTGATTTGCTGAGTTACTCTTCAGGCTTTGCCCTGAAAGAGAGCAACAATAAAACGACTGTTGACACGATGAATATTGCTCCAAATATTGAGATGGGAATTTTGAAAACAGGCAGATCATGAAGAACCTCGTTCGACGGAAGAGCAAGCGCATAAGATGCCAAGAAAACAGCGTAAAATATTGCTCCTGCTCCTTGAGCCAGAAACACAAGTGAGGCTAATTGTTTACTCTTCAAATGAGCCAACCTCCACGTTTCCACTGTTGCAATATTATGCTTTCGTTTCTTTATAAGAGTGCTTCCTGAAAGAAATGGAAAGCAACCTCACCGCAAATGTAATATATTCAAGGGCGGCGACACTTTAATTCTTGAACGGATGTGGATGGAAATGACGGTTGCGAATAGAGATTGGCCACTCAGGATCGGCCTTCTTTTGGTGTCCCTCTCGTGGTTTTCTTACATGCTCTACGAGTTCACTAACGGTGTGATCAATCGTGGGCCCCTCGAGAATTTCTTTGTTCTGTTAACGGATGTGCCCCAGTGCATCGGTCTCGGCTTCAGGACAGCAGCAGGATTCATCGCCGTAGTCATTGTTCTTTTCTACGTTGTCAAAAAGGACCTTTCGAAGCCCGAAGCTTTGATGGCGCTCAGGCTTATCGTGCTGTTTGAAGCTGGCTACTGGCTCCTGAGTTTCTTCATGTCTGGTGTTTTGGGAACGCTCGGGCTTGCAGATGTTTCTTTAGGCTTCAGCAACATGATCGTGATGCTGGTTGAGAACAATTTGCCCTGTTTGGTGCAGTCAATTGGTCTTACCGCTTTTTTGATAAAGTTGTTTTTTGAATTAAGCCCGAACAAACCTGCGAAAAACGCTATAAAGTGGGGTTTGATTGCAGGAACCTTTTACGTTTTTGTCTTCTGGCTTAACAACACAGGCAACTGGATAGCCGCGGTAATTGAAAAAGGAACAGATTACCTTCTCTATCCGTCTAACATGTTCAGTTTTCTCTTCACCACGGTCGGCTTGCTCCTCCTCGCGATTTATGCGGCGTATTTCTCCAAAAAATCCGTAGGAACCGAATCCTTAGAAGAGCTTAATCTGCGCACCGTAGGCGTCATCGTAACAATTGTTGGACTGTACTTCGCCGTGAACTATCTTATGTGGATTTACCTTGGAAGCGTAGGCGGCTGGGGCACATGGTACGCCTGGATAATGGGCCACAACCTGGACCTTTGGGCAATGTCCCTGCCCTTCGTCGGATTACCCTTGCTGTACCACAGAAAACCTGCAACACAATAACAAAACTGACGCCACATCAACCAGAAAAAACGCGTCAATTGAAAAGTGTGTCTTCAAAGAAAATGGAGTTAGGTTCTATTCTGTTTTGTCGGTCATTTTCGAATGCCTGCTTTTCTTGAAGTACACCAGTAAGCCAGCGGCAACGACCACAGCGATGGAAACAGCAGCAACAAGCACAACGGGAGAAACTGGTTCAGCCTCTTCTATTGCAAAGCAGACCGTTTGGGAAACCCCCGCGTTACCTGCTTCGTTTGTTGCATAAATGGTGAGGTTATGCGGACCCAATAATAGTCCAGTGATGGTTGTGTTACCTGAAACTTCAGTGACGCCTTCATTATCAAGACTGTAAAACATCCGAGACAGCGGCTCGTTTGATGAAAACTCCAGCGGAATGCTTGCGCTATGGTATGTTTGGTTTTCTGGTGAGACCAACTTGATTTCCGGGGATGAGGTGCCATTCGACGGGGCGGGCGTGCCAAACCCGAAAGGCACGTACTGCTCATTTGTTGGCAGGGAAGAACCCATGACATAAGGAGAGCCGGCAATCGCGTACAACAAATCGTTAACCACTGTGACAGCCAGCCACCCCCGAGCAGTCGGCATCTGAGCGCCATAGTCCAAGAGTCATTTTCGGGATCATACACTTGAGTGAAGTTTAAAGCAACCATTTCGGGTCCTCCACCGATTACGTAAATTCGCTTGGGCGCCAACGTGCCAGTTGTCGCTCCGGCAGCAGCGTACCGCACGCTTTCTGGAAGGGAAGCCCCCATACTCCAGCTGTCAGTTGTAGGATCATAAATCTGAGTATAATCTACGAGAGTGCCCTGATACAACCCCTCAAATCCGCTTATCACGTAGATTTTGCCGTCAACAACAGCGCGCTAGAGTTCCGTCTATTCTCCTAGGATTCTTCTGAACGCTGGGAACATTTCAGCCGCTCTTTCACGCATCAACAGCTCGTAGTACTGGTAGATGATGCCAACCGAAAGCAAGATACCTGTTCCCGTGCCGAAAACGCCTAGGAAATCCGCAATCCCAGCAATCAACCCCACGATTAATCCGCCGAGAACCGTCACCACAGGAATATACCGCTTAAGAACCGCCTGTATAGGCCTTCCCGAACGCCGATAACCCGGAATCTGCATCCCCGAATCCATAAGCTGCTGAGCCACCTTATCCGGACCAAGACCACCAACCTCAAGCCAAATAAGCGAAAACACCGCACAGAAAACCACAAGAATCCCCAAGTAAACCGAAGCCCGAATCGGCTCAGCCGCCACACTCGTAATGTTATTCGGCGGAGTAACAAAATACGCCAAACCCCCAATAGGCTGATTATTCGTCGCATTATACTGGCCAATCAGGTCAAGCAAGAAGTTTTGCCCTGGAGCTGGACGACCCTGAGTACTCCAAATAAGCTGAGAAAAGAAGTACACGTTAGCAAAAAGCGCAGACGCAAAGATAACCGGAAGATTAGACACGTACAAAAGCTTAATCGGATAACGACTGCGGAAACCCTTGTAACCCGCATAAGTCATCGGCAACTCGATTCTCACGCCTTCCAGGTAAATAATAATCAAGAACGTGCCAATCGTGGCGAAGAACCCAATCAAAGACGGATACGAACCCACACCAACAATCCACTGCGTCAACGTCAAACCCCCACCGCGCAAAAGATTATCCAGCGAACCCACAAACAAACCCGCACCCGGATTAAACGCCTGCCACAAAATATTCTGAGCCACACCCGCCATAATGAACAGGCTGATACCACTGCCTAATCCCCACCCTTTCTGCACAAGCTCATCCAGCAGCATCACAATTACCCCAGCGCCAATAAGCTGCAGGAAAATCACCAGCGTTGTGGGTCCAGCAATGGCACCGTACATCCCGCTGATTATGTACGCTGAAGCCTGGATTCCAGTAAGCAGTATGGAAAAGAACTTGCTCGCCACCGTGAACAAACCCCTATCCTGCGGATCAGACATGTCAGCCTGTATGATGGCAGAACCAACCAGCAACTGCAGAATCAAGCCTGCAGTGACTATGGGACCGATGCCAAGCTCCATAAGGGTGCCACGGTTTGAGGCGAAAATCACCCGTAACTGGCCGAATTGATCCTGTATGTCGCTGGAGATTCCGTAAAGCGGGATCTCAGACATAACCAAGTAGACGATGAGAACTATGGCGGTCCAGAAGATTTTCTCGTTAAACCCCACTTTGCGTTCAGGAACCTTAATTTCAGGCAGAACTCTTGCCAAGGGTTTAAAGATGCTTAGGAATCTTCCGGCCATTGACTAAGTTTACTCTCCGTGTTCCTCAGACGCGGTTAGGATTTTTCCGCCGGCTTTTTCAACTTTTTCTGCTGCGGTTTTTGAGCATGCAGCCACGGTTATGGTTAAGGGTTTGGCAATTTTGCCTGTTCCCAGAAGTTTCGTGTAGCCCATGCTTGTCAGGTCTATGTGCGCCGTGCCGTTTTCGACGGGTAACTGGCTAAGCTGCGTGATGTTGATGGTGTTTTCTCGGCGTTTGAGGCTTTGCCGTGAAGTGAAGCCTTTTTTGCCGAAGTAGTCGGGTTCGTGAGTTACCACGTAGCTCCACAAGTGTTTATGTCGTCCGACTTTTCGTTGTCCTTTTGATCCTGCGTCTCGGTGTTGTCCTATTCTGCCGTAGCCGTGTGTTCGGCTGCCGCGCATTTTTCGGGTTTTTCTTTCTTTATGGGGCATTTTCTTTCCAGCTTTTTTTGTTTAGTGTTCTTTCTTTTGGTGCTTTTTTGAGTTTGATTTCGAGGACGCCGTTTTTGTAGGTGGTGTGTACGGCGTTTGGAACCACTTCTTTGGGTAGATTTAAGCTTTTGTAGTATCTGCGGTCTTTGGCTTTTGCTGATAGTGTTAGTTTCTGGTCTTTCACATTTATTTTTAGTGTTTCCTTATTAAAGCCTGCGATTTCGGCGACGATGGTTATCCAGTTTTTTTCTTGGAATATGTCTATGAGGGGTTTTGGGTTTTTCCATTTTCTTTTTGCGAAGTCTTTTGAAGAGCGGTAGTAAGGGGGGTAAATGTTTCTGGCTGCTCGCAAAGCGGCAACGTGGAGGATTTTTGAGTGGTCCTTTGCGTTTGTTAGGTCTAGCCACCGTAAATGTTTGGGGCTTCTTCTCCACTTAGTGCTCAACTTTGCGTCTCCTAGATACAATGGCATTTCCAACGTAACTTTAAAATGTATCGCAAAGCCGCACGGGTTTTTTCTGAAAGCTTAGTTGTGGCTCTGACGTGCATTTTTTGTCTATACCCCCTTATTTAAAGCAGGTGCGTGCGCCGTTTTCCGCATGCTATTGGGCGGTTTCCGCGCCAATACGGACCTACCCCCTCTATAGTTTTCTGCATCGATCTGCTATTAGGATCCAAATAGGCTCCAAATATGACGGGTTGCCAATGAATCGGGCATAAAGAATAGCCCTGGAGTGGATTAAGCCTACTCTCTTGCATTCGCCCCTTCAACAAACAGGAGAAAAACGGGTCCTTAAGAACCCTCACGAAATTTACCAATTCACCAATTTACCAAGAAATTTACAAAAGTTTGTTACTCGTAGGCTTTTGCTCTTCGCCCCACATAGTGGATCAGGATTGTTTTTTCGTCCCACAGCACTTCATATACTATTCGGGTAGCACCCCACTCTGATTCTGTACGTATTGTCGCAGCCTTTGAGTTTGCAGACATCCGCTTTCTTGAATGGGATAGGGTCGTTTTTCAAAATGAGTATGACGGATTTTATTTTCTGTTTCTGTTTGCGGTCTGTTTTTGCGAGGGTTTTGAGGGCTTTTCTCTTAATTTTAACGGTGAACATCGGCTTTAGCCCAGCGTCTTCATCAGTTCTTCTTCGCTGGCGATTTCGTCTTTTTCCCTTATGGCTTTCTTTTCCTCTTCGGTCGGTTCTTCCGTGGGTACGAGCTTGTCCACTAACTCCTTGTAGAGGAGCTTGATTTCTTTCAATTCCTCTCGGATGTCTTCCAAAACTCTGGTGCTCACGATTTGACCCCTCGTAATTGTCTATTAGAACCCGCGTTTATATCTCTTATGAAACCATCTTGAAAAATCCCTTGAAAAGGTGGAAAAAAGCCGGCAAGAACCCTAACGAAATTCACCAACAAACTTGCTAATTTACAAATATCGAGTTTTTTCTTCCAAGTCTTTGCCTTATCCGATAAGTTTTTGTTTAGACTTAAACTATTAGGTTACAGTTGGAGGGGAATTATGCCAGAGTGTGACCAGTGCGGGAGGGAAGAGACGCTTCCTTTTAGATGTACATACTGCGGTGGTAATTATTGTGTTGAACATAGACTTCCAGAGAACCATAACTGCTCTTATCGTCCTAAGGTTCCTCCACCGTACCTAACTACATATGGCAATGAACAACCGTTGGAAAAGCCATCTGTAGAGCGTAAGCAATTCTCTCTGAAGAAGTTAGTCGCATTATCTGCAATTGTCATAATAGTTGGTGCTATTCTCTGGTCTGCATACCCCGCTCTCGTTCAATTTAATCAAAGTCCGTCAGCAACTCCTTCTCCTTCCATGGTGCCTCCAGTGCCGAGTACGACTCCATCGCATACTACGTCGCCGTCGCCAGATACAACTCCATCAGAGGTAAGCCATGAAGAATTGGTGGATTACGCCTTGTCGCTAATCAATTCTGACAGGCAATCTTATGGATTGCAGACTGTTACGCTTAGCAGCGTTGATTCTGGGCAGCGTCACGCTGAAAACATGCTTAAGGGGGGGTTCCTTAGTCATTGGGACACGAACGGTTACAAGCCATATATGCGATACACGTTGGCGAATGGAAAAGGGGCAGTATCCGAGAATGCTGCCTGGTCATATGACAGCGGAGGACTTGACCCAGCTAATGCTATTGAGCAGCTGGAGCATGACATGATGTATGATGATGCTTCCTCGGATTGGGGTCATAGAGACAACATACTTAACGCATTCCACAACAAGGTAAACATAGGAATAGCCTACGACCGCAATAACATGTATTTCGTTGAAGACTTTGAGGATGACTACATATCATGGTCGACACTATCGCTCTCTAGCCAAGTTATTATGCAGGGAACCATTTTGAAATCAGGAGAATTAATTTCGCAGGTAGCGATTTACTTTGATAAAAGTCTGGAAATTACGTTATAGTGGATGAAGAAAGAAAAAAAACTTGTTGACAAACTCTTTGATTTAATAATTGAACATGATTCACAACTTCAAGGAGCGCAAAACCTAAGGAAATGAAATATGGTGGCAATAATTGTTCTTTAGAAAAGGCAAGCCAAGTATTGATGGAAAAGATGGCAAGAAAGAGGCGACAGGTGTTGAACGAATGATTGTTTTTAAATTAAATGATGGCACATGGAAACGGCTTATGAAAGATTTTAACATAACTAAAGACTGAAAGAGATTTAATTGAATCAGCCCGAAAAATGTACCAAGAACGATATGCTGGTGCATATGACTTTTATCGATTTAAGTTACGAGATGGTGGAATCTTGGAAGTAACATCAAAATTTAGTTATGAAAATATCTGGAAAATGTGGATAGAACGCGGTGGCAAAATAGGCATAGATGGGTATGTGGCTTGGGGATTCAAATTTAAGAAAGATGACGAAGAATGGAACAAACAGGTAATGATTATGTCTATATTGAAGGGATTCAACGATAATAAAACTCTCGGTTCAGGAGATTTAGAGTTGGATAAAAATCTCGTCCATGACTTCATTCTCACTTCTTTGGCTCGGTTGCAGGCAGAAGAGAAAAACCGAAAAAAGAAGATGGATTCTCTATCAGCTATTAAAAGACAAATTAAGCGGTATGACTTGCCCAAGATAGAAGCAGACAAATTTAAGAAAGTCATTGATTCAATGTGACAGCAAATATCGTATCTTGATGATATAGACCATTAAGCCACACTGCTTGTTTACAGGCCGTGAATCATGTTTCGTGTCGTAGTTGGCGGAAAGGGTTTGACTTGCATAGTTTTTAAACGTGAGTCTACACACATTACTGTGCAATCACGGAAGGTAATGCAGGTTTGAATGGTAAGCCGCTTGTTTCAATAGTCAGCGTGGGCTTGTCGAAGTTCGGAAAGCACGAAGGCTTGTACGCACGGGAGCTTTTCGCCGAAGCCGTCAAAGAAGCGTTCGACCGCTGCCCACTGCTGGAGCCTAAACGCGACATCAAAGCCATGTTTGTGGGTCACATGGGCGAAGCGTACGAGCATCAGGGTCACACGGGCGCGGCAGCCGCGGACTGGGCAGGACTCCTCAACATACCCGCCACACGGACGGAAGCGGCGTGCGCAAGCTCAGGCGCCGCACTGCGCTCAGGCATCTACGCCGTGCTCTCAGGCTTAGCCGACGTAGTCATGGTCGGCGGCGTCGAAAAAATGACGCATCGAACCACCGCGGAAGTCACCGAATACCTTGCTATGGCTTCGGACTACCCGTTCGAGCAGTGGCACGGCATCACCTTCCCAGGCTTATACGCGCTCATGGCAACGGCGCACATGCACCGTTACGGCACTACGGAGGCGCAGATGGCGGAGGTGGCGGTGAAAAACCATCACCACGGAACGCTGAACCCGAAGGCGCACATGCAGAAGGAGATAACCGTGGAAACCGCCCTCAACAGCCGCCCCGTCGCCACGCCCCTGAAGCTTTATGACTGTTCGCTCATCACGGACGGCGCAAGCTGCCTCATCCTCACCACGCCTGAGCTGGCAAGCAGGTTCACGGACCAGCCCGTCCACATCACAGGCACAGGACAAGCCAGCGACACCATAGGCCTATACGAACGAGAAAGCCTCACCTCGCTGAAGGCAGCAAAACTCGCCGCGCGAACAGCCTACGACATGGCACATGTCACGCCCGAAGACTTAGACGTGGCTGAGGTGCATGACTGCTTCACCATCGCCGAGATAATGGCTTATGAGGATTTGGGCTTCTGCCCGACAGGCAAAGGCGGCACGCTCATAGAAAGCGGCGAAACACGCCTCGGCGGACGCTTGCCAATCAACACAAGCGGCGGACTCAAAGCCAAAGGGCACCCGGTGGGCGCAACAGGCACCGCCCAAGCGTATGAGATTTATTTGCAACTGACGGGTCAGGCAGACAGGCGCCAAGTCCAAAACGCCCAAGTGGGCTTAACGCACAACGTCGGCGGCTCAGGCGCAACCGCCACCGTACACATCTACAGGAGCAACCGCTAAATGACCGAAGCGCCCTTCACCATCGACCAGTTCTACAAGTTCCTTGCGCAGGGCAAACTCATGGCAGGCAAATGCACGCACTGCGGAAAAATCCACCTGCCCCCCCGACCCCTCTGCGACAACTGCTTCCACCAAGAATTCACGTGGCTGGAGATAGCCGGCACAGGCAAACTAGTCACCTACACCGTCATCCATGTCGCACCCGAACAGTTCCAGCGGCTGGCGCCCTACGCCGTCGGCATCGTCGAACTAGAAAACGGCTTAAAACTCCCCGGCATGATAACAGGCGCCACGCAGCTGCACATCGGCATGACGTTAACCATAGACTTCACCACATGCACCAACGCGCAGCCATGGCCGCAGTGGCCCCGATACTGCTTCAAACCCGCATAAAAAAAGCGTATTGTGACTACAAACGGAAACAACATACGTTTAATAGTTTTTTCAACCATCCCAACCAGCAGGGAGAAGACTTATGAAATGCCCAGTATGCTCACACAGGCTAAGCTTTGATTTAAAACGCAGGTCCGCTTCGTGTCTGGACTGCGGCTGGAAAAAAACCTTCACAAGTCCAACATAAAACCCAAAAAATTTTCTCCAACACGAACCTAACGCCACGAGCCACATTGCCCTAATTTTAACAGGCTCCGCTAACAACGAACACTCCGCAGCGTACGAAAGAAACTAGGCGTACCAGTCAGGGTAACGGGAACGGCGACACCAATGAATGGTGTTAATCTTTCCACAACTCTTGCACTCATAATCCATCTTCACGCTCTGCTCACACTCTTTCTCGATTCTGGAAGCAGTAGTATGCAAGTCATCCGGAGGATGCACCTCAAAATGCGAACCACAATTGACACAACCGAACCTTTTCAACTTAACCTTGCCACTCATCTTGCCTCACCCTAATACAGTCTCAAAGCAACTAATAATCTTACAGGTCCCACAAAACCCCGAAAACGCATCAAACACAAAAAAACTGCTAACTCTTTTTATAAAGATAAATCGTATGCGAAGGATAACCCAAACTCGGATTCTCACAGAAATTCTCCACCTGCACAGGCTTCCACCCCACAATCTCATAATCATGAGAAACCACTCGCACACCCTTCTTAAGCTCACTATCCAGCTTCCCCCGAATCTTCTCATTCGCACTCGTCGTCAAATACAAAAACACCACATCAGCAGAACCCAAATTCACCCCAAACATATCCCCATTCACAATCGTCACCCGATCCCCCAAACCATTCTCATGAATCGTACCCAACGCCTTCTTCGCCAAATCCTCCCGCAACTCCACACCCACAGCCCTAGCGCCAAAAGCCTTCGCCGCCATAATCACCGTCCTGCCATCACCCGACCCCAAATCAAAAAACACCTCCCCCGCCCGCAAATCAGCCAACTTAAGCATATGCTGAATCACCAAAACAGGACTCGGAACAAACGGCGCAATAAACACCACGCAACCCTCCGCTAAGCCACGTACGCGTCCTTCTTCGGCATCGGCCGCTTAGCCTCACCGCACTTCACACAACTCTGGGCACACAAATCCAAATACTTCTCCTCATCACCCGAACCCACCGCCTCAGCCGCCCTCTGACACAACTCACTAGGCTCCAAACAACCTTCATCCCTGCAAAGATTCGAAATGTACAAGCAGACATCCTGCACGTCCTTAGGCTCCAAAACCGCCCGGTTCGTACGCACCAAAAGACACAACTCCCGAGCCATCACACACGTCTTAACATACTGAATCCGCTTAAGAACCTCATCCCGAAGCTTTCCACGGCTAATCTCCACGGTTCAAGTCTCCTAAATAGCGCGACTCCACACTGAAGCACAATACGGCAACTTCACCTTAAAAAGGTGTTGATACACCCCATAGACACTCCCACCAAGCGCCAACTACCTGAAACGCCTACTCAAAGCCTTACGCTCCGCCTCAAGCACCAACTCATAAAACCTGTCATCCAACCGCGGCTCCTTCTCAAGAACACCCGCCACATCCAAAGCCCGAACTTTCCTGGCGCTTAAAGCCACAGCCGCAGCCTTCCCATACTTCTCCACCAACCGCGCCGTCTGCAACGCATCCGCCCGCAGCCGCTCCTCAGCCTTCGCCAGCTTCTCCCCCTTCTTCTCCACCAAAGGCAACGCCATCTCCTCATCAACCTTCAAAACCCCAAGAGCCAGCGACCCACAACGCGGACACCGCGGGTGATCAGGCAAGTCCTTCACCTGAATCATATCCAAGTAGTCCCAGCAGTTCGTACACACGAAAGTGTCCGTCTCGTTCAGCAACCTGGCCTTGGCGGACTCCACAAGCACTGCACGCATCCGCTTCGGAGGAATAAGATCCGTTTTCATGCTCACCCTTTCGATGCCCACACGAGCCACAGGAGTCGCGTTACCCTCCGTCTGCAACACCTGCAGCTTGACCTCGCCGTCCCGAAGCTTGCCTAACACCTGTACCAGCCCGTCAACGTCCAGGTCCTTCGTGAAAACCTCCTTCAACCCCTCCTCGTAAATAGGCGTATCCTCAAAACTTGTAATCAACTTCTGAAGGCTCACGCTGCTGAAGTCCGCCCACTTCTTCAAAGCCCCAAAACGGCGAGCCACATGAATTATGCGCCGCTTGAAAAGCCCAGTTTTAATGGTTGACCTTGTAAGCGTGTCCTTCACCGTTTGCTCGGGCATGGCTTGTAACTCGTCAAAAACTTCAAGGATGCGCGCCGAGTTTGCCGTGCCGATTGTCTGCACGAATATGCGGTAGGGGTCATGCTGTACCACTATGCCGTGTCCGAGTTTATCTGAGAGAATTTCCCCCAGCAGCTGAGCCAAAGCCCTGTTCGTGAGAGAGCCGAAGTTGGAGTGGATTATGACGAAGTCCTCCCAGTCCTCAAGCACCACGCGTTTGTCGGTGGGAACAGCCAAGCCCGCGTTCACCTGCTCCACCGTCTCCGCCACCGCACGCATCATCGTCTCCTTCTCAGCTGGGTACCGCTCACCGAGCAGCACGCTGGTTTCCTCCGCTGACAGCCCACTTCTGATTTTTTCTTCCACAAACCCTCTTATCCAAGCCACTTCCTGCGCTATCTGAAAAGGCACAGGAATTTCCTCGCCTATCCAGCTGGGGATGGCGCCGGTGGGGTCATCCACGGGTCTGACGTAGACTTTGTCTTCGGTGATGTGTACTATGTGCCAGGGGCTGCCTCGGATGATGAATTTGGTGCCGGCTTTTCCGTACTCCGCCATGAACGCTTCATCTAAGACGCCGATTGAGGTGTCGCTTGAGTTGTCCACAACCAGGAACTGTTTTTCCACGGGAATCATGGACAGGTTGTCGAAGTAGTATTCGAAGAGGGCTTTGGTTCGCGAAGGTTTCAGGACAACTTGGTCTTCGAAGGAAACCCAGGCTAAACGTGGAAACCGGCTGTGCATGTACTTGAGCACTTTCTCCACGTCTTCCAAGGTCAGGTCCTTGTAAGGGTAGGCGTTTCTTGCGATTTCCAGAATTTCGGTGAAGGCTAACCGCCTGTTCTTAAGCAGCAACCCTGCTATTTGGTGGGTTAGGGCGTCGTAGGGTTTAGGCGGAACCACCACGGGTTCCAGCTCCTCGGTTAGGGCTCTTCTTGCGATAACCAATGCTTCTAACGTGTCGTCGGAGTCCATGCCGATAATTACGCCTTTCGCCACGCGGCCTACTCTGTGGCCTGCTCTTCCGACGCGTTGGATGAGCCTTGTGACTTGTCGGGGGCTCATGTACTGTATGACCAGGTCGATGCGGCCTACGTCTATGCCGAGTTCGAGGCTGCTGGTGGCGATTAAACCTTTGAGGTAGCCTCTTTTGAGGCCTGTTTCAGCCGCTATTCTCGATGGTTTGGCGAGGGAGCCGTGGTGGATGGATACTGGGAAGTCTATGTTCCACACTTTCAGTCGGCTTGCCAGCACTTCGGAGACGGAGCGGGTGTTGGTGAATAGAAGCACGGATTTGTGTTTGCTCATGTAATCGCGGATTATTTTTAATCGGGCTGCCACTTCTGGATGCGTGTAAAGCTTCCCTGCAAGGCTTACGTCTTCCTCGGTTGGTTGGGGATAAAGCACTTGTAACCGCACCATCTTGGCGACGGGCACGCGGACAATCTCTACGGGTCGGTTGTTGCCTACGAGAAACTGGGCTACCTTCTCGGGTGTGCCTATGGTGGCGGATAACCCTATCATTTGAAAGTCTTTGTTGATGAGGTTGCGCACGCGTTCTAACGCCAGGGACAGTTGGCTTCCGCGTTTGCTGTCCGCCAGTTCATGCACTTCATCGATTATCACCCACCGCAGGCTCTGCAGATGCTGCCGCAGTATCCAACCAGATAATACGGCTTGCAACGTCTCAGGCGTGGTTATCAAAATGTCTGGGGGGCTTCGCGACTGCCGCGTTCTTTCTTTTGTTTCGGTGTCGCCATGCCTGACCGCCAGCCCAATGTCCAAGTTGTTGCACCACCACTCAAGCCGCTCCATAAGGTCGCGGTTCAAAGCCCTCAGGGGCGTGATGTACAATACTTTTATGCCGGGTGTTTTCGGCGCTTGGAGCAGCATGCTGAGCACGGGGAGGAACGCGGCTTCGGTTTTGCCTGTTGCCGTAGGCGAGATAAGTAACACGTTTTTGCCTTCGATGATTTTGGGGATTGTTTTTTCTTGGGGTTCAGTGGGTTCAGGGAATCCTTTCTGTTCAATGAGCCTTCGAACTGGCTTCACAAGCATATCAAAAACGCTTTCAGAAGATTCCTGCAAATCTGGTTAGACCTCAAGCGGCGAGAACATTAGCGGAGAATCAACGGTAAAAACGTTTTGGAACGCTTAACTAATTCGAACATATGCGCCGAAACGCTACGCGTCACACCGTGGAAAACTTCCGGACGGCAACTTACACGACCTTGAACTCCAACCTATATAAAAGGGAGGGGTAGTCGTTTCAGAGCATAATAATCCGTTTCACATCAAGATATATCTTGAAACATTTGGAACGCTTGCGTCTCAAAATTTTCGAGTTGAAAGAGGAAAAAACGGTGTAGCGCTTGCTGCTTTCGTCTAGCTTATGTCTCAATAGCGGTTTTTTGCGTTGTCTTAACGGTTTTCCATGCTTTTGACATAAAAATGTTTAATCTTGATGTTGAAACAGAAATTTTCTATTCGAAAACAATGGAAAATTATATATCTATCATCATAAGAAACCATGCAACGTAACATCATGGAGGAATGTAAATGGCTAAATGTCCAAAATGTGGAGCCGAAGTAGCAAAGCCAACAAAGACATGGAAAATGGCAGGTCGCCCAGACAAGCAAGGAAAAAGAATGCAACTGGAAATCGGGCTATACAAATGCCCAAAATGCGGCGCCAGCTTCCGCGAAGTGCTAAGTAAAAAGAAAATCTAAACCTGCACTGCACAACAACACGCAAACATTCATCAACGCTTTAGTGTTGACGATTACCCTTTAACCTCCTCATTTTTCCTTTTTTAAAGCGTTAAGTTTTATAACATAGAACGCCTATTGAACAAGAATATTTCAACATCCAACCGAGGCACACCATTGACAGTTAATCTCAAGAAACTCTGGCAGAACGAGTACATCCAAACCGCCGTCGTCATCGGCGTAATCGCCCTAGTAGTATTCGGCTTCTGGTTCGGCTCACAAGCAGTGCTGAACACGCCATACCCCGCGTTGGCAGTGGTAAGCGGCAGCATGTGCATCCCACAAAACGACATGTGCGACGGCTGGACGCATCCTTTCTCCCGCACCCTGCACATAGGAGACCTGATTATTGTTCAAGGCGTTGATCCAGCAGACCTTAACGCCAACTACCCAAACAGCGACATAATCGTTTTCCACAAACCTGAAGACCCAAGTGAGCTTATTGTACACCGGATAGTGGCTGAAGAGGAAAGAAACGGCACGTTATACTTCTACACTAAAGGAGACGGAAACAGCCGCGTAAAGTGGCCCGAAATTCCTCCGCCATCCGACTATGACCCGTGGAACAACCGCCAAGGCGTTCCCGAGGACCTTGTGGTTGGCAAAGTAGTCATGCGTATTCCCTGGGTTGGGCACATCGCCCTTTTCATGAATCCACGACAGAATCCTTGGGGTCTGCCCATCGTCATAGCGCTCATAATATTAATCGTAATTCTTGAGTTTGTTGTTCCCTTGATGAGGGAGAAAAAGCCCGCTGAACAGCAGGAAAAAGCACGACAGCAACCATAGATGTATTTATAAAAATAGAACACTTGTGGCGATTTCTCCCGCATAATCTTCCTTTTTTCTTTTTTTGGCGATATTAATTCTTTTTAAGTTATTGCGTACAATCATATTAATATCCCATCTTTCAATGCTGAAGTGCTCCCGTGTGTGATGGGGAAATGGGTTGGTAACACGCTTTATTAGACTATTTGACAAATGGCACGATTAAGAGTTTGCTGGGGCTCCGCAGAAGCGACTCAAGGAGAAAAGATTCAATTTGCCTAACAGACTGCTAACTGTTAGCTCTATTTCAGCAGAGCCCACTCAGCCCAAGGCTTTTCTCCTTTCTGTGTGTTACCCCAAAAAAAGAGGGGGAAGATTGTTTGGTTTTTGCTGTGCACTTATCGTTTTCTGAGCATCAGCACAATTATTAATGTGGCTACCGCGATTGCGACGATTATGCCGATTGTTGCGGGCACTAAGTACAGATCAGCTGTAGATGGTGGCGGAGGAGTCGGTGTTGGAGTAGCCTGCGGCGCTTCTTCCACGTTTATGTATGTGTAAGCGAATGATCCTCCGTATGCTTCGGACCCTTTGAATGTGGCGATGATAGTGTACATGCCTGGAACTTCCGGCGTGAACGGTAGAGCGAATTGACCTGTAATGTCGCTTGTGGTGTTGCCTATCTCGTAGAAGTTGCCGTTAGGATCATAAGTCTCCAGTATTACTTCAACTCCGGTAGCGTTCGCGGGCATCGGTCGTTGTTGGAACAGGTATTCCATCCAACCAGCCATGCTTGCATCGGATATTGCCGGGGTACCTTTGAGCGTGAAGTCCGTGCTACCAGCCACGTTGATCCTGCCGGAAGAAGTCTGATCAGTCACTGTGCCCTTAATCATTACGCTGCTTCCGTACACTGAGACCTCAGATGACGCAGTAACTGTGGTGGCGCTGGGTCCCTTGCCTAAGCAGTAGATGCTGTCGTCGTGATTATCGAGATATATGATGCGGCTGTCAGATAGCACCACTTTTGCTCCTCCTTCAGGATGTGGATATGCCTCTAGTCGCCAGACCAGCTGGCCCGTGTCACAGTCTATGCAGAAGAGTGCACTGTCACGTCTAATCGGGGCAGTTTGACCAGCCCACGGCGTCGATCCATCTACGTACAGGTAGGTGTGCCCCGTATACGGGTCATCAACCCAGAACTGTAGGACGAGTGGCGTGTGTGTTGAACCCTGTGTTTCAAGGTAGCCAATGTCTGGGGCTGACCAGTTCCAGTAGAATTCGCCTGTCGTAGCGTTAAAGCAGTATATTATTCCCCAAGCGCACTCCTCCGTAGGTCCACCACTTGGGCCTACGGTGTAGGCTTTGCCGTCATGGAAATGCATTGCCGTGCCATAGAAGGACCAATCTGACTCTATTGTGTTCGTCCATAGTTGCTTTCCTGTTGAGAGGCTGTAAACCCATTGTTTACCGGTTACGGGTTCTTCGAAATAGAATGTGCCAGATGCGCCGTCTACAACGGCCAATGATACTCCACCGCCAGCGGTGGCGTTGGGGTAATCGTCTGTTGCTTTGGGTGGCGTGAAAGGAGTAGTCCATAGTGTTTGGCCCCAGGTTGGCGCCTTGAGGCTGTAAGCCCTCAGATAGCCATCAACCGTCCCTCTAGCGTCGTTTTGACCGTTTACGCCGGTTATCACGTACTCCCCTGGCTCAACCCATTGAATTGAACCCGGTGTGCCTCCGACTGACACGTTCATTGAGAAGCCGTTATGGCCGTCATATGTTGCTCCGTAATCAGTGGAACCTCCTTGAGATACAGTTGATGAGCCAGGTCTCCAGAACCAGTAGTTGTTGCCTGTTGAAGTCAACGGAATATTGGTAGTGCCGTTATAGAGCGTGGCAGGAGGGTAAATTCCGAAACTAGATTGCCACCAGATAGCCTGGGTTGTGTTCCAAATCTGCATGTAGTAGTTGGGTGCTGCTGGAGTTCCGAGGTTGACAAAGTTGAGGTAACATATGCTTCCTATTGAGTCTCTGAATTGTGTTCCGCTAGTAGATACGTTGTCTATGCTAAGGATGCGGCGTCCTGAAAATGCGTCTAACATGTCCCAAGTACTATATCTTGTAACAAAGTATCCAGGAAAAATCTGTACTCTTTGAGGAGTTCCAGCCTGGGTGTTCCACAGGTATGAGAAGCCTCCGCCTTGGTTAGGGCTCTCATAGTTAAGGACCTGTCCCATTGAGGGCATAGCAGATTGTCCATCCGTGTTGTTTTCGAAGTATATCGTTTCGCCATTGTAGAGATTGATGCAGAACCATCCTTGGCGTGGAGGATTATTCACCGAATAGTAGCCCCTGCCGTCCAGACACACTAACGGACTGGAGAAGGTTTCGTAGGCTATGCCGTTGTAGAATGCTGTGTCATTGTAGCCGCCCATTATACCTCCGGTCCAAGCTGGGCGAGTCCATAGCACATGCGGGCTCAGCACTGCTGCTTGGTTTTGTACTCCTTTTGTTCTACTTAAAGTCGTATCCCAAGGTTGACCCAACCACTGCCCCATAATGGTGCTTCCCCAGCCTCGGTTATTATCGTACACTGGGCGAGTCCAGTAACCAGTTGGAAGCGGGGTTTCTACGTACGAGGGGATTGGCTCCTCCTGCACGGTAAAGTGAGTTGGGTCGCTTGTGCTGGCTGCGTAAATGTCGCCTACAGCTATATGGTGGGTATTGCCAGGGATGCCTGTTATGGTTTGTCCGGGGAACCTAGACACGCAAGTATACTCGCCAACTTTAGTTGGTGTATATGAGGTGTATGCTCCTCCTACTGGATCCGATGTTAGCGGTCCGATCGTTTCTTTGTTTCCACTGGGGTCTGTGATGTCTACGTAAAAGGTCCATCTATCGCCGATGTTGCCTGCTGCGGTTGGAGGTACCGCGTTTAGCCAGAAGACGATTATTACTTGCTGGTTTACTCCTACAAGGGGGGGTGAAACACCGATGTAGCAATACGTGTTGTAGTTCCATGGCGGATCATGTGCATAAGTTGTTGGCAAGATAACAAGCGTAAAAGCAATGGTCAACGTCAGAAACAAAGCAATCGTGATAGCGGTTTTATTTTTAGCCATTTTTTCTTTTTTTCCTATAATTTTATGATTAAATTATGTGCTGGTTTTGTTTTTAACAGGTGTTCGGTGGCACACCTACTGACAATTGCGAAAAACTTAAACCCAAAAACAATTCAATTAAAGTGTGGAGACGCATTCTTGAAAAATCAAGACGATGCCATCGCTATTCTGAAAGAGTTGGGTCTGACTACGGTTCAGGCTAAAACATACATAGCTCTTGTCAAAACAGATGTGTCAGCCATCAAGGAAATAGCTTCATTATCTAAAGTGCCAAGAACCGATCTTTACCGCTCAATCCAAGAGCTTGAAAAAAAAGGCTTAGTGGAGAGGGTACTATCCAAACCAATCCGGTTTAGGGCAATCCCTGTTGATGAATGCCTCAACATTTTATATGGCAGAATCATTAAGAACCATGTGGAATTGAAGAAGAAAACTCTCAAATTGCGGATGAGCCTCAAAAATGGGAAAAACCACCGGTCATCTGAACTAAATTCATCTGAATATGTATTAGTTCCAGAGAGCAGAGCGATAGAAAAAATTCGAAAAGCCATTGATGTAACCGAGGCGACCTTGGACGTGGTTTCTTCTTGGGACAGGTTTTCAGGTGCAATGTTTTTGTTGACTATGGAGCTTAAGAAAGCTTGGGGTCGAGGAGTTAAATGCCGGTTTGCCGTGGAAAGCCCAAAAGGAGTTGGAGATTCATCGAACGGTCCGGAAAAATATATGAAAATACCCTTTTTAAAGATCAAGTTCATGGCTAGTTCCCCACAGACCATAGTTTCCATATATGACCGAAGGGAAATTATTGTCATCGAAAATCCAGCAGCATCATTGAGAGAATCGCCCGTTTTGTGGTCAAACAACCAAAGTCTGGTATCTATGGCGGCAGACTTCTTCGAAATACTTTGGATAACGACAATGGAAAATCCATATTTTCAAACAGACCCAGAACCAAGACATGACAAGACTCCCCAGCCTTTAAAGGATCATAATGCATTTCCCATAATGTAATTTGGGCTACTTGCTTATCCTATTCAGAAAAGAGACAAAAGTGGGGCGTAATTTTGAATGTTCCCGCATAAATATCCACTTCAATATATAATTGGGCAGAAAAGTGACGGGAATTAGTGGTTTTCGATAGAAATTTCATCGTATTTACTATTATTCTATTTTAGGAGATAGAATCGTTTTTTCAGATTACTCGCGCTTGTATTTTGCGTTTCTGAACCGAGATGTAAGCGTCGAAAGAGATAGAGAAACGGTCAAGAGCAACTTAGCCTATTTCAAACCGTCAGTTAGTGGAACTTAGCGCTCACCAGATGCCCTAGTTCTGAAAGTTGACATAGAATGGTAGGTGTATTAAGCTGGGATGGGCTTAGGCGTGTTTGGGTTTTTTATAGCTTCTGGGTTTCTCCTTTTGGTTTAGGTAACGCAAATCTTGAACAGGTGAATCTTCATTAAATTTCGACGGAGCTCGAATTTTTTCTTTGTACTTTTTCTCTGCTGCTCTTGCATTGCTTTCTTTGGCGCTTAGTTCAACGCTGTTTTCGAGGTTTCTTATTGTTCTCCCCAGTCTACGCTGACCTCTTGTAACCATTCTTTTTCGCCTGAATAAGCATGTTGTGCCTTCTTTATAACTTTAAAACAGAAAACGAAAATAACACAGCAAAATAGGCGTTTTCATTGAATCGGGCGATGTCTCCCGCGCAACATTCCCTTTTTCTTGTTTAGCAACTTTTGAAAATAGTCTTTTATGGCTTCTATTAGGCTAAAGTGGCGAAATCTCCCGCACTCCCCCTTTTTTAGGTAGACTGTTTTGCTCGTGTTTTATAATAATTTTCATCTTATATTTTGTATTCCCGCGATGCCTTCCAAACCTTATCGAAATGGTCTTGGCACATTTGAATGAAACCTGGGTGGTTCGTCAATAGTATGGGGGATTCTCCTAGAGGTTTTCCCTGAAAATAGTTAATGGTGGCTTCTTTATTATCGAAAATAGCCGCGTTGGTCGAAAGGGGGTCACCGGTAAACCTAAGGTTAAAGTTAGGTCTCGCCAACAAAGACCGCA